>OGWU01002105.1_pt1 | contig 10440 bp, 8 predicted proteins | sample 1576071 | NCBI WGS metagenome assembly OGWU01 (sample SAMEA3541582, study PRJEB24748) | human gut metagenome | biome: human gut; feature: human-associated habitat; material: faeces | place: China | collected 2012
TAGACCGGACTGCAGCCCAAATTGGTCAGTACAAAATGTAAAAGCTCAAAAAGAAGAATCCCACTTGCAGCAGTGCCGGCCAGCAGAGCCAGACGATTGCTCTGGTGCAGGGCATAGTGAAGACTGCGCAGTACAAGGACTGCAAGCGCAACGATCACAAGAATACCGGATACGATACCAAACCACAGGAAGATGCTGTGCAGGACATAGGTGGAGGCAAGGCTTTCCGTATCCACATAGGAACTGATTGTGCCGCCACCAAAGGCAAGCATCTGCTGCTGCTCCAACGCAAGCATTTGCTGGACGTAGCCTGAACCCTTCAGAAATTCCGTCAGGCGGTCACGCATATAGGAGTTCTGAAAGAACAGAATCACAAAGCAGGCGGCTGCCGCCACGTAGGGAAGCACCGTCAGCAGCCAGAGCGTCCTTTTAGAGCTGCCAGTCAGTATGCCACGATGAATGGCAAGGCAGAGCAGCAAAAGCGTCAGGCATCCGGCAGCAAGCACCGTTGACCAAGTGATAATTGTGCCAAAAAGCATCCGGACGAGAAACAAAAGCGTTAGTCCGTGCAGGAACCAAATGGCTTTTGCCCCCTTGTCCCGTAGCCGGTATAACAGCAGGGCATATACCAGCGGATAGACCAGTGCCAGATAGTAGCAGAGGGTGTACTGCCGACTGTAAAAGCCGAAGAACCATGGCGGTAGCAGACCAAGTAAAAAGATTGCCAGAAGAATCCATGTGCCTTTTGCAAGATACATGTAGTTGCCAAAGATGCACAGCAGAAGGAGGCCAAGCCCGATTGCATTGTAAAGGATGGTGCGCTGCAGATAGGTATCGGACAGGATGGCAGTATCGGGTGTAAGGTGTGTATATACCAGATACTGCATCGCAATTCCGAGTACAGTCAGTACGACAGCCAGACCAAACAGCGCGATTGGAAACTTCGGGCGGTGTACCTGATTGAGAGCTTCCCCGGTGGAAACCGGATCACCCATCTGCCGCACAGCCTCCTGCATTGCAACAGCTTCACTCATACCGGAGGCACGGTAATCCTGTGCCTGTTCTTCAATATGATCCTGAATTTCTGCAAGGACACTTGCCCGCGCATGCGGATTTACGATCTGCTCTCCGAGCGTCTGCAGGTACTCTTTTTCATCCATCCTAACATCCTCCTTCCATACTCAGTACATTGGTGACTGCCGACTGATAGGCCATCCATTCCTGCTTTTTTTCGGAAGAATGATGCCGGCCGGCTTCTGTCAGCTGGTAATATCTGCGTTTTTTCCCGGAAGAAGCATCCTCGTATGAAAGACGAAACGGATCAGATTCAATTCCGTTCAGGAGAAAACGGATTGGGGGCATTTCCCATTTCACAAATAATCGAAGACAAGCAAGGGAGAATCTTCCCCGGAACACGTGGGGCCGGACTGTTCTACTATGACGAGAATAAGAACCAATTCATCGGATATACGACAGAAAACAGCTTTATCGCCAGCAACTATTGTTATGAGCTTGCCTTGTCAACGATAGACCAACTGGTGATAACCGGAGACAAAGGAATTACATTCTTCGATCCGGACCAGAACCTGTTTAAGGTTGTCGAGCTGGGAACAGCTCTGCCTCTGTCCGGGATAAATACCGGTTGTGGTATCCTGGTTTGTAGAAACGGAGAAATATTCGTCGGTAGCAGTAACGGCATGGCAACGTTCTTTGAACAGCAGCTATTCAATTCAACCAAAGATTACCAACTGTTCTTTTCAGATCTGTATATCAACAACGAACCGGTTATTGCAAACGACCACAATAAAGTGTTGAACACGGCTCTGCCTTATACCCGGGAAATAGAATTGGCACATAACCAGAATAACCTGATCCTTACGTTTACATCCAACAACTACGTAAACACATTGAAAAAGGCCGCTTACGAATATATGCTGGAGGGGTTCGACAAAAAATGGGTTCCGAGCAAGGACAACAATATTTCCTATACGAACTTAAATCCGGGAAAATACACATTGATCGTCCGGGAAATACAGTACGATCCCAACCAGGAACATCCCCGCACCATCAAAATGGATATCCATATCCATTCCCCCTGGTATGCTTCCAAACTTGCCTATTTCCTCTATTTAGTTTTGATAGCAAGCATATTGTATAGTTTCTACCGCTTCAAAAAATCACAGTTCATGTTGCAAACATCCCTGGAAATGGAACGGAAAGAAAAAGAGGCGATCGAAGAGTTGAATCAAGCGAAATTGCAGTTCTTCTCCAACATCTCGCATGAATTCCGGACACCGTTGACACTGATCATCTCACAGATAGAACTGTTGTTGCAAAGCAGCTCTTTATCTCCTTCCGTGTACAACAAACTGCTGAAAGTATATCGCAACACCTATCATATGCGGAACCTGATCAGCGAACTGCTGGATTTCCGCAAACTGGAGCAAGGACACCCATCTTGTTCGTCCAGCGTCTCTGTATTTTCCCACATCATATTTGACAAACACATCTTCGTGATGAGAAATTGTCTGACGCTTGAAATCCATATTCACCAAGATTCGGTTCCTGAGTCGAATCAATCTCCCGGTATTCAAATATCGGTCAATTTTTGGATACTTACTAAATCGACTATAAACCACATGTTCTCGGATGAATTCCGTCCGATTTTTGTAAAACCCATTTGCAATGAATACCGGAATATAATCCTGCCAGGTATCTCCCGGAGTTGCGGATAACAGAATCCATTGGTTTGATTTGGCGATTTTCAGGAATGCCTTCACCCAAGCTCCGGAACCGATTACTCTTTGCTCGTCAAATATAAAGAAAGCATCCTTCACCTCTGCATACTTCTTGATGTTATTCCAGGAATCTACGACAACCTGATTTGAATATAGATTGACATCCTCATGAACCGAAAGAAGGAAGGGCGAAAGATCACCCTCCCATTCCATCGTATCCCGCTTTCTGGCCGTTGTAATGATATATAAGTCCTTTGGCGGATCGTCCATCGCAACATAGTCCTTCAGCCCCGTCAGACAATCTGGATCTCCACCATTCTGAAGATAGTAATAAGCCAACGCTGTTCTGGACTTTCCGCTTCCAACTCCGCCGCACAGAATACAACCGTTTCGCATTTTTTCAACGGCTTCTATCTGATAGTCATATAATTTAACGGCCATTCACGCCTATCCCTCCTCGCACACTATGAATCCATCTTCAATCTCAGTTCGATATTCCAGAATACCATGTTCTTCCAAGTTTGCTTTCGGCCCATATCCCAACCACATCGCAGCAATCTGCTCATCGGTCTTTCCTTTTTCATCGCGATAATACGACCATAAAGCTTCTTGGACTGGTTTCGTGACACAAATTTTCCGGCAGTCGAAACAGGTTTTGTCTGTTATCCTCACCTGGATTTTTCGAGCCACGTTTTCATAGAATTCAGTCAAATCACAATAGCAGTCTTCTTTCTTTAATCGTACAGTCTTTGTCATGCTATCCATCCTTTCATAAGCTGTGAAATAATCTTCTCATGGTCCACACATCTGAAAAATACATCATGGTAAACCAATAGTTCTCTCCGTTATCGTCTGTAGACATCGGCTCTGTAAGTGAGTTGCCTACTTTTATATATGCAGCCACTCCAAGAAGAGAAAGCTGAATATAACACATCAATGCAACGGTTTCATCAATATCCTGAGCGGCAACCAGAACATGATTCTGGAAGTTTAGATTCACCTTTTCCAATTGCTTTTTGGCTTCATTAACTGCCGCAATCAGAGTCGCTCCGGCACCACAGCAGGGATCATTGATCGTAATATAACCTTTTTCTTTTACGATGGCTGCCATGTCTTCTTCCGTTACTTTTGCCATCAACTCACAGATATGATAGGGAGTAAAGAATTGGCTGGTCGATTTGTTACCCAGATTTAATTCCATAAAAACACTGCCTAAGAAGTCCTGCTCTGGGTTATCTTCCAAAGCCATGACTACATAGGCAGCTAATTCTGGAAACAATTTTTGCTCCTGCTTATTGTATTTTTTGATAATCTTCAAATATCGTTTTTCCCGTTCTTCATAGTGGGATTTATCCACCGGATTCGATAAAGAACAGGCAAACATTATGATAAAATCCCGCCATACATCCCATGGCCTGTGCCGGTAAGTCAACTGATGAAAAGTTTTTAGAAATTCTTTCCTGACATTCTCATTTTTCGACAGTTTATCCGGCTTTGGTATGTCCATTTTCTTAGGCTGTGGCGGAATGCTTGATTCTTGTTTTTCACTGTTTACTTTGGGTTTAGGAACAGAAGCATTGATTTTCGGTTTCGCTGTGGTTCGCTTCTTTTTCCGATTCCAAAATGCCATACTTTTCCCCCTTTCGCAGAAATATAGGGCTGTTTCCTCTAGCCTTAGGACATTTACCTTGCTGGCAATATCAGGCACCCTTATCTGTCGCTCATTAGCGGAACGGAACTTCTTCCGGACCTTCTTCCTCTGCATACTTCTCGGCAAATTCATCCTCTTCGATGGTGACATACATCGTTTTCAGATAAGCCTTGATGCCGGTTTTACCGTTCACTTCCCAAGAATACGGTCGAATCGTCAAATCAACATTGCGAATCTCCGCATAATCCAGAGTAGAAATGGACTCATCATCAAGAGGTGTCTTATTCCGTCTTGTAATCATAACCACTTTGGGTGGAATGTTCTCAAAGCTGACTGCCACCTGAATATAATGCCTCGGCTCCTCATCCTCGTCTCTCGGAGCCAGAACTCTTACGTTCCATCCATCCTTAGAGAGCTTCTCCGCCTGTTCTGGATCTTCGATAATCACGCAGAAGTTCTTGTTACCAGCCCTGTTATACTTGGACTCTTCTCCTCTGAAATTCCGAAAAATGATATGAGCATTTTCGATAATAATATTAGGTACGTTTTTGTAAGCCATGATACTTCTCCTTTTCTTTAATTAAATGGTAATTCTTCATCGGCGTCTTCCGGGATGTTCATAAAATCTTCCAGTTTCGGTTTGGGGATATAAGGATCATCCGACACAAACCATTCGAAGTCGCCGTATTTGGATATGGTTTCAACTGCATCATCTACAAGCTTGTCATAATAAGAACGGTCAATAGAATCTTCTTTGGACAGTTCTTTCACCATCTCAGATTCCAGCCACCGATACCCCTTTGAGCCAGTAGCCGCATAATACCGTCCATCCTTCTCGCGCATCAGCAAACCGCCGCCAGCCCCAGGTTTTATCGGGCAGAACTGTCCAACTCGTCCAACGAAAATATAATTGTGCCCCTCCGCAATCTTTGGATTCAGCGACTGGCAAGTCTTCTCAAATGTAGTGTCAGAAAGCAATCCCTTTCGATAATCACTCTCTGCTTTTGAAAATTCTTTTTCGTATTCAGACACATCGGGAAGCCCTTCGTTCATATCCAAATATAAAGCGCTACTTACCGACTTGGTTTCGCACATATCCTCAAAGACGATCTCTTCTCCGCTGAAAAGCTTCTTGAAAACATAAGGGATCTGGAACTGAGTTCCTGTGGCCGTCCACTTTCCGTCCTTATACTTGGCAATATAGACAGCGTCGTTTACCAGGCACATCCGATCGTATGTAGCCTCATGCTCAAAGGTATAGCCATACCGTTTTCCATAATCCATAACAAACTGGATAATCTCTGGCGTCGCATCTGGAATCTTGATGGAGTCTGTCTTAATATGAGCAACAGTAAAGCCCCGTTCCTGCACCTCATGCTTGAGGTTAATCATGAACAGAGCTCCTCGTTTGGCTACAATATTATCTTTGTTTCTCGGATCACGGAATGGGTTCTCAAAGTTGGCGGAAGTCAGACCATATACCGAATTGATTGCTGTCTTTAAAGCATTCGCCAAATCCTTAGCTGTCATCTCGCCGTCAATAACTTTCTGGATATACGGCGTCAGCTTTCCATCCAGCATGTGGTTGACTTCGTCCCAGGCTTCGTGTTTAATGCTGACTCGTCCTTCCACAATATCACGGAAGGCCCTCGTAAATTTCACACCGAACAGAACCTCTGCGATTGCACTATGCGGATGCATAGAAGAAATATCCAGCAATGCCACATTTCCATACATACCTGGTTCCGCATAGACATAACCGCCTTCTCCAACCTCTTCTCCTCGATATGTCGATTTCCCATTCTCATACTTGTATCCCGGAAAATAAGGTAAGAGACTTCCTTCTTCATCATGAGTTTGTGCCATCATTTCGGGACACGCTTCAGCCAGGAAAGATTCGGTTTCTTCGTCAAGGTAATGTACCGGCTCCGCCAGATTTCGGTAATTGAACTGGTCCTGTGGTTTTCGCTCGCTTCCAAATATAATCTTCTGGGTAAGCGTATTGGTCGTGTCATTCACCGTCATACCAGCCAAATCCGCCAGAATCTGTCGAGCTGTCCAGTCCGCCTTCAGATAGTGGAATGCCGCTTCGGTTGCGATTACATCGTTATCACAATATTCAGCAACCTTGGTCCACATTTCTTCAGGAACAGGTTGATCCCAAGGAAGCCCAAGCTCCTGATGATGGATTCCCATCTCAATCTCCAGCTTCTTCAAGCTCTTTTTATTTCCGGCAGATGCAAAGTCATACACATCCGTATAGGAAACATTGTAGGCTTCTCCAAAGAAGCAATTGGGACTTCCACTGATAATCTTTTGCGAAAGGTTATAGAGCTGCTCGTTCGTATAACCCATGAGTCTCGCATACAGAATATGGTTATCATATCGACGGCAGTTGAACCCAACCAGACGGAACCGCATCAATTCCTCAATCTCGGTCGGCGTCGGGTTAATCATACGGACAACCGGCTTTCCCTCACCCTCGATTTTCCAGTTTACAAGAAACAGGTTCGGAAATACCTCAATGTCATAAAAGACCAGTTTTGCTTCTTCGTTTCTCCCCGCTGTGGAAGGGTCTGCTGATTTAAACTGCATCTTATTTACCAGCTTGATACAGTATTCGGCCTGATGCGTACTGTTTGCAGCAAATGCCAAAACTGCGTTCCGCATATCTGTCACATCGTAACTCAAATCGCTGGCATATGCGTCCTCCAGTATTTTGTAGATAAAATCGATACTAGGCTTAGTACCCGGATGAATTTCTTTATTCAGATTTCGTTTAATCAGTGTTCTAAGCCCTTTCTCGCTTTTAATCGCTTCAAAATTTACCATTTTGTCTTCTCCTTTCGTCGGTAAACCAGAGCTAATCGTTGCGATAGGCAAATCATTACACTTCGTAAGTTTTCTTCGTAATGAGCTTTTACCTGTGAACACTTTCACTTCGATATGGTCGTCATAAATACGACTCAGTTTTTTTACATCTCCTGTGTAAATATAATGAAGATGAACCCCCTTTCCGCTTTTACTTAGCTCTGCATAAGTCGCCGGCCACTTGCTTGCTTCTTCAACATTCTGTTCGAAGGATTTGTTTCCATCCTTATCCGGAATATCAAAGTCGATTACTATGTGGTTTTCCGGGACTTTAACATAATGGATTTTAGAAGTGTCCAAATCGGACAGCTTCGTTTTTACCTTGTCCCATTTCATGGAAGGCGTCTCCTTGTCGGTTGCATACTGCGCCGGACAATTAGAGCACACCTGATCGAAAATGGATTGGGTTGCATTAAACTGCAATAATGACGGTTTCTCTTCCGGCTTTTCCACAATGGTTTCCTCTTCAAATTTTTCAGTCCGGAATCCGATATAATAGCTTCGCACTCTTGAACCGTCCTCCATGTTAAATCGCTCTTTGTAATCGTGGAAATAGTTCTTCAGCTCTTCCTTAAAAACTCTCTGAGAAAATGGATAGCCTACTTTTGCCTCGTCACAGTAGGTCTTATACATCTCCCAGGCAGCCTTCAAGGTTGTACCGTTTTCCCGTTTGAACACATGGTAGGAGTCAATGATGAAGTTATAGAAATCGTTGGAAGCTCCCAGCATTGCAATGGGAATATAATCGTCATATAGACCAGGATTATTTAGATAGACCTCCTGACAATGATAAGCGATTGGTCCCAATTCGAATTCAATCTGTTTCATGGTTGCCTTGTATTCCTTCGGACTCAGCTTATTCCCTGAAGGAGACACATCAATCAGTCGTCGAATCAAACCAGATTTTGCATCCGTAATTTTCACTGGCTTGTTGGTACCCATGAACAGAAAGCATTTGAACCGATTGGAATAGGTTGATTTAAACTTCTCATTCACGGTCATCAACTCATGGGATACCAAACTGTTTAACCGGGTATTGTCTTCAATTCTCGACAGATCGCCATCATGCTGAATCGCCACAAGAGGATTGCTCTTGAACGCCTCCAATGCGAATGAATTGCTGGATGAGCCAAGAGCTTTTGCGTCAAAGACCGAATAATATCCTTCAAAGAGCTGTTGAATGATATTAAGGACTGTGGATTTACCTGTTCCGGCAGCTCCATAAAGAACCATAAATTTTTGCAGTTTTTTTGATTCTCCGCACACAATAGAACCGATCGCCCATTCTATCTTTTGTCTTTCTGTTTCCGAGTACAGAGTAGACATCAATTTGTCGTAAGCAGACAAATCGCCAGCTTCAAGCGGATATTTCAGCTTTTTACTGGCGTAATCTTTTTTATCGGTTTTTGTGTTGGAGAATATCAGTTTGTCATCCAGCATATGGAAAGAATCCCGCATTTGCTTCTGGCAATATTTATGCCAGGAATCAATCATTCCGGATTCCGCATCCCACATGTGAAGAACTTTAATCTCAGAGTCAAAGCGCTGGCGGCTTTCTTCTGCGTATCTATCCAGTTCACGGTCAATGAGTTGCAAAGCATCTTGTTCATCCGTAGACCATAAACCTCGTTCCTCAATCCAGATAGCGTAGAAGTCACCACCTCGAATCATCAGATCGGAGCTTTTCTTAATAATGAACTTCGGATAGATTTCAATTACACCACGCTTTGTACTACGTGTGGAAATCATCAAAAAGTCGATCATCTCATTTTTTACTCTCCTTTATCGCGCTTTAATTCCTCTATTGTCGATTCCAGTTTCTCAATCCTCTTTTTCTGCTCCACACGGTCCAGCTCCAGGAGAACCAGATTAACTGTCATGATAAGAGCCAACGTGCTTAAATTCCGGTTATAGCGGGCCTGTTTATTCAGGGATTTCCGAATGGACCGAATTGCCTTCTCCGAATTGCTGAGACTTCCGAAAATATAATTCATAACCTCGCACATCTTACTTTTTTCCTCCCTTCATTCCATTCAGAAAACTGGTAATCGTCTCAAATCTCCAATCTTTCTGACTATGATAAGTGAATATAAATTCCTGACCATTTTTCTGGCGGATACGGATGCTGTTTCTTCCATTTGGGAACCATACATCAATCCGATCCCCCGAATAATCAGGAAAATAGTTTTCAAACCACTTCATTACTTCGCTGTGGCTCATAGTAATCTCTCCTTCTAAGTATTTTCGTCCAAATACCAGCACATCTGATACCAGATTTCAATAGACCTCAAATCGTATCGACTGTGATTTACGGTAAACAATCCGCCGTCACCATTGCGGCTATACTTCCGATCCAGAAACCTCTGGACAATGTCTTCAACATAATCCCGGTCGAACTTGGAATCGTTCATAGAGCCAAGACCAAGATTGACAATCATGTTCCAGAACCACTGTCCAGTTCGGTTTCCAACGTCCGGATCATCCATAATATGTTCCTCACACCGAATCGCAAGTGCGATCATCATTTCCAGCACACTACACATCCGATTGTCTAAATAGGCGGAGATCATGGAGCTACTATACTCGTTTTCGTAACCAAACCGATATCTTAAATCCACTCCGTCCTCCGCCCGGTTTCCATCCATCGGAATGCTGTAAGTAAATTCGATTCGATGCAGCTCTCTTAAAAGCTTCCGATACGATAATTTCTTTGAATATCTCCCATCAAATACAAGCTGATACATCCAGTTAAAATATGCATCATTAAGCTCGTTCTTTGTCATTATTCCTCCACTCGATGCGGCATTGTCTTTGCGACATCCGAGTAGTTTCTCTGGTCAAGCAGGATTTCATAATCACACTTTAACCTGTCGTTCCGGACAAATACGTTGCCGCTGCTCTCGGCATATTATTCGGCCTTTTGGGCGAAACGCTTGTTGCGCAGCGTTAACCGCAGCATTAACACCAAGAACAATATCGCCCATGCGGGCAACACATCGGATTGAGTTTTTCCGCTGCCTGTTGTGCAAGTTTTGCATTGCCCGAGTGGGCGGTATGATTTAAATTAAACATGTGCAAACATTCTTTATTTGTGCAATAAAAAAGCTCGTTTTCCGGTGTGGAAAACGAGCTTTTTTCACAGTTTGAAAGCGGATAACTTAGATATTGTCCGTATGTTTA
>OGWU01002115.1_pt1 | contig 10400 bp, 7 predicted proteins | sample 1576071 | NCBI WGS metagenome assembly OGWU01 (sample SAMEA3541582, study PRJEB24748) | human gut metagenome | biome: human gut; feature: human-associated habitat; material: faeces | place: China | collected 2012
CTGCCTGCGGGATGCGGGCTTCGGCGACCGGCTGGACGCCATGCCCAAGGGTCTGGACACCTACCTCTACAAGGACCTGGACAAGGAAGGCGTGGAGATCTCCGGCGGCGAAGCCCAGAAAATCGCCATCGCCCGGGCGCTCTACAAGGATGCGCCCTTCCTGGTGCTGGATGAACCCACCGCCGCCCTGGACCCCATCGCCGAGGCGGAAGTCTACGCCAGTTTTGACGCCATCGCCGGGGACAAGACCGCGATTTATATCAGCCACCGGCTTTCCAGCTGCAAGTTCTGCGATGCCATCGCGGTGTTTGACGGCGGCGCCATTGTCCAGACCGGCAGCCACGACGCCCTGGTGGCCGATGAAAACGGCCTCTACCACCAGCTGTGGCAGGCCCAGGCGCAGTATTACACCGACGCGTAAGACGCGCAAAGAGGGGAACAGTCCCGCACGCAGCGGACAGAAAATCCTCCTCTGCCCGCCCATAACGGACACGGCTTTTCGCCGTGCCCGTTTTTTTTATGTTTTTTACCCGTTTTTTCCCGAAAACCGATGACATTGACGGCAAACTGTGCTATACTGAGAGCGTTGTTGTGCGCCATGCACACACAGACGACCAAAAAACGGACTGCAGCCCCGGCTGCAGCGATACAATAAAGGAGTGGATACCTATGGCACAGACCCTTCGGGAGCGCAGCCAGATGGACCCTGCATACACCTGGCAGATCACCGATCTGTATCCCACCGACGATGCCTGGCGGGCGGACTGTGAGCGCCTGCGGGGCCTGCTGGCTCAGATGGCCGGTTACAAAGGCCACCTGAACGACAGCGCCGCCACGCTGCTGGCGTTTTTGCAGCTGCAGGACCAGGTGCTGGCCGACGGCGACCAGCTGCTGTCCTACGCCTACCGCAAAACCGACGAGGATACCCGCCAGCCGGTGTATCAGGAGATGAGCGCCCAGGCCGACAACTTCGAGGTGGAATGGGAACAGGCCCGCGCCTTCCAGACGCCGGAACTGCTGGCCATCGACGAGGCGCGTCTTGCTTCCTTTTATAAAGAGGAGCCTCAGCTGGAGCATTACCGCCTGATGCTGGACCGCATCCGCAGCAAGAAGGACCACACTCTCTCGGCAGAAGGGGAGGCCCTGCTGGCCGCTGCCGGCAGCATGGGCCAGGCGCCGGGCAACATCTTTGCCCTGATGAACAACGCCGACCTGACCTTTGAGGACGCGGTGGACGGCGAAGGCAACCGCCATGCACTGACCCACGGCAGCTACATTGCTCTGATGGAATCCGGCGACCGTGCCCTGCGGGCCTCGGCCTTCCGCAACCTGTACGCAGGCTACGGCAAGCTGAAAAACACCTGCGCCGCCGTGCTCAGCGCCCAGATGAAGCAGCTGCAGTTCTTTGCCGAGGCGCGGCACTACCCCTCGGCGCTGCACGCCGCCCTGGACGACAACGAGGTGCCGGTGGAAATCTACCACAACCTCATCGAGACCGTGCACAAGAACCTGCCCACCATGCACCGCTATGTCAAGCTGCGCAAACAGCTGATGGGCGTGGACGAGCTGCACTATTACGACCTGTACACCCCCATGGTGGCGGATGCCCAGATGACCGTGCCTTTCGAGGAGGGCAAGCAGCTGGCCCGGGAAGCCCTGGCGCCCCTGGGCGAGGAGTACCTCTCCATCCTGGAGCAGGGCTTCACCCATCGCTGGATCGACGTCTACGAGAACGCGGGCAAGCGCTCGGGCGCTTACTCTGCCGGCGTGTACAACGCCCATCCTTTTGTGCTGCTCAACTACACCGATACCCTGGGCGATGCCTTCACCCTGGTGCATGAGATGGGCCATGCCCTGCACTCCTATCTCTCCAACCGGGAACAGAGCCCCACCTACGCCGGGTACAAGATTTTCGTGGCCGAGGTGGCTTCCACCTGCAACGAGGCGCTGCTCATCCAGTATCTGCTGGGCAAGACCCAGGAGCCCAAACAGCGGGCCTACCTCATCAACCACTTCCTGGAGCAGTTCCGCACCACCCTCTACCGCCAGACCATGTTTGCCGAGTTCGAGCTGTGGTGCAGCGAGCAGACCCGCCAGGGCAAGGCCCTCACCGCCGATGCCCTCTGCGCCAAATACGGCGAGCTCAACCGCCTGTACTACGGCGAGGACATCGTCCCCGATGCCGAGATCGCGCTGGAATGGGCGCGTATCCCGCACTTCTTCTACAATTTCTACGTTTATCAGTATGCCACCGGCTTTGCCAGTGCGGTGGCGCTGTCCCAGCGCATCCTGCGGGAGGGCGAGCCTGCGGTAAAGGATTACCTGCATTTCCTCAGCGGCGGCTGCTCGGCAGACCCCGTCACCCTGCTCAAAGGCGCGGGCGTGGACCTGTCCACCCCGGCGCCTGTCGCCGACGCCCTGGGCTATTTCGACAGCCTGCTGGGCGAAATGGAAGCCCTGCTGACCCGCTGAAAAAAACAGGCGTTTGCCTTGCAAAAACAGCGGAAACCCCTGCAAATACGCCGGATTTTGCGCGGTTTTTTGTGAAAACTTCACTTTTTGAACACTTTCCCAACACTTTTTGTTGCTTTTTGTCTGCGTATTTGCTAAAATATAAGTATTTCTGTCGTAGCGGGCAGGCAGGTGAAGTCTGCCGGATCGGCCCGCTTCGGCACAGTTAAAATTTACTGTATCGGGACAGGAAAGGAATGTACACATGAAAAACAAGAGACTTTTGTCCTTGCTGGTCGCGGGTGTAATGACTGTCTCTCTGGCTGCTTGCGGCGGTCAGGGCGCTGTCACCAACAACCCGTCTGAAAGCACGGACACCAGCACGGCGGAAACCAGCGCCGAGCCCACCAGCGAACGTCCGACCGAGCCTACCGGCAAACTGGTCATCGGCTCCATCACCCAGGTCGTCAACGAGTTCTACGACGTTCCCTTCAACAACAACGCCACGAACTACATGATGTATGACCTGATCCATGGCGGCGACACCGTCACCTACACCATGGAAGGTGAGTTTGCTTACGACGATACCATCCTGGCTTCCCACGAGGAGACCGACAACGAGGACGGCACCAAGACCTACACCCTGAAGATCAAGGACGGCCTGGTCTGGAGCGACGGCTCTGCCATCACCGCCAAGGACTACGTCTTTGCTCTGCTGTGCGAGTGCAGCGATGAGATGACCGGTGTGGACGGCTACCCCGGAAACACCTACACCACCGTCGTCGGCTACGACGAGTGGCATGACGGCACCGCCGATACCTTCGCGGGCGTCAACCTCATCGACGATATGACCTTCTCCATCACCATCAAGGCTGAGGAGCTGCCCTACCACTGGGATATCTCCTACGCTGCTGTCCGTCCCCGCCCGATGGCTGTCATCGCCCCGGGCTGCGATGTGGTCGGCGGCGACAATGGCGCCAGCATCACCGGTGACTTCACCACCGAGCTGCTCCAGGAGACCATCAACAACATCGACACCGGTTACCGTTACAACCCGCAGGTCACCTGCGGCCCCTACCTGTTCGCAGGCTTCGATGAGGCCGGCCAGCAGGCGACCCTGAAGGTCAACCCCAAGTACAACGGCGACTACCGCGGTGTGAAGCCGGTCATCGAGACCCTGGTCGTGCGCACCGTCTCCAGCGACACCATGATGAACGAGCTGGAAGCCGGCACGGTTGACCTGCTGTACGAGTGCTCCGGCGCCGACACCATCAACGCCGGTCTGGACCTGGTGGAAGAGGGCGTTGCTGCCGACACCACCTACTACCGCAACGGTTACGGCAAGGTCCAGTTCGACTGCAGCCAGTTCCCCACCGACAGCCAGAACGTGCGCCAGGCCATCGCTTACTGCCTGGATCGCAACGAGTTCGCCCGTCAGTACTCCGGCGGTTACGCCGCTGTGGTTGACGCCGCCTACGGCCTGGCCCAGCCCGAGTACACCGAGAACTCCGACTGGCTGGCTCAGAACCTGAACCACTACGAGATGAACCTCGACACCGCCAAGCAGCTGCTGGAAGAGGATGGCTGGACCCTGAATGCCGACGGCACTCCGTACTCCGGCACCGGCACCCGTTACAAGGATGTCAACGGCGAGCTGAAGCCCCTGGTCATCACCTGGGCCAACACCTCCGGCAACCCCGTTTCCGACCTGCTGTCCACCATGCTGCCCACCAACATGGCTGAGGTTGGTATGGAACTGCAGCCCACCACCATGGACTTCGCCACTCTGACCGCTGCCATCAGCCACGAGGGCGACACCGTCTACAACATGTACAACCTGGCCACCGGTTTTGCCACCGCCAACTCTCCGTGGTACAACTACTCTGAGGATCCGCAGTGGATGACCGCCGGCTACAACTCCAACTGGATCGCCGACAGCGAGCTGTCTGACGCTGCCGGTGCCATGAAGAGCATCCCCTACGCCGACACCGAGGCCTGGATGGAAGCATGGCGCAACTACATCCAGATCTGGAACGAAAAACTGCCGGATATCCCCCTGTACTCTGATGAGTACTACGACTTCTACTCCACCAAGCTGCAGGGCTGGTACAACTCCTCCATCTGGGGCTGGCAGCGTGCCGTTCTGGATGCCTGGGTTGCCGAATAATCCGTAAACCCGCAACACCAAACCAAACAACACAGCAGTAACCGGCGGCTCCCCTTTTGCCGGGGGGCCGCCGGCTTTTTTAGGAAATGGGGGGAAACCGAATGGGCAAAGGCCGCTACCTGGTCAAACGACTTGTCTATATCGTTTTCGTATTCTTTATCATCTCAATCTTGATGTTCTTCATCTACAAATCCATGCCCGGCGACCCGGTTACCATGATGTTGGGTGAATCCCGCAACAGCATGAAGCCCGAAGCCTACCAGGCTTTGTATGACCGTACCCGCCAGGAGCTGGGCCTGGACAAACCGTTGGTGATTCAGTATCTAATCTGGATCGGCAACATGCTCACCGGCGACTTTGGCTACTCTACCCAGTACAAGCGCCAGGTTGTGGATGTCATCGGCACCCCGATGCTCAACACCCTGATGCTCAACGCCCTGTCCATGATCGTAACCTTTGTTATTGCCATTCCTCTGGGTATCGCCACCGCCGTGCGCAAGAACTCGGTCTTTGACAAGTTCGTGCAGGTAATCACCATTGTGGGTTACAGCTTGCCCAGCTTCATCATCGCCCTTTTGTTCATCTTTGCCTTTTCCGTCAAGATCCCGATCTTCCCGATCAGCGGCGTGCGAACAGCAGGCTTTGAGGGCAACGGGTTCCAGATGGCGATGGATACCCTGTGGCATATGGCTTTGCCGGTCATTGTCATGTCCATTTCGGGTATCGGCTCCATCACCCGTTACGTCCGCGCCGAGATGATCGACGTGCTGCGCATGGACTACATCAAAACCGCCCGGGCCAAGGGCCTGAAGGAAAAGACGGTCATCTACGTCCATGCCTTCCGCAACGCGCTGATTCCCATCGTCACCATCGCCACCGCCTGGGTCGTCACCCTGTTCGGCGGTTCGGTGGTTATCGAGAACGTCTTCCTGTGGCCCGGCCTTGGCCAGATGCTGATCAACGGCCTGCTGCAGCGTGACTTCTCCATCGTGCTTACCATGCAGATGTTCTACGTGGTGCTGTCGCTGACCGGCAACGTCATCATGGACATCGCCTACACCATCGTCGACCCGCGGGTCCGGCTTGAAAACTAAGGAGGTTCCTGACTATGGCAAAGAAAAAGAAAGACGCCGGCAGGAAATCCACCGCAGCAGCGGCCGCCGAGCGCATGGTTATGGGCGGTATGCCCCAGGAGGAACAGGACGACGAGCTCATGCAGAGCCCCTTCCGGATGGTGGTTGCCAGCTTCATCCGGGACAAGATCGCCATGATCGGCATGTGCGCCTTCATCATCATCTTCCTGTGCTGCATGATCCTGCCCTTCTTCTTCCCCATCGAAATGAACTATCAGGATGTCACCCAGGCTAACGTGGCCCCGGGCTTCGGCATGCTGAGCATCCCCTCCGCCCTGAAGGACAACGCCCAGGATATCGCCGCGGGCAGCACCTTCTCGGTGGGCATCGATAAGGACGGCAACGTCTACGAGTGGGGCACTTTCCCCACCGACAAACTCAAAAACATTCCTTCCAGTTCCGAGATGGGCAAGCTGACCATGGTGTCCGCGGGTCTTGACCACATTGTGGCCGTCAACGAGAACAACCAGGTCTTTACCTGGGGCAACGACCGCATGGGTCTGGCCAGCATCCCCGTGGAGCTGAAAACCAACACCTCGCCCATCAAGCAGATTTCGGCAGGCTACCAGGTCTCTCTGGCCCTGACCGAGAGCGGCAAGCTCTACAACTGGGGCAGCACCTATCTGCTGAGCATCGTCATCCCCGAGGGCGTGCAGGGCAACATTGCCCAGTTTGATGACAACCCGAATATTGTCATCGCCCTGACCAAGGACGGCGAGGTCGTGCCGCTGACCAACTCCACCAACTCCTACACCGCCGTGCCCGAGGAAGTCCAGGGCAACACCGTGGCCATCGCCCTTTCCGACGAGAGTGCCGCAGCCCTCACCGAGGACGGCCGTGTGCACACCTGGGGCAACAACGTCTACGGCTCCATGAACGTGCCCGAGGAGATCCAGGGTCATGTCACCGCCATCGAGGGCGGCCGCTATCACTTCACGGCCATCCTGGACGACGGCAGCGTCTGCACCTGGGGCAACGACAACTTCGGCCAGACCAATGCCCCCGGCTTTGACAGCGCGGTCACCAATGTTTCCGCCGGCTACTACGCCAGCTACGCCATCGACGAGAACGGCCATGCCGAGGGCTGGGGCCTGAAGGGCTACCTGATGGGTACCGACCAGCTGGGCCGTGACGTCTTCCGCCGTCTGCTGGTGGGCGGCCGCATGACGATGACTGTCGGCTTCATCGCCGTCATCATCTCCACCTTCATCGGTGTTCTGGTGGGCGGTGTCTCGGGCTACAAGGGCGGCAAGGTGGATAACCTCCTCATGCGTCTGACCGAGATCGTCTCCTCCATCCCGTTCCTGCCCTTCTGTATCATTCTGTCCAGCATTCTGGGCAACAGCATCGACGAAACCCAGCGCATTGTGCTCATCATGTTCATTCTGGGTCTGCTTTCCTGGCCCGGCATTGCCCGCCTGGTGCGCGGCAGCGTGCTGGCCGAGCGTGAGCAGGAGTTCGTCACCGCCGCCAAGGCGCTGGGCGTCAAGGAGTTCGGCATCATTCTGCGCCACATCCTGCCCAACATCATCACCGTCATCATCGTCAACGCCACGCTGGACTTCGCCACCTGCATGCTGACCGAATCCAGCCTGTCCTTCATCGGCTTCGGCGTTACCGAGCCCAACGCCACCTGGGGCAACATGCTCAACGGTGCGCAGAACGGCCAGGTTATCGAGAACTACTGGTGGCGCTGGCTGTTCCCGTCCATTGCGTTCGGCATCTGCACCATCAGCATCAACTGTGTGGGCGACGGCCTGCGCGATGCCATTGACCCGAAATCGAAGGAGAGGTGATTGACGATGAGTTTGCTGGAAGTAAAAAACCTGCATACCTACTTTAAAACCAAAAAGGGTATCGTCAAGGCGGTAAACGACGTCACCTACTCTCTGGACGAGGGTAAGACGCTGGGCATCGTCGGCGAATCCGGCTCCGGCAAGAGTGTTTCTGCCATGAGCATCATCAAGCTGCTGGACGGCAACGGCTGGATCGACAGCGGCAGCGTGACCTTCAACGGCCGCGATATCCTCAGCTGCACCGAGAAAGAGATGTACCACATCCGCGGCAACGAGATCTCGGTCATCTTCCAGGAGCCCATGACCTCCCTGAACCCGGTGTTCACCGTGGAGCGTCAGATCGGCGAAGTGCTGCAGATCCACCAGAACATGACCAAAAAGCAGGCCTACGCCAAGGCGGCGGCCCTGCTGGCCGATGTTAAGATCCCCAACCCCGAGCGGGTGGCCAAGCAGTATCCGTTCCAGCTGTCCGGCGGTATGCGCCAGCGCGTCATGATCGCCATGGCCCTGGCCTGCAAGCCCAAGCTGCTGATCGCGGACGAGCCCACCACCGCCCTGGACGTGACCATCCAGGCCCAGATCCTGAAACTGATGAACGACCTGAAGCGCCAGACCGGCACCTCCATCCTCTTCATCACCCATGACCTGGGCGTCATCCACGAGATGGCCGACGAGGTCGCCGTCATGTACTGCGGCCAGATCGTCGAAAAGGCCGACGCCAAGGAAATCTTCCACAAGTCGGTCTACTCGCACCCCTACACCGAGGGCCTGATGATCTCCATCCCCCGGCTGAACACCCCCAAGGGCAAAAAGCTGGATGCCATCCCCGGTGCGGTGCCCAACCCCCTGTACCTGCCCAAGGGCTGCAAGTTTGCGCCCCGCTGCAAGTACTGCACCCAGAAATGCCTGGAGGAGGAGCCGCCCCTGACCGAGGTTGGCCCCAACCATCTGGTACGTTGCTTCTATGCGGAAAAGGCGGTGAGACAGCAGAATGCAAAATGAGAAGAAAAACCGCAAGGTACTGTTGGAAATCCGCGATGTGAAGCAGTACTTCCCGGTAAAAAAGACGAAATTCCGTGAGAAACAGCGCTATGTCCGCGCCAACGACGGCATCACGCTGGATATCTACGAGGGCGAGACCCTGGGCCTCGTGGGCGAATCCGGCTGCGGCAAGTCCACCCTGGGCCGCACCATCCTGCAGCTGTATCCCCAGACCCACGGCGATATCCTCTACCACAAGGGCGAGGAGACCATTGACCTGAAAAAGCTCAAGCCTGAGGAAATGCGCGTGCTGCGCAAGGACCTGCAGCTGATCTTCCAGGACCCGTACTCCTCCCTGAACCCCCGCATGACGGTGGGCCAGATCATCGGCGAGGGCCTGACCTCCCACGGCATCTACAAAAAGAACGACCCCGCCATGAAGGAGTACATCTTCCAGGTCATGGAAGAGTGCGGCCTGGCCAGCTATATGTTCAACCGGTATCCGCACCAGTTCTCCGGCGGTCAGCGCCAGCGCATCGGCATTGCCCGCAGCCTGGCCCTCAACCCCAAGTTTGTGGTCTGTGACGAGGCAGTTTCCGCCCTGGACGTTTCCATCCAGTCCCAGATCCTGAACCTGCTGTCCGACCTGAAGAAGAAGGCGGGCCTGACCTACCTCTTCATCACCCACGACCTCAGCGTTGTCAAGTACATCAGCGACCGCATCGCCGTTATGTACCTGGGCAACCTGGTGGAACTGGCCGACGCCGAGGAGCTGTTCAGCGATACGCTGCACCCCTACACCGAGGCGCTGCTCTCCGCCATTCCCACCACCGAGGAGGACAACGGCGGCCGCAAGCGCATCCTGCTGGAGGGCGATATCCCCAGCCCGGTGAACCCGCCCGAAGGCTGCAAGTTCCACACCCGCTGCCGTTTCTGCCAGGAGAAGTGCAAGCACGAAGTGCCCGAATGGCGTGAGATCACCCCGGGCCATTTTGTGGCCTGCCACTTCCCCCTGCATGAGAACAATACCGTCACCGGTGAGGTCATCGAGTAAGCGACCCCGCTGTCCCGCGGGATCGCCCCGAGAAAGGAAACCACCATGTTCTTTCAGAAAAAGCTCAAGCGCGTACTGACCAACCACAAAGAGGCCGAGGAGCGCTTTGCGAAGGAACGCGAGGAACTGCCCCTGGAAAAGAACGACCGCCTGGCCATGATCCTGGCCGCGCTGGCGGTGTTCGTGCCGGCGCTGCTCGTGGTGGCAGGCATCTTCTTCCTGGTGATTTACGTGTTCTTCCTGCGGTTCCTGTAAGGCACCGCACATCCCATTCCCGATTCCCATACTTTGGCGTCGGATGCTGCACAGCCAGCATCCGGCGCTTTTTTTGCGCCATTTTTTGCCAGCCTCTTGACAACACCCCCCAAAACCCTGTAAACTGAAACGCAGTTTCAAATTCAAAAAAGGGGGCACCGCAGGGTGGAAACCAAAAGTCACTACAAGACCCGGCACAGCGAACAGATCATGGCGTATCTGCAATCCATGCCGGGGCGGCACGTCACGGCGGGGGAGGTCTGCACCCACTTTGCGGGGCTGGGTATTTCCATCGGCAAGGTCACGGTCTACCGCCAGCTGGAACGGCTGGTGGAGGAGGGGCTGGTGACCCGCTACACCGTGGACGGCACCACCGGCGCCTGCTACGCCTACACCGGGCAGGAGGATGCCCCCTGTGAGGAAACTTGCTACCACTGCAAGTGCGAGCGGTGCGGCGCGCTGATCCACCTGCACTGCGACGAGGTGGAGCATCTGAACCGCCACATGCTGGCCCACCACGGTTTTGCGCTGGATGCCCGCCGCACGGTGTTTTACGGCATCTG
>OGWU01002121.1_pt1 | contig 10374 bp, 8 predicted proteins | sample 1576071 | NCBI WGS metagenome assembly OGWU01 (sample SAMEA3541582, study PRJEB24748) | human gut metagenome | biome: human gut; feature: human-associated habitat; material: faeces | place: China | collected 2012
AATCAGGGCGTCATCTACGCTCTGGAGTTCAACTACCTCCAGACCCTGGGCTACACCAACTTCAACCTGGTGTACAAGAGCAACCAGCAGGCTGAGTACGGCCGTCCCGCCACCACCTGGGGCATCGGCTCCTACAAGGATGCTGGCAACGGCACTGCTTCCGGCATTGAGAAGGCTGACCTGACCCCCGCTGGCGGTCTGATCGCTGAGAATGTCCGCATGCTGGCTAAGGACGAGATCATCACCGTCAACAACACCCCCACCTATGTCTACACTCAGGACACTGACGCCAAGGACGTGTACGCTGATCTGGGCGCTGATGTCTGCACCGAGTATAGCTGGTGGAACAAGGACGGTTATGAGTGGACCGCTTTCATAAACGGTGAGGAGCAGAACAACGCTTCCGTTCCCACTAAGAACGACGGCAGCCAGTACACTTATACCGGCAAGGGTTCTGTCACTGAGGTCTATGTGGATGACTATTCCGCCACTGTGACTGTGGTTGAGATCAACTACTTCCTGGGCCAGGTGTCCAAGGTTAACGATGGCGAGGCCACCATTCGTCCTCTGTCCCACGAGGGCAAGATCCTGGATGACCGCACCTTCGCTACCACCGAGTTCGACAAGGGCGACTATGTTGTCTTCACTGTCGACTACAACAGCGACAACGATTTCTACATCTGCGAGCTGATGGCTCCCGAGACCGTGACCGGCGAGGTCAGCCGTGTGGAGAAGAAGACCGACAGCCAGGACTCCTATGTCCGTCTGGACGGCGAGAGCACCCAGTACTTCTACACTGCGTTCCCCAGCCACATGGTCTATGATGTGAGCAACTATGATGACGGCGCCATTGATGCTCAGCATCCTGAGCTGAACAAGGAGTACGTGTTCTTCATGACTCCCGCTGGCTACGTCCTGGGCTTCCAGCCTGCCAACGAGACCTCTTCTGAGTACCTGTATGTGAAGGACTCCGACGAGGAGCTGAAGGATTGGGTTGCCAAGGTGATCCTGCCCGACGCTACCGAGCCCAAGGTTGACCTGGACAGCGATCTGGGCAACACCAAGAATTACACCATGGCCGACGAGATCGAGTGGCTGTCTGCTAAGACTACCAACATCGATGGCCTGATCTGGGATTACTCTGCTGATTCCAACGGCGTGTACAGCCTGTCCTATGTGCCTGAGCTGAACAAGAACAACACCACTGTGAACTCCGATCTGTATCAGAACGAGCTGTTCAACGTCTCCATCAACAATGGTGAGGCCTACATCCAGGGCACTGATGACGCCAGCCACTTCATCATCGACAAGAACACCATCTTTGTGGACACCATGAACCACAAGAGCTACACCGGCTACAACGAGGTTCCCGATGTGAAGAATGCTCACATCGCCTACGTGGTCGAGGACGGCGTGGCTGAGATCGTTTACATCTTCGATGGTGACATCTATGATGAGAACAGCATCTACTTCATGCTGACCGACACTAAGGGTGAGTCCTTCAAGAATGATGGCGACGAGTACTATGAGTACTTCAACGCCTATGTGGACGGCAAGAAGCAGTCCCTGAACATCAGCTACGAGGCCATGGAGCCCTATGCTTGGTTCGATGAGGACGGCGATCCTCTGCTGGTCCCCGGTGTGCTGTATCAGGTCGTGAAGAGCGAGGAAGACGGCAAGTACATCACTGAGATCCGCTATGCCGGCCCTGACACCTACGACGTGACCGGCGTGGGCGATGGCTCCTTCCGCATCAGCACTCTGCCCGCTCCCACTACTACTACCAACAGCGAGAAGTTTGACGTAAATGACGAGACCGTCTTTGTTCTGGTCGAGTACACTTGGTACAACGGCAAGATGAACATGGAGATCAGCAGAGGCGATCTGAGCGACATGTTCGTTGGCAAGGATCACGAGGGCTACAAGGTGTATGCCGATGTCGTGGAGCAGGACGGCCAGACTGCTGAGCTGGTCTACCTGACCTACTGCAAGCCTATTTCCAACTGCGACGTGGAGGTTCAGGTCGAGAACGCTCAGGTTACCGTCCAGGGCAAGAACATTGACAAGACCTTCACTAAGGACGACTCCTTCGCCGTTCAGGTCTTTACTCCGCTGATCGTTACCGTTAAGGCTAACGAGGGCTATGCCGTTGAGTTCAACGGTGAGTACGTGTCTGAGTACACCGATGTGATCTGGGTTCTGGATGACACCGTCATCGCTGCCAACGCTGTTGCCACCGACGCTCAGGTCAAGCTGGCTGATGGCACCGAGCACGTGACTATGTCCGGCGATGCTACCATCAACGCTAAGGAAGGCACCCTGGTGACCCTGAAGGCTGAGGACGGCTACACCATCTATGGCGTGACCGCCGGCAACCAGCAGGTTACTTGGGAGAAGGACGGCAAGACTGTCTATGTGAACGTTCCCGCCGGCTCCGAGGATGTCATCCTGGACGTGGACGTCCGTGCTGACCAGTATACCTACACTGTTCCTCAGAATGGTGACTTCACCGTCTCTGTGGAGGGCAACCCCGACAAGCTGACCGTTGGTGGAACCTATAAGGTTACCGTCACTGCTAAGAATTATGGCGACACCTACAATGATTATGTTCTGAATGCTAACGGTGCTGCTGCTTCTGACGAGAAGACCGCTGGTGGTTCTACCCTGGCTTCCAAGAAGCTGGCTGATAAGGGTGCTGCTCAGGCTGCTATCCTGAATGGTATCACTGTGTACCGCGGTCCCCAGTGCGTAGCCGCTTACAAGGATCTGGATGATCTGGATACCGGCAATAACTATTTCATCAAGACCTCTGATAACGTGTATGCTTCCGTTACTGTCGAGTTCACTGTCGCTTACACTGCCGACGGCAACATCGACTTCACCGTGGTGAAGTAATTTAACGAGGTTATTTCGTTAAGTTTCAGAGATCTTACCCCCGGGGCTTTGGCCCCGGGGGTTCTCTTTTATACTTTTGCTTCCAACGCCTCTACTCTAGGAATCAGGTCATTCAGTTTCCGGTTTGTTTCCGACAAAGTATCACCAATTAAATAGCAAAGATCTTTTTCTGCTTTTCCGTCTTGTAACGCATTAAGCGCTGCCTCTAACTTAGCATTGTCCTCATTGAAATCTGTCCGCAGCACCGCGTCCGTTTCCTCCCACTGACACAGTTTATATTGTTCCGTGTAATTGCTCGCCATAGGGATTCCTCCTTTAAAATAGGTTTCACCTATGGAGAAAATCGGCTTTTTCATGCATATTATTATACAAATACTGGTAATTTCGCCCCGCCATGCCCATTTGCTTGTGCGGGGCTGTTGTTTTGTTTTCTGCCTTCATAAGACTAAAATCCAGATAAAACCATTGAGCACAATTTGAAATTGTGCAAATGCAATAAAAATGCTGAAAAGCATATGGAAAGTTTATAGTCAATATGATATAATATCCACAACAAGCAGAAGGAAGGTCCTAGATTTACGATTGGTAATGGTTCAAAAGGAGGGGCGTAGGATGGGAGGGTCCTGGTTCGCGCACGGATCAAATGAAGTCCGAGAATTATCGTTCTTGTTTTGCGGCCGCCAAAATTGTAAGCCGGGCGAGGCGGTGGGTCCCGCAGTGCGGGAGCACTATCTGATGCACTATTGCCTGTCGGGTCGGGGGGTATACCGGGCCCAGGGGGTAAAATATGAGATCGGGCCGGGAGAAGGTTTTTTAATTTTACCTGGCGAGCTTACTTCCTATCAGGCAGATGATCAGGAACCATGGGACCATATCTGGGTAGGATTTACCGGCAGTCGCGCGGCGGAGTATCTCCGAAGCTGCGGACTGGGCCAGGATCGGCGCACCTTCCAGTGTGCCCAATCCCAGCAATTGGAGGCCTGTGTGGCGGCCATGCTGGAATTTGACACAGCCGGTGCAGGCAATGAATTGCTGCTGCTGGGGGAGCTCTACGTATTTTTAGGCTGGATCGCTCAATCGGCCCAAAGCACGGTGCGGCGCAGCCGGGAGACGGCGGCGGAGTATGTGGAGCTGGCGATGGAGTATATCCGCAGCCACTTCCAGGAGGATCTTACAGTAGCTAAACTGGCCCAATATGTGGGCCTGAACCGCAGCTACCTCACTACCGTATTCCAGAACACCATCAACATGTCGCCCCAGCAGTACCTGATGCGGTTCCGAATGGAGTGGGCGGCCGGGATGCTGTGTGAAGATAAATTGACGGTGGGGGAGATTGTGCGCTCCTGCGGATATCCCGATCCCCTTACGTTCTCCAAGGCGTTTAAACGGACCTTAGGTGTAACACCCACCCAGTATCGACGGGACAATGAGCCGCAGCAGAGCAGCGAATAGAGCAGGGGACAGGTTTTCGTTGTCATTTTCCGGAAGAACCGCTATAATATAAAATATACCCTGCATGAAGGGCCGGCCTCCGCCGGTCCCCCCCGTGAGGGAACAGTCCAGACAGGAGGCGCGCCATATGAGCAACTATGTTATTTCCATCAGCCGTGAATTTGGCAGCGGCGGAAGATTGATCGGGAAGCGGTTGGCCGCCCGGCTGGGAATCCCGTGTTATGACCGTACTTTGATCCAAAAGACCTCGGAGAAGAGCGGCCTTTCCCCGGAATTCATTGCCCGGGCAGAGGAGCGGGCGAGAAGCCGTTTTCATCTGACCTTTACTCCCATTGGCATCGGGATTCCCACTTATACCCAACAGGGTGTCCCGGTAAGTCTCCAGGCCTTTTTTGCCCAGGCAGAGGTGATTCGTGAACTGGCCGATCAGGGGCCGTGTGTCATTGTCGGCCGCTGCAGCGACTATGTGCTGGGAGATCGGCCGGAGTGTTTGAAGGTGTTTGTTCATGCGCCCCTGGAGGACCGGGTGGTGCGTTGTGTGGAGGAGTACCACATTCCCACCAGCAACATGTCCGAGCGGATTCGGGACATGGACCGGGGCCGGGCGAACTACTATAACTACTATACCGGACATATCTGGGGCGAGATGCGCCGGTATGACCTGACCCTTAACTCCAGTGTGACCGGTATTGAGGGCGCGGTGGATCTGATCGCCGCTATGGTCCGTCTGCGCACGGCCCAGGCGGAGATGTCTGAGTGAGCCTAAAAGCGTACAAAAGAGAAAGCGGGCCCATCAAAGTTCAGCTTTCCGGCCAGGCAGATGGGCTGGAGCGCTATATCCGAGCGGTAGAGCGAGTTGGAGCCATCCCAGTGCCAGGAATTTGTCCCCGCCCAGACCCCAGCTGTGACGCCTTAGTGCTGTGCGGCGGAGGAGACCTGGACCCGGCTCTGTTTGGACAGACAAACCAAGGTTCCCATCCGCCTGACCCGGAGCGGGACGGGGCGGAGCTGGCCTTGGCAGAGGCATTTCTCACTTGGGAGCGCCCGGTGCTGGGAATTTGTCGGGGTATGCAGGTGCTGAACGTATTTCTGGGAGGCACGCTGATCCAGGATTTACAACCCACATGGCGGGCTTTGCACCAGGGGGAGGAGGATGTCTATCATCCCATCCGCTGTCGCTCCGGAAGCCTGTTAGAGCGCCTTCTGGGCCCATGCCCCACAGTCAACAGCGCCCACCATCAGGCGGTGGATCGCCTGGGTAAGGGGTTTGCAGCAACCGCTTGGGCTCCGGAAGGGTTTGTGGAAGGAATCGAGCACAGCAGTCTGCCCGTCTTGGGGGTACAGTTTCATCCGGAACGCCTGTCCGGCCCGGGACGGGGAGAGGGCAGTGCTTTATTTGAATGGCTTGTTCACTGTGAAAAGAAATAAAAACGGAGGAAACCGTGTGGTTTCCTCCGTTTTTTGTTGCTCAGGGACGATGTGCGTATATCGATGCTGCCGCTGGCTGTGCCGCTGTGCCAGCTGACGGAGACAAACGATCTCGGTCCTGTTATTCATAGCGCAGCGCGTCAATGGGATTGAGCTTGGCGGCCTTGTTGGCGGGCAGATAGCCAAACAGGATGCCCACGCCCACGGATACACCAAAGGCCACAGCAATGGACCCCAGGGAAACAACGGCGGTAAATTCCGTGGAACCTGAGTTCATCATGCCATTAATGAGGGTGCCGGCTACCTTGGCCAGAACAATGCCCAGAACAATACCGATGATACCGCCGATGGCGGAGGTGGTACCCGCTTCGATAATAAACTGTCCCCGAATATCCCGACGCTTGGCGCCCAGAGATTTGCGGATACCGATCTCCCGGGTGCGCTCGGAGACAGAGACCAGCATAATATTCATAATCCCGATGCCGCCCACCAGCAGGGAAATACCTGCAATGGCCACCAGTACCACCATCATAGTGTCCATCATGGTGTTCATCATGTCCAGCATCTCCGCAGAGGTGACCACCATATAACTCTGGTCGTCGCCGTACACTTTCTCCAGAAAATTTTCGATGATGCCGCGGGAGGCGGTAGCCGTGTCCTTGCTGGTGCCGCTGAACATATACATGTTCATGCCAATCATCATGCTGTTCATTCCGCCGCCGGCAGAGTAGCCGGCGGAGCTGCTGCTCAGAGCGCTGTTAAGCTGCTGGGCGTTGGTGTAGGGGATGATGACCAGGTCATCTGCGGAGCCCTTGCGGGACTCCGCACTTTCGGAGAGGACACCAACAATGGTGTAGTTATACCCGCTGAGGCCCAGGGTCTGGCCCACTGCATTACCGTTGTAATACTCCTTGCTGACATAGGAGCCCACCACACACACCTTTTGAGAGCGGAGCACGTCCACGTACTGTAGGAATCGGCCCTGCTCTATGGTGAGGGCACGAATTTCGTCATAGGTCTCGCTGACGCCCACCACACTGTTAGGGGTGAAGGTATCCCCGGGGGTGCGGGCAGAGGCAGAGGAGACCGTGATATAGGGGCTGACTGCGGAAAGATATTTTGGGTTTTTCTCCACCAGATCGTACATATCATCCATGTCTACTTCCCGGGAGGAACCACTGGACTGAACGGAGACCTGAATCAGGTTGGCGCCCAGCTCGTTAAAGGAGTCGCTCATCAGCTTCTGCATGCCGTCCCCCAGAGAGATGATGACGATCACGGCGGCCACGCCAATGATAATGCCCAGCATGGTGAGCAGAGCCCGCATTTTGCTGGTGGCCAGCGATTTCAGAGCCAGAAAAAAGGACTGTTTCACGCCCATCAGACATCCACCTCCTGGTCCGGATCATCCTCTTCCTCCAGTCTGGGCTGGACGACTGCCTGGGGGTCGCTGGAGTCGCCGTCGTAGATGATCTGGCCGTCCTGAAGGCGAATGATTCGCTTGGCCCGCACAGCGATGGAGTTGTCGTGGGTGATGAGGACTACGGTGTCCCCTTCCCGGTTGAGCTTTTTCAGGAAGGAGAGGACTTCTCGGCTGGTGTGGGAGTCCAGCGCGCCAGTGGGTTCGTCGGCCAGAATGACGGAGGGGTTGCCTGCCAGGGCCCGGGCAATGGATACCCGCTGCTGCTGGCCGCCGGAGAGCTGATTGGGGCGGTTTTTATATTTATCTGCCAGCCCCACCCGGTCCAGTGCGCTGAGAGCCCGCTCCCGACGCTCCCGCTCGGGCACGCCGCCGTAGAGCAGGGGAAGCTCCACATTTTCCAGCACGTTGAGCTTGGGAATGAGGTTATACTGCTGGAAAATAAAGCCCAGCATCTTGTTGCGGATCACTGCCTGCTGATCGTCATCCATTGTGGACACGTCTACGCCGTCCAGGAAGTAGTGCCCGCTGGTGGGCACATCCAGACAGCCGATGATATTCATGGCGGTAGACTTGCCGGAGCCGGACTGGCCTACGATGGCTACAAACTCTCCCTTATCAATGGCAAAGTTCACGCCGTCCAGAGCGCGGACCTGGGTCTCGCCCATTTGATAGATCTTATAGACCTGCTGAAATTCAATGAGGTGTCCCATGGCTTACATCCCCATCATGGCGGCAAAGGGATTGGAGGCCTCGTTGACCCATACCACCACGTCCCCCTCCTGCAGGCCGCTGGTAATCTCGATGTTGTCGGTGTCATTGCGGCCCAGAGTGACCTCCCGGGTCTCTAGCTTGGAGGGATCCACCACATTGCCCTTTTCATCCAGAGCTCCATCCAGGGCTAACTGGACGGTGGGCTTGTCGCTGCCCCGGTTTACCGCATCCACCGGCACGCACAGGACGGTTCCGGCCCGCTCTACAATGATATCGGCGGAGACGTTCATGCCTGGTTTCAGGTCCTGGGCATCATGGATTACCACGGTGACCGGGTAGTTGGTTTGGCCGCTGACCGTGGTGCCATTGATGTTTACCGTATCTACCACGCCGGAGAACGTGACTCCCTCCACTGCGTCGGCGGTAATGGTGACCTCCTGGCCTACCTGAATTTTGTTGATGTCCTTCTCGTCGATCTTCATTTCAAAGGTGAGGGTGGACATGTCATACAGGACAGCCAGAGTACCGCCGGCGGCGGTGAGGCTGTTGTTGTCGATGGTATCTCCCGCCTTAAAGTTCTTCTCGATAATAGTGCCGGAGATAGGAGCGGTAATGGTGTAGTTTTCCAGGGCATCCTGAGCATTCTGCAAAGAGAGTTGGGCGCTCTGCAGGGCGATCGAGGCATTTTCCAGAGAGACTTCCGCGGTGGAGCCACCCAGATTGACCAGCGTCTGGCCCGCAGACACCCGACTGCCCACCGTGGTGTTGACCGATACGATCTCACCGCTGCTGGTAGCAGACATGGTGCGGGTAAGACTGGCCTCAAAGGTGCCGCTGTCGGCGCAGGAGATCGTGCCTACCTGGGCGGTCGCCGAGGTAGAGGTAGTGAGTGAGCCGGGGTTCTGAACCTGTATTTTTACCTGCCGCACCAGGGTCCCATTGTTTCCTGTCAAGCCGATGCCTGCCACAGACTCTACGGTGCCGGGCAAGGTCTCTTGAGTGCCGTCCAACGTTACAGTGGCCGCCTGGCCCGCAGAGATGCTGGCGGCGTCAGAAAACTGGAAGGGGACGGTGAGAATCATGGTGGAGGTGTCGGCAATCTCTGCAATGGGAGAACCTGTAGTCACCATATCTCCTTTTTTGACGTGGAGTTTCTGCACGACACCGGAGCTGGGGGACTTCAGGGCTAACCCGTCTGCGATAGAGTCGTAGTTCAGCTGGGCCTGCTGGACCGACAACTGGGCCTGCTGCAGGGCAGTCTCCGCACTGCCGGGGTCGATGCGGTAGAGCACATCACCCTTCTCCACCTGGTCTCCCACCTCAAAGGGGGCCTCCAGCACTTCGCCAGTGACCATGCCGCTTACGTTATACGAATCAATGGGCTGGATGGTGCCGGTGCTGGAGACGGATACGGTCATCTCCTGCATCTGGGCGGTCCCGGTGAGATAGGCGCCCGCCAGCAGTTCTTTTCCCGCCCCCAGCATGGGCCGAATGACGAAGAAAAACAGGGCGGCCAGCACCACCAACACCGCAATGACTACCTTGGGCCAGCGGCGTTTTTTCTTCGGAGCTTTCCAAGCTGGGGCACTGTCTTGTTGGGATGTGGTTTGCAGTTGTCCATTTGTTTCCATTGTGGTGACTCCTTGTGTATGGTGAATTGTATGGGTGCAGATCAGCTGTCCTCACGGTGCCTCTGCATGCCCCGGCGGAGAATGTCAAGCTGGGCACAAAAGCGGTCCCGGGCGGGCTGAGGATCGGTATGGGACAGGGCGGCACACAGGGCGGGGGCAGTTACGCTAACCAGAATGTGGAACATGTCCTCCAGGTCCTCCTCCCGGCGGATGGAGAGACGGGAAACATCGATATGACCAGACAGAGCGGCGAAAAGAGAATGGGTGCCTGCCGAGCGCAGCAGCGCGCCCTGCTGTACTCCGGCGTTGCGGTGGAGGATGGCCTGAAACTGCTGCGCGGTGGCATCCTCTCGTCGTTCCACCAGAGTTTGAAACAGGGCCTCAAAGGCGGCAAACAGGTCTCCCTGTTCCCGGGTGAGCAGTTCCAGCAGCATCTGGGTCAGCTCGTCCAGGTAGCACTGCAGCAGGTAACGAAACAGATCCGCTTTGTCTGTGAAGTACATGTAAAAACTGCCCCGGGAAATTTCAGCCTGATGAACGATGCGGTTGATCGAGGCCTCATCAAAAGGAACCCGGGAAAACTCCTCCCGGGCACACTGGAGAAGTTTTTCCCGCTTGGCCGGCGGCAAATGGAAGAATGTTGCACTGGGCATAGCGCACACACCTTTCAAATGAAAATATGACAAGTTGTCATATAGTATAATCGTGCTTATTTTTCCGGTCAAGAGGCGGAATTATAAATTTATAATTTATTCATATGGTGTGGTTGATGATGCGAGCTCAAAAATTAGGCGGGGGAGAACTTGATTTTTCAGCGGGAAAAGAAAAAGGACG
>OGWU01002122.1_pt1 | contig 10373 bp, 10 predicted proteins | sample 1576071 | NCBI WGS metagenome assembly OGWU01 (sample SAMEA3541582, study PRJEB24748) | human gut metagenome | biome: human gut; feature: human-associated habitat; material: faeces | place: China | collected 2012
GAGCAGCAGCGGAACCAGTAGGCGTAGAGCTCATCAGATCGCGCGGGAAGGAGTTTTGCGCCTCGTCCATGAAGTGCTGAACGAGCTTCATGTACTCGTTCTTAAAGTCCTCACGGGAAGCCTTCAGGCGATCGATCTCCTCAATCTCGTTTTGCTTTTCGGCGAGAGCCTGACGGATAACCTCGCGCGCCTTGGCGTCGGCCTCGTTCTTGATGCGCTCGGCATTCTCACGAGCCTCGCTAACAATGTTGTCGGCAGTCTGCTGGGCAGCGATAAGAGCGGCAGAGATCTGACGCTCGCTAGCGGTGTAATCAGGCGCAACGGGAGCAGGAGCGGGCGCGGGAGCCGGGGCGGCCTGGGCCTGTGCAAGCTGATTCTGTGCATCGGTAAGCTGCTGCTCGGTGGCGGTCAAACGATTCTTAAGGTCCACGATCTTGTTAAGCATCGCATCGACCTCAGCAGAAACCTGCTCCAGGAAAACATCGACCTCGCCGGGATCATAGCCGCGCTTGGCCTCGGAGAAAGTCTGGGCCTGAATATCAGCTGGTGTAATAGCCATCTAAAACATTCCTTTCATTCGCCATGCTCAAGGTCGTCGTTGCCAAGAGCACTCGCGTCCTCACAAAATTATACTAATCAGCAAACGTTCCGCCACGGTCAACGCAAGAACTGCAATTACCGGAGAAAAATCGATACCCATCGTCGAAGGCATCATTTTCCGAAACAGGTTGAGATACGGATTGACCAGAGATCCAATCACGGCGGCGATGTCGGCAAGCAAGCCATCCCGCTTCATGGGAATCCATGTGAGCAGGCACCAGATCACGATCAGCGTGCTGTAGAAGTTGACCAGGGTATTAATGAGATTAACGATAGTATAAGGATTCACGCACTCACCTAGCTCTTGAGATAGCCATCGGCGCGCAACTTGGCCAGGTCGGAATCCTTAACCTCGCAGCCCTGGGGCAGCACCATGAACACACGGTCGCCCACCTCGCGCACGGAAGCGCCCAGCCCGCAGGCAAAACCATAGGAGAAGTCGAGCACACGCTTGGCAACTTCGGTGCGAACGCCCACGAACACCAGGGCAACGGGCTGCTTGGTGCGCACGCGACGAACCACGGTCTCGACATCGTCATAGCTCTCGGGGCGCAAGACATAAGCCGGAAGCTGCGGCGTACCGTTAATCACAGCATCGACACGAGCCGCGGAGGACGTCTGAGCCGGAGCAGAAGGGGCAGCTGCATGCATGCCGCCCGCATAGCTCGAAGGGGTGTCATAGGCACCCGGACGATATGCAACAGCATCCTGCGAGCGCGCGGGAGGATTATACGTAGTTGCATGACGATCGGCATCGCCAACAAGCTGACCGCTGCGCGTATACACTGCTACAGACTCAGCCTCGCCACGACGCGTCTGGCCAAGAACCCCGTTACTGGGCTCGTCATCATACCCATAGCTGCCCGACGAACCATAAGAGCCGGCGCCATAGGAATCATCTGGATAGCCGCCTTCTGGCGCATCATCATAATAGGCATCGTCGTAGCCCTCTTCTGCGCCGTAATCATCTTCGGGATATGCCCCCGCCTGGCCGAAGGGGAGCTTGTTCTTGAGTTCATCTAGAAAGCCCACGATGGTACCTTTCTGCCCGTAGTGCGATTGATGTATAGGTGGGTGTATGGTCAAACCACACGCATCAGCCTGTGGTTATTGTAGTGCAAAGGATGGGTTAAATGCCACCCTACCAAGGCGAATGAGGGTTGAGCCCTCTTCAATGGCTACGTCGAAATCCTCACTCATGCCGCACGAGAGTTCGCTGAGCGTCAAAGAGGGATAGACCCCCTCAAGCTCATCGCGAAGCTCGCGCAGGCCGGCGAAGGTCTTTGCAGCCACCTCTTTGCTACCCCGTGGGGCCATTGTCATAAGCCCACGAATGGAAATGCCAGAAAGCTCCATGAGATCCTCGATGCATGCGCGAAGAGCCTCGGGCGCAAACCCCGACTTCGACTCCTCGCCGCTCACATTAACCTCCAAAAGAACCTGCTGAGGAGCAAAAAACTCCCCCGCCTCCAAGCGACGAGAGACGCGCTGGGATACCGCACGAGCCAGGTCGAGCGATTCGATAGAATGAATCACCTCGGCATGACCGAGCACGGCATTAATCTTATTCTTCTGCAAGTTGCCAATCATATCCAGACGAACCTGGGGCAAATCATCGATAGCATGCAAGCCCTCGAATTTACGCACGAGCTCCTGCGGGCGGTTCTCCCCCAGCAAGGTATAACCCGCGCGCACGGCATCGGCTGCGGCATCAATATCAACCGTCTTGGACACCGCCATGATCTTGACGTCCTCGCGGGAGCGGCCAGCGTGGCCAAGCGCAATATCAACCCGCTCAAGAATCTCCTCGCGGCGACGACGCAGATCATCAAGATATGTCTGAGCCATGCTCATCATCCCGTCCACCTTAGGGTTTACGACTTTTTGCCATACTAGCGCAAAGGCGCGGTACCGCTGCGGGCACCGCGCCTAAATTCATAAACCTTAGTTTATTTGCATGCCAAGTGGCAGAGAGCGAATGACTACTCCTCAGTAGCTACGGCCTCGTCATCATCGGCATCGACTTCGTCGTCATCATTCAAAGACTCGATCAGATGACGAAGCTGCTCGCCCACCTCATCCAGTGGAAGCTTAGCAACGTACTGCGCGTCGGTCTTGGGATCCAAAACAACGCCCTCGCCAGAAGGCACGCGCATGCTCTCCAGCTCATTCTCATCAATATCAACAAGATCGGAGGCGGTCAGACGCTGACCGGTGAGCAGGAAGGTCAGACGGCACGCGGCATCGATAGAAATAGAAGCGGTGCGGTCCAGATAGCGCGAAACCATGATCGTGCGGCGCAGGTCGTCATAGGAGCTATCGTCCGAGAGCTCGGGGGCACTCATGCGATTGTACGTGCGGAAGAACTCTTCGTAGATCTGATGCACGGGCTCGTCTTGGTCGGAAAGGCCGCAAACGATGCTCATGTCGTTGTTCACAAGAGCGGAAATGGAAGAGCCCACAACGCGATAGACGCAATCGGCCTCGCGCAAAATAAGGTCATTGAGCTCAGCCGGGAGCTGGATGTCTGCCTTGACCTTATGCTTTGCCGCACGAGCGATCTGGCGCACCTTATCGGTCATGCGCTGCAGGTTGAAATCGATATAGATGATGGTCTGCAGCAAACGGAAGTCGGATGCCACCGGGCCCTGCGTCGCGATGAGGTTGTAGCACACGGCTTCAAGATTGGCGCAGCGCGCATCGATCTGAAGCGTCGCTTTCTTGGTCTTATTGGCGAGCTTCTTGTCGCTTGTCAAAAAAGCGGTGACAGCATCGTGAAGCGTTAGGTCGACGGCCTCGTAGATGGAAAGCATCTCGTGGCGCGCCTCGACAAGTTGACGCGAAAAGAGCTTGCGCATGGTTTTCTCCAATCAGACAGATGCGAGCATGTGCAACTCGCAAGAAACGGGCACCGGACGCGAATCAGCCAAAACGACCGGTGATGTAGTCTTCCGTGCGACGATCCATGGGACTAGTAAAGATCGCGTCGGTTTGACCATACTCGATAAGTGTAGCAGGCTCGCCCGCAACTTCTTGTAAGAAGAATGCCGTGTAATCGGAGATTCGCGCCGCCTGCTGCATGCTATGCGTGACGATGATGATCGTCATCTCGGGCGCAAGCTCGGCCATCAGGTCCTCGACCTTCTGAACGGAGGTGGGATCGATGGCGGAGCAAGGCTCGTCCATCAGGAGAACGTCCGGCTGCACAGCCAGAACGCGAGCGATGCACAGTCGCTGCTGCTGGCCACCAGAGAGCGCCAAGCCGTCTTTCGAGAGCTGATTGGAGACCTCTTTCCATAGGTTGGCGCGCTTTAAGGACTCTTCGACGATATCGTCGAGGTCGCTTTTGCTAGTCACGCCCTGCAGTCGGGGGCCAAAAGCGACATTCTCGTAAATGGATTTAGGGAAAGGATTGGGCTGCTGGAAGATCATGCCCACGCGACGGCGCAAATCGACAGGGTCCACGCCCGGAGCGTAGATGTTGTTACCGTCGAGCGACATCGAGCCGCTCACGTGCGTCCCCTCGATCAGATCGTTCATGCGATTCATGCAGCGCAGGAAGGTCGACTTGCCACAACCCGAAGGACCGATAAACGCAGTGATCTTGTTGCGGGCGATATTGACATCAAGGCCGGTGAGCGCATGGAAATCTCCGTACCAGAAGTCAAAATCCTTGGCGATAATGGCGCTCGACTCGGGCGTGGGCGCGGACTGATAGACAGACATGGGACTCCTTTGGGCGACTTATCGGCTACGACGCGACAGATAGCGAGAGAACAGGTTGAACGCAAGAATGATAATCATCAGCAAAAGCGCGGTGCCATAGGCAGCGTTCATGTTGATACCATCGTTGGCAAGCAGGTACAGGTGAACGGTCATGGGGCGACCGGAATCAAGCGGCGTGATAGGCATATTGATAGCCTGGCCCATGGTGTAGAGCACGACAGCGGTCTCTCCGATGGCGCGGCCGATGGCAAGCACGATGCCCGTGGCAATACGGCCAAAGGCAGAAGGAAGCACGATCTTACTCACGACCTGCCACTTGGTGGCACCCAATCCATATGCACCCCAGCGAATATAGCGCGGCACGGCGCGGATGGCCTCCTCGGTCGTGCGCATGACGATGGGGAGCATGAGCAACGCCAGAGACATAGCAGCGGAGAGCATGGAGAGACCCAGGCCCATAGCCTCAACAAACAGCGCGTAGCCAAACAGGCCCATGACGATCGAGGGTACCGAAGCCAGGGCATCGGCTGCGTATCGAATGATATTGACCAAACGTCCCTGCTTGGCATACTCGGCAAGATAGACGGCTGCAAGCACGGCGATAGGCGTGCAGATGAGCATGGCAAGCGCCGTGACGTAGATGGTGGAGACGATGGTGGGCCAGATACCGCCCTCGGCATTGACGCCCTCGGGCCAGCCAAAGATGAAATCGGGCGAGATGTGCGGTAAGCCGTTGATCACCACATAAGCGATGATGGCAACGAGCACCAGCGTCGTGATATAGGCCGCGGCACGAAAAACACCGAGCATCACCTTGTTGGACGTGTCCTTGGAGATGCGACCGGCCTTGCCATGAGAGAGGGCGCGCTTAATGCGCTTGCGCGAGGTAAGCTCATCGGTCTGAGCGGATTGGTCAGCCATGCCCTACCTCCTCTTCTTCGAAATTAAGCGCACGATGCCCACGAGCGCAGCGGAAATAATGAACAAAACCACGCCCATACCAAACAGGGCAGAACGGTGAAGACCGCTCGAATAGCTCATATCGAGCGCAATCTGACTCGTGAGCGTAGAGATGGGGCTCGCGATGGAAGACGGGATAACGGGAGCGTTGCCCACCACCATAAGAACCGCCATGGTCTCGCCGATAGCACGGCCCATGCCAAGAACGATGGCGTCGACGATGCCGAGCTTAGCGGCAGGAAGAACAACCTTGTAGATGGTCTGCCACTTGGTGGCGCCCATAGCGTAGCTCGCCTCTCGAATGCCCATGGGGATGGAGTTCAAAGCATCCATGGTAAGCGTGGTAATCGTAGGAACGATCATAATGGCGAGAACAAACCACGCGGTGAGCGCGCCAAAGCCCAGTCCGTCAGAAATCTGAGCCACGAACGGGCGGATAATCACCATGCCAAAGAAGCCATAGATGATCGAAGGAATACCCGCCAGCAGGTCAACTGCAGGACTGATGATCTTGCGAACGCGATCGCTCGCAATCTCTACCAGGTACACTGCCGTTCCCACGCCAAGCGGCACGCCCATAACAAGCGCGCCAACAGTCACAAGGCCGGAGCCTGCAAGCAGCGAGACGATACCGTACTCGCCCTCGCTCGGAGCCCAGGTAAGGCTAAAAAAGTTGGCAAGCCCGATATCGGTAAAAACGGGAAATGCGCTGTACGTGGTGAACGCGAAAATCAGGATAACCGTCACAACCGCCAAAAACGCACAGGCGAAAAAGAGGTACTGGAGAGCTTTCTCCTTAACATACGTTGCATGCGAAACGAGCGCGAGCTCGCGTTTGGGAGCCGCGCTGGGCGTCTCTTCCATGGTCTGGTCCTCCATGCACTCACTCCCCCGAAGATTCGTCGTCGGTCACGGGGATAAAGCCCGCGTCGCGCACGATGGAATCCATCTTGTCGGAGATCACGTAGTCGATATATGCCTGAGCCTCGGGATTCGGCGTTCCCTTGACGTAAAAATACAAATCGCGGGAAATAGGATAACCACCCGAGGCAATTGTCTTCTCGGAGGGCTCGACGTGGTTCACGCTAATGGCGCGTACGGCGGTCTGAGCGAACTTGGACTCCACAAAGCCAAGAGAAATGTAACCGATGGCACCCGCACTGCGGCTCACGACATCGCGCACTTGACCGGTACCGGAAAGGACAGCGGCGCGGCGATCAAAGGAGGCCCCGTCCATGACGATGGATTTGAAGGCCTCGCGCGTACCGGATGCCTCATCGCGGTTGACGAGCTGAATCGTTAGATCATCGCCGCCCACTTGACTCCAATTGGTGATCTTGCCGGCATAGATGTCGCGCAGCTGATCGGTCGAGAGATTCTGCACGGGATTATCGGTGTTGACGATCACGGCGATGCCGTCGTGAGCGATAACGATCTCGGTGAGGCCGAGTTTTTGCTCATCTGCATTGACCTGACGCGAGGACGAAGCGATGTCGGCCGTGCCATTTGCGACGGCCTCGATGCCGGCAGAAGACCCTAGGCCACTTACCAGTACCGAAACGCCGGTCTCATCCTGGTAACCCTCGGCGGCAGACTCGGCAATGGGCAGGCAGGTGGTAGAACCCGCCACAGTAATCTGTTTAGACGAAGGGCTGGATGTCTGGCAACCGGTGAGCGGAAGCATCAGGCCAGCGGCTACGCATGCCAAAAAGGAACGTCGACTTACCGCATAAGAGCCAGGGCAGCATGACGGCCGCACATTCCCTGCTCTTTGCGATACGAGTAAAACCTCTCGTTGAGGCTCATGGTCGAGAGACGTGTATCGTGAATCCCGCACAGAGGAACTCCCACTTCTACAAGGGACTGTTCAATGGCGCGTGCAAGATCAAGCTTGCGCGACGCAGATTCTTTAATGCTATCAAATTGTAAAGCGAATGTATGCAGCAAATCAGACGATACCTCGTATTCATCTCCAAGAATATGCGGTCCGATATACGCATGGACTTGCTCAATGGGCACGCATGTCGCCCCAGAAAGGACACGGGCGGCAGATGCGGCGATGCGCGCATACGTGCCGCGCCAGCCGGAATGCACCACCGCAAAGCCTCCCGGGCAGGTCAGGATAACCGGTACGCAATCGGCAAAGCAAAGCATGACGGGCACCTGCGCCTGCGTGCAAACGATGGCATCGGCCCCTTTGGCAATGCGGGCGCGCACGGAGTCGAGAACGGATGCATCGGCAGAATCGACTACGACGACATTGTCTCCATGAACTTGATTGGGCACTAGCAGGCGATCAAGATAGGCCTCCCCTCCCAAAGCAGCAAGCGCACGACGACGGTTCTCGGCAACCGCCAGCGGATCGTCGCCAACATGGGTTCCCAAATTCAAGGAAGCGTACGGAGAAGCAGAGACACCACCGGTGCGCTCGGTAAACCCAAATGCGATACCGTGCTCCTCACCGCCCACAACCGTCACGCCGCTATTTGTCAGGCGCTCAAGCTTAATTGGCTGTCCGCACGCCATGCCATGCTCCCTTCGAGAGATGCGATCACCCTAAAGAGGAGACCGATTGAAATAAATGCAGAACAGGGGGTGCGGAATATCGTATCCGCACCCCCTGTGGTTCAAACTATCCTGCAGGAAACATCCTGCAAAAGCTGTTAGAAATTGCCGCGCTTCAAGAAATCGGGCAGCTCAAACTGCTCGTTGCCAAAGTTGGGAAGCTCAGAGCCGCCCACGTTGCGCGTTGCTGCAGGGGCAGCATGCGCCGGCGTGGAGGCATCGCTTGCAGACTTCGAGGCAGAAGACTGGGTCTGGCCAAACAGCTGATCTTGACGGTTGACGTTGGCATCGCTAAAGCCAGTGGCGATAACGGTGATGCGGACCTGATCGCCCAGGGATTCGTCGACAACGGTACCGAAGATGATGTTGGCCTCGGGGTCGACAGCGTTGGCCACAAGGTCGGCAGCGTCGTTGATCTCCTGGATGCCCAGGTCCTTGGAGCCGGCGATGGAAAGAAGCACGCGCGTGGCGCCATCGATGGAGCTCTCGAGCAGACGGCTGGAAATGGCCTGCTGAGCAGCATCCACGGCGCGGGTGTCGCCAGATGCGGTGCCAATGCCCATCATGGCGGTACCGGCCTGCTTCATGATGGTCTTGACGTCAGCGAAGTCCAGGTTGATGATGCCCGGAACGGTGATGAGGTCCGTGATGCCCTGGGTACCCTGAGAAAGCACGCCATCGGCAGTAGCGAATGCCTCAAGCATCGTGGTCTTCTTCTCGGCGATGTCGAGCAGCTTGTCGTTAGGAATAACGATCATGGTGTCAACGCACTCGGAAAGCGTCTTGATGCCCTCTTCGGCAGAAGACTTGCGTTTGCGGCCCTCGAAGGTGAAGGGCTTGGTCACAACAGCGACGGTAAGCGCGCCAACTTCGTTCATAGCGATATCGGCAACGATAGGAGCGGCTCCGGTACCGGTGCCACCGCCCTCGCCGCACGTAATGAACACCATGTCGGCACCGGCGAGCGCCTCGGAGATATCGTCGCGGCTCTCGTCTGCTGCCTTACGACCAACCTCGGGGTTCGCGCCTGCGCCCAGACCACGGGTAAGGTCGGTGCCGATGTGAACCTTGATGTCAGCATCGGAAATAGCCAATGCCTGTGCATCGGTGTTGATAGCGACGAACTCGACGCCGCGAATGCCCTCTTCGATCATGCGGTTGACGGCGTTGGTGCCACCGCCACCTACACCCACCACCTTGATGACGGCAAGATAATTATTGATCTCGTTCTCGTGCATTTGACGGTCCTCCGAACAGTGGGTAAGGCGCTTTGCGTTTATACGACGTTAACCCTCAAGTAGAGATTAAATGTCGAGGTAAACCATGGTATGTTTGCACATTGAGGGCAAATAAGTCAAACCCCCGTAATCAAAAATATGGATTTCGCAGGTAAACGGCTATGCCGCTCACGGAACTCAAGCTCAGGCGCTCGAGCGCCCCCTACAGATCGACCGAACGATATGTGTAGGCGTCGGGCGTTCTCACATTAATATAGGTAACCCCCTTCTGCTCCTCCAAAAGCTTGGTCACGATGCGTTCCTTCTTTTGAATGTCGTCGGCATCGCCCAAGGAAACCTCAACGCCGTTGTCGAGGTTGCAGGCAAGAGCCTGCACCGAGGGGACCGAGAAACTTTTGACCTGCGCCAGGAAATCAGGCGAAAAACCCGCGATGTACTTGAGCGCCGCAGCCAAGCCCTCCCCCTTTACCTTCGAGCCGCTCAAAGGCGAAACATCGGTACCCATATTGGTTAGAAGCACGGCATTGAGCTGCTGCGCCACCACGCGGGCGGCATCCTCGCCCGAAAGCAGGGTTACGCCGTCGGCAGTTTTGACGGGCTCTTGGTCATCTTTTGCATCCGCAGCGTCTGCCTGGGCATCGGGCACATCGCTACTGTCAGAATCATCCATCGAATCGGAGGAGACGTCCTGGCTATCGTCGGAGGCGTCTTCCGACGAGGAATCGTCCGTTTGGCTATCGGCTGTTGGCGCAGCAAGTCCCGTTGCATCCACCACGTTGCCATCGACATCAAGGCCCACGGCAAGCGAAACGGGTGCGATCCAGGTATCGTCATCTCCGATGGCCCAAGCCACATTATCGGCAGAGATATAGGCAACGGCCACGACCTTGCGCTCGGTAGGCGTGATGATGAGCTTATGAGGGAACTCGCGCTTTACATCCACGCCCTTCACCCAAGGACTCTTTTTAAGACTCTGGACAATCGCATCGCTATCGACGTTGAGCAACGTCGTGTCGTCGGGGAGGTCGATAAGCTTTTGAGCGGTCTCCTTCGAAATATGCTCCGAACCATAGATCTCGATATCCGTGGCGGCAAAGAGGCTCGACTTGAACAGAATGGTCCCAACGATAAAAAGAACCACGACCACGGCAGCGGCGGTGCTTGCAACAAGACGAGCTGAAGAGGACAGCTGCGGCAGATGAATTGAAGATGCGACAGAACGAATAGCGCCGAGACCCGGGTTTTCCCGCTTTGTATTGCCCTGAGAAAGTGAACCGGTGGAGC
>OGWU01002123.1_pt1 | contig 10372 bp, 8 predicted proteins | sample 1576071 | NCBI WGS metagenome assembly OGWU01 (sample SAMEA3541582, study PRJEB24748) | human gut metagenome | biome: human gut; feature: human-associated habitat; material: faeces | place: China | collected 2012
TCGCAGGCACCTGCGGCCTCCTCGGCACCGCCGTCATCTTCCACGGCACCTACAACCTCCTCATCGCCTACGGCGGCTGGGTGCAATATATCGCCTACGCCCTGCCGCTGGCCGCCCTCGCGCTGGGAATGATCGTCAGCCGTGCGCTACCGCAGGAACGAAAAATCGAATAATGCTGTTACACAGAGCTGCCATCCGGCGGCTCATTTTTTGCGGAAAATCGCAAATGAGGTGAGAGTTTTTCGCGTGAAATGTACCTATAGAGGTAGAAGAACTTTTTTCAAAAAACCAATACGAAGGAGGCAACGACAATGAAACGAAAATTATTGGCGATTCTGCTCAGCCTGGCCATGCTGTTCTCGCTGCTGCCGCCGGGCGCAGCCATGGCGGCGGACGAAAAAATTATCACTGTTGGAGACGTTTCGCTCCAAGGCGTGGAAAATTCTCCAGTCTATGCGACAACTTCCGATGGCAAGGTTCAATTGGGCAGCGATGAGCAGAGCTATAACATCAAATGGGATGGCAAAACGCTGACGCTCAGGAATGCGGAAGTGGTAGGCACATCTTTAGATCACGAAGTGATCTCATACCATTATGACGATTTTAACATTGAGCTTATCGGAAATAACGAGATCACCAGTACGAGTGAAATCGGAGTGGGGATTGCATTCAGTGGTAACCTTACCATTTCTGCCGCTGCTGAGTCTCCTAACGCACAGCTGAAAGCGAGAGGAATCAGCAATGGGATCACTTCTTCTGTTACCAACGGAACCTTAACCATTGAAAGCGGGACGATCAATTCCAACAAAATCTATGTGTGCAACAGTATTTCCATCAATGGTGGATCGGTCACTGTCGATGGAGGGATCAGTACACCTGGAACCATGACGATTGCAAACACTGCCGCACTTACAGCGTATGGAACGAGCGTCGAAGCCATCAATGCTGGGGAAGGTATTACCATCAGTGGCGGCGAGGTCATTGCGAGCAGTGTGGGTGCTCGCGCCTTTACGGAGTATACGGATTATATCGACATTGTTCCGCCGGAAGATACATCGATCACTGTGCATTATGGCGAAAACTCAGCGGCTGTGACAACACAAACTTATGCGACACAGACACGCATCACAGATTCAATTAAAGAAGCCGGCTATTTCCACAGTTATCTCACCAGCATCAGTGAACCGACGATCACAGGTGTGGTCGTTTCTCCTGAGACAGCGACGGTGCAACAGGGAAATACACAGCCATTCAACGCCACAGTTACAGGCAGCGGCAATCTCAGTAATGCACAGATTCAGTGGAGCGTAACAGGGAGCAATTCTGCCAGCAACGGAACATCGATCAGCGACAGCGGGTTGCTCAACGTCGCTGCGGATGAAAAAGCAGAATCGCTGACCGTCACAGCTACTGTCACTGCTGGCGAGCAGACGTTTACCGATACGGCGACTGTTACGGTGGGGAAAGTGAAAGCCAAGAGTATAACTGTGGAACCGTCCGCAATCACGCTGATGGTCGGCCAAACCTATCAGCTTAAGGCCATCGTCGATCCTCCTGAAGCAGCCGTCAATGTCACCTGGATGAGCAATGACCTGAACCAGGCCACAGTTGACGAGAACGGTCTGGTAACAGCAATAGCGTCAGGTTACAATAGCTTCGGGATAGCAGCATCTGTTGGTGTTCAGACATCTAACTGGTGTAGCGTCAAAGTTGTCGCGCCAAACATCAGTGTCGGCGGTGTAGGTTTCTATAGCGATGGGAGTACCAGCGCTTATGGACGAACGTCGAGCGACGGGACTGTGACTACTGAGGGCGCGACCGAAAGTAATTACAACATCAAATGGGACGGCAGCACGCTCACACTTAGAAATGCAACGATTGTCAACAATGATGGTGTCGGTATCCAGGCATATTACGGAGCGGGAAGAACTATGACCGCGCTTGTGATCGAAGGCCAGAACACCATCACGGCAAGTGGCAATGGCATCCAGAACGACCATCTCGACGGACTTACCATTTTGGGCAGCGGTTCGCTGTCTGTTTCTGGCGGTGAGAATGGCATGTATAACGTTTATAATTATGACGATGCTCTGTTAACGATTAACAGCGGTACGGTGATTGCGACGGGAGGAACGTATGGCATTAACTCAAGAGTCAGTATCAATATCTGCGGTGGCGATGTCACGGCCATTGGGGGTGCGCAGGGAATTTATCGGGATTCCAACCGGAACATTGTTATCAATCCGAGCGAAGGAAACCCGATTGCCGTGACGGCTGGCGAAAAGGCCGAGAGCGCAGCGGCGATCACTGGCTCTCCATTTACGAGCGAGACAACCATCACGGACCTGCTTTCCGAGAAAAAATATGTGCACACCGAAGTGATCGGTCCGCCATCTATCACCATACAGCCGCAGAGCGCGACGGTCACTGAGGGCGAAAGCGCCAGTTTCAGCCTCGCAGCCAGCGGCAGCGGGCTGAGTTATCAGTGGCAGCAGAGCAGCGATGGCGGACAGAGCTGGTTGGCTATTTCCAGCGCGACCAGTGATAGCTATAACACTGGCGCGACCTCGATGGCGATGAACGGCACGCAGTATCGCTGCGTGATCACGAACGCTGCCGGAAGCGTCACGAGTGTTGCGGCAACGCTGATTGTGCAGGAAAAGCCAGAGCCTGTCGATCCTGATCCAACCCCTACACCAGACCCGGATCCAACACCAACGCCGGAGCCTGAGCCGGAAGGTCCAGCCACCGACGGCTCTGAAGGATGGACGGATATCGAAGATGAGATCGCTGATGCTGACGATGGAGACGCGCTCGCCATCGATATGAACGGCACGACGGAAGTGCCGAAAGAAATCTTTGAAGCCGTCGCAGGTAAGGATGTCGACGTGACGTTTGAACTGGAAGATGGCGTAAGCTGGACGGTCAACGGCACGGATATTCCAACGGATGCCGACCTTAACGATCTTGATCTTGGCGTGACGATGGATTCTGACGGCATTCCTGTGGACGTGATCAATGCCATTACTGGCGAGGTGGACAGCGTTCAGATGATCCTCGCCCACGACGGAGAATTTGGTTTTACTATGACCCTCTCCGCGCCACTCGGCAAAAAGAACGCTGGCTATTGGGCGAATCTCTATCATTACGACGAGGACGCCAAAGCCATGACATTTGAAACCGCCGCGCTCATCGATGACGACGGCAACGCCGCGCTCCCAATGACGCACGCGTCCCAGTATGCCATCGTCATTGACGATAAGAGCCACGCAGAAGAACCAGAGAAGCCAGAAGAACCAGCTACGTCTGTGAGCGAAATCTTCAGCGACATACCGGCAAACGCCTGGTATGTGGACGCCGTGCAGTATGCCTACGACCACGGCCTCATGACCGGCACCAGCGCCACGACCTTTGAGCCAGACAAAGCCACCACCCGCGCCATGCTCGTTTCGATCCTGCATCGGTTGGAAGAATCACCTATCGCTGAATCCGCAGGCTTCAGCGACGTCGCAGACGGCGCCTGGTATGAGGAAACCGTGAACTGGGCCGCCAGCGTCGGTGTCGTCAATGGGTTTGAAGACAACACATTCCGACCAAACGACCCACTTACCCGCGAGCAGATGGCCGCCATTCTCCATAATTATGCAGAATGGAAAGGCATGGATGTTTCAGCGAGAGCGGATCTCTCCAGCTACAACGATGCCCCAAGCGCCTGGGCAGCAGATGTGATGTCCTGGAGCGTTGCCGAAGGACTCATCTCTGGTATGACAGAATCCACCCTCGCGCCACAGGAAAGCGCAACCCGCGCTCAAGTGGCAGCGATTTTGCAGCGGTTTCTCGAACGCTAAATACTAACACAACGGATGCTTGCGCACGCAGGCATCCGTTTTTTGGCGACGGAGAAAAATTTTCGCAAAAGAGGTGAGAGTTTTTCGCGTGAATTGTACCTATAGTAGTGAACGAACTTTTCACACGGCAGATGAAGAGAGGAGGCCCATAGCATGTATGACACCAAGGACCGTGTGGAGCTGGTGAAAAACGGCGTGCGCCGATTGCGGCGAAGGCGCGAGAAAAATATTCTCCGCGGCTTGTCCGCGCTATGCGTTTTGCTGAGCGCTTCCCTCGTGACAGCGGCGGGCAGCCTCGCAGGATTTGCCCATCCCACCGTGCGCACCTTCTACGGCACCATTCTGCTGCATGAAGGCGCAGGCGGCTATGTGCTCGTGGGGCTTGTCGCGTTCAGTGCAGCCGTTGTGATCACCGCACTCTGTTTCAAATATCGGGAACACGAACGAAGGAAAAAAGCAAAGGAGGAAAAACAATGAAACGACGATGGACAGCAATATTACTGATACTGTGCATGGCAGTCACTATGCTCCCGCCAACCACTGCGCAGGCAGCGGAAAGCACGGACACAAAGTACGATGAGATTGCCGATTTTATGACTCATGAAGAACTACTTCAAGGCTATACTGATTACTGGAGCGGCATGCATAGCATTATCTATTTTGGTAGTAATGGTGCACAATGGCAAATTATTGGAAAAAACGAGCAGATGAGCGAGGAGCTTAAAGGGGACATCATCACTGTCAGTTCTTGGACAAATGTTAATATTCCGTTTAATACAGCGGATCATGTCGCTTCGTTGACCAAAGATTCCTGGACGGAGTATGGCTGCGAATTTATTTCATCCGAGCGCAGAGCAGAGCTTGTTGAGTCGGTAAAAGATGTTGTTTATGATAATCGCTATCCAAGCCAGATGGCGCCTCCTAAAGAGGCCTGGGGCACCAGCTATGTGAGACAGGAATTGCAGAATATGTACAATACCATGTTCAGCTCAACCGAAAAGAGCAGGATTAAGCCGGTGACCCTTTATACAGATATCTCCCGTATCGATGATGGTCATTGGGATCCTGGTGATTGGGATTGGGGCGAACCAGAAGGAAGTTATGGGGTACGCTACACGGAAGTTTATAAGACAGAAGACCACCTGTATCTGCCCTATATATCGCAAACCGATTCCGGTACGCTGTATATAGGAGAAAACACCGCGGACAAACTGGCAAGTGGCGAAAGCGTATCCATCTCCAGCACCGCCCATGCGATTCCGAGTATGGTTGATGTCACCAGAGGCATAGGCACCATCGAGGTCGTTTATGTCGGGAACCAAAACGACGAGGATGAGTTTGACGAGAGTCAGATACAAGAAGGTACACCATATTCGAAATCCAGTGGACTTTTCAAAGTTTCGAATGGTTCCAGTTCAGCAGATCACGATCCGTACACAAATACTGGAATGATGCGGCCATTCATGAATCTGGACATTACAGACATCAGTTTTGCCTCCTGGGTGCCACCGGTGACCAGCGAAGGCGAGGTTGATAATAGTACATATAAAAGTCGCAGCGTTTATATGAGACGCGATGATCAAGGTCTGCTTGGGACAGCGACGATCAGTTCGGATATGTCCAGTGTGACCATCGAGGATCTGAGCAGCAGCGCTACACGGCTAGGAAATGTTTACCTGGTTGTGCAGTATCGTGGTAAGGGTGCCGATGAATCTATTGAAGATAAAGCCTATGCAAAAAAGGTGAAGGCCAATGGCGTGATCACCGCCAGCGAACTTACTGACGGTGCGATCGTTGATTTTGCAAATACTGAGGTTTGGCTGGAATGGGACGATAACAATGACAGTGTTCTTGCCACGAGAGCCAAAATAAGCGGCGTTACTGGCGGTGGCGGCGACCCTGGCGAAACCACTCCTTCCATCACCGGGCAGCCAACAGATGCGACAGTCACTGAAGGCGACACTGCGAGTTTCAGTGTGACCGCCACTGGAGAAAATTTGAGCTATCAGTGGCAAAGCAAAATAAATGGCGCTGACTGGACGAGTATTTCTGGTGCAACGAGCGCTAAATACACGACCGAAGCAACTACGCCGGACATGAATGGCACGCAGTACCGCTGTGTGGTGACAAACAAGGGTGGTTCGGCTACCAGTGAAGAAGTGACGCTGACAGTCAATCCAGAGACGTATTCAATAACTGTAGAAAACGATGGCAATGGAACCGCATCAGCTTCTTCAAGCTCTGCGGCTGCGGGAACGGAGATCACGCTGACTGCACAGCCAGCTGAGGGATACGTCTTTGATCATTGGGAAGTGACGCCTGATAGTGTAAAGATAACAAATAATAAGTTCGAAATGCCTGCTTCAGATGTGACTGTGCAAGCGATCTTTTCTAAAAAGATAGAAACGCACAAGATCACCCTCGCTGCTTCGCCTGTTGAAGGTGGTAAAGTGAGCGGCGCACAAGAAGCGGTTGAAGAAGGCGAAAAGATTACCGTCGAGGCAACCGCTAACGAAGGCTATCACTTTGTGAACTGGACAGAGAACGGGAACGAAGTCAGCAAAGAAGCAATTCTCACCTTCGAAGTTACTGCTGATCACAATCTCGTTGCCAATTTCGCGCAAAATACTTATGACGTCAATGTGACGACTGGTAACGGCGGCACGGCGAGTGGCGCACAGAAAGATGTTGTGCACGGTACGGAGATCACTGTTACCGCCACACCAAACGCAGGCTACCATTTTGTGAACTGGACGGAGAATGGTCAGGAAGTCAGCAGAGAGGCCAGCTATAGCTTTGCTGTGACTGCTGAACGCAACCTTACAGCGAATTTCGCAGCTGATCCTGTCGAGCCAGAACCAACCCCAACGCCGGACCCAGATCCAACGCCAACACCAACGCCGGATCCTGAGCCGGAAGGACCAGCGACGGAGGATTCCGAGGGTTGGACTGCGATTGAAGATGAGGTCGCTGCTGCGGATGACGGCGATGAAATTGTCGTCGATATGAACGGTGCGACGGAAGTGCCGGCGAGTGTTTTGGAAAATGCAGCAGGCAAGAATGTGAATCTCACGCTTGATATGGGTGACGGAGTTTCCTGGACGGTGAACGGCGCAGACATTCCAGAGGATGCCGGCCTCAGCGATCTTGATCTCGCAGTGACAATGGACAGCGACGGCATTCCTGTGAGCGTGATCGACACCGTGGCGAGCGAAAGCAGCACCACCGTACAGATGACCCTCGCCCACGACGGCGAATTTGGTTTTACGATGACGCTCTCCGCGCCGCTCGGCAAAGAGAACGCTGGCTACTGGGCGAACCTCTATCATTACGATGAGGACGCCGAAGCCATGAGCTTTGAAGTAGCGGCAGAGATTGACGACGATGGAAACGCCAAGCTCCCAATGAGCCATGCGTCGCAGTACGCCATCGTCATTGACGATCACAGCCACGCAGCAGAAGAACCGGCTAATCTGCCGTTCACTGATGTGAACGACAACGACTGGTTCTCCGATGTGGTGCGCTACGTCTATGACAAAGGCCTGATGACTGGCACCAGCGACAGAGAATTTTCACCAAACCTGACGACCACACGCGGCATGATCGTCTCCATCCTGAATCGTCTGGAAGGCGGACCAACTGCTGAGGCAGCAGGGTTCACCGACGTTGCCGACGGCGACTGGTACGCAGACGCTGTGAACTGGGCAGCGAGCGAAGGAATCGTCGCAGGATATGAAGATCAAACCTTCCAACCAAACGATCCGATTACCCGCGAGCAGCTGGCAGCGATGCTGATGAACTATGCCGCCTGGAAAGGCGAAGACGTGAGCGCCCGCGCAGATCTCTCCAGCTACAATGACGCCGCCAGCGTCAGCAGCTGGGCAGCGGAAACTGTGCAGTGGGCAGTCGCTGAAGGATTGATCAGCGGCATGCCGGGCAATCTCCTGGAGCCACAGGGCAGTGCGACGCGCGCTCAGGTGGCTGCGATTCTCGAGCGATTTCTTGAGCAGTAAATAATATGCGGCGGCTCTGCGAATGATCGTGGAGCTGCCGCTGTTTTATTGGAAAATGCTTGCGCAACGAGGGCGAGACGTATATACTAAGTATATACGATGAGGGGAGGCGATCTTATGTCGGTGACGATTCAAAAATGGGGCAATAGCCAGGGTATCCGTATTCCAAAAGCGATTGTTGAGGAGCTGCGTTGGCGGGAAAACGAATCACTTGCGATGCGTGCTCAGGATGGTAAACTGATCATTGAGCCGGAAGCAAAGCGAAAAAATATCAAAGAGCTGTTTGCAGATTTTGATGGGAATTATTTGCCTGTGGAGATTGACTGGGGAGATCCTGTGGGAGATGAATTATGGTAAGACAAGGCGATATTATTAAGCTGAACTTTAATCCTCAGGCTGGTCATGAACAGGCAGGCTATCGCCCGGCGTTGGTGATCAGCAATGATTTCTTTAATCAAAAGACGAATCTCACAATAGTTTGTCCGATCACAAACACAAACAACAAGTTCCCACTGCATATTCCGTTGGACGACAGAACGGTGACGACGGGTGTTGTTTTGTGTGAGCATGTTAAGGCGCTGGATCTGAATGCGCGCGCCTATCGTGTCGTCGAACAGATTCCTGAAGATTTGCTGCGTATGGTGATCGATGTGGTTTTTGCTGAGGTGGAAATCGTAGAATAACAAGCAAACGCCCTGGCGTTCGTTCTTCGCGAGAAACGAAGGACGCGCGCTGGGGCGTTTTGTGTTATAATAGGGCGGTGCTGATGCGGTCGTGGATGACGAGCTCGGCGTTGGCATCCTGCGGCGTGGCGCCCTTGTTGATGACGACGAGGTGTTTGCCCTTGAAGTAGTAGATGAGGCCGGCGGCTGGATACACGGCCAGAGAGGTGCCGGCGATGATGAGGCAGTCTGCCTGCTGGATCTCGCGCAGGGCGCCTTCGAGAACATCCTGGTCGAGGGCTTCTTCGTAGAGGACGACGTCGGGCTTGACGATGCCGCCATCTTCGGGGCAGCGGGGAATGCCGGTGGTGTTTTTGACGAAGTCAAGGTCGTAGAAGCGGCCGCAGGTCATGCAGTAGTTGCGCATGACGGAGCCGTGGAGCTCGTAGACTTTTTTGCTGCCGGCGAGCTGGTGCAGGCCGTCGATGTTCTGAGTGATGATGGCGGAGAGTTTTCCCTCGTGTTCCATCTCGGCGAGCTTCAGATGCACGGCGCTGGGGCCGTCGTTTGGCGCGATCATTTTGGTGCGGTAGAATTCGAAAAATTCCTCGGTGTGGCTGTCGAAAAAGCTGCGGCTGAGCATGGTCTCAGGATCGTATTTGAATCCTTTTTGATGGTAGAGGCCGTCTTTGCTGCGAAAATCGGGGATGCCGCTTTCGGTGGAAACGCCGGCGCCGCCGAAGAAGACGATGCGGTTTGAATCGTCGATGATGTGTTTTAACTGTTCATTCATTGTGATCACCTCTTGTCTCTATTTTATCGCAGAGAGGGACGGTTTGCACGATGATTTCCAGATAAAGGAGAGATTCTTTTGTTAAATATTGTGTTGTATCAACCGCGTATCCCGCAGAACACAGGAAATGTGGCGCGGAGCTGTTTTGTCACTGGCAGCCGGCTGCATCTGGTGGGGCCGATGGGATTTCGCATTGACGAGGCGAAGCTGCGCCGGGCGGGGCTGACGTACTGGCACCAGACGGACATTGTGACTTACGAGAGCTGGGAGGAATTTCTGGAGAAAAATGCCGGCGGCCGCATGATCCTGATGACGAGCCACGCGACGAAGCTGCATTCGCAGTTTCAGTTTGAGGACGGCGACTACATTGTGTTTGGCCGCGAGGACGCTGGTGTGCCGGATGCGGTGCACGCGCAGTTTGGCGAGCGTCAGTTTCGCATTCCGATGATCCCGAGCGAGGAGGCGCGCTGTTTCAATCTGGCGACGAGCGTGGGGATCGTGCTGATGGAAGCGGAGCGTCAGCTGGGCTATCCGGGGCTGGTGTGAGGAGGACGAGAAATGATCACGACCTGCGAAAAAATTGTTGCGGATATTCCCTGCTTTGAGATCGCGGAAGCGGGCGAAGAACCGCTGGCGGAGCTTTTGCTTTATCATGGTTGGGGATCGAACGCGGAGAAGCAGCGCTTTCGCGGACAGCTTTTGGCGGCGTTTGGCTATCGGGTGATCGTGCCGGAGATTTCCGGTCACGGCGTGCGCGGTGTGCTGGAGTACGACGGCCCGCAGGCGGCGCTGGATTTTCAGCGCGTGCTTTTGCAGAGCATCGGCGAATGTGTCGAGCTGGCGCAGGCCGAGTGATGCGGGCCGTTTCGGAAATGGAAACCCGGAATGTCGAACTGGTATACCGGTTCATTCAGAGGCTTACAGGAAAAGGGAGACGGGAACATGATGGAAATTTAACTGGATGATAGACTGGCAGAGCTGCATTTAAAACTGGAGAAGGCCCGCGCTGTCCTTTCATGCTTGTCCAACGATTTTTTCGACGGAAACGAGCCCAAC
>OGWU01002128.1_pt1 | contig 10342 bp, 8 predicted proteins | sample 1576071 | NCBI WGS metagenome assembly OGWU01 (sample SAMEA3541582, study PRJEB24748) | human gut metagenome | biome: human gut; feature: human-associated habitat; material: faeces | place: China | collected 2012
GGTCGTGCAGCTGTTCCAGAATAACCTTGAGTTTCTCCGGCACGGGCAGGCCGAGATGCGCCGCGTTTTCCAACATGCTCACGCCCTCGTTGGAGAGGTAGAAGCAGACCACGGCCCCGCGCAGGACGCTGCCGGAACCGACGACGTGCAGGTCCACAATGTGGGCCACGCCCACCAGCAGGAAAATGAGCACCTTGCGGCAGATGCCCTTAAAGCCCACCGAGCTGGAGAGCTTTTTGTCCGCAATGGCACACATGATTCCGGTCACATAGTCGAGCACCACAAAGATCACCAGCGCGATCATCAGGCCATCCAACCCGCCGAGAAAATATCCTAGCCAGCCGCCGATGACGGTAATCGCCGCCTGAATCTTTGCCCAGATCAGGTCAATGGTAAAGTCCCTCATAGATTGAAAACCTCCTTTGATTTGTATCAAAAAGCCACCTCCCGTGTCGGGAAGTGGCAGTTTGTCGTTGTCGGCGGTCAGACGCGAATCCACGTCCCGCCGTTTCGGTAATACGGGACCACCTGCACCCATGCGCCGCCGTTGCGGTACCAGACCGTGCATTGCTTCCATGTGCCCCCGTCCCGGTACCACACCGTGGCGTCCATGTAGGTCACGGTGAGCACGCAGGTCGTCACGCGCGCGTAGTTGCTCGAATAGCTACTGCTGCCGGACGTCTCGCCGTTGTAGAGCACCAGCGCAGAATTGCCCTCGGCAAAGTAACTCTTCATGGCTGCAAACAGCGCAGTGTTGGTGGAAGAATTGAGCGTGTGCGTAGTCGTATTGTTGTAGAACTTCCCCGTCAGCGTGCCCATGGCCGCGCCGACCTGTGCGGAACCGGCGATGCCCGTCTGCAGCGTCTGGTAGTTCGCACGGCGAAAGGACAGCTTCTTGGAAGTGCTGGCCGATCCCGCCGCCGAGCAGGTAATCTTGAGCGTGATCTGCGTAATGACCTTGCCCCTGAGCGCCGCACCCGCACCGGAAAACACCATCACGCCCACGCGGCTCTTGCTGGCCGTCGTTCCCTGATACGCACCCTGACATGCGCCATTGGTCGTGCCCTTGTTCCACGTGGTGGAGCCGTACTGCGCGTAGCCGATGGTAGAACTGCTGTTGGCTGTGGCCGTAAACGTCGCCATGTCGCCGCCTCCTTAGACCGGAACCAGACAGATCTGTCCATCGGTTCCGCTGGAAGGCAGCGTAGCCGAGTAGAAGATGCCCAGATTGTTGAGCGCGGCTTTGGCGGTGCTTGCCCCGGTGCCGCCGTTGGCCACAGGAACCGGCGTCGCCATGCCCGCGTGAAAGACGCGGAAGGCGTAGTAGCTTCCATCCACCACGTCGCGCAGCAGCACGGCGTTGTCGCGGCTGGATTCATACGAGCGGTTACGCACTTCCAGCATCCGGCGATTGTTGCCGGAGCTATCGTCCCACGACGAAAAAGAGGATGCTCCTGCATACGATCCTTCGAACACAGTGCGATTCGTCGTGCCATTGTAGGTGGGCTGCAGGTACAGCGACGGATAGAGACTCGATTGAATATAGAGGTTCCCAGACATGGTATCACCGCTCTTTTTCACCGCACCGATGTTCCCGCAGGCTGAGGCGGCACTGTTTGCGCCGGTGCCGCCCTGCGATACCTCCAAGGGTTTGTTCAATTTTACAGGCCAGCCGAAAGTAACTGTCTCATCCGCGCCTGCCGCCGTGCCGAAGCCCACAGCGCGCCCACCTTTCTTGATGTGCATGATGTAGGCAGCAGAAGGAATGACCAGCGCATATGTGGACACGGTGCCCACGGTATCGGTCAGCGTGAGTGTCACGTTGTAGCTGGCATCCACTGCAAGGTTGCCACCGCCAAGGATGACTGCTGTACCGCTGGTGAGCGTGGCAGAAGTGGAATAGCTTCCACCAATCTGTGTCATGACCAAACGGCAGGAAACATTGTTGCTGCCGTTGAGGGTGGAACGGCCAAAAGTGGCGAGTATGCGGGCGTATGTCCCGTTGACGTCATCGCGCGTGCCGCTGCTGTTGCAGCGATAGCTCTCAACGCTGCTGAAATATGGCGCGGAATAAGCATAGACACTGAACGCCGTGGTTTTGGTCGCCGTGCGGCCACGGGAGTCGGTCACTTTCGCCGTGACGGTGATGACACCGCTGGAATACAAGAGGCCGGTGGTATAGCTGGCCGAGGACGCACTGCCTACGTTGGGCGAAGTCGTGATGGAGTAGCTGCGAATCGTCGAGCCATACGCGCCCGCCGCACCGTTGATGGTCAGCTTGGCCTTGCTCTTGCCGTAGACATAGATGCCCCAGCCGCTGATGACGGAATTGTCGTTGACCGGCGAGGCGGAGATGCTGGAAATAGTCGGTACCACGGACGAAGGCACGGTAACCGTGAACCCATAGCTGTATGAGCCGAGTGAAGCACCGCTTGTGTCAATCGTCTCCAGTATCACCGTGGCTGCGCCTGACGTTGCATTGGGGATGGCAGCAAGCCACGAGAGCGGGATGGTGTATGAGGCGTAAGCAGTACCGGCGGCAATGCTCTGCGTCGCTGTGTACGAGCCGAATTTCCACGTCACCTTGTGCGTGTAGCTGGAATTGTAAGCCGTAATGTTGAGTCTCGCCGCGCTGCCCGCCGCCACGCTGGTCGTCGCCATCGTGCCGGTACTTTGCAGGTACTCGAACGTCAGCGTCATGGTCAGGGCGGTGACGGAAAGATAATCATAGCAGTAGCCGCCACTGTATGTGCCTCGCGTTCGCGGCACATAAATGAGCAGGACGCGATTCCCGGAAGCGAAGTAGTCCCGGAAGGTGTTGAACAGACTGGCATTGGTGCTGGCGCTGAACGTCAGCGTGACGGTACGGTTATACGCCTGCGCGACGGTCAGGGAACCAATGGAGTCGCCGCGCATGGAGGCGATGCTGCCGGAGATGCTGTTTTTCGTGGCCTTGTAGAACGTGAGATACTTTGTGGAATCGCCGCCCGCAGGCCCGAAGGTCACGCGCATCTGTATCTGCGAGACAGCGATATTGGAAAAATCCAGTCCTGACAGGCCAGCAAGGTTGATCGCGCCCTCGTATCGCGTGCCGGAATAGACGCCCTGTCGGGCTTTACCGCTTGTCCATGAAGACCCCGATGCGTATTTCAGCTCATTGGCTGTTACGGAAAAAGTCGCCACTGCGCCACCTCCTTACGCGCGCCATTTGAAACCAACGCCCGTTGGCGTGGTCACGATGTCGAGAAAGCCATTGGCACTGGTGCCGATGGAAATCTGCTCCACGGCCTCCAGGCGCATCACGTAGAGCTTGTTGTCTGAGAAATAGGCAAGTTCGGTGCCCGCCTGTACAAAGGAAAGCCTTGTGTTCGTCAGCCTCATTTTTACGCTCGATTCCGAGCTGCCCATATCCAGATACGGCGTACCGTCAGCCGTCCCAAATTGGAAATACGAAAACATTTGAGCGATGCCATTTTCAGCTGAGGCGAGACGGTTGAAGGTCAGCGTGAGATCGGAATCGGTCTGCGCAAGTTCGCTGCGTATCAGCTCGATGTCCTCTAGGGCGGCGAGAAACGCTTCTGTGCTGGCAAACTGCTCGGAAAGCCCCAGCGCGTCGATCACGCCCTGCACCCGCTCATCGAGGCCGCCATCCAACCCTTCCACGGCCTCGGTCAGCTGGCCGAGCGTTTCGGATGTCTCCTCCGGGCTGGCTTGCCACGAAGTTGCAATGCTGCCTTCTTCCAGCTTCACTTTGCGGAAGACTACGGTGACGCCGGTGGTCGCGCCGCTCACACCCGCATAGAGGAACAACGCCCAGTTGCCTTCTGTCTCTGGGAGCATGAATGTCACCGATTGCTTGCCATAGGTGAAGTCGAGCAGGCCGGAGGTGTGTACAGTGCCATCCGTGCGGTTGACAACCTTCCACGTCACGCCCGCCGCCTGCCCTGCGGAAAGGACGACCTCGCGTACTGAAAGCGTGTAGGTCATGCCCGGTTCCAGCTCATCCGCAGCGATCCAGTAGGTATCTGCGCCCTCTGCGGCCAGCGTGTACGTCTCGCTGTCGCGGATGAGGTTCACGCCGCCGATTTCGATGCCCGCGATGGCTTCATTTACATTTTGCGTAATGGTGTTGCGGATGGACGTATTACTTGAAAGGTCGAGCGTTTCCCCAAAGTTCGAGGCCACATGATTCGTCGTGATGACCCCAGCTTTGATCTTCGAGGCGTCCACAGATCCCGCCGCCAGTTTCTCCGTTGTCACAGCGCCCGCTGCGATGTTGTTTGCCAGAATGGTCGCGGCGGCGATCTCATTCGCGGTAATGGCTCCGGCTACGATCCTGTCCGCCGTGATGCTGCGCTGCGTCAGTGAACCACCATCAATGGTAGACTGCGAGAGCTGCGGCGTACCGTTGGCCTCATTGATGGCAAAAACAAGAGACTGCTCGCTGCCCACGATGATAAGCCGCTCGACGGACAAGGTGCCGGTGGTGATGCGGTTGGCGGATAATTCCACGATTTTGGCGTCGGTGATGGAAGCGTCCGCAATTTGCGCCGTCCCAACCGCACCTTGATCAATGAGGGCTGTGGTGATCGCGCCAAGCGCAATTTGCGCTGTCCCTATGGTGGCGTTAGCAATTTGCGCGTTCGTGATGGTGGCATTGGCAATTTTCGCGGCAGTCACGGCGAGGTCTTGTATCTTGGCTGTGCTAATGGAGGCATCCTTGATCTTCGCCGTGCCCACGGCAAGGTCGGCGATCTGCGCTTCATCCACAGCCAGCAGCGCGATTTTCGCCCTGGTAATGGCAGCGTCCTGAATGTGAGCCGTCTGAATGGCGGCTTCCGCAATTTTGGCCGAAGTGATGGTTGCATTGGCGATCTTGGCGGCGGTCACGGCAAGGTCGGCAATTTGCGCCGTGCCGATGGCTGCTTCCGCGATCTGCGCGGATGTAATGGTCGCCAGCGCGATCTTGGCAGCGGTGATGGAGGCGTCCTTGATCTGCGCCTCGGTGATCGTCGCGTCGGCGATGCATGCCGCTGTAATGGTCGCCCGCGCGATCTGCGCCGCCGTAATGGTGGCGTCGGCGATTTGCGCGGCAGTGATCTGCGCGTCGCCGATGTGGGCCGTCTGGATGGCGGCCTCCGCGATCAGCGCCGAGGTGATGGCAGCCGTCTCGATGTGTGCGGTCTGGATCGCCGCCATCTGTATCTGCAAGGAGCCAACGGAGCCGTTCTGCAACGCTCCGATACCCACGGAGTTGATCGCCAGCTTGGAGCCGGTAATAATGCCGCTGGGAAGCTGGCGCGCGGAGATGGTGTTCCCCTCCAGCGTATCGGCCACCGTGCCCAGCGTCATGGCAGTGTATCGACGCTGCAGGCAGTCGTAGGTATACTGCGTCATGCGCATGGACACTTCCACGCCGATGCGTGGGGCGATGACGCGCACGCTATCGCCGAGGAAAATGTCCTGCAAGGGCTTATACGCCTGATACTCCACCGTTTCCGCGCAGTTAATAAAATCTACCTTGAGCGTCACTGTGGGCAGGTCGCAGCCCTTGTCGTACTCCGCCTGCACCGCGTTGCGCATCTCTGTATAACACTGGTCTTTGCTCTTCTTTTCGTCGCCCTCGGTGACTTCCTTTGCCTCGCTGACAGCCAGATGGATCCATTTCGGGTGCGGGTAGTTGCCGATATTGGGGCTGTCGATGTAGACCTCGGGCAGATAGAGAAGATTGCCGTCCTTGTCCTCGCCGGTGGGCATGATGCGCGTGACCACATCGGTGAGGTCTACGTCATAGGAAATGCCCAGCAAATTCTTTCCCTGCCGGATATGCACATCGGTATCGCTGCCCACGCGCTTGACGAGGAAAACGTCGAACCAGTCCCGCGCCAGCTCGCCGCCGTACTTCTCCACGAGGCCGCCGTCGCCGAGGATGGCGTCCACGGGGTTGACGTTCTCGAATTTCACCTCTTCGGCAGTGCTGTCGAGGTCGGAATAGAAGGTGAAATCGTGCTCAGAAAGACAGCCGCTGGCGATGCCCTGCGCCACATTTGCCCCAGTGGTCGTGGCAGACGGCTCATACTTGCGGATCATGTTGTCCATGAGGTCATAGAACACATGGCGGGCATACACGGTGATCTTGTCGAGTTCCGGCACGACGCGGTAGATGCGGAAGGGCTGGTCGCGCAGCTGACGCGGTTCTACGACTTCATTGACCGCCTCGCCCTGACCGGGCGTGACCTCGGTGCGCACATATTGTAGCCAGTCGGTGGACATGTAGCCCTGCTTACCGTCCGGGGTGAGCATTTTGTACCACGAGGAAGTGGTCTTTTCGAGCAATACCACTTCCGTCCCATTCTTGTACTTCCCAATGATCTTGTACCGCGTGCCGGTGCCGGAGCGGAGCATGAGACGGGAACCGTTCGTCCTGACCTTCCATATCTCGCGCCTGACCTCAGGCATGGCCTGCGTAATCATGGTAATGCCGGGCGTCATGGCGGCGGGCACGGGCGCGCGCAGGATGCAGCCCTCGACGAGACGATGCCATTTACCTGTCTCATCCAGCGGGTGTTCCAGCGTCAATTCCCATTCGCCGTTCAATGTTTCAGTTACGGTGCAGGACATTGGCGCAACAGGGCCGAGGCCATTGCCGGAAAAGTCCGTGCTGCCCGGGGTGTAGACGCAGATCAAATAGAATCACCTCGTCGAGATACAAAACACGCCCTCCGGTTTCGGAAGACGTGTTTGCATTTGAAGTTTGTTATGGACGTGCCAGTTCCGCGCGCAGAGCCAGAACGCGTGCCTCAATTGCCCGGATGACCGCGATAAAAGCGTCGTCCGGCTTGCCGGTGGGATCTTCAAGCCCCCAGTCCTCCCGGCGCTTGCAGGGAAGATTCGGGCATGTCACGCCGCAGCCCATGGTGATGACCACGTCCACCGCGGGAATATCCGCGAGCAGCTTGGGTCGCTGGCTCTTTTCCATGTCGATGCCGTAAAGCTGTTTCATGAGCCGCACCGCGTCCGGATTGATGGCGGCTTTGAGCGCCGTGCCCGCGGAATAGCTCTCAAAGGCGTCGCCCGCCAGCGCATGTCCGAGCGCCTCCGCGATCTGGCTGCGGCAGGAATTGTGGACGCAGACGAACGCAACCCTGGGCTTCATCAAAGGCCGCGCTCCCTTTTGAGAATGGTCGCCACCTCATCGCGCTTGAGCACCTTGCCATAGCTGACCACCTTGCCGTCCACCACCAGCGCCGGGGTAGACATCACGCCATAGGCGGCGATGACCGAAAAGTCCGTAATCAGCTCCACCGACTGATCCAGACCCAGCGACGCAAGCGCCGCCTTCACGTTCGCTTCGAGCTCGTGGCACTTGGCGCAGCCACCGCCCAGCACCTTGACGCCGCTTTCGCGCTTGGTATCCTCTGCCCGTTCCACGGATTCCGGCGTCGTGCCCGCGCCGCAGCAACACGCCGTTTCCTTCTTCTTGCCCAGTCCAAACAGTGCCATGTTCTATTCCTCCTTATACAAACAAAAACTGCAATGCGTTGAACACATACCCGACGACGATGATGCCCACGGTACAAATCACAACAAACAGCGCCAGCAGCTTTGGCCGAATGGCCTTGCGCAGCATGATCATCGAGGGCAAGGAGAGCGTCGTCACGCCCATCATGAAGCTGAGCACCGTGCCCAGCTGCGCGCCCTTCGCCAGCAGCGCTTCCGCGATGGGAATCGTGCCGAAGATATCGGCGTACATGGGGACGCCGATCACCGTAGCCAGGATCACGCCGAAGGGGTTGTTTCCACCCAGGAGGCTCTCCACCCAGCTTTCGGGAATCCAGTTGTGAATCAGCGCGCCGATGGCCACGCCCAGCAGAATGTACGGGAACACCTTTTTGAAGGTGGAAACCATCTGATCCCGAGCATAGAGCAGGCGCTCCTTCTGCGCAAGCGTCGGCGACTCGATGTCCACCGCGCCGGCATTGCGGATGAATGCCTCCACCTGTTCTTCCATGTGCAGGCGCTCGATCAGCGTGCCGCCCGCCACGGCGACGATCAGGCCCAGCACCACATACGCCACGGCAACCTTTGCGCCGAATATGCTCATGAGCAGCACGAGGCTGCCCAGATCCACCATGGGCGAAGAAATCAGAAACGAAAACGTCACGCCCAGCGGCAGTCCCGCGCTGGTAAAACCGATGAACAGCGGAATCGACGAGCAGGAACAAAACGGCGTGACCGTGCCCAGCAACGCCGCCACACAGTTGGCCCACAAGCCGTGAAAGCGGCCCATGATCTTTTTGCTGCGCTCCGGCGGAAAATAGCTCTGCACGTATGAAATCAGGAAGATCAGCAGGCACAGCAGCACGGTGATCTTGAGCACGTCATACAGGAAAAACTGCACGCTGCCGCCAATACGGGACTGCGTATCCAGTCCAACGGCGGTCAATAGCTGATTGATCAGCGTGTTGAGCCACCGCATGCCCAACACCTGATCCTGAACAAATTGCCACACGCTCATTTTACGACCTCCTCACCGTCCTGTGCACAGCGGCACACGAGGCCGTCGATGAACTGCCGGAAGGCTGTCAGCGTTTCGCAGTTCAGTGAATAGTGGCTCCATTTCCCTTCCTTACGAACGTTGACCAGGCCGCAGTCGCACAGCACCTTCATGTGATGCGACAGTGTGGGCTGGGTGATGCTGAATTGCTCCAGCAGGCGGCAGGCGCACATTTCACCCTCCAGAAGCGCCCTCACGATGCGCAGGCGATTGCTGTCGCCCAGCGCCTTGCAGATCAGCGATACATCCATTTCAACCATACGCTCAACTCCCGACATATAGATTATCATCTATGTGAATGTATTATAGCATACGCATAGATGAGCGTCAATATGTCTATGGGACAGGCGGAAAAATTTACAGATACCTCCAGTTGGGGCTGATCTCAACCTTCGTCACATCGCCCGTCCAGCTGATGGCGTTCTGGCCGGGCTTGAGAACGGGAAACTCTCCGCTCATGGCGCTGTTCAGGCCGGTCGTGCCGGAGTAGGCTTCCCGCAATTCCGAGTCCAATGTGATGCTGCCGGAGACACCTTCCAGTTCCACAATGGTCGTGCCGACCATGAGCGTGATGTCGCCTGTGCCGTATACCGTGATGACCGGCTCGGAATACACGCTGCCGGGGTTGTCGATGGTGCTGGTCGAAGTGGTGAGCGTTACAGGCGCTACATCTGCCTGATACCAGAATGGTTTGCTGCGGAAATTGACGGCAAATGAGCGATGTGGATTTCCGCGCAATATCTTCTCAAAAGAAATTTGATTGGCAATGCGGGCGTAGTAAAAGCCGCCCTGCCGGTTGGCGAAAGCGACTTTGCCGCTGCCCTTGAGCCACGCGGCGATGGCGGGGATCTTTGTGGGGTCGGAAAGAAAGCATTGGGCGGTGAGCACCACGTCCTCGTAGACGTCCTCGCCCTCCAGCGTCGTCAAACTGCCCGGCCTGCCGGGGACATTGGTGTACGTCACGCGCTCGGAGGGGATGGTGGGCGGCGGCAGCTCGGAGACATGAATGCCATACTGCGTGCAGCGGACGCCGTTCCATTCAAACCAGTCGTTCACATCCGTTGCCTCCCATGCCATGCTTGACGCGGTCGCGTGTGCCCACCAAATAGCCAGTGGCGTTGACGTATATTCCACCCATCCCCAATACCTCCATGAAAAGGGCCGGGGCATCGCTGCTCCGGCCAATGGTTTGTAACCTTGTCAGATATGGCAGTCTACAATGGTGACCGCCAGTCCTTTCTCACGCGCTTCCTGCAGGTATGCCCGGAACTCTGCTTCATATCGGTTTGTACTCTCATTGGTCGCGTCGTCCAGCCCAAACCAGCCCATTCTGCCCGGCTCATGCCATTCGCCCCCTGCCGTGACGAAGGCGTAGGTGTTGAATGCCGTCTTCCTGCGGATAAAGGTCTCCTTGTCGCCGTAGCGCTCCAGGTAGTACCCCGGCTCCCACAATTTCAAGAGATCCTCGTCCTCGCGGGGTTCATCCCCTTCCACGCAGACCTCCCACATGCGCGCCGCCCGCCGGATCTGCGCCTCGTTCGGCGAAAAATCGCAGTCCGCGACCAGCGCCGCGTCGCAGCGATGGGGCGGATAGACGAAATCCTTGTGCCAGGGTTCCAACGGCGCGATATAGCCGCTTTTGCCCGGACGCAGTAGAAGCAGGCCGCGCCAGCGCCCGCCGATCACCCACCAGTCCCACCGGGCGTTGGGGTTGTGCCAGTAGCCCTTTGCCTGTCCTTTCCCGTCAAGCTGGCCGCTTTCATCCCTGACGAACACTGCGTAGGG
>OGWU01002130.1_pt1 | contig 10334 bp, 6 predicted proteins | sample 1576071 | NCBI WGS metagenome assembly OGWU01 (sample SAMEA3541582, study PRJEB24748) | human gut metagenome | biome: human gut; feature: human-associated habitat; material: faeces | place: China | collected 2012
TAAAAAATCATAAAATTATGATAAAAATCAAATCAATATAAATTTTGACAGAGCCCTGACAAATTTGATTGTCAGTTAGACAACAAGTTCCTTCTTAGACCCAACAGATTTTTTATTTTTTCTAATTTCACATATATTGGTTAAATAGGCAATATTATAGTTTAAATTCTACTATATAAATTCTAAATACTCTAAAATTAAAAAGATTATTTTAATTGATTTTTTTATTTTCGTAAACTTCAGTTTCCAAAATGGGGGTGCTATGCTTTGGAATGGTGATAAAGGTACTTTAGATAGTTGTACTTTTGTTAATAACGTTGCTGATATGGGTGGTGGTGTTTATTGGGGTGGTGATAGTGGTAGTGTAAAAAGTTCTATTTTTATGAATAATGTTGCTAAAGGTAATGTTAGTGGTAAAGGTGGTGGTGCTGTTTACTGGAATGGTGCTAATGGTAGTTTGTCTGATTGTGATTTTGTTAATAATACTTCTAATTGGAATGCTGCTGGTGTTTATTGGCTTGGTATTAACGGTACTTTATTTAATTCTAATTTCACCAACAATAAAGCTACTACTAATGGTGGTGCTGTTTACTGGACTGCTGCTAATGGTACTATAATTAACTCTAATTTCATAAGTAACACTGCTCGTACTAATGGTGGTGGTGTTGCATGGGGTGGTATTAATGGTACTATAATTGACTCTAATTTCACAAGTAATACTGTTACTGGTGGTAGTGGTGGCGGTGTTGAATGGTGGGGTGCTAATGGTAAGATATCTACATCTACATTCACAAATAACACTGTTAGATGGGAAGGTGGTGGTGTTAACTGGGGTGGTATTAATGGTATTTTAACCAATTCTACTTTTACAGATAACAATGCTAATAATACTGGTGGTGGTGTTTACTGGACTGCTGCTAATGGTACTATAACTAACTCTAATTTCACAGGCGGCAATGCTATTAATGGTGGAGGCATTCGTTGGAGAGGTGCTAATGGTAATTTAATAAGCTCTAATTTCACTAAAAACAATGCTGTTAATAATGGTGGAGCTGTTTACTGGGAAGGTGCTAATAGTAACATGATTAATTGTAATTTCTCAAGCAATCAAGCAGTTAATGGAGATAATGTTTATTGGAGGTGGACTGTGGAAGAGTTTTTAAACAAATACAGTCAAATCAATGATTATGATTATGTTTATATTTTAAATGGTGTTGGAACCCCATCAAAGACCATTGTTTTAAACAAAAAAGGAATAACAATCCACAGTCAAAGTACCAATGTAATCTTCGATGCAAAAGGAGGAAACCTCCACTTCGAAGTGACTGGAAATAACGTTTTAATCGAAGGAATTACTTTCCGAAACTTCAATTTCACTGGCCACGGAGGAGCAATATCATGGACTGGAAACAATGGAATATTACAAAATTGTAAGTTCACCAATAGCACTTCTGCTCGTGGTTCTGGTATTTATTGGAGTGGCTCCAATGGTACTTTAACTGGTTCTACTTTCAATAATAACACTGCTACTGTTGGTGGTGCAGGTGTTTACTGGTTTGCTTCTAATGGCATTATAACTGGTTGTATATTCACTAATAATTCTGGTCCTTATGCTGGTGGTATTTATATTAATGGAGCTGATAATACTTTAACTGATTGTACTTTCACTGGTAATTCTGCTAGTCGTGGTGGTGGTGGTGCAATCTACTGGCAAGGAAGCAGAGGTAAGCTAATTGGTTCTACTTTTATTAATAATAATGCAATTCAGTACGGTGGTGGTGCAATCTACTGGGAAGGCATTAATGGTACATTATCTAGTTCTAGTTTCACAGGAAACACTGCTAATAATCATGCTGGTGCACTTTATGGACATGTTAGCTCTAATAATTGCATTATAACGACAAGCACTTTTATTAACAACACAGCTAATCAATACGGTGGCGCAATCTACTGGGAAGGCATTAATTCTACCATATCTAGTTCTACATTTGACAGTAATGCTGCTGATCAATACGGTGGCGCAATCTACTGGCGTAATACAGGTGAATCCGTAATTAATTGTACTTTTGTTAACAAATGGATTAACTCCAAAAGTAAAACTAACGGAATTTACACAGAAAAAGATTTAAACATAAAAGGTGGAAACGGTATCGTAGACATAATCACCAAAGGAACTCTTTCAGGCATTTCTGTAATAGTTTTAAACAATGAAACATATTACTATCCCCCAAGTACGAATATTAATTTACCAAACAAAAATAGCATGAAACAATAATCAATAGCTAACATAACCCCATAGTTAGAAATAGATAAATATGATTTAGGTTTCTTATAAAATAGAAAAAAAGAAGTAATTTAAAATTTTATGTGAATTGGACTATTGGGACAAATATAATTTCAATAGTCTATTCTTTCAATCTTGAAAATAACTGGTCTTGTTCCATCAGAACAGCAGGCAATCATTGTATTTTCTTCTTTCATCCAACTTTTCATTATAGATCCCCATTCCAATCCTGCATAAATGTATCTTGATATTGCATCCCAAGCTTCTGAACAGTGTGGTATTTTGGGACCTCCTGAAACATCATCTGGATCTCCGTTTGTTTTAACTAGTGTGTTTAAACCCATATGCCAGAAATCGTCCTTATCCCCATCTCTTTCAAAAATAAATTCATCACCGACATTATAACATGGACAATCTCCTGCTTTTGGATTAACACAATACATCTCCTGCAGTTCAGGATATAGTTTTTTATCAATTACTGTAACCTTTACTTTATGTTTCATTTTTTCACCCTCTAATAATTACTTAATTGAATATAATCACTACATGAATTAAATATGTTTTTAATAATGCGCATCGGAAATTAAGAAATAGGATATCTTAAAATTGCAGCAAGTCCACCTAGCGCAGATAGCTGTTCACCACCTTCATGCTCAGAACTGATTGTTATGACTTCCCCATTCATGTTTTCAACAGTATTAATAGCTTCTTCAAGATTATTGTTTGCTACTGCCTTATCTAAAACCAGTAATTTAGAAACTGCACCCATATTAACTGCATTTTTTGTTTCATCAATTCCGTAAACAGCTTTTGAGGAGTTTTTAGCTATGTTAACCAAGAGCTCATCTACTGCCTGGATCTCCTGAGCTACCCTATTTTCTACTGTTAGCTTTTCCACAACTCCTTTTTTGATTACTTCACCGATTCCTACTCTCCCGCCGGTGCCAATGTTTTCTACAATAGCTTTTTTAGCTAAATCTTTATATTTATCTTTTAAGAAATCATAGAAATCATTTTTGACAAAACCTGGACCTGCAACAATGATATTTTGAATATCATCAAATTTTTCAATGGATTCCACTATTTTTTGGTAGAATTTTATGATATTTTTATTCCTGTTTTTGTCAATTATTCTTTTTCCAGATATCGATCCTATAATTGGACCGTAATACTCAATACCAAACTGCCTTATAAGGCCTAAAGTTGCTGTATCATCTTCAAGTACTACAATAATGGCTGATAATTTTTTGGAAGCTTCAACTGCCCTTTGGACTCTGCTTCGCATATATCTGGACCATTTTTCTTTTTTAATAATAATTGGAGTGTGGAGTTTAACCTCCAAGGTATGGTGAGAACCTAAGGGGATTAAATCTTCAGGACCTCTTGTAATAACCCCTGTCAATCTTAGTTTTCCGGTAAAAATATGAAATCCAACACTTTCAACATCGATTCCTAAGAAAAATGTCTTTTTAACACCACGATCACTTCTTAATTTATCACCAGTATTGTCCTGAATACGTCGTGTTGTTTTGGAAGAAACATTGTCTCCAGATTCAACAATATGAGATAGATGCCATAAATCGTCTAGTGTTTCTGGGAACAATTCAACTGTTCCCTCTTTTTCATCTTCTTTTAAAATTTTCATATTCTCACCAAGATTACTTTCGTTGCTAATTATATATAATACTTGAAATTAAAAATAATTAATGATTGATATGAATATTGGAATAATCGGTGGAACAGACGGTCTTGGAAAAACCATAATCACATACCTTAATGATGAATTTGATGTTGCCATAAGTGGAAGAGATCATCAGAAAGGCAGGAAAGTAGCTAGCATGTATGACGTTGATTATTATGAGTCAAATAAGGAGTTGGCAAAAAATAGTGATGTTGTAATTGTATCTGTACCTATGAATTTTACAGGTAGTGTCATTAGAGAAATAGCTGATTCAGTGAAAGAAGGTTCATTGGTAATCGACGTAACATCTGTTAAGGAAGGCCCTAGTAAAGTAATGGCTGAAGTATTACCTGATAATGTAGATTTTATTCCAACACATCCAATATTTGGACCTAGAACTGTTAATTTAGATAATCAGATAATTGTTTTAACACCAATAGAAAAAGGACCATGGTATAAGAGAGTTTATGATTATCTTGAAAGTAAAAATATGCATATTATCGAAACTACACCTGAAAAGCATGATTATATGATGAGTATTGTTCAGGTTTTAACTCATTTTTCATTTATTTCAACAGCTTCAGCAATGGAAAAATTAAAAGTCAATATTAGTGAAACGGAAGATTATGAAAGTCCTATTTACAATTTAATGATAGATATGATTGCGAGGATTGTTTCTCAAAATCCTTATTTGACATATTACATCCAGACAATGAACGATAATGGAGCCAATATCAGAAACGCATTTGCAGAGGCTGTTATTGAACTTAAAGAAGCTATCAATAATGGTGATGAAAAAACTTTTGTGGAAATAGCCAATAAAGCTACTAAGAATATGGGAGATATCCAGGCCGCTCTTGGTAGAAGTGATAAGGCCATCAATTCATTAAGTCATGAATTTACTCTTTTAAACCAGCATATTGGAGAAGAAGTTGGACTAAAACATATCTACTCTGAAAAGGTTCACACAGGAGAGCTTAAAGATGTTACAAAAGACACCATTGTTTTAAGTAATGGAAATAAGGAAAAGAAGCTAAAATTATCTAATATTGAAGTTTTAACACCTGAAGAACTTTATCAATGGAAATTAGACAATTACGATCATATTAATCAGTCCATCAGCTGCGAATTTAATAAGCGGGTTAATTTAGAAATTATTCTTGACACTATCCAGAATCTTGACAATATTATTTCATTTGCAATTACAGACATTTACACAGGTCCTCAAATTCAGAAAGACCATATAAGCATTACATTTAAGATTACTGCATTATATAAAGAATCCATTGAAAAGGCAAAAGAGATACTAACTGGTTTTGGTGGAGTCATTAGATAATAAACTCATTAACACTTTTAAACCGGATAATCTACTTTTTAAATACGCCAATCATTTTTAGTGTAATATCATAATTATGGTCAGAAGTAAATAATTTTACTTAACATTTAATTTTTTTTCTAAAAATTTAATTTTATTTAATGCAATTTCCCCTATTATTATCCCAATCATTTTATACTATTTTTTATAGTCTCGTTTTCTTCTAAAAATTTATACATGCCTAAATTATCTAAATAGATGTAAAATTGTGATAAAACAACAGATGTCGCACCAAAACTGTTGAGAATATAGGCTAAAAATTCATAAAATTTCTTCAATTTTTCAGAGATTATTTTAAAGAATTTGATGAAAATTTTAGATAATTCTATAGCAATGAAACTTAAATATAAAATCTATATACGGTTTATAATACTTTTAACAAAATATAATCATGGCATATTAAAATCTAAGACAAAGAAATTTAAAAAGATATTAAAAAACTGCAGAAATTAAAAATTAAAATAGGTAAAAATAGGACAAAATTAAGCCCTAAATTAACTAAAATTTGCAATAGCAAAATTGAGCAGTTCAGTGCCTATTTCTTAATGTATGATAGAACAAAAAATGCTACTATTCCATATGATAGATGCATTACTTACAGTTAATTTAATCGAAATATATAAAAGGGGTAAAATCAAATTTATGATGAAAGAATACGAACAATCATAATAGAGAGATGAAAAATCGGAGGTTTAGATAAATATGATATTCTAAAGTTAGGTAATTAAAAGGAGGAATTCTAATTAATTTAATGTGTAATGAAAATAACAATACACAACTAAAATTAGTTAAGCCGATTATTGATGAATTCTAAAGGCTTAATCGTAAAATAACGCATTATATCATAATAAATTGATGATTAGAAATTTGTCAATAGTCGTAGTGAATAAAAAATGATCATTAGTGAATTATAAATTAATGGAGGAAAAAAAATGTTAACTACTACCAGTAATTATGATTTTGCGGACTCTTTGCAAAGTAAAGCCAAGCTAAATTTAATAGATATGATATTAAGAGACTGTGAAGGATTTATGAAAGGCAGTCAAATAATGGAATTAAATAAAATACTAAATAAAACTCTTGAAGAATATGAAGTATTCATTCAACAGAATATTGATCATGACGAAAACTATCAGGAAAAAAATAGGGAAATTCTTGATAAGTATATTAGAATTAAAAAACTTGAAGGACTATCTAAGGAATCACTGAAAGTCTATGATAAAATAATGAGTGATTTACTTAAATGGCTTAGTTGTTCTTTAGTAAATGTTGATGTTGATACTATAAGGAATTATCTTGAATGGTATCGCGAAAAAGGAACATGTAGCAATATTACATTAGATAACATTCGTCGTATTCTTAACGCTTTCTTCAATTGGTGTGCAGAAGAAAGACTGATTCCATTTAATCCAATGATGACCATTAAAAGGATTAAAACAGCGAAAACTGTTAAAAAACCTTATACTGAAGATGAAGTGGAATTAATGAGAAGAACATTGATTCTTAGTGATACCTGGATGGAAGATACGAAGGTAAAATATATGGCAGTTTTTGAATTATTATTATCTAGCGGAATTCGTGTAAGGGAATTACACAACCTTAACATTTCTGATTTGGATTTCACTAGAAGAAGCATGGTTGTTAAAGGTAAAGGTGCTAAGGAAAGAATCTGTTATTTCTCCACTAAAGCTAAACAGTTTATTAAATCCTATTTGGAAACCCGTACAGATGACAATGAAGCATTATTCATAAATAAACGTAAGGAAAGATTAGGGGTTCATGGAATTGGAAGATTCTTAAGAGATCTTGGTAATGAATGTGGTGTCAAAGCTCACCCTCATAAATTCAGACGTGCCTTTGCAACTGATTTACTTAAAAAAGGTGCTGGTATCGAGAAAGTTAAAACATTGCTAGGCCATGCAAATATGGACACTACCCTTATTTATGCAATGATGGATGATTATGATATCAGACAGACACACAACCAATTTATAGGATACTAGAAAAAAGATTATTGACTTGAATAATGATACAGTAAGAGATAATACATGAAATTAAACTATTTCTGTAGCTATTACTGACCAATATCATTTTTCAAATAATTTTAGGAATATATAGTTGAGATATTAAATAGGTATAAATAGAAATATTTATATACTATTAATACAAACTATATAAATGTAGCTATAATTTTAACACAGTTACGACTACTGATTTATTTTAACTTTATTTATTTAATTACGTATTTTGACCTTATGCGAACATTTTAACGTAAAAATAATTAGTTCGCATAATATGAAACAAATTTATAAAACCAAAAGATTTATAAGAGAATAAATATTATTTACTTAACAATCAATAAGGAGAATGATAAAATGGTAAAAGATGAAATGACATTAAAAGTTTCAGAATCCATTTCTCAAAGAGATATCGGACACGGTATCGCAAGACTTGATCCAGAAGTAATGAGAGAAATGGGATTAAGTGAAGGCGATTGCATTGAAATAATCGGTGACAGGAAAACCGCAGCTATTGTTGCATCTTCACAAACTGACATCGGTTTAGGTGCAATCAGAATAGATGGACTTATCCGTAAAAATTCCGGAAGCTCAATTGGAGAAGAAGTAACAATTAAAAAAGTAAATCCTATTGAAGCTAAAAAAGTAGTCCTCGCACCAATTGAAAACAATATCAAAGTACAAGGAGATGTCCGCAGCTTATTTGCAGGAAAAATAATGGTACAAGGAGACATTATTACCTCTCAAGTAAGAAGCAGCCCAAGTTCTATGGGAATGGGCTTTGACAGCTTATTTGATAACTTCATGGACTTCTCACCAATGACTGAAATTAAATTTGCAGTTGTTTCAACAAATCCTGCAGGTGTTGTAGTTGTAGGAGCAAATACTGAAGTTGATGTAAAAGAAGAACCAGTAGACGTTGCAAGTATTGACGGAGTAAGCAACCTTATTGATGTAACATATGAAGATATTGGAGGACTTAAAGAGGAAGTTAAAAAAGTAAGAGAAATGATTGAAATTCCTCTTAAAAGACCAGAATTATTTGAAAAATTAGGTATTACACCACCTAAAGGTGTTTTAATGCAAGGTCCACCAGGTACTGGTAAAACTTTACTTGCAAAAGCAGTAGCTAACGAAAGTGATGCACATTTCATATCTATTGCTGGACCTGAAATCATGAGTAAATACGTAGGTGGATCTGAAGAGAACTTACGTGAAAAATTCGAAGAAGCAGAAGCAAATGCACCATCCATCATATTTATTGATGAATTAGATGCAATAGCTCCAAACAGAGAAAACACTCAAGGTGAAGCAGAAAGAAGAACCGTAGCACAACTTCTAACCTTAATGGACGGTCTTAAATCCAGAGGACAAGTTGTAATTATCGGTGCAACCAACAGACCAGATTCAATTGATCCTGCTTTAAGAAGACCTGGAAGATTTGACAGAGAAATTGAAATCGGCGTACCTGATCAAGAAGAAAGATTAGAAATTCTTGAAATCCACACAAGAAGTATGCCACTTTCAGAAGATGTAAATCTTGAAGAATTTGCAGCTGTAACTCACGGATTTGTTGGAGCTGACTTAGAGTCACTATGTCGTGAAGCAGCAATGAGAGTAGTAAGAAGAATCATTCCAGACATTAAAAGTGATGAAGAAATCTCAGAAGAGGTTCTTAAGAAAATCATTGTAGAGCCTAAAGACTTTAAAGAGGCATTAAAAGAAATTCAACCTTCTGCACTTAGAGAAGTTATTGTTCAAGTTCCAGATGTCAAATGGGATGATATTGGTGGACTTGGAAATGTAAAACAAGAATTACAAGAAGCTGTAGAATGGCCTTTAAAATATCCTGAAAAATTCGAAAACTTCGGTATTAGACCACCTAAAGGAACTTTACTTTACGGTGTTCCAGGTACAGGTAAAACTTTACTTGCAAAAGCAGTAGCTAACGAAAGTGAAGCAAACTTCATTTCTGTAAAAGGTCCGGAATTATTATCCAAATGGGTTGGAGACTCTGAAGCTGGTGTAAGAGAAGTATTCAGAAAAGCAAGACAAGCAGCACCAACTGTAATCTTCTTTGATGAAATCGACTCTATTGCAAGTAGCCGTGGTGGAAATGACGGAGACAGTGGAGTAACCAAAAGAGTTGTAAACCAACTTTTAACTGAAATGGACGGTATGGAAGAATTAGAAGATGTTGCAGTAATTGCAGCTACTAACAGACCAGACATACTTGATGCAGGACTCATGAGGCCTGGAAGATTTGACAGACATATTAAAGTTGATGTTCCTAACGAAGAAGGAAGATTAGCTATCTTTAAAGTTCATACTAAAGATATGCCAATTGCAGATGATGTGGACTTAGAAAAATTAGCTAAAGAACCTTCGCCGTCGCGCGCGAGCCCATCCACCAGTACATGCTCTTCTGCCTGTCGAAGTGGATGCCGGAGCTCGTGCGGAACTTCCGGCTCGACCGGCACCGCGACATCCACTACTGCATCTATGAATCCATAAAAAACCGCGACTTTGCCGCCTGCCAGAGCGACTATGCCGCGATGATAGAGTCCTACACAAGAGTGAACTGGTCCATGCCCGAAGTCGGCTAGGATCTTGCGATATGGGATATGGAAGGAAACGGCCCCGGGAGGGGCCGTTTTCTAACGTTCAGGTAAAAAGGTGTTTTTTGGCCCTTGACAGCGTTGTCCTACACATGTAGTATAGTCCCATACTACACTTGTAGGAGGGAAACCCAATGAAGCTGACGGAGGCCGAGTGGTCGGTGATGGAGGCGCTCTGGGCGGGGGAGAGCTTCTCGCTCGGCGAGCTCACGCGCGCGCTTTATCCGGAGCACGGCTGGAGCAAGAACACGGTGCACACCTACCTGACGCGTATGGAGGCCAAGGGCCTTGTGAAGATAGACCGCAGGCCGTGGGCGTTGCCTGCACGCTCGATCTCCTTCATCTGCGCAGCGGTCAC
>OGWU01002134.1_pt1 | contig 10316 bp, 14 predicted proteins | sample 1576071 | NCBI WGS metagenome assembly OGWU01 (sample SAMEA3541582, study PRJEB24748) | human gut metagenome | biome: human gut; feature: human-associated habitat; material: faeces | place: China | collected 2012
TCTCCGTCACTCCCTCGGTCAAAAGGTCGGTGCGGATAAAGTGCGCCGTACAGTCACGGGTGCGCTTCTTGTAGCTGCCGCATATCCATGACTTCCGCTTTGAAATATTCCATAGCTGCGTCCGTGCAGCGGTGCTTGCAGCCCTCCCTTGTGTCCGCTGGTCTTTCCATGTAAGGCAATAGCGGCACTTCCGCAATCCGCAAAGAATTGATTACGATATGCACATGGATATTGCCGCTGTGGTTATGCCCGTCTGGGTGGGTGCATACAAGGGCTTGGTGTCCAGAGAAATGCTCTTTACAAAACTGCTCGCCTAACTGCTGCGCCCGGTCTACGGTCAAGCCGTTGTCCTGTGCGTCACGGGGGTCAAAGCTGATGATATAGTGGTGGCTCTTTACGTCCTCCCGTTTTTGGTTCTTGCCGTATTTCAGATTGGAGCGCATACACGCTATGGCGAAATCCTCGCCGCCGCAATTCAGAGAGGAAATGCGGTAATCGTCACGGGGGATAAGCCGCCCGCTTTCATCAAGGGTGGGCTTCATGGTAAATTCGTCATGCTCAAAGGTTAGGTACTGCTCGGCGGCTCCATAGTCGGCATTTTTAGAGCTGATATGTTTGAATGTTGCCAACGGCTTCACCTACTTTCTGCAAGACTTCAAACTTCAAGGCGGCAAGCTCGGCTATGGCAGCTCGTACCTCCCCAGAGAGGGCGTTATAAGGTGCGCCGTACTCGTTCAGACAGCGGGCAATCTGATTCAGATTCCCGCCGATTTTCCCGTACTCGGCTGTGAGCTTCCCAACGGCAGAAAGCAATTCATCATTGACCGGGGAAACGGTAATGACCGGGCGTATGCGTGACTTGATTAGTGCTTGCCGGATATATTCGGACTGGCTCATTTTGCAGAGTGAAACCCGCTCGGAAAACTCTGCAAATTCTTCCTCTGTCAAGCGTGTCTTGATTACCCGGTGGCGGTGGGGCGTGTTATATTTTTTCATGGCTATGAACCTCCTTTCGTGGGTGGATTTTTTCAAGCGGCGCAAGCCGCAAAAAGGCGGGCTTGGGGTGGCAACCCCAACAAGATTCCCATAGGACAAAATGAGCGGTAAGCGAATTTTGGTACTATGGTAGAATCTTGCTCTAAGTAAGCCGTAGATTTCCCCTTGCACTTACTACTCGTATAGCTGCCGCCTGTTTTGGCCGGATTTCTGCAAAAATCTTACGGCGTGGGGCGATTTTTACCCGCAGTTCTTTCTTTCCGCTAAAGATACATTTCAAAGGCCGCCAGCTACCCGCTTGCCGGGAATTTTCTCAAATTTTCCTTTGCCTTAGAAATACAGAAAATGCAGATTTGGCTACCGCCGCAGAAAATTTTTTGTTTCCGGCTTCACCTACCTACTACGGATGACTTTGCGATTTTGCCAAACGGATAAAGAAAAAAGCAGCAAATCTTTTTCAGACTTACTGCTTTCGCTGGCCGCCGATGGGCGGTGGATATTCAGTTTTGAAAGTTCAGGTCAGGTTGGCCCGATGATGGATAGCACAATAAATTCCTGTTTTCCCTTTAAGGCATTGTGCATTTTTTCTATTTCTCTTGATGATTATTTTTTTCATAATCAATCAATGTACCTATAACAATTCCAATCAACATTCCGATACCTGCACAAATAGAAATAGCAAAAAGATTTTGCAAAAACGCCCATGCCAACACACCTATGCAACCACCGACAATAAATCCTGTTAATAAGCCAATAGTTAAGTATTTATTACTTTTCATATTGCTATATCTCCCCTAAAAGTATATTTGTCGTTGGTTCTATTATACTATGACCTGCTTCCTTTAGGAATAGATGAATTGTAAACTGGCTGGAGTGAAACCGCTAATGACAGCCAGTGTTTGTTCTTTGTTTATCGGTCAAAGCGAAATTTGAACAGGGCGGCAATGAGCTGTTGCTTTATATGTTCCTCAACTTCGGCGTTGACTTTCCCGTGTACTTTGGAACAGTAGCGGATATATCCGGCATAGTGGGAAAGAATGGTGTCGATTGCGTCCGGGTCGCCCTCATGGGCTTTGACGATTGTTTCATAGGGGAGAAGTTTACTCATAGTCATTTCCCTCCATGAGCCGCCTTAACCGCTGCAAGGCAAGCCGGATATGCCGCCCCGCTGTGCTGCGTGTCCGGCCAATATGTACGCCGATCACTCGCTGCGGCTGGCGCAGGAAATAGTAACGAAAAATTTCTTCCTGCGTCTGCTCCGGCAAAAGGGCAAGGGCGGCGGCAAGCTCCGCATGATACAGAACGGCGGTCTGGCCGCAGGCGGTAAAAAGATATTCTTCAAGCTACTCCGGCTCGGCAAGCTGGACAAACTTTTCACTCATCAGATAATCAAGGGAAACCGGGTTAATTTCTGTTTCAGTTTCTTATAACGTCCGATGAGGCTCCAGTCGTACTCACGATCTCCTGCCCGGAGAACAAATCCACCTACAAGGCTCTTATCCTCGGTAATGGTAAGTTCCACTTCTCTGGCAGAAAACTGGTTACGGAGAAACTCCTTCATCTTGTCTTCCTGCGCTTCGGTAGGACGTGTTACATAAAGAAGCTCTGCCTTGAGAATTCCTTTCTGTTCCCGGCTATAAGCATCATAAGCTTCAATAATCTCTCCAATTTTGTCAGCCTTCTGATACTTACACGTTACTTTAAGAAAATTCTTCATTTCCTGCGGAAAAACCCGCTCTATTACCTGTTCTTTTTCTTTGAGGGAAACAAGTGGATTTTCAAGCATCTTACCTATCTCAGGTGTATTCTTAAAAATCCTTCCTGTTTCGCAGATCGCCTCCCCCGGGACAGAAAGACCGTATAATGCTTTTGCATAATTAATGGACGTCTCTGTCATGAGGATCACCTGCTCCTTCTAAAAACTGGTCATATAGGGACATATCCTGTGCTTCGTCGTTCTTTTTTCCCATGATTCTGGATGCTGCATCCATTGCCAGCTCAGCCACTTTGCCTTCCATCGCTTTCATAGCAGCTTCCTGCTCAGTGCTGATATCTCTTCTTGCTTTCTCAAGAATCTGACCAGCCTGATCATTAGCTCTCTTCACGATGCTGTCTGCCTGTACTTTTGCCTCGTCCTTAGCCTGCTCTACAATATTGAAGGATTCCTCCTTCGCAGATTTCAGTGCATCCTCATACTGTCCTTTCAGCTGGTTTGCTTCAGTGGTTGTCTTCTCTGCTGAAGCAAACTGCTCATCGATCATGGCTTTTCTCTTCTCCATAACACCAATGATCGGGCCGAAAAGGAACTTCTTCATTAAAAGATAAAGAACGATCAGGTTTATAATAGTAAAGACAAGGTTGATATCAATTTTAATCACCTGGTCCACCTGCCTCTCTTAATCCTGAATTAGTATCTCGTCTTTACCTATTAGCCAAGCATGATGATGATCAGAAGACCGATTACGAAACCGTAAATAGCTGTTGCCTCTGCAAGAGCACATCCAAGAAGAAGTGCTTTACTGATCTTGCTCTCTGCCTCTGGCTGTCTTGCGATAGCTTCTACTGCTTTAGATGTTGCAAGACCGATACCAATACCTGCTCCAATACCTGTAAGAACTGCGATAGCTGCACCAATTGCGATTAACATAGTTTTTTCCTCCTGTAAAATACAATTTTTTCATTTTTAGATCAAGCGGATCTTCCGCTTCACTACTCAATTGCTTCCTTAATGAACAAGGATGTTAAGAATACAAATACATACGCCTGTATGAATCCGTCGAAGAAATCAAAATACAGGCTGAATGGTATGGGAAGAATGGCCGGACAAACAAACTCCAGCAGCTTCATAACTACGAAGCTTCCCAGAACATTACCGAACAACCGCATGCAGAGAGATGTAGGTCTGATCGCTATTTCCAGAATGTTGATCGGAAGCATGATCGGAACCGGCTCCGCAAAGCTTTTCAGGAAACCCTTCAGTCCCCTTTTATGAAAGCCTGCATACTCGATCAGAATAATGCTCATCAGCGCCAGCGCAATGGTAACGTTCATGTCCTTCGTTGGTGGTGTAAAACCAAATACGCCTGCGATATTGGCTATTCCGATGTAAATTACGGTTGACATCAAATAAGGCACATACTGTTTGCCTTCTTCTCCAAGGATACCCATGAAGAAATCCTGAAGAAAACTTACCCCGGTCTCCAGAAGCAGCTGCTTCTTACCCGGATTTTCCACACTGAGATTCCGAACTAAGATCAGAGACAGAATCACAAGAACCGCCATGATGACCCATGTGACTACCACGCATTCTGCAATTGGTATTCCACCAAACACCGGAATGGTAAAGGCTGTCTTACTGTTTAGTTCTTCTGCCAGTGTACTTGATAAATCTCCCGTTTTTCTCCCTCCTTTTCTCTTGGCGCTGATCGCATCTTTTTATAATTGGTATGACCACGCCTTGTAGTTGACTTTATTTTACTCCGCATTTCCAGAATGTCAATATTATTTTCGCCTGTTTTGCACAAAAAAGAATCTTTTTTTTATACAAAACGCACAATTAATTTAACTGATCTTCTTCCGGCTTCCAGCGCACAGATACTTCTCCATAAGAAAGCAGGGTTTCTGAACCATCCTGTTCTCTCACGAGCAGCCTTCCATCAGGAGCAATCGTCTTCGCATAAGCCTCCCGTGTACGCGTTCCGTCAGTGATCACGATCATATTTCCAGGAATGATATTATTTTCTGTATATTCTCTGGAAAGTTCCGGAGTTTCTGCTTCCATAAGAAGCTGGTTGACAATTTCTGCAACAAGAAGACTGCAGTTTATATGTTCTGCTTCCTTCCTGCCTCCAAACAATGCTCCTGCTGTTCCCTGAATATCTTCCGGAAAACCGTCTTCCGGTGTATACAGATTCAGACCGATCCCCACAACAGCAAACTCAATATTTCCACTCTCAAAGTCTGTAACAGCCTCTGTCAGTATCCCGCACACCTTCTTATCATGAAGATACAGGTCATTAACCCATTTAATCCCGAGATCGATTCCGCAGATCTTCTTCACTGCCCGGTAAACTGCAGTTGCCGCTGCTGTAGTGATCAGGAGTCCTTCCTTCAGCGTTCGCTCCGGTCTTAGAACGATACTCATATACAGTCCTGCATTTTCAGGGGAATAAAAACTCCGGCCTCTCCGGCCTCTTCCATTTTTCTGCTGACGCGCCAGTATCAGTGCGCCATGCCCTGCTTCTCCTGAAAATGCAGCCTCTTTGGCTGCTCTGTTCGTAGAATCCAGTTCCCTGTATATCTTTACAGACGCATCTGGATGATTGAGATAAAGCCGGATCCCTTCTTCAGATAACCGGCTGCCGCCGCGAAGCACATAGCCCTTGTTTGGTCCTGCTTCTATGGTGTATCCCTCTTCCCGAAGGGATTTCACAGCTTTCCAGATGGCTGCTCTTGTGCAGTTCAGTTCTGCTGCTGCCACTTCTCCGGATATCAGTTCATTCTCGTTCTGCTCCAGAAGCTTCAGCATTCTTGCTTTTACAGTCATATCTTCACCGTCCATAATCTGCCTGAAATGGCAAAATTTATTCCCTTCTAAGAGACGAAAGCATTATAGCCCTTAAACATCGCAATGTCTATTATCTTTTTTAGACATGCTCTCCATATTAATTTTGTATTTCAAATACGGTTATTATATGATTTTTCTCATTTTTGTCTGTTTTAATATCTTTTTTTAGAGATAATTTCTATGAAAATCTGCTGATTCAGGGTAAAATTTCCTGAATCACTATAATATGCAGATTCCTCATCAAGTAAATATTATTTATCATTTGTAATTAGAAAGACTTTTCTCAAGAAATTCCCGGTACTCATCGCGCACACGATCCGGTGACGCGATCACTGCATCCGGTCCAAGACTGGCTATCCAGCCAAAAAACTGACCACTGACGTTTACACGAACCAGCGTTTTGAAATGTTCATGATCCTTCCTCTGTATCATAATGTCTCTTCCGAAACGGTCCAGCACAACTCCCACCAGACGGTTGTGTGCTTCAAGACATATGGTTTCCTCTCTGCCGCCAAACATCCCGAAGGTTCTGGATGTCAGTTCTCCTACATCATAATTCTCAAAAATATCCCGACCATTACGTGAAGCCTCCTCAATTCGGATCTGCAGGATCTTGTCTACACGGTAATGCTTCACTGTTTCGCATTTCTCATCATAAGCTACAAGATAATAATTCTCATTCTGCCAGACAAGTCCCCACGGACTGACACAATAACGATCACCGTTCTTCTTATGCCGCAGTTCTTTCTCCACTGTCCATTCACAGTACTGAAAAGATATCTGCCTGTTATCGGTAAGTGCCCTGTGGATCTCATCAATATTATAATACACGCTCTCATTCATGGTCTTGACCCTGTTCTCTACAAAGACCTGTCTTCGAAGCTGTCTGGCCTCATACACGCTGGCAAGACTCTCCAGCTTCCCGATCAGCTGACGTGATTTACCACTGGTAATAAATCGCGAGGACTGCACGGCATCTACCAGAAGCTTCAGTTCCGGAAGCTCAAATTCCCTGCTGGCCAGATAAAAGCCGGCCGGCTTCTCCCTCCGGTTCAGGATATCCATGCCGAAATTCCGCAATGTCTCAATATCATCATATATAGTCTTACGCTCTGCACTGATTCCCAGACTGTTCAGATAAATGATCAGATCCTTCACAGACATGGGATGTTCTTCATCGGTTCGCTCCAGAAAAACACGCATCAGATATAAAATTTTTATTTTCTGGTTAAAAACCCTGGGCATCTGCATTCCTCCTGTTCTATTTATCTGTCAGTGAAGCTACCACTGCAAAGTATAATACCATGAATGCAAGCACAACAGCAATAACATCTGCTCCTCTGAAATCGAAATTAAAAAGCATTGCCCCTCCGATCATAATCTCTATTGTAAGAACTGCCCCAAGCACCATGGCCATACCAGAGGAAAGCTTCTTCTTCCCTGAATGGCTGTCACCTGCCTCCACATATCTTCCCTCTGCCAGTGCTACCTTTCTGCTGCTCTCAGTATTCCACATAATATCCATCCTCCCTGTTAATATATCCGGCCCGCAATTTATCGAACATATTTTCCGAACATGTTTTCTGTATATTGCTATTATAGCGCATACTTAGTACAATAAAACGGTATGAATTCAGTTTTTCCGAACATTTGTTTATTTTGCACAAAAATATGTTCGTTTTATCTGGTTAAAAAGAAAAAAGCCTGCCGCAAACGACAGACCTTTCACACGTTTTTATCCTTCTGTGAATTTAATACTGTAAAATAAACTTTCACAATCACTTTGCGTTTTATACTCACATCATTCCTGCAAACACAGATGCACCTATAACCGTAAGCAGACCGGCTACTGCAATGGCCAGACTGCTCATGGCACCTTCTACAGGGCCAAGCTCCATGGCTTTGGCTGTTCCGATGGCATGGGCTGATGTTCCCAGTCCGAGGCCTCTTGCGATAGGTTCCTCGATCTTTGCGATCTTATAAACAACCTCCGCGATCATGTTTCCCAGAACTCCCGTGATAATGATAACCGCTACTGTAATAGTCACAATACCTCCAAGTTCCTCGGAAACTCCCATACCAATGGCTGTTGTAATCGATTTCGGAAGCATGGTAACATATTCCTGATGGTTGAACCCAAACAGCCTGGCCATAAGCAAAATGCTGCAAAGTCCTGCCAGCGTTCCGGAAATGATTCCGGCAGCCACCGCCTTGAGATTCTTTTTCAGCAGATGGATCTGCTCATAAAGAGGTACTGCCAGGCATACCGTTGCCGGTGTCAGCAGATAACTGATATACTTGCCACCCTCATTATAATCATTATAATCAATATGAAATATTACAAGCACTCCGATAACACAGATGATCGAAATTAAAAGAGGATTAAAAATCGCCATTTTAAATTTCTTTTTCAGGATAAGGCCGATTTCGTAAGCGATCAGGCTTAACATTGCTCCGAAAAATGCGGAGTTTTTTATAAATTCCATCATTTTTCATTTCCTCTCTTTCCCATTCGGATCACTCCCTGCGTTACTTTTCCTGTTACAACCATTACAATCACCGTGCTGATAAACGTCATGATAAGAACCGGTACACAAATCGGTTTCAGAGAACTCCAGGCTGTGATAAGCCCCGCACCTGCCGGTACAAACATCACCGGCATAGTCTCAACCAGAAAATCTGCCGCACCTTTGACCTGGTCCAGCTTCAGTATGCCAGTAAGCAGTGCCACCAGCATAATGACCAGACCATAAACACTGGCCGGTACCGGAAGTGGGAGAAAGGTTTTCAGTAATTCTCCAATGACGGAAATCAACAGGATGATGCTGAACTGCTGCACGTACTTCATGTTGCATCCCTCCTGATTCACGTAAAGCGGATGTTCTGATTCCGCTTTTTTTCATACTCATGAACGCAGTCTTTCGTGATTTGCGTTCAACCAGCCAAAAAGTGGTCTTACCACTTTTTGTTTTAAACGTTTTCTAATTATACGCTCCAAATTATAAATTACAAGGATTGTATTCCATAAAATACAAAAAAGTCCTACAGTACAATCTTCTCTACCTGATACTGTCCGTCCTCCACGGTCATCACAGCCATTGTGACTTCCCCTCCGAAACGGCTTCGCCCACAGCTTCCCGGATTCAGCCACAACCGGTCATCTATTACCTTCTCAAAATATTTATGTGTATGTCCGAAAATCACCACCTGGGTATCACCCAGATCCCAGGTTACATCTTTTTTATTATGGACCATAAAAAATTTCACGCCGCCAATGGTAAAGCTTAAACTGGTACGAAGATTTTCTGCCCATTCTTTGTCATTATTTCCCCGAACTACATAAAGATTTCCCATAGAACGGAGTACATCCAGAATCTCATCTTTATTTACATCTCCGGCATGGAGAATATATTTGCATTCCTTTAAAATTTCCAGCACCTCCGGTCGCAGAAGACCGTGAGTGTCTGATATGATACCGATTTTTTCTTTCATATATTTATCTGCTCCAATTCTTTATCTGTTATTGCCTTTTACCATTTACTATTCTCGCCATAACCAATAATACTCTTCACACTTCTCAAAGCTTATACATTAAAACAATTCTATCTTCCCATACTCTCCGTCAAATCCCGGTTTCCGTATAACTTCTCCCTTTCTCAGTCTCCGGATTCCTTCCGTCAGAACATCTCCGCCAGCAACGCGGATATCTTCCAGCGGAACCTCTCTTAAAACCTGGAATTCCGCACCCAGCTTCTCAAGCAGCATTTCATACTGCCCCTGAACTTTTTTGCTTGCTGTAGAAAATCCTATACACGCTGAGACTACTTCCGGCAAAGGAACCAGGCTTTCATACGGGCGGCCGCTTTCCGGCATGGCAGCTGCTCCCTCATCGCGGTCAGATAACTGCATGATCCTGTGATCCACACCCATGGTCAGTTTTTTTCCACATACAGGGCAGATGCCATTGTATTTCTCTGCTTCTTTCGGGCTTAAACATACACCGCACTTCCGATGTCCGTCAAAATGATATTTTCCTTCTTCCGGAAAAAATTCAATCGTACCCTCAAGTCCCTCACCTTTCTGCACTGCATTCCAAAGTCCCTGATAGGAAAGTTCTATATCCAGAAGATCCGCCTCCCGGCCAAGCTTGGACGGTGAATGAGCATCAGAATGGGACACCAGCTGATATCCGTCAAGAGCAGAAATCTGCCAGTTCATCACAGGATCAGAGGACAAACCTGTTTCCAGCGCATGTATATACGGTGTCAGTTCCTCGAAACACTCTTCTATGGTATCAAATCCTGACTTCGCCCCAAACAAAGAAAAATGCGGTGTCCAGATATGAGCCGGAATGTACATTCCCTCTTCACTGACTTCCAGCATCATTTCCAGAAGGTCATGGCAGGGTAAACCCAGTATGGGTCTTCCGTCAGAATGGATATTTCCGATTTTTTCCAGCCTTGCGGCAAAAGCATCTGCCTCACTGAACCCCGGAAGCAGGATCAGGCTGTGCACCTTCCTGGTTTTTCCGCCTTTTTTATAGATAGAACTGATCTCACCCGACAGCACAAATCTTGGCGCAGTTCCAGGATAACGTGCCGCCTCCGGCAAAACAAACTCATCTTTCAGCCGGAACAGCCCCTGCTCGGCCGGCACCAGCTTATCCTTCAGTTCCTGCCGCCATACAGGATGTGTCATATCTCCCGTCCCCAGAAGCGTGATTCCTTTTTTCCGCGCCCAGAAATCCAGCATC
>OGWU01002135.1_pt1 | contig 10310 bp, 6 predicted proteins | sample 1576071 | NCBI WGS metagenome assembly OGWU01 (sample SAMEA3541582, study PRJEB24748) | human gut metagenome | biome: human gut; feature: human-associated habitat; material: faeces | place: China | collected 2012
CTGTTATCCCCGGGGTACCTTTTATCCGTTGAGCGATGCCGCGCCCGTGCGCCGGCACCGGATCACTATCTCCGACTTTCGTCCCTGCCCGAACCGTCGTTCTCGCAGTCAAGCCCGCTTGTGCGATTACACTCGAAACCCGATTGCCAACCGGGCTGAGCGGACCTTTGAGCGCCTCCGTTACTCTTTGGGAGGCAACCGCCCCAGTTAAACTACCCGCCAGGCACTGTCCCTGAACAGGATGACTGTTCGAGGTTAGACGTCAAACGAGAACAGAGCGGTATTTCACCTTGCGGCTCCACACGGGCTGGCGCCCATGCTTCGAAGCCTCCCGCCTATGCTACACAATCCGCGCCTAACGCCAATACCAAGGTATAGTAAAGGTCCCGGGGTCTTTTCGTCCTTCTGCGCTTAACGAGCATCTTTACTCGTACTGCAATTTCGCCGAGCTCCTGGTCGAGACAGTGGGGAAGTCGTTACGCCATTCGTGCAGGTCGGAACTTACCCGACAAGGAATTTCGCTACCTTAGGATGGTTATAGTTACCACCGCCGTTTACCGGGGCTTGAATTCACCGCTTCACCCCAAAAGGGGCTGACGGATCCTCTTAACCTTCCGGCACCGGGCAGGCGTCAGTGCATATACAGCGGCTTGCGCCTTCGCATGCACCTGTGTTTTTGGTAAACAGTCGCTACCCCCTGGTCTGTGCCACCCCCCAACGCTCCGAGGGCAAGCCTCTTCACGCCCGGGGGTCTCCCTTATACCGAAGGCACGGGAGTGATTTGCCGAGTTCCTTGACCAGGATTCGCTCGATCGCCTTGGTATTCTCTACCTGACCACCAGTGTCGGTTTGGGGTACGGGCGGCGACGCCCCTCGCGCCGAGGCTTTTCTCGACGGCCTGGACCACCGGATATCGCGTCCAAAGGACGCCCATCATCACACCTCACCCTATGTGCCCCACGGATTTGCCTATGGGACGGGCTGCGTGCTTGACCACGGAAAACCACCTCCGCGGCCGGCTCCCATTCCGTGTCACCCCTGTGCGCTAGCCTACCAGGACTACGCTCCCAACAGCCACGCGACCCCGAACCCCGAAGGGAACGACGCCACGCGACCGGAGGTTAGTACTCATCCGTTCGGCTCTTACGGTACGCCGCCGGTACGGGAATATCCACCCGTTCATCCATTCGACTACGCCTGTCGGCCTCGCCTTAGGACCCGACTCACCCGGGGACGACGAACGTGGCCCCGGAACCCTTGGTCATCCAGCGGACGGGATCCTCACCCGTCTCTCGCTACTCATGTCTGCATTCTCACTCCCGCGCGGTCCACGGCACGGTTCCCCGGCCGCTTCGCCCCACGCGGGACGCTCTCCTACCCAACGGCCGCAAAGGCCGCTGCCGCGTCTTCGGTGGTGTGCTTGAGCCCCGCTACATTGTCGGCGCGGAACCACTAGACCAGTGAGCTGTTACGCACTCTTTCAAGGATGGCTGCTTCTGAGCCAACCTCCTGGCTGTCTATGCGACTCCACATCCTTTCCCACTTAGCACACGCTTCGGGACCTTAGACGACGATCTGGGCTGTCTCCCTCTCGACGACGGAGCTTATCCCCCGCCGACTCACTGCCGGAATACACATCCACGGTATTCGGAGTTTGGCTGCTATTGGTACCCGACACGGGCCCGCAAGCATCCAGTAGCTCTACCCCCGCGATGCAATCAACCGACGCTGCACCTAAATGCATTTCGGAGAGAACCAGCTATCACGGAATTTGATTGGCCTTTCACCCCTAGCCCCAGGTCATCCCCCCGGTTTTCAACCCAGGTGGGTTCGGTCCTCCACGCGGTCTTACCCGCGCTTCAACCTGCCCAGGGCTAGATCATCCCGCTTCGGGTCCAGGGCGCGCGACTCAAAACGCCTTTTGAGACTCGCCTTCGCTACGGCTCCCCCACCACGGGTTAGCCTCGCCACGCACCACTGACTCGCAGACTCATTTTTCGATAGGCACGCCGTCACCCCACAAGGAGGCTCCGACGGATTGTAGGCGCACGGTTTCAGGAACTCTTTCACTCCCCTCCCGGGGTGCTTTTCACCTTTCCCTCACGGTACTGGTACGCTATCGGTCAGACAGGTATGCTTAGACTTACCCCACGGTCGGGGCCGATTCACACGGGATTCCACGAGGCCCGCGCTACTTGGGACACATGATCGGAAGACGGCAAGCTTCCAGGTACGGGGCTGGCACCCTCTGCGGCCAGGCCTTCAAGCCTGTTCCCCTGGCAAGCCGTTTTATGACTCCCGCCCGGTCCGTCGGAACCGGGACACACGCTCCCGCAACACCACGAACGCAACCCCCGACGGGTATCACGCGCCCATGGTTTGGTCTGATCCGCTTTCGCTCGCCACTACTCACGGAGTATCCCTTCCTGCAGGTACTGAGATGTTTCACTTCCCTGCGTACCCCCGGAACAACAAGGTTCCGTGCCGGCCCATGACGGCCGGCGGGTTGCCCCATTCGGAAATCCTCGGATCGAAGCCATGTTGGAGGCTCCCCGAGGCTTATCGCATCCTCAAACGTCCTTCATCGGTACTGTCTGCCAAGGCATCCACCATACGCCCTTCAGGGCGGCACACGCCCCGAAAAACCCTAATGATAGCTTCAAACGCCAGACGACAAATCATCACACTGTAAAAAATGATCACAAAACGATCGATCTCGAAACCAGACTCCAAAAAAGAGCCTGGCGAAATCGCGATAAAGCAAGCAGGACAACAATCCTGCATTGCTCGCGTCCACTATCCAGTTCTCAAACCACCACGCGCCCCGACCGGACCCGACCCGCGGCCCGCAAGGCCGACGGCGTCCCGCCAGGGGCATCCGGAAAACCGCACGCACCCAAAACGGATGCGGGTGGCGGTCCGGGAACCCAAAAGCATACCCACACCACTCCCCGCCGGCCCCAAGGACCCGCGAAGCCAACGATCTCTTCCACACCAGCACGCCCACACGAACCCGGGAACCATCCCCGGCGCATGGGCCACACGACGGACGCCGGACCGGCGTCCTGAAAAACTCCGTAGAAAGGAGGTGATCCAGCCGCACCTTCCGGTACGGCTACCTTGTTACGACTTAGTCCCAATCACGAGTCTCACCTTAGACGGCTCCATCCACAAAGGGTTAGGCCACCGGCTTCGGGTGCTACCCACTTTCATGACTTGACGGGCGGTGTGTACAAGGCCCGGGAACGCATTCACCGCGGCGTTGCTGATCCGCGATTACTAGCGACTCCGCCTTCATGGAGTCGGGTTGCAGACTCCAATCCGAACTGAGACCGGTTTTCAGGGATCCGCTCCACGTCGCCGTGTCGCATCCCGTTGTACCGGCCATTGTAGCATGCGTGAAGCCCTGGACGTAAGGGGCATGATGATCTGACGTCATCCCCACCTTCCTCCGAGTTGACCCCGGCGGTCCCCCGTGAGTTCCCACCATGACGTGCTGGCAACACAGGGCGAGGGTTGCGCTCGTTGCGGGACTTAACCCAACATCTCACGACACGAGCTGACGACGACCATGCACCACCTGTGAACCCGCCCCGAAGGGAGGCCATATCTCTACGGCTGTCGGGAACATGTCAAGCCCAGGTAAGGTTCTTCGCGTTGCATCGAATTAATCCGCATGCTCCGCCGCTTGTGCGGGCCCCCGTCAATTTCTTTGAGTTTTAGCCTTGCGGCCGTACTCCCCAGGCGGGATGCTTAACGCGTTAGCTCCGACACGGAACCCGTGGAACGGGCCCCACATCCAGCATCCACCGTTTACGGCGTGGACTACCAGGGTATCTAATCCTGTTCGCTCCCCACGCTTTCGCTCCTCAGCGTCAGTAACGGCCCAGAGACCTGCCTTCGCCATTGGTGTTCTTCCCGATATCTACACATTCCACCGTTACACCGGGAATTCCAGTCTCCCCTACCGCACTCCAGCCCGCCCGTACCCGGCGCAGATCCACCGTTAAGCGATGGACTTTCACACCGGACGCGACGAACCGCCTACGAGCCCTTTACGCCCAATAATTCCGGATAACGCTTGCACCCTACGTATTACCGCGGCTGCTGGCACGTAGTTAGCCGGTGCTTATTCGAAAGGTACACTCACCCGAAGGCTTGCTCCCGATCAAAAGCGGTTTACAACCCGAAGGCCGTCATCCCGCACGCGGCGTCGCTGCATCAGGCTTGCGCCCATTGTGCAATATTCCCCACTGCTGCCTCCCGTAGGAGTCTGGGCCGTATCTCAGTCCCAATGTGGCCGGTCGCCCTCTCAGGCCGGCTACCCGTCGTAGGCTCGGTGGGCCGTTACCCCGCCGACTACCTGATAGGACGCGACCCCATCCCATACCGATGAAATCTTTCCCGACACCCCATGCGAGGAGTCGGAGCATCCGGCATTACCACCCGTTTCCAGGAGCTATTCCGGTGTATGGGGCAGGTCGGTCACGCATTACTCACCCGTTCGCCACTCTCACCACCAAGCAAAGCCTGATGGATCCCGTTCGACTTGCATGTGTTAAGCACGCCGCCAGCGTTCATCCTGAGCCAGAATCGAACCCTCCACAAAAAAACTTTGCAGAAAGCCAACATGTGACTCTCAAAAACAAGAAAATTGACGATCGCCTTATAAGGAAAGGCGCATCGCACGAAAACCTCACCGTCCTTCAAGGCCTCCCGGCCACTCGCGAACGAGCGGACGATGAACTGGCAATCATTGACTATAAAGAAGTAGTACAAATACGCTCTTGAGTTCTCAAACCACCACCACTCACCCGCCTCGAGGAACCCCAACCGGGGAACCACTCGCCGAGCGGCAGCAAGAGATAAACCTACAGCACAATCCCATTCCACGCAAATCGGGCATGACGAAACAAGACGCGAACCCTTGCAAACACTGGAAAGCGTCGGCGTGTCGAAAACACGGGAAAAATGGGCTGCGGACGCCATCGCGTAGCGAAAGACCGTCGGCAAACCCTGAAACACCTCACCGCAAACCAACATCCGGGCGTGTCGCAACCACACTATCCGTTTACGGCCCATCCCCCAAGCCAACCCATCCGAGAAAACCTCCCAGCCGAAAGCTGAAATAGGAGAAACAGAAGAAAGCAGATAAACGAAACCGCACCGCCGATCGTTGTCCTGAACACATTCAGATCTCAACTGATCGAAAGTGCGGTTTTGCATATGCGCGTGCAAGCGACGGCAGAACAAGGCAGCGCAGCCAAAAATCGATTAATCGGTGCAACCGAAACGGTAGAGGGCCCAACCCTGGCCGTATTGCGAATAATCGGCAACCTTCACCAACGTGCCGCCATCCACATACGTATCAATCAATTCCTCATTGTGGAAGGAATCGTACTGGGCGCGATACGGGAATGACTGCAGACTCTGCGCCTGGTCGCCCATCGTAAGGAAGTATTCCGGAGCGTCGGTCAGCGGACATACCGTGCCGAGCACCTGCTGCGCATCGCCGGAAGCAAACGCGGTCTCCACTTTGCCGAACGGAGCGGATGGCACATCGGTGCGCGCATTGATGATCGGATACAACATGTTCGCGTTGAACAGCGTCTCCGCATACATCGAACCGTTCAACGGATCGGAAATGATGGTGGCCTGGGTGCCCGTACGTTCCGTGACCTTGCGCAGCACAGCGATCTTTTGCTCGGTGAGCTGCTCGTTGGGGTCGCTTTGGTTCAGACTGGAATGCGCGATGATCGTGTCGCGAGCCGCGGAACGCGATGGGCATACGATCTGCGCGGAAACCGCAAGTATCGCAATCACAAGGAATACGGCGATTAGGACGATCCAATTGGAAGCGAAAGAAGCGTTCTTCACGGAAGAAACAGCAGACGCAGAAGAAAGGGAAGGAACGGAAGAAGCACTATTCTTCGTGGAAAAGGAAGATGCAGAAGGAGCGAAAGAAGCGGATGCGGCGCACGCGGAAACGCATTCGGCAAGAGCGTTGATTCCAATGACAAGCAGCGGCAGCGTGACCAGCGGAAGCATGGTCATAATACGGTTTTCATCGCGATACCACGGAGCGCTGATGATATTCGGCAACGCGCCGGCCAGCGTGACCGTGCACACATACACCAGCGCGACCAGCAGGAATGCGGCCGTCAACGCAATCACGTCACGCAGGCGATCGTTGCGACGAAGTCGAGATGATTCGGACGACGCGGACGCGGCATCAGTGGCGTTGGAGTGCGACGCAGGTGGCGGACAGGAAACGGAAACCGGGGAATCAGCGGCGGAAACCGCAATATCAGAAGTCGAAGCATCAACATCGACATCAGCAGAAGCCACGGGAACCACAGTGGAAGCAGCCGACGAAAACGAATCCGAAGCACGCGCAGCCGCGCGGCGGGAAGCGCAAACGAAAGCGGCCGCAGTTCCCGCAATCAGCAACAGTGCGAACAGAATCGCAGGAAAACCGTCAAGCCCATCCGTGAGACAGAACGAAATCGACTCCCACAAATTCTTGGACGGCTGATGGCTATGGAACCAGGAAGCGGGATTCGCCCAACGGTCCGATTTGAACGACGTCAGCATCAACGCCACAAACGCCACCGCACCGACGCACATGGCAATGAACGCGCCAAGAATCAGCTTCCACGGCAAGCGCAGCACAATGAACGGCACCAGAATCAGAGCATACGTGAATGCGATACGCGGGTGCGCAACGAGGCAAACCACGCCTGCGACAGCAGTGATCGCAAGCCATTTTGCTATATGCTCGCGCGCGGCGATCGCATCGAACAAGCGCAATGTGGCGGCGATGAGGAACGGCAGCAGCGACGTGGCGAAACCGAATGCGATCAGCGGACCGGCATTCAGCAGTCCGTACGGGTGGCACACCGAGCTGACGGCAAGCACCGGCACGAACAGTCCAATCAGATTCCGCAGAACGAAAGTAGCGTCGGAAGCAGCGTTATATTGCCGATTGCCGGCTGACGGAACCTGCTGATTCGAGATATTCGACGATTCAGATACGGACGACGATTCAGACGTAGACAATGCTTGAGAAATACGTGAAATTGGATTGGAAATTGGATTACCGCGATTCCAACGTTGCAGGAAATACCTGCATAATACCAGCATTCCGGCAGGGAAAATCACGCCCGAAGCAATGATCCACGTGATATTGAATGCCGCGTAGATCGAACATTGCACGCCGAACAGCGCCGCGATCTTAATCACAAGGTAAGCACAGACGTGAAACAACGGCGGATAAAACGAATCATGCGGCCACAAATGCAGAGCCGCCCCCAATCCCTCGTCAAGCAGACGGTGAATGAAATAGTAATGCGCGGGGGCATCGCTGCTGACGATCGGCGTATTCCACACCGTGGAGGGGAACCACGCAATCACCAGGCATAGTGCGGACGCGACGCCGATAATCGACGTAAGCCACGGCAATAACGCGTGACGCGATGCAGGACGCAGCATCGCGTGGCACCGCTGCAGGCCATGTTTCCGCCCGGACGGACCGCCCTTGGCCGAATCATTCCTGGCTGGACCATTCGTAGCCGAACCATCCTTGGCCGAGCCATTCTGCCGAGCCTGAGTCTGCACATAAGCCTGCACATAAGTTCGCGCACGAGCCTGAGCCGAGCCACAATCGCCCGACACGGAACCGGTATTCGTAATCTGTTCGGAAGTCATCGATTCCATCGTAGCGAGTGCCGCAACCATGCTCAACGCTTATTCTCTGGAATCACTTTTCAGGAATCATTCAGACTTCATGCAGGGGTATAACAGTGTTGCGCAAGAAAACAATCACGTTGGAAGCACAAGATGATTGCACGGGACGCATCATGCGCTACGGGCCTGCCTTGCTGCGGAGCGCGCGTCCCGGCCAACGCTGACGTCGGCATGCGCCGGCGCGCTATAACAGAGAACTGGAGAAGTACCGCATGTTCGTTCTCAAGAACGCATGGGCGGCGCTTGGTCGCGTCAAATGGCGCACCGCGCTGATCGCCCTACTCGCACTACTGGTGTCTTTCTCGGCTGCCGTGGACTTGGCAGTGATTCGAGCCGACGACACCGCCAATAATGAAACATACCAGTCGCAAAAAGCCACGGCGGTGATTCGGCCGAACGCGCAAACACAAGCCAAGCGCGACGGTGCCGATTCCAGCTATACCGACAAGTATTTGACGTGGGAAAAGTACAGCACGTATGCAACGGCCGCACAGAGCAACAACGTGACCTTCAATTACACGTTGGCAACATCGGTGCCGGTGCGCGAAAGCAAGTCGTTGCAGGCAATCGCCGCGAAAAACGATACCAGCGAAGACAAGACCGGCGGCAACCTGACCCTGCAGGCGTTCTACACGTTGGACGCCGCGAAAATCAACGATTACGGCTACTACAAAGTGGTCAAAGGCAAGCATCTGAGCTATAAGACGCAGAGCGACGGCGTACTCATCTCGCAAGCGCTGGCCGATAAGAACAATCTCAAGATCGGCGACAAGGTGACGGTCGGTAATCCGTCGAAGGCTTCCGACACATACACGTTCACCGTGCGCGGCATTTACGAATACGACAGCGACGTGCCGGAAGGCAACGGATCCGACGCGAAGTATGCGAAGGACAATCGTGAGAACGTGATCTACACGACGTATATCAACTTCGCCAAGAACGGGCTTGACACGACGGAGGCCACGGGATGGGCCATTCCGAATCTGAATATCATCTTCTCTCTGGCGAATCCTTCCACCTACAACACGTTCGTGCGCTTGGTGAAGAAGGCCAAGTTGGACACGAAGACGTACGAGATCACCTCGCCGTCGCTTACCGCTTACAAGAAGTCGATCGAGCCGCTTGATTCCGCCGCTTCGGCAGCGCGCATCATGCTGATTGCCGTGACGATTGTCGGTGGCATCGCTTTGCTGGCATTGATTGCATGTGCTGCGATTGGCGGCCGCCGCGATGAGATCGGCATGGCGATGATCACAGGTGTGACCAAGGGCCGTTTGGGATGGCAGTTCATGCTGGAAACGTTCATGATGACGGTTCCGGGTTGGATTGTCGGTTTGGTTGCGGGCGCGCTGTTGGCGAAGCCGATCGGCACCGCATGGGCCGGCGGGCAGGCTGTGTCGATGACGTCCGCTTCGGTGTGGAACGTGATCTGGTACGGCTTGGGCGCATGCCTGGTGCTTGGCATCGTGGCATTCGCGCGCGTGGCCTGCTTCAACCTGAACCAACTGTTTGAGGAACGCTCGGAGGTGAAGGCATGAGCGACAACATGAATGATAAGAACGAGAACCTCGACGAGACCGTGGTCGACGAGACTGCCGAGACCGCATCAAACGAGACCGTCGATGATGTTGCGACTGACGATATTGCAGCTGACGCATCTTCCGCTGATTCCATTGAATCCATCGATTTTGCGGTGGTATACGACGATGACAATGCAGATATCGAAATTGCCGCAACTGACGGCGCGGAAATTTCCGACGATGTAAACGATGGCGATACTGCAGTAGCTGCCGACGGCGATGCCGTGGTATCTGCAGATAATGCAGATACCACCGAAGTTGCAGATGACGCTGCAACTGCTGCTGATACTGCGGATGGTTCGGATGTGGTCGCCAACAATGCGAATCAGGTGAAGGAAACGCTTGCCTTGCGTTCTTCCGACGAACCGACCGTGCTGGAATCGCATGAAATGGTGAAAGCCGATTCCGCAACCAGCGTCTCCTCACAGCTCGACCGCGAAATCAAGCATCATCGCAAGAAGGATGCGTTCTTCTTCAAAGCGAATCCGACGTTCGCACTCGATCATGTGACCGTGACCAATCGCAAGACCGGCCGCAATATTCTCGACGACCTGTCGCTGTCGTTCCATGCGGGCGCCACGCATGCGGTGCTCGTGGACGCGGAGGATCGCGAACAGCATCAGACGTTGCTGGCCACCATGGTCGGCATGGTACGCACGGACCGCGGCAACGTGATGCACAAAAGCACCAACCTGAGCGACGTCGAACCGGTCGAAATGTTGGGACACCGCATCGGATTCATTCCGCAACGTTTCGCTTTCCGCCCCGACCTCGACGCGGAAAGCAATGTACTGTACGCCATGGATGCGTCGAACCGCAACTTCCTCAAGCCGAAGCCTGTGATCGCCCGCGACCTGCTCAAGCGCGTGGGCTTCGACGAAGTGACGTCCGGCCTGGCAGTCGGCGAAGTAAGCGAACTGAACCAGCGCCGCGTGGCCATCGCTCGTGCGCTGAGCTGCGAGGCTGAAGTGATCATCGCCGACG
>OGWU01002137.1_pt1 | contig 10303 bp, 9 predicted proteins | sample 1576071 | NCBI WGS metagenome assembly OGWU01 (sample SAMEA3541582, study PRJEB24748) | human gut metagenome | biome: human gut; feature: human-associated habitat; material: faeces | place: China | collected 2012
GCGCGTTGGCGACATTGTTAAAGCCGTTGCCCGAACGGTCGGGCGTCAGGAAACTGCGGCAACCCATGCAGGTGTAGCAATCGCCGTTGCCGGCAGTCTCGCCCTTAGACAGCTTAAGCTCGCGCATCTTCTTCTCGGAGATGTAGTCGGGCACCATGCGCTTGGCGGTGCACTTAGCGGCCAGCTTAGTGAGGTAGAAGTACGGGCTGTCCTCGTGGATGTTGGCCTCTTCGAGCACGTAGATGAGCTTGGGGAACGCGGGCGTAATCCACACGCCGGCCTCGTTCTTCACGCCCTCGTAACGCTGGCGCAGCACCTCTTCGATGATCATGGCAAGGTCGTGGCGCTCGGCATCGGTGCGCGCCTCGCCCAGGTACATGAATACGGTAACAAAGGGCGCCTGGCCGTTGGTGGTCATGAGCGTGACCACCTGGTACTGGATGGTTTGCACGCCGCGGCGAATCTCATCGCGCAGACGGTTCTCAACCACCTCGGACACCTTGTCGGGCGAAGCCTCGAGTCCAAGCGTATTGATCTCGTCAAGCACCTGACGGCGAATCTTCTGGCGGCTCACGTCAACGAACGGCGCGAGATGCGTAAGGCTAATGGACTGACCGCCGTACTGGCAGCTGGCCACCTGAGCGATGATCTGCGTTGCAATGTTGCATGCCGTAGAGAAGCTGTGCGGACGCTCGATCATGGTGCCGGAGATAACGGTGCCGTTTTGCAGCATATCCTCAAGGTTCACCAGGTCGCAGTCACCATCATCTGAAACAGCTCTTTCTCACCGTACTGGTGCTTCATCTCTTTTAACGTGATTAGGTTCAGCATGTCATCCTCCTCGTGATATATGTGATATTTTTTTATCCAACTTTCGACGAGCATAATTATAGCACGCAGAATGAATCTGTCAATGATAAAAAAATATCTATTAAAAACGCCGCGCAAATCCTCCGCGGTGACCGAGTGGTATTCTGTTTCACTGGAACCGGCCTGCCAGGTGGAAGTCAGTATGGCTCCGCAAAGCAGTGTGGTCAAAATCATGGACCTCTACAATCAGTTCTATCTGCAGCTGGGCATGACACTGGCGGCTCGCGGCCTGCGCGTGTGGACGGTGAGCTACCATCCCACCCGCCGGGCAGAAGACCTGCCGCTGATTCCCAAACAGCGGTATGAAGCGATGGACCGGTATTTCAAAAATACGGGCTCCTGCGGCATCCAGATGATGCGGGCCACCGCTTCCACACAGCTTTCCATAGACTACTACAGCGAACGCGATTTTGTACAAAAAATGCGGGCGGCCTGCCTGCTGACGCCGTTTTTTGCGCTGCTCAGCGATAATGCGGTGCGGTATCAGGGCAATCTCAACAACGCCTACAGCGTGCGCACGCGGATTTGGCAGGACGTGGATAATGACCGCTGCGGCGTACCGCCCCATCTGATGGACCAGGATTTCGGGTTTGAATCCTATGCCGAAACGGTTCTCACGCGGCCGCTGATCGTATCCCTGCGCGGCAACCGCACCAAGGCGGTAGGACGCAAGAGCGCCCAGGAAATCTACGGCAGCTACCTGCTGAAAAAAGAGGTAGAGCACGTCCTGTCCATGTTCTTTTTCGACGCGCGCCTCAAATCCTATATTGAAATCCGCGGTGCCGATTGCATGCCGCCCAAGTTCATTGCCGCCTATGCGCAGCTGGTCAAAACAATTTTCGGCAGTCAGGCGGCGCTGCAGAATGTGCTGCGCCACTATGAAGGGGTAAACACCGGCGACATTGCCAACGCAAAGGTGGCTGTCTGCAAAGATGGCTATAACGCCTGGGTTTATGGGCGGCCCATCGGCAAGGAACTGGCCTGGCTGCTTTTGCAGGCCCGCAGCCGGACGCCTTCCCAGGAAGAGCGCGCGCTGTTGGAGCCGCTGGCCAAACTGATCGTCACCAAGAAAACCATACGGGAAGAAGAATTCGAAAATGACTGAACGCAAAGAATGGAATCGCGACTACCTCGCAGCGGCCGCATCGGACCCCGAACGCCTGAAACGGGAGTTTGATGAGATTACCGAATACATGAAGGCTTCCACGGCAATCCATCACGGGGAGTATGTGCGTACCTGCTATGCGCCCAAGCTGTTTACCGAAGAAACCTTCTGCGGCTTCGCAGCGGATATCCGCACGCTGTACGGGATTCTGTCCAAGGTGATGCACGCCTACTATCGGGACCCGGCCTATCGCGCGCTGTTCGGCTTTGATGCTGTGACGGAAGAGCTGATTCTGCGCGCCGATCCGGATATTTCCCTGCTGCCCATGGCTCGCATCGATTTCTTTTACAACGAAGAGACCGGCGCCTATAAATACTGTGAATTCAATACCGATGGAACCAGTGCCATGAATGAGGACCGGGAACTCAACCTGGGCCAACAGCTTTCCACGGTGTACAGGGATTTCCGGGCGCAGCACAAGACCCGCACCTGTGAGCTGTTCCACAGCTGGGTGGCGGCCCTGTGTGATGTTTACCGGCGTGCCCGCCATACCGAAACCGCACCCTATGTGGCCATTGTGGATTTCATGGATTGCGGTACCGTCAACGAATTTGAAGTGTTCCAGAGCTACTTTATCGAGGACGGCGTACCGGCCGAAGTGTGCGATATGCGCAGCCTGCGGTACAACGCGGCGGAAAAAACGCTCTACGGGCCCGGCGGGCATAAAATTGATGCCATCTACCGCCGTGCCGTGACAAGCGATATTCTGGAACGATACGAGGAATGTGCCTCGCTTCTGGCGGCGGTACGGGATGATGCCGTGCTGCTGGTGGGGGATTTCCATACCCAGCTGGTGCACAACAAAACAATTTTCCGCATTCTGCATGAACCGCAGACCCAGGCAATGCTGACCCCGGAGGAGCAGGCGTTTGTACAGGCGCATGTGCCGCTGACCAAGACCTTCGCAGCATCGGATATCCCGCGGGTGTTGGCAGATAAGGATGCCTGGATTCTCAAACCGTTGGATTCCTATGCCTCCCGCGGCGTGCATGCCGGTGTGGAATCCACGCAGGAAGAGTGGGAGCAGATCGTGCGCGCTACTCCGCTGCAGGGGTATCTTTTGCAGGAATTCTGCCGCCCCTATGTCACCGAAAACTACGGCATCGGGTTGGACGGTACTTTCGGCAAGAATCGCTATTACAACCTGACCGGTATTTATGTGTACGATGGCGTTGCCCAGGGCGTGTATTCCCGTGTGTCGCTCAGCCCGATCATTTCCAGCCAGTACAGCGAAAAAACACTGCCCACATTGCTGGTATCGGAATAATTTTCAGGTGCGGCAGGCATACTAACCCCAAATACAATGGGGGGATGACTGCGTGCGGGAAACATCATACCATGCCGTAATTACCGAGATGACCGTCCGTGCCCTGTGGGAAACGCAGAACGTCATCGACTGCATCCCGGATGAAATGTGGGATAAGCATTATGGCGGCTCGCCTTTGTGGCAGCATCTGTATCATCTGCTGCACAGCCTGGATCAATGGTTCATCAATCCGCGGGCCAATGACTTTGTGGAACCGCCGGTGCATGTGCCGGATCTGCAGGATCTGGATATCTACCCGGCGGCCCATCTCGACCGCGGGCAGATGGATGCCTATTTTTACACGATCAAGGCCAAGCTCTCCCTGTACCTGACTTCGCTGCACGATGAGGACCTTTTGCAGCGGCCGGAAAACTGCGAATGGACGCGGTTTACGCTGATTCTTTCGCAGTACCGGCATCTGCACCTGCATCTGGGCATGCTGATGGGCTTTATTGTGGCGGAGATCGGTCTGTGCCCGCGTACACTGGAACCGGGGGATGAATTTCCCCGGCCTCCTTATGATCCCTACCGTTGAGGAAAGGAAGGCTCTATGAAGAATTTGTTGTATCTGTTGCCGCTGTGCCTGGTGGTGCTGGGCAGATGTGCGTCGGCCCCGGTGGATACCACGCCGGTCTGGCAGCAGCAACTGCCGGAAACCGGGGTGGAGATGGAAGTCAGCAACTGTACGCTGCTGGGGGAAGAGCCGGTCTATTACACACTGGATCGTGACAGTGCCGATCCCTGGGTGGAGCGCCCGGCTCTGCAGACCGAGGGCGTACCGGTGGTCACACTGCGCGGTGTGGAGCCGGAACAGGTGGAACTTCGGTTCGTGGAGAATATCGATACCCTGTATCTGTACTATGACAAAGTCATGCCGCAGCAGGATCTCGATTACATAGTAACCGAGCCGGAAGACGGCACCCTGCAATACCGCCTGGATACGGTATACAACTATGAATTTGTGGTCACCACACAAAGCGGAACCGATACGATGATCGTGACCTGCCAGCGCGACGGCCTGACAGAAAAGGAATGAAACAGAAAAACGCCCCGGCGGAAAGGTGGATTCCGTCGGGGCGTTTTGGTTATGGAAAAATTATTTCTGGGCAGGCATGTCCAGGGTGGTGGTGGGGAAGGCAAAGCTGCAACCGGCATCCGCGACCAGCTGCATGATCTTCAGGTTCAGGCGGCTTTTCTCTTCCAAAAATTCACCGTAGGGCAGGGTCGTGACATACAGCCGCACCAGGACGTCGATGCTGTAGTCGTTGAACTTGTCCACCGTTACGGTGACTGTATCGGCCCGCACTGTGGGCTGTTCTTTCAGCATCTGTGCCAGGTCATGGCAGATTTTGTTCAGCTGTTCCCGGGTGGTGTCGTAGGTCAGGCCCAGCGTAAACTGCCACAGACGGCTGCTGCGCTGGTTGCAGTTCTGAATGTATTCCGAGCAGACCTTGGAGTTCTCGATGGTTACCGCCACATTGTCTGTGGTGCGGATGCGGGTAGAGCGAAAGGAGATATCTTCCACCGTACCTTCGGAGGAACCCAGAATGACATAGTCGCCGATGCCGAAGGGATGTTCCAGCACCAGGGTGATACCGGCAATCAGGTTGGACAGGGTGGACTGTGCTGCCAGCGAAATGGCAAGACCGGCAACACCGGCGCCGGTCAGCAGGCCAGCCACCGGGACGCCCAGGCGATCCAGCATGGCGATGCCGGTGAAGACCGCTACCAGTGCGCGGAAGATGTTCTCAAAAAAGCGGCCCATGGTGTTGTTGGTGGTCAGGTCCAGTTTGTTCTGGGCACTGCGCAGCAGCAACCGGCACATCGGCGCGGAGCGCCAGGCACCCAGCCCCAGCAGGAAGGTCAGGGCCAGATCAAACAGCAACCGAAGGATCGTCTGATAGGTGGCGTTCGCAAAGGAAAGGGGGACCACCACCAGGGCGATATAGAACAAAGTTGCGCGGATGATCAGTGCGGTGGGCTGTACATAACTGTCAAACAGAATATACAGCCATTCGGTCAGATGCCCGTGCAAACCGTCCAGGACCCGGCGGATGACGCGGGTATACAAAATGGGCAAAACCAGCGACCCCAACAGCAGCAGCGCGGTGGGCAGAAGCTGGAACAGCAGGCTCAAGGCGAATTCTTGCATAGACACACTCCCTTGGTCGTGGATATTCGGGTACAAACATTATACCATACCCTCTTGCATTTTGTAAAACCTGTGGTATACTAGGCAAGTAGAAAGTCTGTTTCAGGGCGGGGTGCAATTCCCCACCGGCGGTAAACGTGCCTTGTGGCCGTAAGCCCGCGACCGGCTGCCAACGCAGCCGCTGATCCGGTGAAAATCCGGGGCCGACGGTATAGTCCGGATGAAAGAAACGGAAAGCTGTTTGCTATGCTTTTTTCGCCCTGTTGCTGTACGTATTGTACGTATCTGGCAGCAGGGCGTTTTGTTTTGCCGGCAGCAAGCATGGGCAGCCTCCCGCAGTTTTATCACATACAAACCGGCTTTCGCAAACTATTTTTTCGGGAGGAATTTTCTCATGACCAAAACACACAATCACATTCGCGAACTTACCGTAACCGCCATGCTCTGCGCCATCGCCACCGTGCTGATGTTCCTGGACTTCAGCCTGCCCATGTTCATCCCCAGCTTTGTCAAGATGGACGTTTCGGAACTGCCCGCGCTGCTGGCTTCCTTCAGCCTGGGCCCTGTCTACGGCATCGCGGTCTGCCTGGTCAAAAATCTGTTCAACCTGATCTTCCACGGCTCCACCGGCGGCATCGGGGAGCTGTGCAATTTCCTGCTGGGCGCATCCTTTGTGGGCGTGGCCGGTGTGATCTATAAGTTCCACAAGACGCGCAAGGGTGCCGTGGCCGGCTGCCTGATCGGTGCGGTGGTCATGGCGGTTGTCAGCGTGCCCGTCAACTACTTCCTCAGCTATCCCGTGTATGCGGCCATGTTCGGCGGCATCGATGCGATCATCGCCGCCTATCAGGAACTTCGCCCCGGCACCAACGGCCTGCTGGAATGCCTGCTCGTCTTCAATATGCCGTTTACCCTCGTCAAGGGCCTGATTGATGCGGTGCTCTGCTTCCTCATTTATAAGCCGCTCTCTCCGATTCTGCATGGCCGTCATTAAGGGAATATGCGGCAAAAAACAACGCAGAACCGCGTTCGACACCTATTGACGCAGGGAAAGTGTTGTGCTATAATGCCTGTTACAACAGAATAGCAACTTATCAAGAGCGGCAGAGGGAACAGGCCCTGTGAAGCCCGACAACCTACACGAAAGTGCAAGGTGCCAATTCCTGCGGGGAACCGAAAGATAAGCGTCAACGCGCAGTCTTTTGGCTGCGCGTTTTTTGTTCTCGTCAGTTGCGCTTCTGCTTACATTTATAAGGGAGGCTATTTTTACAATGTCCAAAGTTCTTTTCACTTCCGAGTCGGTAACCGAAGGGCATCCCGACAAAATCTGCGACCAGATCTCGGATGCCATCCTCGATGAGATCCTGAAGCAGGACTCCGATGCCCGTGTCGCCTGCGAAACCACCTGCTCTACGGGTCTGGTACATATCATGGGTGAGATCACCACCAGCTGCTACGTGGACGTGGCAGGTGTCGCCCGTGATGTGATCCGTTCCATCGGTTACGACCGCGCCAAGTACGGTTTCGACTGCGATACCTGCGGTGTCATCGTCAACATCGACGGCCAGAGCCCCGACATTGCGCTGGGCACCAACGATGAGGTGGCCGGTGCCGGCGACCAGGGTATGATGTTCGGTTACGCCTGCGACGAAACGCCGGAACTGATGCCGCTGCCCATCAGCCTGGCCCACAAGCTGGCCAAGCGTCTGACCGAGGTGCGCAAGAGCGGCCTGCTGGATTACCTGCGTCCGGACGGCAAGAGCCAGGTCACCGTGGAATACGATGACGGCAAACCGGTGCGTGTGGATGCGGTGGTTATTTCCAGCCAGCACAGCCCCGAAGTCAGCCAGGAACAGCTGCATGCCGACATCAAGCGGGAAGTCATCGAAAAGGTTATCCCCGCGGAGATGCTGGATGAAAATACCAAGTACTTCATCAACCCCACCGGCCGTTTTGTGGTGGGTGGCCCGCAGGGCGATACCGGTTTGACCGGCCGCAAGATCATCGTGGATACCTACGGTGGTTACGCACGCCATGGCGGCGGCGCCTTCAGCGGCAAGGACCCCAGCAAGGTGGACCGTTCCGCAGCGTATGCGGCACGTTGGGTTGCCAAGAACATCGTGGCAGCGGGCCTTGCCAAGAAGTGCGAAGTGGAGCTGGCCTACGCCATCGGCGTGGCCGAGCCGGTTTCCATCATGGTGGATACCTTCGGCACCGGTACCGTTGCCGATAACCGGATCGAGGAGGCTGTCAAGAAGGTCTTTGATCTGCGCCCGGCTTCCATCATCCGGGACCTGGATCTGCGCAAGCCGATCTATCGTCAGCTGGCTGCCTACGGTCATATGGGCCGTGAGGACCTGGGCGTCAAGTGGGAAAACACCGACCGCGTGGATGCTCTGAAAGCTGCGCTGGCCTGATAAATTTCTCTGGACCCAATATCCAAATGCAACAAAAGCGCAGGGGAGACCCTGCGCTTTTTTGGTTTGCCAAATACAGGGCGTTGGGGTATAATAAAGAGGATATTGTGGAAGTGTGCCGAAGGGGGCGGAGCATGGAAAACACTACGCAGCCACAGCTGCAAAAACTCGAAGGCGTGGTCGAGCATATGATCTACGAAAACGCCGAGACCGGGTATGCGGTGTTTGAAGTGAACGCCGGGGACCAGGACATTGTCGTGGCAGGCAACGTGGGCAGTGTGGACAACGGCATGAACGTCACGGTGTACGGCCACATGGTCAACCACCCCAGCTACGGCGAACAGTTCCGCGCCGAATCCTGCGAGGCCAGCCTGCCCCAGGATACGGCGGGGCTGCTCAGCTACCTTTCCAGCGGTGTGCTGCCGTATATCGGCCCCTCCACTGCTAAAAAAATTGTCAAAACTTTCGGCGAAGATACCCTGACGGTCATTGCCGAGACGCCGCAAAAACTGTGCGAGATCAAAGGCATCACGGCGGAAAAGGCAGCCATCATTTCCAACGAATTCCGGCGCCTGTATGGTGTGCGGGAGGTCATTGCCTGGTTTACCCGGTTCGGCCTTTCGCCCCAGAGCGCCGTCACGGCCTATCGTGCCTTTGGCCCGCATACTGTCGAAGCATTGACCCAGAACCCGTATCTTCTGTGCGGGGAACCCCTGCAGCTCAAGTTTGCGCAGGTAGATGGGATTGCGGCGGCCTTGCAGTTTGAATCCGGCAACCGCCTGCGGGTGGCGGCAGGGCTTTTGTATGCGCTGCGCCACAATGCAGGCAACGGGCATACCTGCCTGCCGCGGGCAAAATTGCTGGAAAGCACGGCCAAGTTCCTGCGTGTGGAGCCCGAAGAAATTGAGGCCGGTCTGCAGGAACTGCTCCGGTCAGAGGAACTGCGCAGCCGTACCTTTGATGAAACAGAATATATCTATCTGCCCGATCTGCTTTCGGCAGAGGAAGATATTGCCGCCCGTCTGGGCGAACTTTCCACTTTCCCCACCGAGCCGCCCGCCACGCTGGAAAGCGACATCCGGGCCCTGGAAATCGCCCAGGGGTTTGCCTATGCACCCCTGCAAAGGGAGGCCATCCGCACGGCGCTTTCCAGCCGGGTGATGGTACTCACCGGCGGCCCCGGTACCGGCAAGACCACCACGGTCAACGCCATTCTCAGCCTGTACGAGGCTCTTTATGACCGTGTCGCCCTCTGTGCGCCCACCGGCCGTGCGGCCAAGCGCCTGAGCGAACTGACTCACCATACGGCGTCTACCATCCATCGTCTGCTGGAGGTGGATTACAGCACCGGGGCAGTGCGGTTTATCCATAACGAAAAAAATCTGCTCAAGTATGACGTCATCATTCTGGATGAGATGAGTATGGTGGACGTCAAGCTGTTCCAGGCTTTGCTGGCAGCCGCGCGCTATCACTGCCGCATCATCATGGTGGGTGATGCCGATCAGCTGCCCAGTGTGGGGCCGGGCAATATTCTGGGGGAGATTCTGCGCACCCAGGTGGTGCCCACGGTACGTCTGACCGAGATCTTCCGCCAGGCGCAGCAAAGCCTGATTGTACAAAACGCCCACCGTATTGTGCAGGGCCAGATGCCCCAGAAGGGCGCCGCGTCGGACGATTTCTTTATGATCGAATCGGCAGGCCTTGCCTGCCAGCGGCTGGTCTGTGATCTGGTCAGCACCCGTCTGCCCAAAGCCTATGGGTTTGACGCCGTGCGGGATATCCAGGTCCTGTGCCCGACCAAGGTGGGACCCACCGGCAGTGTGGAACTCAACCGCCGCCTGCAGGAAATCCTCAATCCGCCCGCTCCCAACAAACCCCAGCTGGGCGGGGAAAACGGCAGCAAGATCCTGCGCCTGGGGGATAAGGTCATGCAGGTGAAAAACGACTACGATATTACCTTTGAGCGCGCCGGGGCCGAGGCTGGCGTTGGCGCCTACAACGGAGATATGGGTGTCATTACGGCTATCGACCGGGATGCCCGCTCGGTTACCGTGATGATGGATGACCGAAAATATGTTTATTCCGCCGACCAGCTCAGCGAGCTGGAACCGGCCTATGCGGTGACGGTGCACAAGAGCCAGGGTTCCGAGTTCCCCGCCGTCATCGTGCCGGTGGCCGACGTGCCCGCCCGGCTTTGCTATCGGAATCTTTTGTATACCGGGGTGACCCGTGCGCGCAAACTGTGTGTGTTGGCGGGCAGTGGTCGCACCATTCAGACCATGGTGCGCAATGTGCGCCAGAATATGCGTTACAGCGGGCTGCGCTATCTTTTGACCGATGCCGCCACGCCCACGGCCCGGCGGGCCCAATGAGGGTGCCGGATTGGCAGCAGG
>OGWU01002138.1_pt1 | contig 10303 bp, 10 predicted proteins | sample 1576071 | NCBI WGS metagenome assembly OGWU01 (sample SAMEA3541582, study PRJEB24748) | human gut metagenome | biome: human gut; feature: human-associated habitat; material: faeces | place: China | collected 2012
CGTTCGTCCTGAGCCAGGATCAAACTCTCTAAAAATATGGTATCTAAAACTCTTTCGAGCTTTAAATCAATTCTTAGAGCTTTTGTAAGCTCATTTCGAAGCGTCTAGCTTCTTCTTTACGGATTTTTTAGGTTCCGTTTCCTGTAATTCTTCGAGTTTTAACTCTCAGAAATCACGGGTCCTTCTTTCGTCTCGTTGTTTAATTTTCAAGGTCCTTGCGCTCTCGATTTCGTTCAGCCTGTCGGCCTCTCTCTCGAGCGCTTGACTATCTTACCACATTCGCTTCAGTTTGTCAAGCACTTTTTTCGGGTTTTTTTCGCGGCCTTTTTCGTTCACCGGTCAGGTTCCGATTTTCAGCCGCTCTTCTCCGAGTTTTTCGAGCTCTCTCTCGAGCGCTCAGATATTATACCGCACCCTCCCCTAATTGTCAACACCTTTTTTCGTGTTTTTTCATTTTCTTTTCAGGAAGGCCCGTTTCCGTATTTCAATCGTCTGAGCGATGATTTTCCTTGATATTCCGGGCTTTTTTGAGCCTCGGCCCCTCGGTTGTCCTATTCCTTAACCAAAAAACAGGCCACTTTTACGAGGGGACAGCTTGATGAAATGCAGAATTTACTACATCGAATAGCTGTTCTGGTTTATTATACTTTACTCTTGCATAGATGTCCATAGTTGTCTTGCTGTTCTCATGTCCGGCAAGGTACTGGACCGTCTTGGGGTCAACACCTGCATACAGAAGATTGGTGATGTAGGTATGCCGCAGCAGGTGCGGTGTCACATCGAAGTCCAGGCTATACACAATGTTGGGATTGTTTTTCTGATGTCCTCCCAGACTCGGCTGAACAGTGTACTTGATGCTCTGTCCGTTCACATACTTATAATAGGTACGCTCCTTGGTAGACCGAACAACGATGTACTGCCAGACACGTTTGAACTGCGAATATGACAAGGGCTGTCCCTCACTATCGGCAATCACATATTCCGATTTGGAGGCAGCCTTGGCTTCCCGCAGACAATTCACAAGGCATTTGGGAATGGGAATATCCCTTCTTGCTGCTTTCGTCTTAAGCGTTGTAGAGATAACCGGTCTGTTATGCTCTGATCGCCATGCGCGCCGCACAGAGATATATGGAGTGGGTGCATCGAGGAACACACAATCCCATTGCAAGGCGAGAGCTTCTTCTCGGCGCAGACCGGCATATAAGCCGATCATGGTAAACAGATACGGCGGAAGTCCTTTGACGGTTTCCAGCAGCACTTCCACCTGCTGGTCTGTCAGCGAATCTTTCTTTTGGGTCGGTTTCCCTCCTTTTGCCGAAATCCCCTCACACGGATTGTATTCCAGCAACTGGCTCCGCTCTGCCGAGTAAAAAATGCACTTGAGGAGCATATTCACCGTATTGTGCAGGCTCTCGGACTTATTGGACAATGGGATCAGCGCCAGACGAATATCATCCGCTGTTACTTCCTCCATATACATATCTCCCAAAGGCTTGATAATGTAGTTCTTCATATTGGAGGCGTAGCCCTTCAGTGTAGCCGGCGACACTTTTGCGGATTGCATCAACAGCCACTTCTCACAATACTCGGCCACAGTAGGATGCTCCCGGTGGAAGATGATCTCCGCTACCTGGCGTCTCGCCTCCTGCTCTTTATCGTACAGTTCCTCGCAGGTAGTCCCATACAAGCTCACCTGCTTGCCGTCTGCGTCCAGAATCCGGGTTCTGTAATACAGGACACCCTTTCGTGTGACGGTTCCATATTGAGGTATGTTTTTTTTCTTCTTTGCCATAATTAATTTCCTTTCTCGCGTGGTGATGTATCTACACCTCCTTTTTATCAGAGATTTCAAATTGAATCAAAGATACGGCCAAGGAAAAACTAAGAGCGAGACATCCTTGTCTCGCTCTTACTTCATTTTCTGAATTGTTCGGAACTTACACAGCGTCCCATAAGTCAAAGGCACAGCCCATTGCTTTGACAAGATCATCCGGCCTGTTGTATTTGACCTTTGCGTAAATGTCCATCGTGATTTTGCTGCTTTCATGGCCCGCCAAATATTGTACCGTTTTGGGGTCCACCGAAGAATGAATCAGATTGGTGATGTAGGTGTGCCCTTACGGTATAATAAAGACAAACGGAAAAACCCAGTGTTTTCAAGGGTTTCAGCGTTTGTCGTTGCCTATTCAATTCCTTTTCCAACCTTGATAGTCAACGAAAAATCTGTCGAATGATGGGAGGTGTTACCTAAAAGACAAAATTGAATATTACAGCAGCGGTGCGGTATTTTACCGGACCGCTGTTTGTCAGGGCGTTTCATCTGATCTGATGGGCGCTCTTTTTTTGCGCTCATTTTCAGAAGGAGGAAATTCACATGGAACTTAACGAAGAAGAAAAAAGGCAGTTGTTTCAGGTTGACGGCGACTGCCAGGCCAAAGTGCTGGATGAACTGTATATGACAGCCCGTTTTACCCGTAACCCGGAGCAGCGTGATATGGTGCGGGGCCTCATGGCAAAGCTGCGGGTTCTGTCGGATGAACAGTGCATGGATCTGGTGAAGGACATCCAGAAGAATTATCACCTGCCTTACCCTCGCACTATGGGCGAGCGGATCGCATTGGCCCGGCAGCAATCCGGGGCTGAAAAGCTGAAAGGCCATGACATTATGGCCCTGGAGCGGTTTGACCCGCAGGTACGCCACATGGTTGTCTTTGATGTGCTTTCTTTTGAATCCCCTGTCGGCTATAAAGGCGATAAGATGCGCCTTTTTCTTACGGATGAAGGGTATCAGAAAGCGTTGGAGAATCAGGAACGTGGCTTTATCAAGCTAAAGAACCATGCCAAGGTACACAATGGCTATTTGAATTACGACCATAAAGACAGAGATTTGTAGCTGCTGCTCAGTATAAAGACTTGCCAGGAAGGAGGATGTCAAATGGCAGTGTTCAGAGTTGAAAAGACAAAAGATTTTACGGTCATGTCCAATCACCATCTTCGGAATGTGTCGCTGTCTTTGAAGGCAAAGGGGCTGCTGTCGTTGATGTTGTCCTTGCCTGATAATTGGGACTATACGACTAAGGGGCTGGCCCATATCTGTAAAGATGGGGTGGATTCTATCAGCAGTGCGATCAAGGAGCTGGAAAAGCAAGGGTATCTTACCCGGCAGCGGCTCCGTGACGCGCATGGCAGACTGGGCGATATTGAGTATGTCATCCATGAGAAACCTGTGCTTCCTGATGAGCAGGACGCTATTCTGCCACCTAAACGGGAAAATCCAAGACAGGTAAATCCAAGACAGGTAAAACCTGTTTTGGGAAAACCTGAACAGGAAAAACCCGCCCAATTAAATATACAAGAATCAATTACTGAAAAATCAATTACGGATATATCAAATATCCATCAATCAATCTATCCGGCCTTAGGAGGAACGCCTGATGGTAACGCGGAGATGGATAGGGATAGGATTGATAGGATAGATACCTACCGGGAGATTATCAAAGAAAATATTGAATTTGAGGCTCTTGTCCACCGGTACGGGTATGAGCGTGTGGACGAACTGGTTGAGCTGATGCTGCAGACGGTCCTCTCCCAGCGGCCATATATCCGCATTGCCGGAGATGACTACCCCCGTGAGGTGGTAAAAAGCCGCTTCCTGAAAGTGAACTTCTCTCATGTGGAGTATGTGTTCGACTGCCTGGATAATAACACGACCAAGGTTCGGAATATCAAGTCCTATCTGCTGGCGGCTCTCTACAATGCCCCGACTACCATGGACAGCTATTACCGGGCCGAAGTCAATCACGATCTTTACGGCTAAAGGGGGATGCATCTATGGGCAAAAGAAACGGACGCCCGGTATATGCTTCCAGGCGGGAGGAAAAGCGTCCTCAAACCGAAAAAATGTATTGCACGATGAAACCGGATTGTGCAGGCTGCCCTTTTCCTTCACATGGCTTTGTGTGCTGGAGTGCTGACGGGAGCTGCCTGCGTACTTACATGAAAAAATTACAGAAAGGAGGTCGAGCGCCATGAAAATCCATGAAACGCTGAAATTATGCCGAAGTTAAGCCAGGAACAGATCGACCAGGCACGGGAAGTTGATCTGCTGGCTTATCTGCTTTCCAACGAAAGCGGTGTGCTGAAACAGGAAGGCGCCAATTACCGCCATAATGAGCATGACAGCCTGGTTTATGTGGCGAGTAAAAATTACTGGTACTGGAACAGCCGTGGACGAAAGATCAATGCCGTGGATTACCTCATGGAAATCCGCGGGTACAGCTTTGTAGAGGCTGTGGAACGGCTGACAGGCTGCGGCACCCCTACTGTTTCTCATTATACAGCTTCCGGCAGCCGGGAACAGCGGAAACCGGTGGAGAAAAAGCCCTTCCGCCTCCCCAGGGGGAAACGCTGTGCCACCTTTGCTGTTTCTTATCTTCAACGCCGGGGAATCCATTCGGACATCATCAGACGGTGTATGCAGTTGGGCCTATTCTATGAGTCCCGCTATAACAACGAGGCGGTTTGCGTTTTTGTTGGCAGGGATGATACCGGTACGGGCCGGTTTGCCTGCGTCCGCGGAATTGCAGGTGACTTGAAAAAAGACATCAGCGGCAGTGATAAGCGGTTTAGCTTCTGCTACCCGCCGGATCAGCCGGGCAGCCGCCACCTGGCTGTTTTTGAGGCTCCGATTGACGCTCTCTCCCATGCTACGCTCCAAAAGCTGGAGGGCTGGCAATGGAATGGCTACCGGCTTTCCCTGGGTGGGACCTCTCCTGTGGCACTGGTCGCTTTCCTGGAGCGCCACCCGGAGATCACTCGCGTTGCCCTCTATTTGGATAATGACCTTGCGGGCCGGGTCAACGCCCGAAAAATCAAGGCACTGCTGAAATCAGACCAGAGGTTTTCAAAAATCCGGGTGTCTGTCAATCCTCCCCGCAGCGGGAAAGACTACAATGAGAAATTACAGCGCACGCTTCAAGCGATCCGCGAAGAAAAACACGCCAGCCGCCAGAAACAGGCGGCTGTTTCAATTTAGGAGGAAAACTCAATGAATAACGACAAATCCGCGATTCAGGTAATCGCCGGGGCTGCCCGCTGCCCGGAGTACAGCCCGTCCATGGTTAAGGCTTTGATGAAAAAGCTGGAAACCAATGAAAAAGCCTTCGCTCTGCTGATGAATGTCACCCCTTCCACGGTGCGCCTCTGGACAACGGGTGCGGCCCGTCCCTGCAGCATGGCCCGGAGGCTGATGCAGATTTATGAATCCGGGCCGGAAATCGTAAGTAAGATTGCCGGGGAAAGCTGCCCGGAGAAAGGAGGACGCCAGACGAGTGAAGCGAAGGAACAAACAGCTTCTTGTGGAAAATGAGTATGTGAAGGAATTGCTGGCCGTCCTGAAAGAGAACCCTTCCCCAAGCGGCAAGGATTTTGCTGAAATGGTTGCCCATGTTGGCGAACTGGAAAGCCGGTTGGCCGAGGCCGTAGAGGAATTGAAAACTATGCGCCAGGAGCTTCAACAGGTGCAGAACCGTTCTCTGAAAGCAGTGCTTCAAAAGAGCTGTAAGTCGCTGGAGGATAATATCTCCAATATGCGCCAAAAGCTGGCGGAGCTGAAAGATCACATTATCGAAGGCTGCCAAAAAGCACTTTCGGCTTTCAAAGAGCGCGGCACTTCTGCCCTGGATGGCCTTTCCCGGTTTTTCCATGTCAAACCCATGCTGGAAGGGATCAGGAAAGCGATTGATAACAGTATTCGTATTGACGATAACGCTGTTTCCAAGATCCAGACCCTTTCCGCTGAATACCATCAGGCGGGCAGGCATTTGAAAAACATGGGCCGCGCCCTGGTGGGCAAAGAACCGGTGGCCGAAGTCAAAAGCCCCGGTAGGCTTTCTAAGGTGATTGCGGCTCCCTATAAAGCGGATCGTGCCTGCATGACCGCCGCCCAAAAGAACATCGAAAAAGCCATTGACAGTGTAACCCGCTTGCAGGAATCCGCTGAACGCAGGCCCTCCGTTTTAAGGGCTATGCAGGAAAATGGCGAGAAGGTGCAGCCGCCAGCGAAAAAAGCTGTGCCTGCTGTAAGCAAAGCGGAACGGTAGGTGTCATGGCAATGGGATTGCTTGACACCCTTGCTGACCGGCTGGATGTGTTCATTTCGGATCTGCGGCTTTGGTGTACGCTCCCCGCTTTCGGGATCATGCTTGAAATGGATAACCATTTATATCCCATATCTGAATGGAACCGGGCGCTGGCCTATCTGTCTGGAAGGCCATGCGCTTTTTCTAATGTGCCGGAAGCAAAAAAATATATACTCTCGCTGATAAAGGAGGTGGAGTTAGATGGCGAAAGAAATCGTACATGAAGATTTCGGTGAAAAGATCGGCGGCGCCAAAAAGGACCTTTGGGCAGCCCGCGGCCTGTATGTGGATGACCTGTTGGGGATGAATGAGCGCGAGGCCGATAAGTATGTAAAAAAAGATAATGTCTGGAAAAAGCCGGATTATAATGCCTTGATCCAATCCGGTGTCCCGGTGGATATTCTGTACTTTCGGAAAGTTGTGCGTGACAGCCTGAACGCCTCCCCGCGTTATCTGCGTTCTGATGATACACCGGAGAAGCGCCTGGCGCGGCAGAAAGAGTACATTGCAACCGTCCGTCAGGTGCAGGAAGCTGTTGAAAAGGTTCAGACGGTTCAGGAGGCTATGGGCGTGTTTGAGGCTCTTATCATCGGCGGCGGTTACTGTGAGCGTATTTCTCACGGGATCGGCGGCGGGTATATCCGGGCCACCCCGAAGGGGCGGGATAACCCGGTAATCACCGATAAGCTGGTAAATGCCCTATATTTCCGTGGGACGCAGGACTTTGACCGGAAAATCGTCCGGGAGGCTGTAAAAAAGCAGTTTGGCGTCCCTGCCGAGCAAAAGGTTCCCCGCGGGTACGATATTCGGTTCAATGACGGAAAAAGGACCTACTCGAAAAATAATGACTGGCTTCCCGATACCTACTATGTCACGAAGGGCTATACGATCCTGAAAACGAATTTTGCCACCCGTGATGAAGCCTTGAAATGGGTTCAGGATTTTGCCCGGCAGCGCGGAGGCAGCGGAAAACAGCGGTTTGTACCGCAGCAGCTTTCCCGCGTCCGGCGTACTGGCCCGGATTATCGCGGAAAGCGTGATGTGATCGGGCAGGATTATCTTGACGCCTTTGCTTTCCGGGGCGGCGAGTTTGGAAACTGGATGACGCAGAATGACCGGCGCGCTTCCCTGAATATGGGGTTTGACGCTCTTAAAGACCTGGCGGCTGTCCTGCAGATCAGTGAAAAGGATATTTCCTACCAGGGAACGCTCTCGATTGCCTTTGGCGCCCGCGGCAGCGGAAATGCCGCCGCCCACTATGAACCGCTGCGGAAGGTCATCAACCTTACCAAGATGCACGGGGCCGGTTCGCTGGCCCATGAGTGGTGGCATGGCCTGGATGATTACCTGGGCGTGAAAATGGGAGCAAAGGGATTTCTTTCTGAACATTCTCACCTGTATGAGCCATTCAAAAAACTGATTGAAACCATGAAATATAAGCCGGAAACACCGGAGCAGGCCGCGGCCCGGACAGAGGCGCAGGTGGAGCGTACCCGGAAAAACGCGGCAAGCTGGCTGGATTCGGCGGTACTCACCCCGCTTAAACGGGTGGCAAATGACGAGATGCACATGGAGGCTTATGCGGTCCTTCGGGAAGAATTTCTTTTGGGTGTCCCCGGCTCTGTGGAACAGTTAAACGATTTCAAGAAATCTGTTACCGGGCGGGTGATCCCTAAGAGTGAGCGTGACAGGCTGGAGATTTTCGAGCGTATGCTGTCCGGGATGCAGACGCAGGAACCTCCGCAGATTGGTCGTGTAGAAACGGATTTCTATAAAAACTCTATCCGTATGGGCAAAGAGTGCGAAAAGGACGGCGGCTATTGGGAAAGCAATACGGAGATGACCGCCAGGGCTTTTGCCTGCTATATCAAAGATAAGCTGGCGCCTGAAATTTCGGATTACCTGGCGGGCCACGCAGACAGCGCCGCTACTTTTGCCACCGGCAAGGATGGAGAAATAGAAATTCTGAAAGCCTTCCCGGAGGGCGAGGAACGCAAGGCCATCAATGCTGTTTTTGATGAAGTTTTTGCGGACCTAAAGCGGGAGCATTTTCTCACCCATTCCGATCACCCGCAGACATTGGAGGAAACTCGGCCAGTGGCCGAACCTACGCCTTCTCGTATGGATTCCATGCCGGTTATCACGGATGCAGAACAGCTTTCCCTCTTTGGCGGGGAGAAGCCTTCCCTCTTAGGGCAGCTTGCCGCTGCTAAGGGACAGGGCAAAACGCCGGCAGAGCCAAAGCAGACGAAAGCCCATGAGCCGGAACTTTGATGGAGGTGAAAATTTGGAAGAAAACAAGGATTACCGTGTTTATCGTTATGGGGATGACTTAAAGCCTGGATATGAATTAAAAGTGGAACATAGTGTTTCCTGCGAAAATGTAGATATTTCTGCTTTGATCGCCATGGGCACGGAAAGTTTGGAAGCCATGCGCCAGGGAAGCATTGATGGTGAGCAAAAAGCCTATGAGATCGTTTTGGCCGCGGCAAAGCAATGGGAACAGCAGGCGGTGGCGACACAGACCATCAACCGGGCGCTGGAATATCTGCGGACCCCGGAGGCCGGGGCACATCGTTGGAGCGGCGGTTGACACAATAACCGCAATCATAACAGCAGGCGTTGGAATACAGCACTTTCAGCAGCGAAATACACCGCCCATCCGGCGTAAAGCTGTGGCAGATGCCCGCCGCCACGCTGCCCCCCAGCTTGCCGTGTACCCCGGCGCGGTCCACACCGCTGGAAGTACATGCCACATCATACTTGGCGCTATCCGCCAAAATCGCAAGTTTATCTTCCAGCTGCATGGTTCGTTCTCCTCTTACTAGCCAGCACGGTTTTATAACGTGCCCTAAAAAATGGTATAAGAAATACACGCCGCCGCATAAGCATTGTTTTGCAGACGGCGTGTAGGAAAAATTTATTCAGTTATCTGCTGGCCTCATCCGCATTACCGCGGGAACGCACTGCGGTTTTTTACCACTTGGCTTTGGTTTCCACAACCTTACCGGCAATGTACAAATGGTCCAATTCTTCCCCGCGGATGATCAAATCCTCATAATCCGGGTTGAAAGGATGCAGCACAACAGCGTTGCCGCGCTGGATGTATTTTTTCAGGGTACCGTTGCCATCACCATGCACCATAACGCCAAGGTCACCGTTATCCAGCGTATTCTGGCGGTGAATAAGGGCCAGATCGCCATCCGAAATGCGCGGTTCCATACTGTCGCCTTTAACCACAAGATAGAAATAATTCTGCGGGTCCTTTACGCTGGCGTATTCTGTGCCGTAATCTTCCTCAAAAGCAAGGGCATCGTACCCTGCGCGCACCGTTCCCACAACAGGAATTGGGCACTGGGTATACTGGCTGAACGCACGCTGCCCAACGGCGCCATGCGCGTCTGCGTTGCTTTGCAGGCCAAGCAGCATGTCTGCGGTAGTATCTAAAATTTCTGCCAGCCGGGCAACCGTCTGTGGGTCCGGGGTAGAGCGCCCAGTCTCCCACTTGCCAACAGCCTGTTGGGTAACGCCTAGCAGGCGCGAAACTTCTGCCTGGCTATAATGTTTCGCCTTACGGGCTTCTCTCAGTCGTTCTGAAAACATGGTTTTTCCTACTTTCACTGTGGTTGCCGCGCTGTACATAAAGCAACAGTCAAGCGATGCACCCATGCACCAGCCCAAGCCGCGGCATTCGCCAAGTTTTATGGCTTCATTATACAACTCAAGGTAGTATTTGTAAAGAGATTCCGTGAAAAAATATTCTAGAAAAAGTTGTTTTGCACCCCTTGACAACAACCGTTAGTTGTACTATTCTAGATTCATAAAACAACTTCAAGTTGTTCTTATGCATTTGTCGTTGTACTTTTATTGCATTTTTCGCAACTGTTTTTTTATTTGCGGCACGATCCCGGAGGTCATAATTATGAAAATGAATCTACTTACCGAGCTTATCTGCAATGTCCTTTTGTATTCCATCGGTTTTGGCGGGCTGATGGTCATCTGCGCCGTGGCAGAAGGTCAGCTTTCCCTGCTGCCAGCCCTCGCCATTGGGGCCGTGCTGTGCTTCACCTTTAACGCAGTTGCTGGGGTACGCATTGCTCTGCGCAATACCAATACGCAAAAGCGGAGCGTAACCATTGCCCCGCAGCCACACCCACAAAGCA
>OGWU01002140.1_pt1 | contig 10291 bp, 8 predicted proteins | sample 1576071 | NCBI WGS metagenome assembly OGWU01 (sample SAMEA3541582, study PRJEB24748) | human gut metagenome | biome: human gut; feature: human-associated habitat; material: faeces | place: China | collected 2012
CGGCGGCGCGGCACGTTCCGATGCCGGCAAGCTCGTGCAGGAGCTGGCGGAAGTCACGAACGCTCCGATCGTCACCACGCTGCCCGCACGCGGTGTTGTGCCTGATTCCGATCCGAAGGTGCTTGGCATGCTTGGCATGCATGGCACGATTGCCGCTACCGGTGCCGTACAGCGTTGCGATCTTCTCGTTGCGATCGGCGCTCGTTTCGACGATCGTGTAACCGGCAAGCTTGACGCTTTCGCCCCGGGTGCGCGTGTGATTCACATTGATATCGATCCGGCGGAAATCGGCAAGAACCGTCAGCCGGATGTGCCGATCGTTGGCGATGTGGCAACCGTGCTGAAGGATCTCATTCCGGAAATCAAGCGCGAGCAGGCCGTGCATGGCAAGCCTGACACTTCGCATTGGTGGGAGATCATCAACGATTGGCGTGAAAAGTACCCGATCAAGTGGGACGAGCCGACCGATGGTTCGCTCGCTCCGCAGTGGGTCATCAAGCAGCTTTCCGACCTGGCTGATTCTGACACGATTTGGGTTACCGGTGTGGGCCAGCATCAGATGTGGGCCACGCAGCTCATCGATTTCGAGAAGCCGCATTCTTGGCTGAGCTCCGGCGGCCTTGGCACCATGGGTTACGGACTGCCGGCCGCCATCGGCGCTCGTGTCGGTTCCGAACGTTTCCATGAGGGCGAGAAGCCGGTGTGGCTGATTGACGGCGACGGTTCCTTCCAGATGACGTCTGAAGAGCTGGCGACCGCGTTCCACGATCACACGCCAGTCAAGATCGCGCTGCTGAACAATTCCGTGTATGGCATGGTTCGTCAGTGGCAGACCCTGTTCTACGGCGAGCATTATTCCGCCACCAATCTGATGGATGGAGAGAATACGCCGGAAATCGTGGATGTTCCTGATTTCGTGAAGCTTGCCGAAGCGTACGGTTGCATCGGCATGCGTGCGTTCACGGAAGAAGAAGCCATTGAGGCGATCAAGAAGGCCAACGAAATCAACGATCGCCCGGTGCTTATCGACTTCCGCGTGTGGAAGGACGCTATGGTGTGGCCGATGGTCGCAGCTGGCGATTCCAACGACAATGTCACCTATATGCCCGGAATCAAGCCGCTGCAGCGCCCGAAGGCCGCTGCCGACAACGAGTAAACGAGTAAGTAGTAAGGAAGGGTCTACCAATGTATCCTGCATCTCAGCCGGGTTCCAAGCGCCATACGCTTTCCGTGCTCGTAGAGAACCGTCCGGGCGTGCTGGCGCGTATTGCCGGCCTGTTCGCCCGTCGTGCGTTCAACATCAACTCGCTGTCCGTCTCCCCCACCGAGCGCCCTGACATTTCGCGTGTCACGGTGACCGCCGACGTGGATGAGGTGCCACTCGAGCAGATCATCAAGCAGCTCAACAAGCTGCTGCATGTATTGAAGATCGTGGATTTGGATCCGAACACCACTGTGGAGCGCGAACTGGTGCTTATCAAGGTGGCTGCCGACGAATCCAACCGTTCCGACGTGCTTGAGATCGTGCGCCTGTTCCGCGTGCGCGTGGTCGATGTGAATCCGGAGTCGCTGACCATCGAAGCCACCGGTGCCGAAGGCAAGATTGATGCACTGCTGGGGCTTTTGGAGCATTACGGCATTATCGAGCTGGTTCGTTCCGGCGCGGTCGCAGTGACGCGCGGTCCGAAGGCCTTGAGCGAAAAGGTGCTCGGCTCCGAAATCACCGGTCGCTGATCCAATCAGCCTAATCCCAAACCTACAGGGCTTTCCCGTTTCAACGCGGGAAAGCCCTTTTTGTTGTCAGATCTGCGATATTCAGAAAATATCTGATCATTGGAGGCATGCCAGCTGCAGTAGCATCTTTTGCGCAAAACAACAGTCTTATAGACGTTCGCCAGGCGCAAGAAGATATCAAACAAGGTTCATCGAGCGCTTAATAATGTGTTGGCAGAGGAAAGTTATCACCTTCGCCAAGGATTAGTTTTCGGCTCCGGCAACATCGAAACCGACCACAACATCACCTACTACCCCATCTACCTAATCGGCCAGTTTTGCAACAACTAGCCCAGTAGCATTCATCGCGATGCCACAAACCATGATGATGGCAGCACGACAGGGAGCATTATGACTGAAATTATTCATGATGGGGTTCCTTTACTTCATATACGGAAACAACAAGATCCGTATTGCCGATATTGATAATGGACAATGAGGTGGCATCTGGGAAATTCTTCGCCGGGAGAGAGATCGTTTCTATTCCGTTAGATGTACAGGCCTCCCTAGTGGTTAGGGTGTGTGGCTGTCCATCTTTGTAGAGAACAAACGAATAAGGAGCCTGCTCCTTCTGCTTACACATGGAGATGACATAATACATATTGCTGTCATCAACTGTTTTTGTAAATGAAATAGCATCATCGCCATGTACGGATTTCGCACCCAACTTGTTTACTAGAACCAGTTTGCCCGAGCTATTGAGATCATCGACGGCGACACGATCCAGAGCGTCCACAGTAAATGCTTTATATGCCTGTTTTGCGGCATCATCATTCTCGCTGCCGCTCTGTACGGAGCCATCACCGAAACTTTCATGTGCAGCTTTCGTGCAGCCAACGCATGACCACAACAACAAGCTGGACAACAAGCAACAGGCGCTTCTTCGCATCACTTGATTCATAAGGCACCTCCATTGGTCTCTCCGACAAGAACAGCTAAGGTTTCCTGCAATAACAAGAATATGACATTGGCACATGGAATGCCACGCATCGCTGTCGCACGAATGGCCAACATTCACCGGAAACGATGGAGGAGCTGCGCCGCCGCCACAACATGCACACCCTGTCCGGTAATTGACGCGGACGATACGAATGCTACTCGAGCTGTTCGGAGAGTTCCATCCATTCGAGTTCAAGTTCTTCGGACTCGTCGGTGACGGCTTGAAGCTGGTCGTTGAGCTTGCCTAGGCCCTCGTAGTCGCTGGGGTCGTGCGCGGCCATTTGCTGCTCAAGATCGGCTTTCTGCTCTTCGAGTTTGGCGAGTTTGCGCTCGATTGCCGATACGCGCTTGGAGGCTTCGTGAAAGGCCTTGCCGGAAAGTTTCGGCGTAGAAGGCGCGGAAGATGCGGTTTCAGCAGTCGCAGACCCACTTGCGGAGTTACCTGCGGTGCCTTCGGTCGTGGAACCGGCAGCTCCAGCGGAACCGCCCTTCTTGCCTTTGCCGGCACCTGCCTTCTCGTCCGCAAACGGATCCTTGCCGTTCTTGATGGCCTCAGTCATGTCCAGATAATCCTGCACGCCACCGGGCAGGTGGCGCACCTTGCCGCCGATCAGCGCGAACTGCTGATCGGTGACGCGTTCGAGCAGATACCGGTCATGGGAGACGACGATCAGAGTTCCCGGCCAAGTGTCGAGCAGATCCTCCATCACGGCGAGCATGTCGGTGTCGAGATCATTGCCGGGCTCATCCATGATGAGCACGTTCGGCTCGTCCAGTAGGATCAGCAGCAACTGCATACGACGCTTCTGACCACCCGATAGGTCCTTGATCGGCGTCATCAGCTGCGCCGACTCGAATCCGAGACGCTCCATCATCTGCCCCGGCGTGGTCTCCTTGCCGTCCACGATATAGCTCGGCTTGTAACGGCTCAGCACTTCCTTGATCTTGTATTTACCGAGCTTCTCCAATTCGTCGAGACGCTGTGAAAGCACCGCGAATTTCACGGTTTTGCCGATATTCACATGACCTACAGTGGGGGTGATCGTGCCGTCAAGAATCTTCAATAACGTCGATTTTCCGGCACCGTTCGCGCCGACGATGCCGAAACGATCGCCCGGCCCGATCAGCCATGTCACGTCGTCAAGAATCTTACGACCGGTAACAGTAATTTTTTGCGCTGCAGAAGTAATTTCTTCTGCAGGATCATCAGTATTATTTTCTTGCGATTCCTGAATTTCTTGCGATTCTTTCGCAGCTGCAGCAACTTGCGCCGCTGCAACACCGGCATCCACCAATCGCGGATCAGTCAGATCGTCGACGGCAACTTCCACGGAACCATGCACTTGCGGCTCGGCGTACATGGCCGGCACCACATCGACGCGCGATGCCGACGCTTCCATGTCGGCAACGTCAGGATCGATATCGGCCTCGCCTTGCACATGTTCGAAAATCTGCGTCACGTCGATCAGGTCAACCACCTGCTTGCCCAAGCGGGATGTGGCCATTTGCTTCAATTCCAGCGTATTGCGCACCGGAGGCACGTCGGCGATGAGCTCACGCGCGGCCTTCACATGGAATTTCTGCTTGGTGGAACGGGCGCGGGCACCGCGGGTAAGCCAGGCAAGTTCCTTACGAGCCAGATTGCGACGTTTCGTTTCACGCACGTCGGCTTGGCGATCGCGTTCCACGCGCTGCAGCATGTATGCGGAATAGCCGCCTTCAAACGGCTCGATTTCGCCGTCATGCACCTCCCACATGGATTCGCACACTTCGTCGAGGAACCAACGGTCATGGGTGACGAGCAGCAGCGCGCCGGATCCGGCCGGCCAACGGTTCTTCAAATGTTCCGCCAGCCAGTGAATGGTCACCACATCCAAATGGTTTGTAGGCTCGTCGAGTGCGAGAATATCCCAATCCTTGAGCAACAGGCGTGCCAAATCGGCGCGGCGACGCTGACCGCCGGAAAGCGAACCGATTTTCGCTTCCAAGCTGATGCCGCCAAGCAATGCTTCGACGATTTCGCGCGACTTGGTTTCCGCAGCCCATTCGTAGTCTTCACGGCCTTCGAGCGCAGCTTCGCGCACGGTGGCGTTGTCGTCGAGCGGGTCACGCTGGTCGAGCATGCCGAGCGTAAGCCCGCCGCGAATGGTCACGCGACCGGAGTCCGGCTCCTGCGTGCCTTTGAACAAATGCAGCAACGTGGACTTGCCGTCGCCGTTCTTACCGACGATGCCGATGCGGTCGCCTTCAAAAACACCCTGCGTTACATCGTTGAAAATATTCTTGGTCGCAAAAGCAAGCGAAACGTGTTCAAGTCCCAAATCATAAGTCGGCATAAGTCACCAATGTAGCGGGAACATCTCCCAAACCTGCAGGCAATGCCGCAACTTGCGAATCGCCACCAGCGCTACGCAGCAATCGGAGCCGCACGCAACTCGGCGATCAGCCCTGCTGCGACTGAGCCAAATTCTGCCCATACGAATTACAACGAGCGGCAAAACTCGAAAACACCTGATCCGCAAGCGGCTGCAACTGCGGATTATATTCGGCGAACGCCTCGCGCAACTGCGATTTCGACCCGCCGGCAGCCTTGAGATCCTTGACCATGCTTGACTCGTCAAGCCACTCCTCCAACAGAGTAGGGGTAACCTCCAAGTGGAACTGCATGCCCAGAGCGGAACCAAAACGGAACGCCTGCACCTTGGTCTTCGCGGATCGTGCCAATGGCTGCGCGCCCTCCGGCAACGACACCACGTCGTTATGCCAGTGCAGCACATCCACGGTTTTGTTCCACATCGAGAAATAATCATGCTTGTCGATGCATTTAATCGGCGCAAAACCGATTTCCGGAGCATCTCCCGACTTCAGCTTCGCCCCCAGCGCGGTGGCGATGATCTGATGTCCCAGGCACACGCCCAACACCGGCTTGCCAACGCTGACCGCAGCCCGCGCGAGCTTGGCCTCGGCCTTTAATCCCGGATACTTGTCGTAGTCGAGCGCACCCATCGGGCCGCCCATGATCACCACGCCGGAAACCTCGCCAAAATCAGGCAAATCCGGTTTCTTCTGCTTGGCGACATTGATGATTTGATACTGCAGTCCCAAATCATCCAGACTGTCTAAAATGCGTCCCGGTCTCTCCCACGGAACGTGTTGCAAAATCAGCACCTGCGATTGCGTCATACGTTCTATTGTTGCATCACCTACGTAAACGATGTTCACAAATCCAACAAAAACCGTTTTGCCGTTCATTTTCATCTCGCATGCATGTCCGATTCTGGCAATACTCTCGTGGTTATGACGAACACGCAAGAACCGCAGAATATCAACATTTCTAGCGTCGCAACCGCAGTTGACGCAGTGGCGAGCGCCGCTGCCGATCTGAAGCTGTACGACACCGCATCGCACGCCGTGTCGAATTTCACGCCGATCAAGCCTGGTCAGGTCGGCATGTACGTGTGTGGCGCCACCGTGCAAAGCTCGCCGCATATCGGCCATATTCGTGCGGCTGTCGCGTTTGACGTGGTGCGTCGCTGGTTCGAGCGTTTGGGCTACAAGGTCACGTTCGTGCGCAATGTCACCGATATCGACGACAAGATTCTCGATAAGGCTGCGGCCGCCGGTCAGCAGTGGTGGGAGCGCGCGTACATTTACGAGCGTGAATTCACTGAGGCTTACAACACGTTGGGTGTTGAGCCGCCTACGTATGAGCCGCGTGCGACCGGCCACATGATCGACATGATCGATCTGATCAAGCAGATCATCGACAATGGCCACGGCTACGTGGTGACTGATGAGAACGGCAATCCGACCGGCAACGTGTATTTCGACGTTGCCAGCTGGCCTCATTATGGCGAGTTGACGCATCAGAAGCAGACCGCTGTGGCCGATGCCGCTTCCGAGGTGGCCGATGCCATGGGTCCGTCTGTCGACAATACGGGCAACGACAAGTACAATCCGGTTGATCCTGCGGACATGTCGGAAGACAAGCATGATCCGCGTGATTTCGCATTGTGGAAGGCTCCGAAGGATTCCGATCCGCTTGACGCGCGTTGGAATACTCCGTTCGGCACGGGTCGCCCGGGTTGGCATATTGAATGCTCGGCGATGAGCCACCGCTATTTGAAGGATATGTTCGACATTCATGGTGGCGGGCTGGACTTGCGTTTCCCGCACCATGAGAACGAAATGGCGCAGACTCGTGCCGCCGGTTACGATTCGGCGGCTCGTTGGATGCATTCCGCATGGGTTACCGCCAAGGGTGAGAAGATGTCGAAGTCGCTGGGCAACGGCTTGTCCGTGCCGGCGGTTTTGGCGGAAAATTCCGCTTGGGTGGTGCGTTACGCGCTTGGTTCCGTGCAGTATCGTTCCATGTTGGAATGGTCGGATCAGACGTTGACCGAGGCTCAGTCCGCGTACGATCGTGTGTCGAATTTCATCGAACGTGCCGGTGCCGCCGTTGGCGGGCAGCCGTCCCGTGAGGAGATCGTTTCGGTTTCCGCCGATGAGCTGCCGGCTGATTTCGTCGCCGCAATGAATGACGATATTAATGTTTCCGGCGCCTCCGCTGCGATTTTCACGGCGATTCGTTCTGGCAACACGTTGCTTTCGAAGCTTGCCGATCGTGTTGATTCGGATGTTGCGAAGGATGAAGTTCGCGCTGTTTTGGTGAATGTGCGTGCGATGCTCGATACGCTTGGTTTGGATCCGTTGGCGGAACCGTGGGTAAGCGAGGGTGCGGCCGGCGGCGCCGCCGGAGCCGGTGCCGATTCCGCTGAGCATACTGCGCTTGACCGTTTGGTTTCCGAACAGTTGAAGGAGCGTGCCGAAGCCCGCAAGGCCAAGGATTTCGCCCGCGCCGACGCCATTCGTGATGCCTTGGGCGCAGCCGGAATCGCCATCGAAGACACTCCCCAGGGTCCCACCTGGACCCTCAAATAATCCGCAGCGCTCTTAATAAGCAATAATCCCGTCTTCTCCTATTGGAAGAGACGGGATTGTCATTTCTCATGCAAATAGCATCAAGCATCTCACCGAATATCAACCGAATATCAACCGAACATCATCAACACCATTAATTGGAATGCGAAATTTCCCGCGGGACGGCTAGACTGAGGGACATTATGGCAGCATTTAGTTCTTTGACAGATAGGCTCTCGAATGCGTTCAAGCATCTGAAGAGCAAAGGCAAGCTTTCCGAGGCTGATATCGATGGTACGATCCGCGAAATCCGCCGCGCGCTGCTCGACGCCGACGTGGCGCTCGACGTGGTGCGTTCCTTCACCGGCCGAATCCGCGAGCGTGCGCTCGGCACCGAGGTTTCCCAGGCGCTGAATCCGGCCCAGCAGGTCGTGAAGATCGTCAACGAAGAGTTGACGGCCGTGCTTGGCGCTGGCGTTGACCGACCGCTGAATTTTGCGAAGAATCCGCCGACCGTCATCATGCTCGCCGGTCTTCAGGGTGCTGGTAAAACCACCCTCGCAGGCAAACTCGGCTACTGGCTGAAGGATTCCGGCCACACTCCGCTGTTGGTCGCGGCCGATTTGCAGCGTCCGAACGCAGTGACGCAGCTGCAGGTGGTTGGCGAACGTGCAGGCGTGCCCGTGTACGCTCCGGAAAAGGGCGTGCAGTCCGACGGTGGCGAAGCCGTTGCTTCCCCGGGTCTGACCACCGGCGATCCGGTGAAGGTGGCGCGTGACGCTGTTGCGCTGGCCAAGCAGAAGCTGTACGACACGGTCATCATCGATACCGCAGGCCGTCTCGGCGTTGACGAAGAGCTGATGAAGCAGGCTCGCGATATTCGCGACGCCGTGCAGCCGAACGAAATCCTGTTCGTAATCGACGCGATGATCGGTCAGGATGCCGTGCAGACGGCGAAGGCGTTCGATGAGGGCGTGGACTTCACCGGCGTGGTGCTTTCGAAGCTTGATGGCGACGCCCGTGGCGGTGCCGCGCTTTCGGTCGCCTCCGTTACCGGCAAGCCGATTCTGTTCGCTTCCACTGGCGAAGGTCTGAAGGATTTCGAGGTTTTCCACCCGGATCGTATGGCTTCCCGCATTCTCGATATGGGCGATATTCTTACCCTGATCGAGCAGGCGCAGAAGCAGTTCGATGAGGAAGAGGCTCGTAAGGCCGCCATCAAGATTTCCGATGGTTCCTTTGGTTTGGATGATTTCCTCGATCAGCTGCAGCAGGTGCGCAAGCTTGGTCCGATGAAGAATCTGCTTGGCATGATTCCGGGTATGGCCGCGCATCGTAAAGAACTTGAGCAGTTCGACGAGAGGGAAATCGATCGTACTGAAGCCATTATTCGTTCGATGACTCCTGCGGAACGTCGTGATCCTTCGATTATTGACGGTTCTCGTCGAGCTCGTATCGCTTACGGTTCCGGCGTGACCGTTTCGCAGGTGAACGCGCTGTTGCAGCGTTTCGAGCAGGCCGCGAAGATGATGAAGCGTATGAGCAACAAGGCCGGCGCTGGCATGCCTGGCTTTGGCGGCCCTGCCATGGGCGGGGGCAAAGGCAAGGGTAAAGGCAAGAAGGGCAAGAAGAAGGGCGGTAAGTCCGGCAATCCGATGAAGCGCGAGGCTGAAGAGAAGGCATTGCGCGACAAGCTTGCCGGCAAGAACTCCGACGGTAAGTCTTCCGGCGGTTCCGCTTTTGCCAAGAAGCCGCAGAATCCTGCACTTCCCGCCGGATTGCAAGACTTGATGGGCGATGCCGGTGAGCTGCCGCCGAACTTTGGCGGCGGACTGTCCGGCTTGCTGCACTAAAGCAAGCGACGCGAAAACGGTAACGTATAAAAAGGGGATGTGATTCAAGACGAATCGCATCCCCTTTTTGCGTACTCCAATCAGCTGTTTTCAGCTGAATCGACTACCTTATAATCGCCATCAACTACTTCAACGTCAACGTGGCAACAAGCGCAAGATGATCGCTACCTTCAACGCAGAACGAACTCACGTCGGAAGCGTCCAATCCCTTGGTGAAAAGCACATGGTCGAGAATGATGCGCGGCCACGGCAGCCATGATGGGAACTTCGCGCTGTACGGCTCGTTCTCCGCCGCGTTGTCCGCGTCGGTCCAGTTGCCGAGAGACATATTCGCGACGCGGACGTTCACCCCCGCAGCCTTCGCCGCTAATACGAAGTCTATCGCGCGCATCTGGTCGCTCGTCAGCGAGCCGGTTCGCTGCTGTTGAAGGGCTTTTCCATAGATCAATGCCCTCTGGAAAGCCAATTCATAGACCGGCCTACATTCTATCAACGGAACAGAGTTTTAATGATTTTCGGCGGAATCTCAATTGTGGCTTTGCTGTTTTCGCTTTACCTGTTCCACCGCATCCGCTCGTTGAAAACGCTGAACGAAGCGCAACGGCGGCAATTCGAAACCAGCCGTGAATTAGCCAATCTTTTCGACAACATGCCGGTCGCCTACATGAAAGCGAAACTCCTGCGTAATTCCTCCGGGGAGGTCACAGATATGGAGATTTGCCAGATGAACGGGCGTTTTACGGCGAATTTCGTCCGAGGCACCGAATCGGACCGCTATCGGGGAAGCGAACTTTTCGGCGCGGATC
>OGWU01002142.1_pt1 | contig 10284 bp, 10 predicted proteins | sample 1576071 | NCBI WGS metagenome assembly OGWU01 (sample SAMEA3541582, study PRJEB24748) | human gut metagenome | biome: human gut; feature: human-associated habitat; material: faeces | place: China | collected 2012
GGCGGCTATGTGGACGGCGACACCAACGCCGCCCTGCAGGCCGCCGGGCTGGATGTGTTCGAGGTGCTGAAACAAAACGACGCCTACCACGCGCTGAAAGAGGTGGACGGACTGCTGGTCACCGGCCCCACCGGCACCAACGTGAACGATGTGGCGGTGGCGCTGCTGCGCACATAAACAAGGATAAACAATGCGCCCTTCGAGAACTGCCTGCAAGGCGTCTGGAAGGGCGCTGTGTTTTTGAAAGGAGAAACCAATGGCAATCGGAGTTTTGACAAACTGTGCCGCCGTTCTGCTGGGCGGTTTTTTGGGAACGGCGCTGGGAAAGGTGCTGCCCCCGGCCTTGAAGGAGCATCTGCCGGGCCTGTTCGGCTACTGCGCCATTGCCATCGGCGTCAATTCCATCATCAAGGCATCTGGCATGACGGCGGTGGTGCTGGCCATTCTGGTGGGCTTTGTGGTGGGGCACCTGCTGCATCTGGAACACTGGACAGGCCGCTTTTTCAAAAAGCTGGTGGGGGTGCTGCATCTGGGAAGTGACCAGATCGATATGGAGTTTTACATCACGGCGGTGGCGCTGTTCTGCTGCAGCGGCTTCGGCTGGTACAGCGCTCTGACGGAGGGCATCACCGGCGACCCCAGCCTGCTGCTGTCCAAGGCGGTGCTGGACGGCTTTACCGCGCTGATTTTCGCCGCCTCGCTGGGACTGTCGGTCTGCGCCATTCCGCTGCCCCAGTGTGCGATTCTATTGCTGGTGTTCGGCGCGGGCCGCCTGCTGGCCAATGTGCTGACCCCCACCATGTTTGCCGACCTGTCCGCCTGCGGCGGCATCCTCACCATGGCGGCGGGGTTCCGGGTCTCCCGCATCAAGTCGATGCCGCTGGTGAATCTGATGCCCGCGCTCCTTCTCGTGCTGCCGTTCAGCGCTTTGTGGAGCTTGTGGATGGGATAATGGAGAAAACGGAGTGAGGGTACAGTCCGGAAGTGGAACTGAAGACATTGATTGACAGTCGGGATACGTACACTTGGTATAGCGAAAAAACACGAAGGAAATTAGGTGCAAAAACGTGTCCTCGTGTACAAATGATGGTTCATCGTTGAAAATCAGGAGGACGAAGTGCCCTGCAAGTGTCCTCCGGGACACAAACTACGGAATTACGTGTCCCAAGTGTCCTCTATGTGTCCCGTACCTGTCCCCTGCATCAAAGTGAAAGAAAATATTTTGTGCAGATTGGTGAACCCATTTGCCGCGTCACCACTTTGACGTCTGGAATTTGGCCACTTTTCGACGAAACGTGGTTGTATTTTGCGGAAAAGTCACCAGCCAGACGCCTGATTTTCTCGAAATTCCGCACAGGCGCCCGCCAGACGTCTGTTAGACGCCTGGTTGGTGCGCTTTTGACATCACGATTCCCCTGTCCGATTGTGAAGCAGGAGAAAGCAGCGTGTCATTTTTGCCCCCACGCTGCCCGCACACCGCGCCGCAATGCGGCCCGGCGGAGATTCACGGATGTTTCATTTTGGGAGTTTTGAGGGGTGTTCCGGAAAAGTACCGTCAATCCGGCGCTTTTCAGCAGGTTTGTGACGGTGTATCGAAAGATAAAGTGTTTCACAAAACAGCGGTTCTGCAATAAGAGCCAAAACAGATGCAATTCGACGATGCAAAACTGCTGTCAGGAACGAAAACCGTCCCGGCGGTCGGAAAAGTTACTGCGCAGGTTCCCTGAAAAATGCAGCCTGATTCCTCCATGAAAAAACTTCCGAAAGTAAAAATACGCTGCACTGTTAAATGCATCAAAACAGGTGCAAAACGGGTGAAAAAAGCCTCAAAATTCAGCTTTTACGCGGGCGAAATCAGAGTTTGGAATATGGTACAATGGTATTGCAGTTCAGAAATGGCCTGCCAGGAACCTTGAAAACAGAAGAAAGATTCCTGCCCGTATCAAACGAGGGTTTCCATGAACTGCAGCGTGGAGATGCCCTCCAATGATACAAAAGGCAGGTGGAGAAAAGCAGGGCTCATTCATGCCCAAATTCCACAGGAGCAGTGTACCCATTCGCTGGATCCCCCAGGGGTTCACAGTGGACCACCAAGAATAGAGTTATTTTAAGTATAATATATACAGAAAAGAAGAAATAGTAGATAGTTACTATGACAGAGTATCCGAAACGTCAAATAATCCCCCGGTTTTCCCCCGTTCATTCAGCGCTTTGGTGATAGCTTTGCTGCCGGAATCAGGGTATTGTATTTCTGTGCAAACCCGCACGAGGTCAGGGAGAAGTTTTTGGGATTTAAAACAACAAAATAAAACGATTAGCCTTTTGAAAAGTTTATTTGGAGGTACTTTTATTACTGATGAGGGCGAAGGAAGGTATTTGCATAATGAAGATCCTAAGCCATCTAAGATAGCTTCTTCGCTGTATGTGGATAGATGGAGATTTCACAATGCAATGATTAAAGTACAGATATATCTTAATTCACGAAATATGACAGGAGATATTGCGAAAGAAGCTCCAACAGGGCTAGAATGGTTAGATGAGTTGAACCCTAGAATACTATCAAACAATATTTTGCTCCCTTACATGATAGGATGTTGGGAGTCATATTTTAGAAACTCTTTTATTTCTATAATAAAAAATGTGGATAGTGTATCACCCGCTGCGCTAAAAAAGTGTAATCCCTCGACAGCAGAATATATGAAGGTTATACATGGGGAGACAACATTGGAGTGCGTACTTGCAGATAATCTTTCATTCCAAAGGCCCTCTGTTATAGCTCAAAACTTTAAGGCATTGGACTTACAGATAGATATTGCGTCATGGCTTAAAAAGCCATATCATAGGCGAAAAAAGTCACTGTATGATTCAATTACTGAGATAGTTGAAAAGAGGGATTCTATTGTACATATGGCCATGACGGACACAAGTATTTTTGACAAACAAATATGTGGCATTGCTACTGACTTAAATGAAGCTGTCGATAGATGTTACAGAGGTTTCGGACAAGTGTTAGCATTTGATCCGTCATATGATTTTTGAATTCAAGGTACTCTTTGCAAATAAATATGGGCTGTTCGTAGAAGGGGGAAAGAAAGCAAAAAGGACTGCATTAAATTGCAGTCCTTTTTGCTTTCTGAGGGCCTAAGAGTAACCTATAATTATTTAGTTAAAAAATTTCATACTTGAGTTTTCTCAAATTGAAAGCCGGCATAGTTCCTTCCAGAACATCTACTACCTCTTGACGTGTATGTCCATTTTCAACTGGTCCGGGTTCATAAGTGATATGATGGGTCGCTTTATCCATATGACAAAATATTACTTGTTCAGCGTCACAAGCAACTGCTATGTTAGGATTGTGAGTAACAATAATGACTTGACGTTTCTTCTTTGCGGCACAGATACAAGGAACCAGTTTTCCGTATACAGATTGATTGTCTAGATTGTCTTCTGGTTGATCGACAATGATGGGCATATTACTTTGACTTAGTGCCATATAAAAAATAAGCAAAACGATGCCTCTTTCACCTGGAGACAACTCTTCCAAATCTCGTCCGCCCATTTTTAAGCTAAAAGAAACATCTATATACTGGAGACCATATAGGATTTCGTAAAGGCTAGTCTTATCATCAACTTTTTTCTCCAGCATATCATAGTCATTATCAATAATTGAATCCATAACCTCCTTCGTAAACTCTAGAACACTATCGATATTGCTAAAATCGGTGGCTTTGATTATGCTTTCCATCTGCATATGGGCTTCGGTTTTTCCCTTGAATCTACCACCAAAGCGTTGGTTGATGTGGCGGAGAAGTTTATCGGCTAGACTATGGTCTGATAGTTTGATTTCAGCATCAAATTCAATGCCTTCGTCCAAGCCATTAAGCATTGTATGGATTTCTTTAGCTACAGGGCTATAAATCCCTTGATAAATTTTTACGAGGCTTTCTTTAAGTGAAAAAAGTTGTTTGACAATTTCTACCCTTTGACAACAGGCAGATTCATAGTCGCTTTGCAACTGTTTGTCCAAATATTCTAGTTCGGAATTATAATAGGTTAATCCTACTTGACCATCGCTACCTAGAATTTTTGTCCTTTCAGTATTCCATTCCTCAAGATCATGGAGATATTTTTGATAATTTTGTTCTTCAATAGTAGCAGTGCGTATTAGATCATTCTTTCTACGCTCTGACTGGGTGAGTTTCTCTGTTAAAGAGTTTGTGTCGTGTAAATCGGGACTACCGATAATCTCGTTGAGCTTTGCTTTTTCTACATTTAACTGTGTGCAATGAGCAATAAGATTATCTACGGGGGTGCTTACGCTTATTTCTTTTTGACCGGTATAATCTGGAACATAAGTTTCCCAATAAATTCTCAGCGAAGCGTTTATGTCATCTACTTTTCGCTGTAAATCATTTATCTCGGCGACTAAAGCGCGTGCGTTGTCTAATTCGATGTTGATGTTGCTGATTCGCTTTTTTGATTCAGCAATTTTCTCCTTTAAGCTACTAATTTCTAGGTTTATTTCAGCTAGTGTTTCTTGATATTTATCATCGTCATCTCTTTTCTTAGGCTTTTCAACCTCCTTGGGCTTCTCACTTTCATGCCGTTGTAGATTTTCCTCGGCCTTACTTTTCTCCTGTGCAATTTTTTCTTTATACGCAGCAGTCTTTTTCTTTTCTAACAGAATAATCTGATCATTTACTTTTTTTAATGCTTTAAGAGCGGTATCAAATTCGATGGACACAGATTTGGATTTTGAAGCAATAAGTCCTTCTAGCGTGGTGGAATTGCCACGTTCTGTAATATCGACATAAGAAAATATCCTCTTCGAACGTCTGGCCATGCGTGACCCCGAAAGCATTGCCGTCAAGCAGTATGGCATTTACAAGCAGGCCGCCGGAAAAACCGCCAAGTCCATCCTGGTGAGTGTCGGCGTCCGATTGGCTGCCTTCAACTTACCTCAGATTGCCCGCCTGACCATGACCGATGAACTGCATCTGGACGAGCTGGGAGAAAAACGGGTGGCGCTGTTCTGCTGCATCCCGGATGCGGACCGTTCCCTGAACTATCTGGTGGGCATGGTCTACACCCAGCTGATTCAGACGCTTTTCTATCAGGCGGACCGTGTCCATCGGGGACGGCTTCCCGTGCCGGTCCACTGCCTGATGGACGAGTTCGCCAACATTGCTTTGCCCAAGGACAGCTTCCTGTCTGCACTGGCGACCATGCGATCCCGCGGTATCTTCTGTTCCATCATTGTGCAGAACATCGCCCAGCTGAAATCCATGTACAAGGACAGCTGGGAATCGCTGGTGGGCCTGTGCGATGAGTTTCTCTACCTGGGCGGCAACGAGCAGGGAACTCACAAATACGTTTCCGAACTAATCGGCAAGGAAACGGTGGAAACCACCAGCCGAAGCCTTTCCCGAGGCCGCAGCGGCAGCAGCAGTACCAGCCACCAGCAAGCGGCCCGTGACCTGATGACCCCCGACGAAGTGCGCCTGCTTCCCAATGACAAAGCGCTGCTGTTTGTTCGTGGTGAACGTCCGGTCATGGACTGGAAGTACAACCTGCTCCGGCACCCGAATATCCGCTTTACCGAAGATGGCGGCGCTCCACCCTATGATTACACCGCTGCGCCGGATGCCCATGAGGATCTGGCAGGTGATGCCGAAAACTACGAACTGCTGGACATGGACGATTTCCTGCCGGCAGCCGAACAACCGAAACCCATGTTTACTTATTCAAGGAGGGATGCCCATGCATCGCAACAAGATTGATATGCCCCGCACCAAACGTCTGACCCGCCGCGCCTTCGCGCTGTATGCCACTCTGGTTCTGGTCTGCTGCGCCGCCACGCCGGTGCTGGCCGAGGGGGACCCGCTGACTGTTGTCAACAACCTCAGTACCTTCATCTTCTCCATCATCCGAGCCATCGGCCTGATCCTGCTGGGTTGGGGCATCGTTCAGGTGGGCCTGTCGCTGCAGAGTCACGACCCCAGCCAGCGCAGCCAGGGCTTCCTGACGCTGGCTGGCGGCATCATCATCACCTTTGCCAAAGAAATCCTGGACCTGATCGTCGGCACCGGGGCCTGAGATGTGCTGGTGCGTATCAGGGAAGGAGGTGATGCACCGTGGGTGACAGTTGGATCGTAAGCAACCTCAACGCCGCCCTGAGCACCTGGAATGACAAGCTGGGAGAGATCTGGCAGCTGCTGACCCAAAGTCCGCAGACCTTCAAGGACGGCCAGGTATGGGCCGTGATGGTGGGCATCCATGGGGCGCTGCAAGCTATTGGCTACGGGCTGCTGGTACTCTTCTTCGCAGCCGGTGTGGTCAAGACCTGTGGAACCTTCGTGGAGGCCAAACGCCCCGAACAGGCTCTCAAGCTCTTTATCCGCTTCGCACTTGCCAAGGCTGCTGTGACCTATGGCCTGGATCTGATGCTGGCCATCTTTCAGATCGTGCAGGGGATGGTCTCCACGGTGATCAACCAATCCGGCGTATCCGGAATGAGTGCGGTTACACTGCCCCAAGAGCTGATCGACGCCATCAATGAGGTGGGCTTCTGGGACTCCATCCCGCTCTGGGCTGTGACGCTGATCGGCGGGCTGCTCATTACCGTACTATCCTTCGTGATGATCCTGACCGTGTATGGCCGGATGTTTTCCCTTTGGATGTATGCGGCCATTGCGCCCATTCCGCTTTCGTCCTTTGCCGGAGAACCCACGTCCAATGTGGGCAAGAACTTCCTGCGCAGTTACGCCGGAGTCTGTCTGCAGGGCGTAGTCATTGCTCTTGCCTGCATCATCTTCTCCGCCGTGTCCTCCAGCCCGCCCGCTGTGGATACCAGCGTATCGGTGGTGACCGCCGTCTGGACCTATGTGGGAGAACTGGCCTTCAACCTGCTGGTGCTGGTTGGTGCGGTGAAGGGATGTGACCGGATCGTAAAGGAAATCATGGGCTTGTGACAAATCTTTCGTAAAATTCATTGTTGAATCCTGCAACACTTTCTGCTATACTATGGATAAGAAGCGGAAAGGAGCGTACCTATGCCTAATATCAAGCCAATCTCGGATTTGCGTAACTACAACGAAGTACTGCGGGACGTGTCTGTGAATGAACCGGTATTTCTGACCCGAAACGGCAGAGGCCGTTATGCTGTGGTAGACATCGAGGAATACGAAAGAACACGTGCAGGGCTGAAGCTGCTGGCAGAACTGGCCCGCGGTGAACGCTCCGGTCGGGAGAACGGATGGCTCGCTCTGGATGATGTCGAGTCAGAATTTCTGGGGTGAGCTATGGCAAAAGTGTATCTGTCAGGACTGGCCAAACAAGATCTATCTGATGCGAAACGGTATATTTCCGAGGAGCTGCAAAATCCGGAAGCGGCCAAGCGAGTACTGGCACGCATCTTCAAATCTCTTCGCGTTTTGGAACAGTTTCCCTATTCGGGAACACCGCTCCAGATTACGGGGATCGAAACGGGATATCGTAGTGTTGCCAGTGGAAGCTATCGCATCTTTTATCATGGCGATGAAGAATCCGTCTATGTTGTCCGCATCCTTTACGGACGGCGGGACTTCATGCGGATTCTGTTTGGTGTGACACCAGCACCGGATGATGAAGAATGAACTCTGAAATGGGATCACAACAGGAACGGGCAGTCATTTTGGCTGCCCGCTTTTTTGTTTCAAGCAAAGGAGTGATTGCCTATGGAAATCAAAATTCCCAAAGAAGTCCGGGACTACCATGAGACTATCTTCTTCGGTCTCAACACCCGGCAGTTTATCTGCTCACTGCTGGCCCTTGGGGTGGCGGTGGGCGTTTATTTTTTGCTCCGTCCGCTACTGGGAACGGAGGAAATCGGCTGGGTCTGCATCCTGGCCGCCGCACCCTTCGCGGCCTGCGGATTTTTCTCCTACCACGGTATGACCGCCGAGCAGCTGTTTTGGGCGTGGTGCAAATCCGAGATTCTGAGCCCCAAACGGCTGGTCTATCGTTCCAACAGCTATTACTACGATGCAATCCAGGGAGGAATGCGTATGAAGAAACCCAAACAGAAAAAGCGCAGCCGTAAGGAGAAGCGCCATTGATCAAGACCCTGTCCAAAGCGAGGAAACAGGAGCGTGTAAAGTTCCGCATTCCGCGCAACGTGCAGGACTGTATTCCCATCCGCCGCATTTGGGCGGACGGGATCTTCCAGGTGGGCCACCAGTTCTCCAAGACCTGGTCGTTCACCGACATCAACTATTCGATTGCTGGCAAAGAAGATAAGACGGCAATGTTCCTGGACTACTGCGACCTGCTCAATGCATTGGACTCCGGTGCTTCGGCCAAGATCACTCTGTACAACCGGCGAATCAACAAGGAAGAATTCGAGCGGTCCGTTCTGCTGCCTTTCAAGGATGACGGCCTGGACAACTACCGGGAGGAATTCAACGAGATGCTGCGCGCCCAGGTCACCGAGAGCAACAACAGCATCGTCCGGGAGCGGTATCTTACCATCAGCGTCGTCAAGCGCAACATCGAGGAAGCCCGTACCTACTTTGCCCGCGTCGGCACCGATCTGACCACCAAGCTGGCGGCACTGTCCTCGGTGGCGCAGGAACTTTCCCTCAATGAGCGCCTGCGGATCTTCCGCGACTTCTTCCGCCCGGCGGACCCGCCTGCAGCCGAGTTCGATATCCATCAGAAAGCCCGGCGAGGCCAGCATTTCAAAGACTGGCTTTGCCCCAGCAGTATGGAGTTCGCCGCTGACCATTTCAAGATCGACGACCGTGTGGGCCGTGTGCTTTATCTCCAGGACTTCGCCAGCTATCTGAAGGACAGCTTTGTATCGGAGCTCTGCGACCTGGACCGGGAACTGATGCTGTCCATCGACATTCTGCCCATCCCCACCGATGAGGCCGCCCGTCAGCTGCAGAATACGCTGTTGGGTGTGGAAACCAACGTGACCAACTGGCAGCGGAAGCAGAACGCCAACAACAACTGGTCGGCCATTGTACCTTACGACATGGAACTTCAGCGCAAGGAAACCAAGGAGATGCTGGATGATCTGACCACCCGTGACCAGAGGATGATGTTCGGTCTGGTCACCCTTGTCCACATGGCAGGTACCAAAGAGCAACTGGATGATGATACCGAATCGCTGCTTTCCGTTGCCCGTAAGCACCTTTGTCAGCTTTCTACGCTGCGCTGGCAGCAGCGGGACGGACTGGACACTGTGCTGCCCTATGGACTGCGACGCATCGAGGCGCTGCGCACCCTGACTACCGAAAGCACGGCAGTGCTCATTCCATTCCGCGCCCAGGAGATCATGCAGCAGAAGGGGATGTACTACGGCCAGAACGCCGTCAGCAAGAACCGCATCGTGGTGGACCGTCGGCAGCTGCTCAACGGCAACAGCTTTCGCTTGGGCGTGTCCGGCTCCGGCAAGTCCATGAGCGCCAAAGAGGAGATCGCTCAGATTGCCCTGTCCACGGAGGATGACATCCTGATTCTGGACGTGGAATCTGAGTTCGGGCATCTGGTGGAAGCTTTCGGCGGCGAGGTCATCCGCATTTCGGCTACGTCGGACACCCACATCAACGCGCTGGATATGGACCGTGCTTATGGTGACGAGCGCAACCCCATCGTGTCCAAGAGCGAGTTTGTGCTGTCCCTGTTTGAGCAGCTGATCGGCAGCGGGCTGGTCACCGCCAAGGAAAAATCCATCCTGGGCCGCTGCACGGAGCAGGTCTATATGCCCTATGTCCGCAACGGGTACAAGGGAGCGGTGCCTACCCTGAAAGACTTCTACCGTCTGCTCAAGATGCAGCCGGAACCGGAAGCGCAGGGGCTGGCCCTTTCCTCGGAACTCTTTATCACAGGCACCCTGGGCACCTTTGCCCAGCCCACCAACGTAGATACCAAGGCACGGATCATCGCTTATGATATCCGTGAACTGGGTGAACAGCTGATGCCCCTTGGGATGCTGGTGACGCTGGATGCCATCTACAACCGCGTGATCCAGAACTGGAAGCGCGGGCACCGCACCTGGATCTTCTGCGATGAGTTTTACAGGGCGAGACGTTCTGCGGCTTAACAGGTCGCAGGGTCAATATTATTTATTGATACAACTAATGGAATGTTGCTCAAATGAGTGGCTAACACCACAAAGGGGCACACGTAAACTGCCTACGGCGTGAGTAGCATCGTCATGTGAAAATGTCGGATAGCTAGGCTGAAGAGCAAAAATTCGACCCAAACAGTTTTAGCTGTGGAAATGTTTGTAGAGGTACA
>OGWU01002146.1_pt1 | contig 10263 bp, 7 predicted proteins | sample 1576071 | NCBI WGS metagenome assembly OGWU01 (sample SAMEA3541582, study PRJEB24748) | human gut metagenome | biome: human gut; feature: human-associated habitat; material: faeces | place: China | collected 2012
GCTTGGATCAGCCATAACGGTAAATGTTGTCTGCACATCTTTTGAAGTAATGCTGGTGCTGCTGGAGTGCATGGCCCCGTTTTTCCTGGTGTTCGAGGGACGGAGGCCCCAGGCCCGGGAGCTGGTGGTCATCGCGGTGCTGTGCGCCATCTCCGTGGCGGGCCGGGCGGCGTTTTTCATGCTGCCCCAGTTCAAGCCCGTCATGGCCATGACCATCATTTCCGGCGTGGCCCTGGGCGGCGAAAGCGGCTTCCTGGTGGGGGCCTTGTCCATGCTGGTGTCCAATATGCTGTTTTCCCAGGGGGTGTGGACCCCCTGGCAGATGTTCTGCATGGGGATCATCGGCTTTCTGGCGGGTGTCCTGTTCCGGAAGGGCCTGCTGCGGCGGACCCGGGGGAGCCTGTGCACCTTCGGCGCCTTCTGCGCCATCGTGATCTACGGCGGCATCATGAACCCGGCGTCGGTGCTGATGTGGGCCGGGGCGGAGACCCTGACTTGGAAAACCCTGCTGACCTATTACGTCACCGGCTTCCCGGTGGACTGCGTCCACGCCGCGGCCACGGTGTTCTTCCTGTGGATCGCCGCGGAGCCTATGCTGGAGAAGCTGGACCGCATCAAGGAGAAATACGGCCTGCTGCTGTGAGGGCTGCCGGGGGGTTGCAATTTCCGGAAAAGTGTGGTATACTAATCTACCAACCAAAAGAGAGGAGGTCCGCCATGGAAAAGCGGGGTATCAAGATCGCGGCCCAGAACCGCAAGGCCCACCACGACTATTTCGTGGAGGACCGATACGAGGCGGGCATCGAGCTGGCCGGAACGGAGGTCAAGTCCATCCGGCAGGGCCGGGTGAACCTGAAGGATTCCTACTGCGTGGCCAAGGACGGCGAGATCTACGCCCACAGCATGCACATCTCTCCCTATGAGCAGGGCAACATCTTCAACAAGGACCCGGACCGGCCCAAGCGCCTGCTGATGCACAAGCGGGAGATCCGCAAGCTCCACGATCTGCAGAAGCAGGACGGCTATGCCCTGATCCCCCTGAGCCTGTATTTCAAGGACAGCCGGGTAAAGGTGGAGTTGGGCCTGTGCAAGGGCAAAAAGACCTATGACAAGCGGGACGCCATCGCCAAGCGCGACGCCAAGCGCGAAATGGAGCGGGCCGTCCGCGAGAAAAACCGGTAAAAAAGGAGCGTATCCATGAGCAATCCCATTGTTACCATCGAAATGGAGAACGGCAAGAAAATCACCGCTGAGCTGTATCCCGATATTGCACCGCAGTCTGTGCGGAATTTCATCTCCCTGGCCAACTCCGGCTTCTATAACGGGCTGATTTTCCACCGCTGCATCTATGGCTTCATGATCCAGGGCGGCTGCCCCGACGGCACCGGCATGGGCGGCCCCGGCTACTGCATCAAGGGCGAGTTCGCCGCCAACGGCGTGCCCAACGATCTGCGCCACACCCGGGGCGTTCTCAGCATGGCCCGGGCCCAGGCTATGGACTCCGCCGGCAGCCAGTTCTTCATCATGCACAAGGACGCCCCCCATCTGGACGGGCAGTATGCTGCCTTCGGAATGGTCATCGACGGCATGGACGTGGTGGACGAGATCGTCTCCCAGCCCAGAAACATGATCACCAACAAGCCCAAGAAGCCCCAGGTGATGAAGTCCGTCACCGTGGACACCCAGGGCGTGGAGTACCCGGAGCCTGACAAGCTGCCGGACCCCTTCCACAAGTAAAAATGTTTTCAAGGTATCCGGGCCGGTTTCCCGGCCCGGACGCCTCCTATCCCATATACGGGGCTGTACCGGTTTCGACGGGGGTGTGGAGGCAGGATAAGCGGGCGGCGGCGCCTGACCGCCTTAAAACGGGCAACTTTAAAATTAACTGACAACAATCGTATTGCTGTCGCTGCCTAACTAAAGGCAGCCGTCTGAACCGGAGAGGCCACAGGCCGGGGAAGGCGTCGTTGATGTGGCGGACGTGCGGCGGGTAAGAGTTGCCCCGCCCATGCATCATGACTCTACTGAACTGTGCAGTCTGGCCAGTGCCTGTGCAGGGAGGGAATGCTGAAACTGTCCTGCGCCCGGAGAAGGTCCTGTCAAAGTGCTTTCGGACAGGGGTTCGACTCCCCTCAGCTCCACCATCAAAAGGGTACGAAAAAGATGTACCCGGCAGAAAGCCCGATTTTATCGGGCTTTTTTGTTGCCCAAAGGCCGTTTTTCGAAGTTTCAAAATCGTAGATGAAAAAACGGCGTTTTCCCTTTGAAGATAGATACGAACCCAAGTAACAACCGAATATAGAACAAGGACGGCAGATAGTCACAGACGCTACCTGCCGATTTTTGTTGCCCTCGGAGCCAATCGTTTTGAAAAGAAACGGTTGGCTCTTTTTTTATTTCACAGACAAGGAGCAAGACAATGATCTTTTCAGATTCACCCCAGCAAAGAGCGTTGGAACGGATGATGACAGCCGTTCCAAGATTTCGGCCCAAAGGAGGCGGCATAATGGTGCTTCACCATTTCGAGTACACGGCAGAGATGTGCGACTGCCGGTACTGCCCATATTACCGCGGAAAAAGAAAATGCACAGCCAGCCGAAATACTACGTCGAGAACAATCATCCCGCAATCATCGACTCCGCAACCTTCGGCAGAGTGCAGGAGGAAATGGCAAGACGGTGCGGAAAGCGAAAGGTCAAGCAGGTCGGCACGAAAACCGAACAAGGCCGATACTCCAGCAAATACGCACTAACAGAGCTTCTGATCTGCGGAGAATGCGGAACGCCATATCGCAGATGCACCTGGGCAGCCAACGGCAAGAAAAAGGTTGTATGGCGCTGCATCAACCGACTTGACTATGGTAAAAAATACTGCCACTACTCCCCGAGCATTGAGGAAAGCGTCCTGCAGGAAGCCATCATGAAAGCGGTGATGCAAACCGCAAAGCAGAATGCCGAAGTGCTCAAAACGCTGAAGCTCCATATCGGCATGGGCTTATCAGCGGGAACAACCGAGGACAACAGCCTTGACCTTCAGATCAGAATTGCAGAAATCGAGGCAGAATTCCAAAAGATGCTCAAAGCCATCGCTGCCGATAATGTCGAAGCCTTCGACGAGGAAAAAGCAAAGGCTCTCATGGATGAAAAAGCAAAACTGCAGATTCAACTTGACCGCATTGCTGATACAAAGCAAAAGCGTGAAAATGCAAAATCCAGACTCGATGAGATCTTCACGATTATAGAAGCCCTTGCGAATCACCCAATCAGCTATGATGATCAGATCGTAAGGCAGATTCTCGAAAGCGTGATCGTCGAATCCAAGGAGAAGATCAAGGTGGTCTTCGTTGGCGGCCTCGAAGTCACTCAAACCATATGAATTTCTCATAAACCTCTGTTACACGGAATAAAAAAGCCGGACGAAATCGCCCAGCGGGGTAGTAGCACACAAAATCCTCTCTATGAGTGATGATATATTAAAACGCTTCCAATAAGTCCGTTTGAACAGCGTTTTTCTCATAATTCGCGTTGATACCAGAATCAATTTTGCGCATAGTACTTGACACTACCAGGATATAAAGCACTAATATAGAGGTTTAGAATTTTCACTTATTCCACCAACATTCGTGTTTTATATTGAAAACGCACGTCGAAATCAGTATAATTAGAAAGAAACCAAGATTATGAAATTTTCATTAGTCGAATCGAGACTTTTCGGAAGTATTTGCTACGGCTATAAGAGGGATAAGCATGGACTTGTTGAAGTCGTCCCAGAACAAGCGGAAGTTGTCAGAACTGTTTTCAGCCTCTACAAAGCCGGAAACAGCTTGGAAGCTATTCAAGGCTGTATTCGATCTTTCTCCCTCTGGGAAAGCGCAATTGAGCAGAGATGAACTGAAAAGCTCCTGAACAATGGAAAATACACAAAGGGTATTATCAAGTTTGAAGAATACTGTGACGTGTACTTTTTGAAAGGGGAAAACTGCCGAAACCCCAATCAAGCGAAGGTGATGAAAACACATGCCAAGAGCAACCAAAGAAGAATTGGAGTGGGCATACGTCCTGACCAGAGAGAAGTTTCTGGTGCGTGTGAATAAGCTATCTCCCATCAGAGCAGTGGATTGGAACCGCTATTTGGATGTTATCTTCGAGTCGATATTAAAAAGGATGAGGCGCCAATCTATGAGCCAAAGATGAACGCCTACCTCGAAGAAACTGTAGCCAAATATTTGCACCCGTCCGATGATTATATTTCCTTGACTGAAATTGCACGCAAATTTGATGCCAAGAATCCAAGCTACTTAATTCAAAGCTGGCTGAGAAATCGCAACACTGTGAAGTTTCTGGCAACGTGGGAACGGAACAATAATCCGGATTTCAATGAAGTGGCATTTGAAAAACTAGTGGTTGAAGCCAAAACCCCGCAGTTTACTTGACACCAAAGGAATGGGTCGACCTGACGAATGCAGTTGGCATCACCTCAAAGCAAGGCAAGGGAGGTAGAACAATGGCACACCCATTTATTGCGTGTGATTTTGAAATGTGGAACGATGCAGAGTTCAGGTACGAAGTGTTAAAACGTTTCATAAGCTCAAGAATAGAGCCAGAAGAAGATTCTGTGATTTAGGGGTAAGAGGAAATTGAAAAAAGGATTGTTTAAAATCATTTCACTATTCAATAGGGATGCAAAAATAATATATAATTCTATGAAACAGTTGGAACTGCCGAAAGATCAACTTTTTATTCATGACGATGAATTGTGTCCATGTGGATCAGGCAAAATGTTCTCGAATTGTTGCAAGAATAAACCAGATTCTGGCCCAACCAACTCGCCAAAGCCAACCAAAGTTCTTTTAATGGAGCGGATGAGAAAAAGTTTAAGAAAGAGAAGACTATGCCTCCATCCAGATCAAACACGCTGCCAAGGCGACATAAAAGAGGCCCACGCTTTACAAAATCATAAGATAATATCATTGCTTGCCAGCAGTGATAATCATGTAATGATGCAGGATCATACCAAACAGCCTATTATTGTTAACGACGATCCGCTGAACTCCGTTGTTATTGTTCCATTCAGCAAGGTGAGCGGGAACAAGGCAACAACACAAAGCTGTTTTTGCGACTTACACGATACAGAACTGTTCAAACCAATAGAGGCTGGCGCACCCGATTTTGATCCCGACAATGAGGAAATGAGGTTTGTATATGCCTATAAAGCCTTTGTTTTTGAATATGCGAAACAACTACAGCTAATGAGCATACTCAAAGAGACTTTTGCAGAAAGACCTCAAGTATCTTTGATCCCCGAGATGGTAAAAGAGTACCGTATTCAATGCATCCGAATGGAAGAATTTGAACCCGTGAAGAATCATTTCGATTCAGAAATAATGTCGGGAACAAATAACGGTATTGAGACGTGCGTGGTTAAAATACCATATCAAATTGGTTTTGCAAATTATGCTTATATTGCTCCTGATTTTGATTTAAATGGTGAAAGAATTGAAACTATTGACGACTGTGGAAAAATGCACAGGTTAGCTGTAACAGTCTTACCCGAATCGAACCAGTCGTATATTTTGCTGAGTTGCTTATCTTCTGAGGAAAAAATCTATCATGATTTTTTTGAGCAAATTAAAGTATCAGTTACTTCAAAAGTCTTATACTATTTTAATCTATTACTACCTCTGTTTTCGGAGAATCTTGTAATCAGTGAAAAGCTATGGGATAACCATAGTGAAAAAGGTCAATTTGGTTTAGTACATATGGCAGCTTTGATTGGAACAGATCAGTTCAACTTGAGCCATACTATCGGCATGGCTCTTCGAAATGCTGCAAAGAACAAGAAAATGGATTATTCAAAACGCGGTGAGATTGATTTGTTTCAAACAATATAGACGTGTAGTAAAGTTTGGATTAATGTCGGAATTACTAAATTGCTCAAACTGTCAGCAATCTCAATGGAGTAATTGCATCAAGTGCAGCAATGTTCTTTCGCTTTGTTCAATCGTGCAAGAAGTCTATAGCGAGGAGAGATAAATATGTTGAATCCTGACTCTTTTTCGGCACTGTTTTCAAGTAGTAGTGCTGTAGCAGTATACGGTTTTTTGGGAAGCTATATAGGCGAGAGAGTATTAGATCATATACTAACCGCCAAGCCGGAGCAACTAAAATCATGCGAATTGATTTCTCGTCAATTATACGAGGCGCTTGATGAGGCTCTTCAAATGACATGCACGGAATATGAATGGGAATTTGATGCTTATGCTATTTCTGAAACTTTTTCCGAAGGAAAAAATATGTGGGCTGGGATTGATTCGTCAGAAAAGCTCAGCAGTGTTTTGAGCTATGCCATTGGAAACGATCATAGCAACTTGATAACAGAAGATATTGCTGAATTCTGGCTTGACGCATTTTCTAGAGGAGTTGCATGTAGGCAACAGCTTTTCAACTATCTGCACAGCCAAGAAAATAGACAAATCCGACATGAACACCATGATGCCGTTGAAAATAAATCACAATATCCTTGCTATATTACAGATTCTCCGGATGCAGCAGTAGATGAGCTAGTCGGTCGTGAGGCAGAATTGGAGACATTATACAACCTCATAGTTAACCAGCATAAGAAACTCGTGCTTTCTGGTGTTGGCGGCCTTGGAAAAACAGAATTGACAAAGCGTTTTCTCGACCGGTTAGTGAATACGGAGGTCATTACAAGTGGTATTGAAGAGATCGCATGGATTCCTTACGACAACCAGAGCATATGCATTTCTATTCAAAGAGCATTACGCCTTCAATGTGATCCGTCAGAGGTCTGGCAGATTATCCAGGAGAAAGCCACGCAGTTGCAAAATAGGCTTCTTCTTGTGATCGACAACGTTGAAAACCCTGAAGAAGATGAATACCTGAAAAAGATATCTGTTCTTCAGTGTAATATTCTTGTTACTAGCCGCCAAAAAGAACTACAGGGTTTCTCTGATATCCTCTATCTGCAACCTCTCTCTGAATTAAGCTGTCGCAAACTGTTTTATAAGCATTATCAATTTGATGAGCGAGATGATGATGTTTTAAATGATATAATCAGCCTGACAGCACACCTCACAATTATGATCGTTTTTATCGCAAAAGTGGCATATCTAGAAGGATTAGCCCTGCATGAGCTTTACGGAAGACTGGTGGAAAAGGGATTTAAATTGAGCGAAGAAGATGTCTCCTGCGAACATGAACGTCTTCAAAATGACGATACAATTATTCGGCAGATGTGTATTCTCTTCTCTCTCGTAAAATACAGTGACGCCGACAAGACTATTCTGACCTATGTTTCTATTATTCCGAATCTGCGCTTTGAATTCAAGCAAGCAAAGCAATGGTTTAGAATCCAGAAGAACAGCAGCCTCATGAAGTTATATAAGATGGGAATGCTGGAACATATCACGAATAATCGGAAACACATCTATTGGATGCACTCTGTTATAGCTGCTGCAGTTAGGGAGCAGCAAAAAGAACACCTATATACGCTTTCTCGGCCTTTCGTTGATATTCTCTGCGAAGAATTAAATACTGGGCAAGTTTTCGGAAAAGAATATGAAAAGGCATATTTGATTCCGTTTTCGTGGTCAATCGCAGATATTATGGAGAAACACTGGTGTGTTGAGGATGACACAGATTATTTAACCAGCTTGTTCCACATTTGTTTTTCTTGCAGTAATTATATCTTATGTGAAAAGATCATCGATATTGTAATTCGAGTGCAAACAGATAATCCTGCATTCACCGCAGAAGATTTAGCATATAGCTATCGCAATAAGATCGACCTCCTGATGCAATTTGACAAAGTAGAAGAAGCAGCACCACTTTTTAAGGAAGTCGAACGCTTAATGTCCATTACTGATCTGCCAGAGAATAAACGGAATATCCTTTCTTATCAGTATGGCATTTACAATCAGATACGCGGCAAGTACGATAAAGCCAGAGAGTATTTCCGATACTGTATCGACTGTGCGGAGAAAGAAGAATCCATTACCCGCGAGAAAGATATCAGCACTGCCTATGCAAATATGGCCAGAATGTTGGTAGAAGCCGGGGATTTCTTTGAAGCATACAAATGCATCAAAAAGGCCATCAATGCAGAAAAGGAAGACGAGTTGGACTCTGATCAGATTGTTTGTTATTCCACATTGGCTGGGATTTGTACCGAACTTATGCAGGCTGGATACGGAACCACTTATATCGATGAAGCTATTGCCGCGTTTGACAAAGTCATAAAATTCCGGGAAAAACATTTGGGAAAACACCATGCAGATACGGCAGTCATCTATCATGACTATTCCTATTTTTGGTATGTGTGTGGTGTCCTCGATAAAGCTCTCGAGTATAATGAAAAAGCCTATAAAATTGATGAAGAATTATTTGCAGAACATAGCATCACAAGAATGAGAACTTTGAATACCAAAGCACTCATCATTTGGGATCAAGGTGACTACGATAAAGCATGCTCAACCCTGGAGTACATTATCAAAACAACGGAGCAGATGGGTAATAACTATCTTGTTGATCTCTTTGATTTCTCATTCAATTATGCCAGATGTTTGCATGAGAAAGGAAATGATACGCTTTCCAAAGAATACTACAATAAGTGTATCGACATTTGGGATAGCATGTCCGGCGGTGGTTCCAGAAACTTATGCTTAGTTTTTCAGGAATATGGCGATATCTTATTCAGCGAAATGAATCCCGGTGAGGCTTTATCAAAATATGAAAGCGCTCTCAAGTACAATACAGAAGATTGGTACATCGAAGTCGATCTTATTGATAGTATAGCGGCATGTATGATGCTAATCGGTCAAACAGATGAAAGTCTTCAGAAATTTGCATGGTTACTTCAGACTCTAGCAGAGGATGACGTCAAGGATGCAGAAACCAAATTCCAACTCTGCAACAATCTTGCTTGCGTACTCAATTCGGAAACTGAGGAGGAGATTGAATACAAAGAATCTCTGTTTGACCTTGTCAAAGATGATGCCGCAGTTCTTTCTTACGCTATTCATTATTTGGATGATTGGCTTCCGGACAGTGCTGAATAGAATGTGACAGATTCGTTAATTTCGGGGGTTCGAATCCATCTATCAAAAATACAAATCCATCTTTTTCGTACCCCATAGACATTGGACGTATATCCGAACCCTACATTGCGTGGGGAACGGTATTTGTCCAAACAAAAAGACACTCCTTACCGTAATGGTAGGGAGTGTTTTCTTTGTATCTAAGGCACTTAGGTGAGTTAGGTGAGTAATCGGGCTAAAATCCCTATAACTTCTTCTTAGTACGCGCGTATATAGAAATAGTTATAGGGAAATGTACCCGATTACTCACCTTCCTCACCTAAACTTTTTAAATTTAGGGGCAATTATAGTCTTACTTCTTCCCCTTCACCACAAACCCGGCAAACCCCGCCGCTTTCAGCTTTTCCAGCATCCTGTCGGCGTTGGCGCGGACGGCGAAGGCTCCCACCTGGACCCGGTACAGCACCTGTTCGGTGTCGGCCTTGGGTTCTTCGGCGGGCTTCTCCTCCGCCTTGGCCGGGACGAAGGTCACACCCAGGTACTTGCACAGGCCCTTGGCGATGGCTTCTCCGATCTCCGTGGTGTGCTCCACGATCCACTTGGCACCCTCCACCGTGTCGTGGAATTCGCACTCACAGTACACCGTGGGAGCCGCCGGAGTCCGCACCTCGTAAAGGTTGGAGTTCTTCTGCACGTTCTCGGACGTTCCCGGCGTCAGCGGAGCCAGCTCGTTGAACACCGCCTTGCAGGCGTCGTACCCCTTGCCGGGGATGGCGTAGCAGAACAGCCGGGTGCCCATGACCTGCCTGTTGCAGGCGTTGGTGTGGACGCAGTTGTGGATGTCCGCGCCGAAGCTGTTGGACTGGGCGCAGCGCTGGGCCATGGTGGAACCCCGAGGCGCCACCTGCCTTGGTACGAATCCGTACTATAGTTCTCCGCGCGGTACGAATTCGTACCAAGGGGGATGAATTTATGGCTGACGGATACGATTTGGCGCGGCGGCTCGCGATTACGTTTGTCAGGATGGACGGAGCATATTACATGTGCGCGAAGAAGTTCGGCGTGAAGGAGAATATGCTCGATCTTCTTTACGCGCTCGACGACGGCGCGCCGCACACGCAGAAGCAGATCTGCGGCGACTGGCTGATGTCGATGATGTCAAAAAGAGTAAGTGACGAGGTCATGAAGCATAGCGCACAGGCCCGCGC
>OGWU01002151.1_pt1 | contig 10249 bp, 9 predicted proteins | sample 1576071 | NCBI WGS metagenome assembly OGWU01 (sample SAMEA3541582, study PRJEB24748) | human gut metagenome | biome: human gut; feature: human-associated habitat; material: faeces | place: China | collected 2012
TGCTTAATCTCCTCAATTTTAGCATTAATTTGCTTTACATAAGCCATATGAGTGACCCCGTGGCTCAAGCTTGAAGAGCTGAAAAAGTAACAAAAAAAGAAGGGCCGCGGAATCGACGCTGCGGCCCTTCTTTTTACGCTTCTTTCGTTACCTCTGCCCCATTTCCTTGATGACGACCTTGACCTTCGGGGCGTACTTCTTGAACAGCCCGTCGAGAGCCGCCATGTCGTTGCGCTCGAAGAGCAACTTCCAGCCGACGACGTCCTTTTCGAGGAACGCCGTCAGCCCCATGCCCTTCGTCACGAGCGTCACGTGGCGTATCTCGTCCCAGCGCAGCACCTCGCGGTGATGCGAGAACCACGTGTGCGTGTCCTTCACGAAACCGAGCGGCGAGGCGTATATCTTCTTCTCGAACTTCAGCACGAGCAGGCCGCAGACGCAGAGGAAGGCGTTAATCGCAATCTTCTGGCTGAAGCCCTCGTTCATGAACTCCATCACGCCCGTGACGGCGAGGTAAGCCGCGAGCGCGCCGAAGGTAAAGCGGCGCCAGCCGTTGATGGTGCGGCTCGATTTCGATACGAGAAGACATTCGAGTTGTTCAAGTTCGGCCAATGGACTATCCCCTTTTCAGAAAAACAGACTTCGACCGATATTATACCATTACCGCTAAGCGAGCTCCGCGGGACGCGTCTTGCCGCCGCGCACAGGCTCGCCGTCCTTCCCGCGCCAGAAGATGCCTATGCCGAGATATGTCATGATTATCGCAATCACGGGGTTCATCCAGTTGAGGAAGGCGTAGGGGCCGAACTCCGCGACGGACATGTTGAACAGCTCCGCGTGGTATGCGCCGCAGGTGTTCCACGGCACCAGGACGGAGGTCAGCGTGCCGGAGTCCTCGAGCGAGCGCGAGAGCATCCTCGGATGCAGGCCGATCTTGTCGAAGGTCTCCTTGTACATCGTGCCCGGCATCGCGATGCCGAGATACTGGTCTCCGAGGAAGAAGTTGCCCGGGAAACGACCGGGCAGGCGCCTTACTCTTTTTATATAAGGTAGCAAAAGAAAAATAAAAAAGCACCCACGGCCGAAGCCATCGGTGCTTTTTTATGGCGGAAAGAGAGGGATTCGAACCCTCGAGGGCTTTAGGGGCCCTACACGATTTCCAGTCGTGCGCCTTAGACCAGCTCAGCCATCTTTCCACAGCAGTTGTTTGACTGCATGGGCTATTATAGCAACTTATGGGGACAATGTCAAGTAAAAATCGAAAAAATGTTTTCGTCATTTTACACAAACAAAATTGTAGGAAGTTACAAAAACGTCTAAGAAGCCTTGCAACAAAATTTTCAACGTGTTAAAACTATAACTAAGTTGCGATTTTTCCCGCATGTGAAAGGAGTTGCATATTTGTGTATTCTGTTTTTCGGGATTTGGCGATCATTATCCTGAGCGCCAAATTCTTTGCACTGGTTGCACGCAAATGTAAGGCGCCGCAAGTGGTTGGTGAGATCATTGCGGGCCTTTTGATTGGTCCGTGCCTTTTGAATCTTGTGCAGAGCAATGATACGATCTCGGTGTTTGCAGAGATCGGTGTTGTCCTGCTCATGTTCAGCACGGGCCTGGGGACCAACCTGAAAGAGTTGATGCGGGCCGGTCCCATTGCAACTCTCATTGCCTGCGTAGGCGTTGGGGTACCTCTGGCAGGCGGCACATTGCTCTATGGCCTGTTTTATGGCTTTGGGGCGGTGGGCAGCCCGGAATTTTATCGTGCGCTCTTCATCGGCACCATCATGACAGCCACCAGCGTATCCATCACGGTGGCGACTTTGCAGGAACTGGGCCATCTCAAGAGTTTCCTCGGTACGACCATCGTCAGCGCAGCGGTCATCGATGACGTCATCGGCATTGTGGTGCTGACCTGCGTTTTGGGCGCCAGTTCCGGCGAGGGAACCGGTCTTGGCAAGGTGCTGCTGAACACGGTGCTGTTCTTTGTGGTGGCCATTGTGGTTGGCATCATCATCCACTATGCCATGCAGTGGCTGGACAAGCGTAACCCTCATACCCAGCGCATTACCATTGTCAGCATCGCGTTCTGCTTTGCGCTGGCCTATGTGGCAGAGCAGTATTTTGGCATTGCGGATATCACGGGTGCCTATATTGCCGGCATTGTGCTTTGCACCATGGAAGATGCTTCCTATGTGGAGCGCCGTGTGGATATCAGCAACTATGTGATTTTTGCGCCGGTCTTTTTCGCCAGTATTGGCCTGAAAACCGATGTCAGTGGCCTTACGCCGGATATCCTGCTGTTCTGCGTTTGCTTCGTGATCGTAGCCCTGTTTACCAAGATCGTGGGCTGTGGCCTGGCCGCCAAAGCCTGCCGCTTCAACTGGGGCGATTCCCTCAAGGTGGGCGTCGGTATGATGACCCGCGGCGAAGTAGCCCTGATCGTTGCGCAGAAAGGCCTTGAAGTCGGCGCAGTGGATCCCGTTTACTTTACGGCGGTCATTCTGTTGATTGTGGTGTCGTCGGTGGCTACGCCGCTGGTGCTCAAAACCTTGTTTGCCAAAATGCCTCCTGAACCGCATCCCAAACAGGTGCGTGTAGCATAAAAATATCCCGGTCCATTTGGACCGGGATATTTTTTGTTGGAAATCAGTAATTCGGATTGTCGTGCCGTACAAAGCCGCCCAGCTCCTGGGTGGTGGTCATGCCCATCGACAGAGCCTTGGCGCGCATGGCAGCGTAGAACTCGGCGAACGTGGCGCTCTGGTAGGGGGCCAGGAAAAAGAACCCGATGCCGAAGGTGAGAATGCACAGCAGGTTCCAGCCGATGAAAGACAGTTCCAGTACGAAATAATGGAGCTTTTCGCCGTACATCATCTCTTTGCTCAGCTCCATGGCGCGGGTGGTGGTCAGGTAAGGGTTCTCGGCCAGCAGATAGGGGACCAGTGCGTAGCAGTAGGACCAGTAAATTCCCGGAATGAGAAGCAAAAACATTCCTGCAAAGATTTTCAGCCCGGTCAGAAAGGAAACCTTCACAACATTCAGATAGGGCGTCTGGAAGACACTGAAAACGGTGCTGAACGGGGAAGGGCTCTGGCGGCTTTCCATAAAGTAGCGGCAGCGGCCGACCACAATGGGTGATGCAATAAAGACAGACCACAGTACGGCCAGCGCCAGACCGATGAGGGATGCTACTACAAGGAACGGCAGGATATAGGCGGGCAGATTTTCCCAAAAAGAGACAACATCATCTGCCGAGTAGGAAATGGTCAGGTTTGAACTGCTTCCGCCGCTTAGCAGGCCCACCACCAGGCAAACCCAAAACCCTTTCCAATAACGGCCGCTCAGGGCCTGTTTGGCATTTTCTTTTAGAAGTGAACATGTCCACATAACTTTATACCTCCCTATTGTATGCCCATTATACCAAATCAAACCAGGAAAGCAAGCTGAATTTTTATACAAAAACTCGTAAATGCGTCATATTTATCGGCCTTGAAAAATAAAATGAATTTTTTTGATTTTTTTTGAAAAAAGTGCTTGACATTTGGAGGGAGTGTGGCTATAATAATACACGTCGCCCGGGTCACGAGGCAAACGAAAGACACGGAAACGACAGCAAATATGCGGATGTGGCGGAACTGGCAGACGCGCTAGATTCAGGTTCTAGTTCCCTTAAAAGAGTATGGGTTCAAATCCCTTCATCCGCACCAAAGTCCGAACACGAAAGTGTTCGGACTTTTTCTTTTGTGTTTAAAGGTCATTTCCGTGGCGCAAGACGGCGCAAAGCGCATAAGCGTTGGGAAACTTGTAATAATTTGCCCTTCTCCTGCATAGGCTATCCCGCAGGAGGGGATTTTTTATGCCAAAACATCGCGTTTGCCGTGGCCTGGCGGCTGTGCTGCTGTGCTTTCTGGCCCTGGTGGGCGGTCTGGTCCTGGCGCTTCGTGCGGCTTTGCCGGATACTTTTTATACGGCGGAAACCGAACTCCGGATCGCCTCCATGCCGTGGGTTACGGTGCAGCAGAAGCAGGAAACCGTGGCACAGGCCGGCAATGCAAACGAGGACAAAAGCCGCAATGTTACGCTGTCCCTGTTTGGGACCATTCCGCTGAAAACGGTGCGTACCGTCAATGTGGAAACGCGCAGTGTTCAGGTCTGCGGTACTCCGTTCGGGGTCAAAATGTTTTCGGACGGTGCCCTGGTGGTGGCTTTTTCTGATCAATACACAAATCTGGGGACAGAAAACCCGGCGAAAGAGGCGGGGCTCAAACTGGGGGATCTGATCGTTTCGGCAGGGGGACACGCAGTACGCAGCAATGAGGAGCTGACCCAGGCGATCACCGACGCCGCCGGAAACGCCATTCCGGTTGTCTACCAGCGCGACGGTGTGCAGCATACGACCATGCTGACACCGGTGCAGGATTCGTCCACAGGAGCCTACCGTGCCGGGCTTTGGGTGCGTGATTCCAGTGCCGGCATCGGCACCATGACCTTTCTGGACCCGCTGAACGGTACCTTTGCGGGGCTGGGACATGCGATCAGCGACACCGACACCGGGGCAGACATCACGCTGCTTTCCGGTGAGATTGTGCCGGTGGTCATTACGGGATGTGTCAGCGGTACGGCGGGCAGCCCCGGGGAGCTGCGGGGGGAATTTTCGGCGGCGGCAGCGGGTACAGTCCTGGTCAATGACAGCACCGGCGTTTACGGGGAGTATCTGGCTGCCATGTCGGGCCAGAGTTGCCCTGTGATGCAGCCGCAGGAAATTGCCCTGGGCGATGCGGAAATCTGGACAACCATCTCGGGCAGTACGCCGCGCGCATACTCGGTGCGTATCGAGCAGGTGAATATGACCAGCAGCGACCCCAACCGAAACCTGCTGGTCAAGGTTACCGACCCGGAACTGCTGGCGGCGACGGGCGGGATTGTGCGTGGGATGAGCGGCAGCCCGATCGTGCAGAACGGCAGGCTGGTGGGCGCCGTTACCCACGTTCTTGTCAATGATCCCACCCGGGGATACGGCATCTTTGCCACCACCATGCTGGAAAAAGCGGACAGCCTTCCTTAAGCGGGGAATGGGCGCAAATTTTTCTGCCGGTTTTTCATTAAAAAACGGAACCGCTGCGAAGCTTGCTTTTCGCGGCGGTTCTGTTTCTTTGTGAAATCAGTGTCGGATAACGATACCATCACAGTGCCACCGGAACGGCGGATACCCCCGCGTTGTGACAGAGGAAAGATAAAAATGGTGGAACTGGAAGAAAATTCCAGAACTTCCAACAAGAGAAAGCGGCGTACTGTGTAGAAACAGCAGAAAAGCAAGAGAAAAAATACGCAAAACAGAATAAATTTGCATAATGCGTCGAACGAAAGTTGCGTAAATGCAGAAAAAACCTGGAAAATCCTCTTGCGGCGACTGGAAAAATATGGTAAAATTTCCATCGTAAACGAAACCCGGCGGGGCAGGCGGACTGCTGCCGAACAGCGCAGCAACGACCCGAACGCCGTGAACCCGAGATATGTCTGGAGGATATGACGATGGAAAAAATCAAGTTCGTGATGACCGATACCGGCGCACAGGTGTCTGCTTTGTGCCGCCAGGCATTGGAAAATAAGGGCGTTGCGGTAACCGTCTGCGAGAAAAACGGGAACAAGGCGTTGGAAACGCTGCTGGATGTACATCCGCAGGCGGTTTTGCTGGACGCCTTCATGCCGGATCTGGATGCCATCACCGTCAAACAGCGGTACGAAGCGCAGAACACCAGCGGTACGCGCACGACCTTCTTTGTCACGGGCGCCTTCCAGAGTGAAGAGATGGTGCAGGAACTGCTGGATAACGGCTTCTCGTTTTTCTTTGTCAAACCCTTTGATGAAAGTGTGCTGGTCAGCCGTGTGCTGAAAGCGGCAGGCAACAGCAGCCGCCCGTCGGTGAATTCCCAGGATTCCGACGAGATGACCGTCACCGAAATCCTGCATCAGATCGGTGTGCCGGCACATATCAAGGGGTATCAGTTCCTGCGGGACGCCATCCTTCTTACCACAGAAGATCACGGGTACATCAATGCGGTTACCAAGCGGCTCTATCCCGAGATTGCCAAGCGCAACGGTACCACGGCCAGCCGTGTGGAACGTGCCATCCGCCATGCCATCGAGGTGGCGTGGGACCGCGGTGATGTGGATACGTTGAACAGCTATTTCGGCTACACCATCCACAACCTGCGCGGCAAGCCCACCAACAGCGAATTCATTGCCATGATTGCCGATAAGATTCGCCTGGACAAAAAGCGCCGTGCCTGATCTTTACAACGCCAGCAGCCTCCGCGGGAGAAGGGCTGGCGATTTCTTTTGGAGGCGCGTTTTTTCTTACAAAGAAACTTGGAACTTTCTTTTTATCATTTGCTCAACAAAATCACTGCCGGAACGGTAAAGTCCGGTGGTGATTTTTTTCGCTGTGCACAAAAAATCCTGAGGAATTTAGTGGATTTTTTCCTGTGGACCCTGTATAATAAATCTATATAACAATAAAAGGGAAGTGTGCATCATGCCGCAAAATCAGCTGCCGCAGGTTACCGCCATCGTTGTGGCGGCAGGGGCATCCCGCCGTATGGGGTTTGACAAGCTCAGCTATCGCTTGCCGGACGGCCAGACTGTGCTGGAAAAAAGTTGTGCTGCGCTGGCAGCGCATCCGGCAGTCACACAGCTGGTGCTGGTGGCCGGTGCCAACCGCGAAACCTGTGAACAGATTGCGGGCACCTGCCCCAAACCCTGCGTTGTTGTGGCAGGCGGGGAAACCCGTGCCGACAGTGTGCGCCACGGCCTGGAAGTGGCTTCCGGGGAACTGGTTGCCATCCATGATGCAGCACGTCCCTTTGTAAGCCAGGCTGTGATCACGGCAGCCCTGCAGGCGGCGGCACAGACCGGCGCAGCGGCCCCGGCGGTACCGGTCAAGGATACCATCAAGGTGGCGGATGCAGACGGCCGGGTGCAGAATACGCCGGACCGCGCCACGCTGTATGCGGTGCAGACGCCGCAGTGCTTTTCGCGCAAACTTTACCTGGAAGCACTGGAGCGCGTGACCGGGGAAAAAGCGCACCTTGTAACGGATGACTGCAGCCTGTTTGAACTGGCAGGCTTCTCGGTTACCCTGACCCGGGGCGACTACGAAAACTACAAGATCACCACCAAAGAAGATTTGCAGAAGGAGAAAACGATGCGCATTGGACATGGCTATGACGTCCACCGCCTGGTGGAGGGACGCAAACTGATTCTGGGCGGGGTGGACATCCCTTATGAGAAGGGGCTTCTGGGCCATTCCGATGCCGACGTGCTGCTGCATGCCATCATGGATGCAGTGCTGGGTGCGGCTGCGCTGGGCGATATCGGCAAACATTTCCCGGATACCGACCCCACCTACAAGGGCGCGGATTCCCTGGCACTGACCCGGGCGGTGGCCAAGCTCATCGCGGAGCATGGCTATACCGTGGGCAATATTGATGCCACCATCCTTTGCCAGGCACCCAAACTGGCGCCGCATATCGCGACCATGCGCCAAAACATCGCCGATGCGTTTGGCATTCCGCTGGACGCCGTCAGCGTCAAGGCAACCACCGAGGAACACCTGGGATTCACCGGGGAAGGCCTGGGCATTGCCGCGCACGCTGTGGCGCTGCTGGAAAACTGAGCGCGCTGCGGCAGCATCCGAACTTTACATAAGCGACATAGGCGGGGAAGGGGGCCCGGCGCTTCATGTTTCAAAACCAAATGATCTCTGCGATTGCAAGCACCTTGCGTGCCTTTGATCCTATTTCTGATACGCTGGATATTCTGATCATTTCATTTGCGTTCTACCAGCTCATACAGCTTGCGCGCAAATCCCGCGCCGGTCAGCTGGTGCGCGGCATTCTGCTGATCGTGATTTTCTACGGCCTGGCCTATGTGCTCAATCTGCGCACCGTGACCTGGGTGCTCAACAATGTGCTTACCATCGGCTTTACGGCGGCGGTTGTGATTTTTCAGCCGGAACTGCGCCGTACACTGGAACGCATGGGCCAGACGACGGTCTGGGCCGGGCGGCTGTTCGGCAACCGCCGCGCCGATCCTTCGCTGCGCGGGGTATGGCAGAGCGCGGTGGTGGCCATCTGCGATGCAGCGGAACAGCTTTCCGATACGCGCACCGGCGCACTGATGGTGCTGGAGCGCAAGAACAACCTGGAAGAAATCATCCGTACCGGCACCCCGATGCACGCCGATGTCATCCCCGAAATGCTGGGCACCATTTTTTATGAGGGGACCCCGCTGCATGATGGCGCGGTGGTCATCCGGGACGGTGTGATCGTGGCAGCCGGCTGCGTGCTGCCGCTGTCCAACAACCTGGAAATGGGCAAGGATATGGGAACCCGCCACCGTGCCGGTCTTGGCATGAGCGAAAACTCCGATGCCATCGTTGTCATTGTCAGCGAGGAAACCGGCATCATCTCGATGGCCAAAAACGGCGTTTTGATCCGCCGTCTGGACCGTCAGAACCTGTTCAACCTGCTGCAGGAGGAAATCGTCCCGCCGGAGGAAACTGCCGAGACCCGGATGCCGCCCCTGAAGAAACTGCTGCGCAAAGGAGGCGCACAAACCCATGCAAAAGCCGACTAACGCTGTGCCGCAACCCTCTGCGGGCCGCAACTCCCCCTGGAACCATCCGGCGTTTTCGATGTTGCTGGCCTTGCTGTGCGGCTTTATTGCCTGGACGGTGGTCACGGTGTACGTAGATCCTCAGGGGTCCGTTACCGTGCAGGATGTCCCCATCAATTATGCAAACTCTGCCTCCACCTACACCTCTCAGGGGCTGGATATTGTCGAAAAGCCGGACATTGAGACGGTGGATGTCAAAGTGACCGGCAACAGCACGATCATCGGCAATATCCAGAATTCGGATATTATGGTCTATCCCAGCTATGCAGGGGTAAGCGGTGCCGGTAAAGTCACGCTGCGCCTGCAGGCCCGTCTGGTCAATACCACGGACTTCCCGGGAAATGTTGAGTGCGTGGTGGAAAACCCGAAAACCATCGATGTGGTTTTTGACGAGGTCAGCGAAAAGACGCTGCCTATCACGGTGGATGCCTCCGCGGTTTCCGTTGCCGATGGCTACATGCTCAACAAAACGACCGCAGTCCCGGCGGAGATCACGCTGCGCGGCCCCACCACAGAACTGGATCAGGTGGCTTCCGTGGTGGCAACGGTGCCCGGCGACGGTGAACTCTCCGACACGACGACGGTTCCGGCTACGCTGGAACTGCGTGATGAAAACGGGGAAACCTTTACGCCGCAGTACACCACGATGGACAGCGACACGGCCAATGTCACGCTGACCATCTATCAGGTGCGGGAACTGCCGCTGGTGGTCGATTTCATCGGAACGCCCACGAACTTTGACACCAAGAGCCTGAAGTATTCCCTGAGCCAGGATACGCTGCGCGTGGCAGGCCCGGCCCGGACCGTCAGCGCGCTGGAAGAACTGACCGTTACCGATTTTGACCTGGCACGCGAGTTTGAACTGGGCCGTGACTATCAGCGCCTGGTGGAGCTGCCGGCGGGAATCGTCTCGCTGGACGGCGTGACCAGCGTGACCCTCAGCTTCGATACCGAAGACATGGCATCGACCACGCTGAATATCTCCAACATCAAGCCTATCAATGTGCCCAGCAACTATGAGATTGAAATTCTTTCCAGTCTTGTGTCGGGCGTTACGCTGTACGGCCCTGCCGATGAAATTGAAGCCATCTCGGCGGACAGCGTGGTGGCTCAGATCGATTGCCAGAGCGTGAATCTGACGGTGGGGCAGCAGAGCATTCCCGTCACCATCCAGATTCCGTCGTCCACCCGTGTCTTTGCCACGGGCAGCTACACCGTCCAGTGCGAGGTTGTGGCAAAATAAAAACTTCCAAAGGAATTTATCCCTATGCTTTTGGTCCGTAACATCCGCCTGCCGCTCTCCTGCAAAGCTCCGGACGCCGAAGCAGCAGCGCAGGCCCTTCGCATCCTGCATGTGCCGCCCACAAAGGCGGCCCATTGCGGGGTGGCAAAATTATCGGTGGATGCCCGCCACGGCAAACCCGTGCTGGTGTATGCCATCGCAGTCACACTCAACGACGAGGGTGAGGAATCGGCTTTGGCCGGGGCCTCGCCCTGTGTCTGTTTCACGCGCCCGCCTCAGTTTGACTTTCCCGTTGGCGGCGGGGCCCTCGTACACCGCCCGGTGGTGGTG
>OGWU01002154.1_pt1 | contig 10239 bp, 6 predicted proteins | sample 1576071 | NCBI WGS metagenome assembly OGWU01 (sample SAMEA3541582, study PRJEB24748) | human gut metagenome | biome: human gut; feature: human-associated habitat; material: faeces | place: China | collected 2012
CTCCTGAGATCATAATTACCGGAATATCTTCGATCCAGTTGCGCTCATTCATATAACTCAGCACACCAAATCCGTCCATCACAGGCATAACAAGATCAAGAAGCACAAGGGAAATTTCCGTCTCGTACTGTCTCAGAAGACTGATCGCTTCTTCTCCATTGGTAGCTTCCAGAATATCATAATCTTCACCAAGCATCTCCGAAAGGATACAGCGGTTCATTTCAGAATCATCTACAATAAGAATGGTCAGCCTGGTCTTATCCCGCATAAGGAATTCCTCAGAATTCCTTCCTCCCTTAATCTCATTATCACTGATAACTACCATATTCTTACGTGTCTTGGCCTGATACATAAATTTATCCGCTTTTAAAACTGCTTCTCCAAGTGTCTCATTGAATGACAGCACGCCACCAATACTTACGGAAAGTTTCAGCTGGCAATAGCCTGGAACTCTGGCTGCATGAACTTCCTCCTGAATCTCTCTCAGCTTCTTGGTGAAATTATCGATATTAATATCCGGGATCAGAAGCAGGAACTCATCTCCACCAAAACGGACAACCTTATCCTTCTTACGAACATGGCGGCGAATGACATCTACTACTGTTTTCAGTGCTTTATCTCCTGCATCATGACCATATGTATCATTATAAAGTTTAAAATCATCCAGATCCACCATGGCTACTCCGGCAGAGCTCTCCAGATTTTTCACCTTTTCTTCGTAGTATCTTCTGTTAAAAACTCCTGTCAGAACATCTTTGTACAGCGCATCTGCATATCCGCTGAGTTCAGCCAGAAGATTCTCCTTATCCTCAGAATCAATGATATCATCGCTTTCCAGGCTGTTGATCATTTCCATAACATATGGTTCTTCATCGATCTCCAGGTATATGGCAATAACCTGATAGACTTTTGAATCTACGATCTCTATTTTTGTTTTCTGACATTTCTGCTCAAATGCCTTCCTGGAAATGCAATTGTAGCATTGCTTAGTTTTCCCCCATTTCGAATAACACTGACATGGTTCTTCCACACCCCGGCCTGTTTCCAGTGTTTCTCTGTCCAGAAGGCGCACAATAGAAAAAACCTGCTCCAGCTGCTGCTTCATTGCCAATGCTTCCTGCATTGTCATTGTTTCTTTTATCCCCATTATTCTTCCTTTGCCTTGTTTACATATAGTATTCCATCCTGTTTTTCAACACATCTATGATATCATTATTTTTTTTCAAAGTATAGTAAGAAATATAAAAAAACCATATCTCATGTCCATTTTCCGGCATGAAATATGGTTTTATCAAAACCTGATAAATTTCTGCGGCTCATAAATATCCGCCTGAATATTTTCTATGATCAGTGGGTACCTGCACCCAGGATCTTCTCCGCATTTTCGATCCGTTCTTTTGTGGGCGGATTAATGCCTTTCAACGGATAGTCAATGTGAAGATTTTCCCATTTGAAGATTCCCAGGGTGTGATACGGAAGAACTTCTACTCTTTCAACGGTCTTAAGTGTACCGATAAAATCAGCCAGGCGGTGAAGATAATCGTCACGGTCATTACGTTCCGGCACAAGCACATGACGGATCCACATTGCAATGCCCATATCAGAAAGCTTCTGTGCCATGGCAAGGATATTCTGATTTGTACATCCTGTGAGGATCTTATGCTGCTCCTCGTCAATGTGTTTAATATCCAGCATGACAAGATCTGTATATTTCATCAGCTCTTCCCATTTCTCATGCCATGGCCCTTCTTCTGTGTAAGGATTGCCGCTGGTATCAAGAGTTGTGTGGATTCCCTGTTTCCTGGCTTTCTTAAAAAGCTCAGTGAGGAAATCAATCTGTAACAGTGGCTCGCCTCCACTCACAGTAATACCGCCCTTACTTCCCCAGTAAGAGCGGTATCGACATGCTTTTTCAAGCAGCTCATCTGCTGTATACTCCGTTCCTGTTTTCATTTGCCAGGTGTCCGGATTGTGGCAGAACTGGCAGCGCATGGCACAGCCGCTCAAAAAGATCACGTACCGGACTCCTGGTCCGTCAACAGAGCCGAAGCTCTCCAGTGAGTGGACGTAGCCAGTGATTTTTTTCTGGTCGCCCATATTTTTTATTACATCCTTTCGTGGCAGGTTCTTGCGATAACGTCAAGCTGCTGCTCTCTTGTAAGGTCGATGAACTTAACAGCGTATCCGGAAACACGGATTGTGAAGTTTGCATACTCCTCTTTTTCCGGATGCTCCATAGCATCGATAAGTTTCTCTTTACCGAATACATTTACATTAAGGTGATGTGCACCACGGTCAAAGTATCCGTCAAGTACATTTACAAGATTCTCTGTACGCTCTTCCTCAGAATGGCCAAGTGCATCCGGGTTGATTGTCTGAGTATTGGAGATTCCGTCAAGTGCATCCTCATAGTCAAGCTTTGCAACAGAGTTCAGGGAAGCAAGAAGTCCGTTCTGCTCTGCGCCGTAAGACGGGTTAGCTCCCGGTGCCAGAGGCTCTCCGGCTTTTCTTCCGTCCGGAAGAGATCCTGTAGCTTTACCATAAACAACGTTGGATGTGATGGTAAGGATAGAAGTAGTAGGTTTTGAATCACGATAGGTATGGATATGTTTCAGTTTCTCAAGGAATGTAGAAAGCAGTGTTGTTGCGATCTCATCTGCTCTGTCATCATCGTTACCATAGCGTGGGAAGTCACCCTCTACCTGGAAGTCTGTTGTAATTCCGTCTTCGTCACGGATAGCTTTAACTTTTGCATATTTGATAGCGGACAGGGAGTCTACTACGTGAGAGAATCCAGCGATACCAGTTGCGAAAGAACGGTCAACTTTTGTATCGATCAGAGCCATCTCTGCTGCTTCATAGTAGTATTTGTCATGCATGTAGTGGATCATGTTCAGTGTTCCAACATACAGATGAGCCAGCCAGTCCATCATCTTGTCATATTTAGCAACTACTTCGTCATAATCAAGGTACTCAGAAGTAATCGGCTGATAGTTCGGTCCTACCTGCTGTTTTGTCTTTTCATCAACACCACCGTTGATAGCATACAGAAGGCATTTTGCAAGGTTTGCACGAGCTCCGAAGAACTGCATTTCCTTACCTGTTTCAGTAGCAGATACACAGCAGCAGATGCTGTAGTCATCGCCCCATACCGGACGCATAACATCATCGTTCTCATACTGGATAGAGCTTGTCAGTACGGAGATGTCAGCTGCATATTTCTTGAAGTTTTCCGGCAGTCTTGAAGAATACAGAACAGTAAGGTTCGGTTCCGGAGCCGGTCCCATGTCTTCCAGAGTGTGCAGGAAACGATAGTCGTTCTTTGTTACCATGGAACGTCCGTCCTGTCCCATACCTGCTACTTCCAGAGTTGCCCATACCGGGTCACCGGAGAATAACTGATTGTAAGAAGGGATACGTGCAAATTTAACCATACGGAATTTCATTACCATGTGGTCAACAAGCTCCTGAGCTTCTTTCTCTGTAAGAGTTCCGTTCTGAAGATCTCTTTCAATATAAATATCAAGGAATGTGGAAATACGTCCGACACTCATTGCAGCACCGTTCTGAGTTTTGATGGCTGCAAGATATCCGAAGTACAGCCACTGGAAAGCTTCTCTTGCATCTTTGGCCGGTTTGGAGATATCATATCCATAAGATTCAGCCATAACTTTCATGCCTTTCAGAGCACGGATCTGATCAGCGATCTCTTCACGAAGCTGGAAGTCATAACGTCTCATACCCTGACGGTCGCATGCTGCGAAGTCTTTCTGTTTTCCTTCGATCAGAGCATCAATACCATACAGAGCAACTCGTCTGTAGTCACCAACGATACGTCCACGTCCGTAAGTATCCGGAAGACCTGTCAGGATCTTGCTGTGACGGGCTAATTTCATTTCTGGTGTGTAGATATCAAATACGCCCTGATTGTGTGTTTTGAATTCATAGTTGTGGAATACGTCTTTGATCTTGTCGCTTACTTTGTATCCGTAAGTTTCGCAGGCCTGCTCTGCCATTTTGATTCCACCGTATGGCATAAATGCACGTTTCAGCGGTTTGTCTGTCTGAAGACCAACAACTGTTTCAAGATCTTTGAGATCTTCATCAATGTATCCCGGGCCATATGCTGTCAGAGATGTGACAACCTCTGTTTCCATATCCAGAACTCCGCCTTTGGCACGTTCTTCTTTCTGCAGTTCCTGAAGTTTTCCCCACAGTTTGTTTGTTGCTTCTGTTGGTTCTTCCAGGAAGGAGGCATCTCCGTCATATGGTGTGTAGTTCATTGAGATAAAGTTACGAACGTCGATTTTTTCTTTCCAACGGTTTCCTTTGAAACCTTCCCACTGTGAAAAGTTTTTCATTTTTGCACCTCACTATAATATAATTTATTCCGCGTATGTCCCGTCTAACTTTTCTCACAAAAGAAAAATAAGACCGGAATCTTATTAGTTTCAAGTGAACACTCCCTTGTTCACGCTGCTAGTTTACACTATAGAAAGTACCAATGTCAATTCTTTAACGAATGCTTTTAATTTTGTACAATTTGTGGTGTCTTCTTGAAAGTAATCATCAATATATTGTATTTTTACAGGTACAATATTTCTTTTGTCAGATATCAGATCTTATTTTTTGCTTCTATAATAATGCTGCCTGTAATAACAGTTCCCGCTGCACCCATAAGGAAACAGTATTTTTTTCATGGAGTTTATATAGTCTTTTTCTGTTTTGGACGCTTTAAGAATATCCAGTGCTCTTCGCAGATTTCGGATATCTTTTTCCATAAAATCCGTATAATTTCCCCTGCCGACCAGTTTCAGGTGTGTGATGCCCGCTTCCTTAAGGCGATAAAGTGCACAAAAACCGCAGCCGCTTGCTCCGGGGAGATAGCCCGTATCGTCTTCTGCCGGAATTTCTGTGGAAGGTGTTTCCTGTCCCGGAATGTCATCCCGGTCTGATGTTGCTTTACCACACGTTATATAGTCATTCCTCTGTTGTCCGTTTTTTATGCATGTAAGCAGATAAGGCACACGGCAAAGATATCCCATCTCATCGCAGTGAAGGGAATTACAGAATGCACCGGTAAACTGGCAGAGTTCATTCAAAGCAAATGCCTCGAACTCAAGTCTGCTCTGTGATGGTCTTACGTCTCGCTTACCTTCTGTATTTCCGACATTCTGCCTCCGCACATGTGTAATCACAGATTTCATGTCCTCAATTGTATTCTTCCTGTGAAAAATTACCCGTTTGAGCTTCATCTGCTGAAAAATATCCACCATTCCGGTATTCACTTCCGCTGTCTCTCCGCTTAAATGAATCTCACAGTCGATATGCTGTTTTCGAAGATACAAGATCAGTGCCGGATCTGCGATAATGTAGCTGTCAAATCCAATTCTCATGCATTTCTTTATCATTTCTGCAATTTCCGGGTACTGTTCCGGGATATAATAAAGGGCGTTAAACGTCAGATGCACCGGTTTCCCATACTCTTTCACCATTGCGGCAAGGATTTCCAGCTCTCCCAAAGAACCAATCTGCACATTATAAGAAAGGACTTCCCTGCGATTGAGCGGCATGACCGTCCCATATTTCTTTGTCCATTCGTATGGCACATAACCGCAAAAAAATTCATCTGCTCCGGCATGGACAAATCGTTCATATTCATCTATCGATCCTAAACCTGCAGTAATCTTCATTTGCATTTCCTCTCCATTATCGTATTTGTCATTTCTGTCCTTATCGATTTTATCCATTTCGTCTGAATCAATGTTTTTTGCTTATATCAACCCCAGCACAAACCGGTCGATTCCTGCTTCTTCCTTCTCTTTAAGTATTTCCGGGTGCATCAGAGTTTCCAGATCCAGCCCGAACAGCGAATTATATCTGCCGATCATATGCAGATGTTCCGGATATATCAGCATATATTTTTCGCAAAAATGTGGACAGTTTTCTACAAAGCTCTGTTTCCCCCGTTCTCCTTCTGTGCAGATTGCATGAAGCTGACAGTACTGGGAAGTATTCGTCTGATAAAAAGGAAAATGCAGACTGTTTTTTCCTTCCGGAAAACGCTGGGGATAACCACAGCTCTCCCATTCAAAGCGCTGAAATCCGCACTTCTCCCGCAGAAAATCTCTGTAAAAATCTGCATTCAGGCTGTTTTCACTGTAAAATTCCCGCGCTCCTTTTTTGTATTTCATCCGGGGATCTTTTTTTCTTTTGTTGAGCAAAGTTCCCATGCACAGTTTCAGATGCGGGGTCTTTTTCGCCATAGAGAGTATCGCCCAGTCATTTACCACAATTTCTACATCTTTTTGTTTTTCTTCGCACCAGTTATCCACCATACGAAGCATTTTTTCGGTGTTTTTCAACAGGTTTTCACGGACATATGTGTAAACGATCGTGATTGCCAGATCCTCCCGGTATGCTTTATCAAGCAGGGTTTTCAGTGTCTTTTCCTCTGGAAACAGCAGATGGCAAAACTGATTTCCAATGTAAAGCCTGTCCGGAACACACTCCTGTATCTCCCCGGAAAATGCAAAAAACGTCTGCTCCCAGTAATGTTTCATAAAATCCTGAATATTTTCTTCAAGGTACATCCTGTACAGTTCGGGGCGATCAAGTTCCAGTACAAATTCCTTCGATTCATGCAAAACCTCCGCAAGTTTTGTTCCCGGGACATCCTGAAACCATATATTTTTCTGTTCTGTCAGATTTTTCGCGAAAATTTCATCTTTTTCTGCGGGATAGCCGGTCAGTGCTTCAGCAAGCGCAGCATCGTCTTCTTCTGTTTTCAGATGAATATATCGGGTATAACGTCTGAGCAGTCCCTGTACTTCTTTTCGAAAGTCCTCCTGCTTTGTAAATACGGAATAAGTAAAATAAAACTTTTCTTCTTCTGGCTTTTCTATCTGATATTCACGCAAAAGGATCTCCCGGTAATCAGATATTTCATCGTCATAAAAACAGATTCGGAAACACTTTATTTTTCCAGTCAGCGTTTCCGAGTCCTTTGCTGTCCGAAATCGGAAGCCGTTTTCCGCGAGTTCTATGATGCGGATCTCATTCTGGTCTGCAAAGCCTGCAAGCAGACCAAATGGAATCATAGATACTCCATTTATCATTTTCATTTCCCGGCTCCTCCTTTCAGACATACTCAAGCTTCTTCTTTTTCATGTTGTACTGTCTCATGATTCCCGCGAATATAAGCAAGCTGCACAGACTGATCCATACTCCTTCACAAAGGAACGGGGTATGATAGGTCATCTGAACCGTATGTTTCCCCGGTGTCAGATATATGCCTGAATACAACGTATTTATCTGATACAGGTTGGTTTCTTCGCCATCCACATATGCCGTCCATCCCTCACAGTACGGTATCGTGATACACAGCATCTGGCTTTCTTCATTTGTTATCATTCCGGTCATGGAATTTCCTTCAAAGGTCACGTCAGAAAGACCATTCTGTTTACATGCAGCGGTCATTTCTGAAAAATCTTTTACCGGCTGACAAACAATTCTGAAATCCGAAAAAGTATAAGTTCCGGCTTTCTGAAAAGAGATTGTCATCTCCTTTCCGCCGCCTCTGTGGTATCCCATATTTGCAAGGAAATCCTTCACCCCACAGTAAAAATTATTTTTATCCGTCATATAGTGAATCGTCTTTTTATTGTTCTTATATTCTATGTTCAGATTGACCGCAGCCGCTTCTTCCAGTTCCTGCTTCTCTGATTGATAATCCATATCTTCCACAATCAGATATGTTTCACTTTCATCCAGTCCATCAAACTTTAATGTAATACTGCCATCATTCCTGCTGACTTTAAAACCATCTTCAAGAACTTTCACATCTTTTGATGATTCTACCTCATACGGAATCTCCTGATCTGTGTATTTCACAGATTCTGATGCCTCGTTCAGTCCCGTCAGTTCCTCGTCTTTATCAACCACACATACCTGCAGTGCAGCCTGCTGTTTTTCTGTGACTGAAAGTTTATCATAATCCTCTTTGTCCATATAACTGTCGTACACATAAGAAAAAGGAAGTGAGCTGCCAGACCGATACATTGCATAAGTATCATCTTCTTTTATCTTTTCTTCATATCCATAAGGAAGTTGCTCTTCCTTTCCCTTATAAACTGTAGTATATTCGCATCCGGCCAGCGCATTCAGCACAAACCGGCCGTCAAGATCTGTAAAGCTCTGCTCAAATGCCGTATTCAGATACATCTCACGCATATATTCTGCTACAGCAGTATTCGTCGTACTGAAATAGAAATTTGTACTGTTTACGTTCTGTATACATCCACCATTACGAATATTTTTTTTGAAATTAATGCCTGCTGTATCCATCCGGACGTCAACTGCATTATCTCCACTCTCCTGCAAAAGACGGTTTGCATTTCCGGTTACCGTTTCCAGTACTTTACCAGCCTCTGTACACTTCTGCGCCATATCTGCTCCAAACGAGGCATATCTGGCACAGGCATTCAGCAAAATTCCCGCTACAGTACAGCCTATAAGCACAAACATATACATTCCGTTCCAGGCTTTACGCAAGGAGACTCGCAGCTGCAATATCATCAGTATCGCTAAAAGGCAGCACCACACAAGCGCAACTGCCGCAAAATTGCCCTTCTCACGGGATGCCGATGGAAAGAGTGCAATGAGCGTATATATAAGAAGCACAAAACAAAGCTTTATTTTTTCTTTGCGTGTCAATGTCTTAAGCTCCGGAAGCATTTTAACAGAAATCAGCGCCACCAGAAACGCCAAAACGAAGCTCCAGCGGTTTGATACATAAGTAAATCCGTTCAACACATGTCCTACATACGGAATTGCCAGAAAAGCCACAAGAAGCCCCGTTCCGATCTTCAGATGCAGGTTTCCTTTTTTCATAAAAAGCAGAAACATGCTCAAAAGTGCCATTGACGAAAATCCCATAAGTGTATAATATCCGCAGTTATTAAACACAAAAGAAGCCAGAAACTGCTGATAATACTCCGCTGGATAGAGCAGCGGAACATAATGTGCAACGCTCATTCTGGATGAAGTCAGTATTGAAAGTGCATTCGGCAGAAACAAAAATCCCGCCAGCCCGATTCCCAGTACGTACAATGCAATAAATCTGATCAGCCATCCCACAAGTTCCTTCAGCTGGATTTTATGAAAAATCATTACATATCGGAAAACCGCATAAATAAACATAAAAATTGACAGCATATAAAAGAAATAAAAATTGCTGACCGCCGACAGAAACACAGACAATACAAAAACTGCCGGTGATTTTCTCTCAAAAATCTTCTCAATGCCAAGAAGCAAAAGAGGAAGATAAATCATCGGATTCAGGAAAAACGGATGCATGATTCCTGTATATAAAGCAAAGTTTCCAAAGCAGTATATGTAGCTTCCCAGCAGGATATAAAATGGTCTGAAATTCCAGTGTCTGCAATACACAGAGAAGACCAGCCCTGCAAGATAAATCCTTAAAGCGATCAAAAATGTATACAAATATTCCGTTTTTTCAGGGGATACAAATACCGCAAGCAAATTCAGCGGATCCCCCAGCACATAATAATTCATGGTAGTGATCACATCTGCCCCAAGCCCCAGCGTCATATCCCACTGTGGAATAATCAGCTTATGGTTTATAAACAGATTATGCAGAATATCCCGAAGATAATTTCCCAAATATACAAGTGACATATAATGCTGAGCAATCCCATCTTCTCCATTTGATTCATAGACGAAGGATCTTCCATTTTTGATGAATATGAAGAATACCAGAAAGCTGAGTACTGCAAAAATCACTGTATACAGACTATAATAACGCAAACGTTCTTTTCTTTTCATTTCATTTTACTTTCCTGTCTGATAATCCACAGAATACTCATCATTTTTCTTTATAACACAAATTTTTGCCATTTTTATCTACCTCACTCTCATTTAATCGATTCTGTCATTACTGCAACTGTTCAGCCCCCTCACTGTTACTACCTGCCGGATAATTACCATTTACCTCATTATAATCTTCACTCCCTCAACAATGCAACGGGATTCTGCATGTCTCTGTATGTTATCATCTTCATGGCAAAGCACCTCACGGAATACCATCTACAGAAAAAGGCCAGAACTTCTCGCTCTGGTCTTTTTCTTTCGTACATATTTTGTTTCCTGTGGAAATCCATCCAACAATATTGACTGAAACATGGAGATTCCCCTTATCAACCAGAACAGTTTTTGAAT
>OGWU01002156.1_pt1 | contig 10228 bp, 10 predicted proteins | sample 1576071 | NCBI WGS metagenome assembly OGWU01 (sample SAMEA3541582, study PRJEB24748) | human gut metagenome | biome: human gut; feature: human-associated habitat; material: faeces | place: China | collected 2012
CTCCTCGTGGGGATAGGTGTGGGGGGTGAAGGGGATGCCCTTCTGCTCCAAAATGCGCATGACATTGGTTTTTTCTTCTTTCTGCTTTGCCATGGATCTCATTCCTTATTTTGATATGGTTGCACTCACTGCCCACGCAGTTCGATGATTTGATCTCGCAAGGTGGCCGCCAATTCAAATTCAAGAAGTTTTGCAGCTTCTTTCATGGCCTTCTCCAGGCGGGCGATCTCGGCGGCCTTCTCCTGCTTGCTCATGGCCTTCACCCGGCCCTGGCGGGTCTGGGAGGGCTCGTCCGCCGGGGCGGAGATCTCCAGCAGGTCCCGCACCGACTTGATAACCGTCTTGGGCACAATGCCGTGCTCCTTGTTATAGGCGTCCTGCTTCTGGCGGCGGCGCTCGGTCTCGTCCATGGCCCGGCGCATGGAGGGGGTAATGGTGTCGGCGTACATGACCACCATGCCCTCGGCGTTTCGGGCCGCTCGGCCGATGGTCTGGATGAGGGAGGTCTCGGACCGGAGGAAGCCCTCCTTGTCCGCGTCCAGAATGGCCACCAGGGATACCTCGGGCAGGTCCAGACCCTCACGCAGCAGGTTGATGCCCACCAGCACGTCGAAGGTGCCCAGGCGGAGATCCCGGATGATCTCCATGCGCTCCATGGTGTCCACGTCGTGGTGCATGTAGCGCACCTTGATGCCGGTGTTCTGCAAGTAGTCGGTGAGGTCCTCCGCCATCTTCTTGGTGAGGGTGGTGACCAGCACCCGCTCTTTCCGGGCGGTGCGGGCGTTGATCTCCCCGATGAGGTCGTCGATCTGGCCCTCCACCGGCCGCACCTCGATCTTGGGGTCCAGCAGACCGGTGGGCCGGATGACCTGCTCCACGATCTGGCCCGACCGGGTGCGCTCGTACTCGCCGGGGGTGGCGGAGACGTAGATGACCTGATTGAGCCGCTTTTCAAATTCCTCAAACTTCAGGGGCCGGTTGTCGTAGGCGCAGGGCAGGCGGAAGCCGTAGTCCACCAGGGTGTTCTTCCGGGCCCGGTCGCCGTTGTACATGGCCCGCACCTGGGGCAGGGTAACGTGGCTCTCGTCGATGAACAGCACAAAGTCCTTGGGGAAGTAGTCCAGCAGGGTGTGGGGCGGGGAGCCCACCGGGCGGCCCTCAATGACCCGGGAGTAGTTCTCAATGCCGGAGCAATAGCCCAGCTCCTGCATCATCTCCACGTCGTACATGGTACGCTGCTTGATGCGCTGGGCCTCGATGAGCTTGCCCTCCTTCTCAAAGTAGGCCACCCGCTCCTCCAGCTCCTTGTAGATCTCCTGAACGGCGGCGTCCATCTTCTCCTTGGGGGTAACGTAGTGGGTGGCGGGCCAGATGGGGATGTGGCTGAGCTTGCGGATGGGGGAACCGGTGGCCACGTTGATTTCCGAGATGCGGTCGATCTCATCTCCGAAGAACTCCACCCGGATAGCGGTGTCCTTCCAGTAGGCGGGCCACACCTCCACTGTGTCTCCCCGAACCCGGAACATGTTGCGCTCAAAGGCGATGTCGTTGCGCTCATAGCGGATGGCCACCAACCGCTTTAAAAACTCGTCCCGCTCCAGGGTATCGCCCACCCGGAGAGAGACCATCATCTTGGCAAAGTCCTCCGGCTCGCCCAGGCCGTAGATGCAGGACACGGAGGAGACCACGATCACATCCCGCCGCTCCAGCAGGGAGGCGGTGGCAGAGAGCCGCAGGCGGTCGATTTCCTCATTGATGGCCGAGTCCTTCTCGATAAAGGTGTCGGTATGGGGGATATAGGCCTCGGGCTGGTAGTAGTCATAGTAGGAGACGAAGTATTCCACCGCGTTGTTGGGGAAAAACTCCTTGAACTCGGCGCACAGCTGGGCGGCCAGGGTCTTGTTGTGGGCCAGCACCAGGGTGGGCCGCTGGACCTGCTCGATGATCTTGGCCATGGTGAAGGTTTTTCCTGAGCCGGTGACGCCCAGCAGGGTCTGCTCATCCAGGCCCATCTCGATGCCCTGGGACAGGGCCTCGATGGCCTGAGGCTGGTCACCCGACGGCGTATACTCGGAAACCACTTCAAATTTCGGCATATCGTCCCCTCCTTTGCCCGTTGTCTCGTCCTATCATTATATCAGAACTAATGTTCTACGGCAACCAAAACTTGCGCCTCTCCCCTAGTTTGTTGGGAGAGGCGCAGATCTTATACAAATTTTAGTCCCCGCAGCTTGCGGCTCTCGCTCATGGACACCATATCCCCGTCCACAAAGACTAGGTGGTCCACCAGCTCGATGCCGATGGGGGCCAGGATGGCCCGCAAGGTGTCGGTGGTCAGCCAATCGGCCTGGGAGGGGACGGCCGTCCTGCTCGTATTCCTTGGCCAGTGTCACTTCGTCGTTGTACGTCTGATAACGGTTGAGCAGTTTTTGCGGGTTTCAATCGACTTTACGCGGTCTATCGGAACATTCGCGCTCAGCGATCAAGCAGCGATTGCGCTAATTGCGCGATTTGTGTGGAAGTGTCGGAATTGGCCAGCTCGATACCACCGTCCGCGTCTTCCGGAGAGAGTTTGCCCAACGATTCGAGCACTACGCCAAGATGGCGCACGGTACCTTCGTTGCCGTCGATGATTGCCGCTGTGTCGGGCAGCAGTTCGCGGAAATAGTCGCGGTAAAACACGAAATGCGTGCAGCCAAGCACTACCGAATCGATCGTCGACAAATCATACTGGTCGAAATACTGGTGCAGCGTGTGCATCACAACATCGTGATCGTCGAGTTGGCCGTGCTCAACGATCTCCACCAAACCGGGGCAGGGTTCCGGAAAGATCGTATGGTCTGTTTTGAAACGATCCATCAGCACGGCGAACTTGCGTTCCCGCAACGTCAGGGGAGTAGCTGCGACGATGACACGCTGACGATTGCCATGGCCTCGATCGCACGCCACCTTCAGCGCTGGTTCCATGCCAATGATCGGAATGTCGTATTTGTCGCGCAACTCGTTGGCTGCGGCGGAAGTGGCGGTATTGCAAGCGATGACAACCGCTTTCACTCCCTGCTCCACGAAACGTTTCACAATGGCGTCGGACAGCTTGCGTACCTGTTCAGGTGATTTGGTTCCGTACGGAGCGTTCGCGGAATCGCCAAAATACAGCACGCGTTCGTTCGGCATATCGCGGCGGATTTCGCGCGCCACGGAAATCCCGCCCAAACCGGAATCGAAAACGCCGATTGGTGCCGTTGAAGTCATACGTCCTCCCTTGTTCCGCACGCAAACATACTGCAACATAATGCACACGTGTTGCGTCCAACTTCTTCAATAGCCTACCGCGTGTAGAGTGAATCGGTATGAGCATTCCAAGCATTGTTTACAAAGCGCACGCCACCGGCAACGATTTCGTGGTGTATCTGGACGCCGAAGGCACGTACGAGCCTACCGCCGATGAAGTGCGATTCCTGTGCGACCGTCATTTCGGTATCGGTGGCGATGGCTTGATCCGCCTTACTCATCCGCAGGCGGTGTCCGATTTGAACGACAAGCAGATTGCCGTTTGTGCTGCCGACAATGCGGATTGGTTCATGGACTACCGCAACGCGGATGGTTCGTTGGCTGAGATGTGCGGCAACGGCACGCGTGCGATCACTCTGTTCGCGCAACGGCAGGGTATTGCCGGTCAGCCGGGCGGTGAACCGTTCCGTCTCGGCACCCGTGCCGGTGTGAAGGTTCTGACTTCACTTGGCGATGTGCCGACTCTTGGCAAGGACGTGTTCCAGGTTGAGATGGGTTCATGGAAGCGTGGCGATCTTGATGGATACGAAGTGACGATTCCCGGCACGGCCGGTTCCGCACGCGGCACGTTCGTGGACATGGGCAATCCGCATGTGGTGGCCGTCATCGAAGACGCGTTCTCCAGCCTGCCGACGGTGGAACAGCTTGATTTGGTGACCAAGCCGGTGGTCGCGCCCCGAATCGAAAGCGACCAGAATGTTGAGTTCGTGCGCATCGACGAGCAAAGCGAAGGCGACAACGAGGGCAACGCCACCATGCGCGTCAACGAACGCGGCTGCGGCGAAACCCTGTCGTGCGGAACCGGCCTGTGCGCCACCGCCATCACGTTGCGTGCCAAAACCGGCATCGACCATTGGACGATCACCGTGCGTGGCGGCACCCTGCGCGTCGACGTGACCGATAACGACGTGAAACTCACCGGATCGGCCACCATCGTCGGCAAAATCGAACTGCTGTAAGGTTTTGCGCATAACACTGAAATTTGCGGATACGCAAAAGAAAGAAGCCGGCTGTTTCCAGTCGGCTTCTCTTGTAGGCGAGTGAATCCCTACTGCTGATTGGACGTTACTTGACGTCAACTGAACAGCAGGGGGCCGTCTTCGACGAGAATGATCACAATCAATGTCACGATCCATAAGACATCGACCATCAGATCGTAATTAAGACGGTAGTAGGTGCGTACGCCCTCGCGCTTGGCCGGAATCTCCTGAACCACCGCCGTGGCATGAGACAACGCCATGAACTGCACGGTGGTGGAGAACATCAGGCACAGACACCACGGGCATAGCGCGTTGATCACAAACAACGACTGCGAGGTCAGCCAATACGAATAAGCCAGCGCGGCCAATCCACCCAGCCATGTGCACAACGCAAACCAGCGGGGCACGGCGACCTTCGTCAAACCGATCACCGCGATCGTTACGAACACTGATTCCGCGGCGATGCCGAAGAACGCATTCGGGAAACTCAAACCGGCGAACTTCACAACCTCAGCCTGCCACGATTCCGCAACCGCGGAACACGACATCACGGCATTCACATCACAGCTGAGCTTCTGACCGGGATTGCGCGCCAATTTCAGTGTCTCGGCGGAAAGCACGAACGATACGACCAGCGCTACCGCCGAGGCGATCAGCATGACTAGATACGTCCATGTCGCGGTATGCCGCCAACCGCGCGGCTTCGTATAATCATCGTCGAGAGTGGCTTCGGCAACCTGTTCGCCGGAAAAATCGCTCATCGTGCATCCTTGAATCAAAATACAAACGTTGTCATCGCCTAGTTTACGCGGTATTGTGCCGAGTCGCGCCAAAAACAGCTTACGATGGATACATGATTCGCGTAGGCACTGCGGCACCGCCCGCTGAAGGTTGGGACATTCACTGCCATACCGTTTTTTCCGACGGTACGGAAACGCCGCGTGCGTTGTTGCAGGAAGCGAGAGCATTGCAATTGCATGGTGTTGCGATTGCCGATCATGACACGACCTCCGGTTGGCAGGATGCGTTGGCTGCTTCGCGGGAGGTCAGATTGCCGTTGTTACGCGGTACGGAAATCACTGCCGTCGATGAGAGCGTATCCGTGCACATGCTCGCATTCCAATATGATCCGCTGAACGCCGATATCAGCGAGATGTTCGCGTCCACCCGCGAGGCGCGACTGCGTAGAACCAAGCGCATGGTCGAACTGATGGCGCAGGATTTTCCGATTACGTGGGATGATGTGCTCGCGCAGGTGCGTGAAGGCAAACGCACCACGATAGGCCGGCCGCATATCGCCGACGCATTGGTGGCTGCCGGCGTGTATGAAACACGATCCGACGCTTTCGCCGATGCGGTGAGCGCAACGTCGAAATATTACATTCCCACGCCGTCGCCGACCACGCACGACGTGGTGGCCGCGGTCAAGGGTGCGGGCGGGGTGGTGGTGATCGCCCACGCCGGAGACCCCCGGCGCAATCGGACATTACTGACCGACCGGCAAATCGAATCTCTCATCACCGAAGGCTTGGACGGTTTGGAAGTGTGGCATCGCGGCAATCCATCAGAACAGCGTGAACGTCTGCTCACCATTGCGCGCCGGCACGACCTGCTGGTAACAGGCGGATCCGACTGGCATGGTAAAGGCAAGCCGAACGCGCTGGGGGAGAACCTCACCAGCGACGAAACAGTTCAGGAAATCATCAATCGAGGCGTCCTCTTGAGCAAAGAATCGTCGAAGGCGAAAATAAAAAACCGAAACGCAATCATCGACGCGTAATTGAGATATGAAACCAGAAACGAGTTGATCGCCCAAAATGGAAAAGCCAGGCGCGAACGTCTAGCTTTTCTTGTTACGTCGAAAACGTGTGTTTCAGTTCGAAGCTGAAATCTGGTGATGCGAACGGGTCAGAGGTTGCCGAAACCGACGGCGTGCTTGGTTTCGGAACCGATGATGGCGTAGCCGAGCGAGCCTGCCGGCACCACGATGCGACGACCCTTGTCGTCCGTCAGATTGATGGTCTTGCCGTTCTCCACGGCGTCGGCGATGGCCGCGTTGACCTCATCGGCGCTCTGTTCGGTGCTGAAGGTGACGGTGCGGGCCACATTCTGAATGCCGAGTTCAATATCCATGGATGCTCCTTCGTGATAATGCGCAATGCATGCGCACGTGTATGTACGGGTTATGTGCGCCTATTCTACGCGTAGCTTCTCATCGGTGGCGTCTTCCGCCTCCCACTGATTGATCTGCGCCTGCGCTTTCTGCATGGTCGCCTCATCTCGCTCCAACAGTGGAATGAGTACTGTCGCGGCCTCGCTGTGCGATGCGGGAATCGATTCCTCGTTCGTATCGTCGTTGTCGTCGGCCGTTTCCAGCCTGCTGATTACCATGGTGGAACTTGACGGCATGGATTCGTGCCGTTCTTTTGCGGAATGTTCCGGAATGAAAGTGCTGACCGAGGTCGCCTCATGTTCATTCGTATTGCCGGACGGTGCTTGTGATTGCTGGGTTCCGGCCGGTGCGAACGCTTCCGTCGCGTCGTTGACGATTTCCTTCGTCTTGCGGACCGGCTGGGAGCCGGTCACGTCGAAATCGCCGGTCGCGTCGAAATCGCCGGTCGCGTCGAAATCGCCAGTGGAATCATCCATATCCACAGCGTCAACATGACGTTCGCCGGTCGTGTCGGAATCATTCTGCTGTGCGGCCGCGTTACGGCGACGCTCCGATTCGTTCAGCAACGTGCCTACGGTGATTGTGCTCGGCGGGCGCTGGGGGCGATCCTTGGACTCCTGCTTCGTTTCAGTTTGCACGCGATTCTTCGCTGTGGCGACACCCAACTGGTGGGCCAGGCGTTCCACCTGCGCCTTGAATTGCATAATCTTGGCGTTGTCTGCCTTGTTCAAAGCGGAAATAAAATCGCCGACCTGCTCCATCTGCAGCCACAGATTGGCCCGCAGCATAATCAGATCATCCAAACGATTGCCCAACATGCGACCGTATGCGGAAAGCAAGGCATTGCGGTGGTTCTCGTCAAGCTTGGCGAAAATCCAAGCCAAATCGCGGGCAGGATCGTTGACCTGCATATCCTGCCAATTCGTGACCGCGGTGATGGACGAACCGGAAAAAAGCACATCGCCGTCACGCAACCCGCCATGCACCGGGCAAGTGGAGAACGACCACAGGCCGTCGGTCTCAAGAATATTCGCCCAACTAGTGGTGATCTCCTGCGGAACATGACCAGCCTGACGCAGGCGCTTGATCCAAGCGGTCAGCTGAGCGCGAATCTGGCATCCGGTGATTACTTTTGATACGATTTATGAAACTGGACAATATCAGATTGTTGCGGTGGTAAAGACACATGTAAAGGAAAAAGACGAATCCGGATTCCTTTATTACTGGTTTCGGAATTATAAAAACCGGAAAGAGTTTCAGAATCTGCTGGATTTTGTGGAAGAGAACCGTGTGTATGATACAGGGGAGCATCTTATCTATGGAGATACCACAATTATGCTTTCTACCTGTGAATACACGGTAAACAATGGGAGACTCGTAGTCATAGCAAAAAGGATATAGGGCAGAAGATGAAAAAATTAGGGATGATGAAAACGATACTGATGATGGGATGTGCGCTGGCGTTGCTTTTTGCAGCCGTTCCGCAGCCGGTTATGGCAGCGAACAGCCAGATGAATCTGACGGTTGGAACAACCAATGATGCAAAAGCCGGGGATACGGTAACGGTACGTCTGGTCGGAAGCAATAATCCGGGACTTTCGACATTTGCAGCAAGACTGGCATATGACGATTCTGATCTGGAATATGTAGGAACCACATGGGCAAATACGATTTCTTCGGATTCGGGAAATATTGAGCTGGTTTCCCCGGTTACGGAAAATAATCAGCAGGCACTTAATCTTTCGGCAATTTTAAATAAGACTTATTCCCAGAATGAAACCATTGCCACGGTTACCTTTAAGGCGAAAAATGCATATACAACGATGCCGGTTACCCTGACAGTGCGTGAAGTGACGGATGCAAGTTACAATCCGGTTACGGTTACAACGGTTGTGGATGCTTCTGCAGGACAGACACAGAGCCAGTCACAGTCCCAGAGCACTTCCCAGAGTCAGTCGTACAGTCAGGATGACACAGAGTATACAGATGATATAGATGATACAGACGATACGGACGATACGGACGATACCGATTCGTACGATGATACAGACGATATGCAGGATTCCCAGAGCAGCAGTGGGAATACACATAAAACTTCATCGAACAAAAAGAATAACAGTGGAAATACATCAAAAAACGGAAACCGGACAGATGCAACACCAAAGACAGGTGCGGTTGATCTGCGGATGGTATTTGGAGCAGCAGTAATTGTTTTTTTACTGGCAGCAGCAGGCTGCATCCGTTTCCTGAATAAAAAGAAAGAGTAAATTATGAATTATGCTGGAATTAAGTATTGTGACATCGCAAACGGTCTCGGCTGTCGGACGGTACTGTTTGTATCCGGATGCCGCAATGCATGTAAGGGCTGTTTTCAGCCACAGACATGGGATTTTACCTATGGAGAATGTTTCGATGAGCAGGTACAGCAAAAGGTGCTTGATTCACTGAAACCGGAGTATATAGAGGGAATGACCCTGTTGGGAGGAGAGCCGTTTGAGGAAGAAAATCAGGAGGCTCTTCTTCCTTTTATGAAAAAAGTAAAAAGTTTGTATCCGGATAAGAATGTCTGGGCATTTACCGGATATATATATGATAAAGACCTGATTTTGGGAGGCAGAAAACATACGAAAGACACGGATGACCTGCTTTCCCTGATCGATGTACTGGTGGACGGTCCATTTATTGAGGAACAGAAGGATATTACGCTCAAGTTCCGGGGATCGGTCAATCAGCGCATTCTTGACTTGAAAAAAACCATGGAAAGTGGCAAAATAGTTAAGTTGATGGAATAGTTAGGAAAACGAGGATGGATACATATGAAAAAGCATATTAATGCATTGTTGGGATTTGTCTGTTATACAATCGGTGTGATTGCAGCAGCATATTACGGGTTGTGGAAGATGCTTGTGCTTCCGCTTCATACTCTGGCAGTTTCTTTTCTGGCAGGGGATCTGAATGTCACACTGCTTGCGGTATGTGTTGTCAAAATACTTTTTTCAACAACGATGGCAGGATTGATCTGGTGCATTGGCTATATAGCCTATAATCACTTTAAAGGCACACAGGATCCGGACTGGGAAACTATGGAGAAAGAGTACATGGCAGAAAAAGAAGAGAAAGAGAGGCAGGCATCGTGATTTTACGGGTTCCGGAATATTATGAGAAATTTTCCTGCATTGCATCCCGCTGCAAGGACAGTTGCTGTGCAGGCTGGGAAATTGACATTGATGAGGATTCCTATGCATATTACAACAGTGTGGAAGGTAAATTTGGCAAAAGACTCAAAGAAAGTATGTATGAGGCCGATCCGGATGATGATGGCGGTGGATACCGTTTTAAGCTGAAAGGGAAGAAACGCTGTGCCATGCTCAATGACCATAATCTCTGTGATCTTTATACAGCACTTGGGGAAGAGGCTCTGTGTGAAGTGTGTACAGAATATCCGCGTTTTTCCCTGATTTACGGAGATGTGGAGCAGAAAGCACTGAGTCTTTCCTGCGAGGAAGTCGGACGGATTCTGTTTGAGCGGACAGAACCGGAAAAGCTGGTGGATATAGAGCTGCCCGGAAATTGCGATGACGGTGAGGACGATCCGGCATATGTTGCATTCATGGAGTGGGTGCAGCAGGAGTCGGTGAATATTCTGCAGAATCGTACCCATAATATTCCGGAGCGCATGAGAGAGTTTCTGGCGTGGTGTGACCGTGTACAGACCGTGATCAATTATGCACAGGCAAAAGAGGATATGTCGGTACTGGCAGACTGGAGATACGAAGATGCCGGT
>OGWU01002172.1_pt1 | contig 10181 bp, 7 predicted proteins | sample 1576071 | NCBI WGS metagenome assembly OGWU01 (sample SAMEA3541582, study PRJEB24748) | human gut metagenome | biome: human gut; feature: human-associated habitat; material: faeces | place: China | collected 2012
AAATTAACTTATCCGATTGGAATTATTTCTTATTATTACCGTTCAATTACTCTTGACGATTTAGTTTGGGAAAATGTTTACATGCCCTGGGAAAATGTTCAAGACTTAGGGAATAATTTAATTTCTTGGGATTATGATCGTTCTACAGAATTATCCGCTTATCCTCAAAATGTTTGTTTTTCCATAACAGGAACTCCTGAATTAAATGAAGATGTTATTTTTAATATCATTGATAATAGAAGTTATTATGGACAAGGAAAGTTGGGCGAGCGGGTGGGAGGGCATACGCACCGCAACCGTGTCAAGTCCGGCGCTGACTTCCTCCGGAATCGCGGGGGATTTTGGCAGGATCATCGTCAGCGGACCCGGCCAATAGGCGCGGGCAAGCCGGATTGCCTGCGTGGGCACTTCACCGACCAAGGGATAAAGCTGCGAAAACGCCGCGATATGGACGATCAGCGGATTATCCTGCGGGCGGCCCTTCGCCTGAAAAATTTTTGCCACAGCCTGCCCGTCAAGCGCGTTTGCGGCAAGGCCATAGACGGTTTCCGTCGGGATTCCGATAAGGCCGCCCGCGCGCAGGAGTGCGCCGATTTCCGCCAGCGCCGGCTGGTCGTCCGGTGTGATCTGATAAAGGTTTGTCTGCATGGAAGCCCCGTTCCTTTCCAAAGCAAGTGCGGGTGTTAAGCATCGCTTTCCGCTTTGAGCTTTTCCGCCGTGTCCGCCGTGATGAGCGCGTCGATCACTTCATCGAGCGCGCCATTCATAATCTGCTCGATTTTATAGAGCGTTAGGCCGATGCGGTGATCGCTGACGCGGCCCTGTGGGAAATTGTAGGTGCGGATGCGCTCACTGCGGTCGCCCGTGCCTACCTGCGCGCGGCGTTCGCCTGCAATCGCCTCATGCTGCTTTTCCCGCTCCGCCTCCAAAATGCGCGAACGCAGGATTTTCATCGCGCGGTCTTTATTCTTATATTGGCTGCGCTCGTCCTGGCATTCGACCACCGTGCCGGTGGGCAGGTGCGTGATGCGGATGGCGGATTCCGTTTTATTGACATGCTGCCCGCCCGCGCCGCCGGAGCGGTAGGTATCGATCTGCAAATCGGCGGGATTGATCTCCACATCCACCTCTTCCGCCTCTGGCAAAACAGCCACGGTTACGGTGGAGGTATGGATGCGGCCCTGCGATTCCGTTTCTGGCACGCGCTGGACGCGGTGCACCCCGCTTTCAAATTTCAAGCGAGAGTAGGCCCCCTCGCCTTCAATCATAAAGCTAACCTCTTTGAAGCCGCCAAGCTCGGTTTCGTTTGCGCTGAGGATTTCGGCCTTCCAGCCCTTTGCCTCGGCATACATGGAATACATGCGCAGGAGGGAGCCTGCAAACAGTGCCGCCTCCTCCCCGCCCGCGCCGCCGCGGATTTCTACGATCACGTTTTTTTCGTCGTTCGGGTCGCGCGGAAGCAGCAAAACTTTCAGCTCCTCCTGCGTGCGCTCCATTTCAGCGCGTGCCTGCTCCAGCTCTTCAAACACCATATCGTGGAACTCTTTATCGAGCCCGCCCGCGTCGAGCAGAGCTTTCGCCTCCTGAAATGTATCGCGCGCCGCCTTGAACTGGCGGTATTTTTCAACGATCGGGGCCAGGCGCTTCGCCTCTTGCATGAGTTTTTTATACTGCGCCTGATCGGTGACGATCTCCGGGTCGCACAGCCGAAGCTGAACCTCTTCATAGCGCGTTTCAACCTTTTCTAACTTTTCCAGCATAGAATGAACCATCCTTCCTTTGGGGGAAAGCCGCAGGGGGCCTTCCAGCGTCTCGATTCAAACGGTCAATCGGCGCTAAGTTTCCGCATCCGGCACGGCGGAACCTTCCCGAAGGATTTTTTTAATATTCTTTTCGATTTTGGCGCGCGGCGCCATAATCTCACGCCCGCACTTTGTGCAACGGATGCGAAAATCCATCCCCGCGCGGAGTACGAGGAATTCTTTATTTTTGCAGGGGTGTTCTTTTTTCATCATTAAGATGTCGCCGGGCCTCACATCCATACCCAAATCGCCTCCAGCCGGATTCCAAAAGGAAAAGATATGGTAAATATTATAGCACAAAGGGGCATGAAAAAAAAGCATTTCCCATATATATAGCAACGTAGCCGGGCCGTATTTGCGCCCCTTAGGCGGAATGCCGGCAGCCGCAAACGAGCGGCAAGGGCAGGTAGGGTCATGCATAGTATGAGAAAAAAGAGGCCGCTTCAGGCGGTGAAATGGGTGGGAAAATGAAACATTTTAAGCCGGAAGGCTGGCTAATGGACACACCGGAAAACCGCGCTGCGTTTGCATCCTCCGCCGCGCTGCGCGATGCCTATTTTGAGGGCAGAATTTTAGAAGCGCGCGCGCTGTTGTGCGATAAAGATCACAATTTGCACGTTGATCTCGGCTGCATGGAGGGGATCATCCCGCGTGAGGAGGCGGCCGTGGGCATCGAGGAGGGCAAGGTGCGGGATATCGCCATTATTTCAAGGGTGAATAAGCCGGTTATGTTTCGCATCACAGGCTTCGATGCGGACGCGCTAGGCCGCACCTCGGCGATTCTCAGCCGCCGTAGCGTACAATTAGAGTGCATGGAAACCGATATTGCCCGCCTGACGCCAGGCGAGGTAATCGATGCGCGTGTATCCCACATGGAGGGCTTCGGCGTTTTTTGCGACATTGGGGCAGGGCTGAGCGCGCTAATGCCGATTGATAGCATCTCTGTTTCCCGCATTCCGCATCCGTCGGAGCGGTTCCGCACGGGCGAGGATATCCGCGCTCTGGTCAAGGGGATTGACGAAAATGGGCGCATCACGCTCACGCACAAAGAGCTGCTCGGCACCTGGGAGCAAAATGCCGCTCAATTCAAGGCGGGGGAGACGGTGCCGGGGGTGATCCGCTCTGTAGAGAAATATGGGGTATTTGTGGAGCTTACGCCGAATCTCGCGGGGCTTGCGGAATATGTGCAGGGCGTTTATGCGGGCCAGCATGCGAGCGTATATATCAAAAGCCTGATTCCGGAACGCATGAAAATCAAGCTGATTATCGTGGATGCTTTTGACGCGGAGTATCCTCCCCCTCCGGTGACCTATTATACGGACAGTGACTACATCGACCATTGGATCTATTCCCCGGAATGCTGCCCAAAGGTGGTTGAGAGCTTCTTTTCCCCTTTGGAGGAGCAGTAGGCAGGTTGAGAAAGCGGAGAAAAAATCCGTTTCTAGTGTCCCCCTTGTGGGAATCTGGAAACGGATTTTTGTATATTCCGGCAAGGTAAGTTCTAGAAAAACATTTTTGTGCTTCAGAAACTGTTATCCTGCACAAAAACAAAACGCCGGATTTGGACAAGTGAACAGGATTTTTTGAAATACGCCTCATTTAATGGATTCTCAAAAGTTTTTATTGAACTGCATCATCAATTATGCTATAATTCACGGTGACACAGAAAAAATATTATTGGTTTTGAATAACAAATATGCTGCGCCCCGCTGGGGCGGGCGTGAAGGAGGAAATTGGTTTGAAAGCCTATCATGCAAAGGATATCCGAAATATTGCGATCGCCGGCCACGGCGGAAGGGGTAAAACGACGCTCGCAGAGGCGATGCTTTATCTGGCGGGGGTAACAGAGCGCCTCGGCCGCATTGCAGACGGGAATACCGTGCTCGACTATGATGGAGAAGAAAAAAAGCGCAGGGCCTCCGTTTCTACAGCAGTTGCGCCGCTGGAATGGAATGGGATTAAGATGAACCTTGTCGACACGCCCGGCCTGTTCGATTTCGCAGGCGGAGTAAGCGAAGGCATTCGGGCAGCGGATTGTGTGCTGATTACGACGGCTGCCGGCTGCAAATACGACGTTGGTGCGGAAAAGGCTTTCAAAGCGGCAGACGCACGCGGAATTGCGAAGATGTTTGCAATTACTAAGGTGGATGCTGAGAATACCGATTTTTATAAAACGCTTGATTTCCTCAAGGAAGTTCATGAAACGCAGCTGTGCCCGATTGTTGTGCCCTATATGGAGGGCGGTGTGGTTCAGGCATATGTCAACCTCATGGCACAGAAGGCATTTACATATCAGAATGGTAAGGCAACCGAAGTTCCCGTCCCGCAGGATGCGCGTATTGCGGAGATGATTAATTTTCTCAAGGAAGCGGTCGCCACGACGGATGACGAGCTAATGGAGAAATTTTTTGATGGCGCGGAGTTCACGCAGGAAGAGATCATCCGCGGCTTGCAGAACGGCATGACGGACGGCTCGATTTACCCTGTGTTTGCCTGCTCCGGCTACACGACTCAGGGCGTTGACCAACTGCTTGACTGTCTGTCGAAGATCGCGCCGCGCGCCTATGAATGCGCGGGTGAAACGGCGGAGGATGCGGATGGGAATCCGGTTGAGCTTCCCTGTGATGCGGATGGCCCGCTTGCCGCGATTTGCTTTAAAACAATTGCCGACCCATTTGTGGGCAAGATGTCCTTCTTTAAGGTCGTATCCGGTAAAATCACGGCGGACGTTCCCGCCTATAATGCACGCACGCAGGAGAGTGAGCGCATGGGTAAGATTATCTCTGTGCGCGGTGCGAAGCAGGAGGATATTTCGGAAATCGCAGCGGGCGATATCGGCGTTGTGACAAAGCTCTCAAATATGCGCACGGGCGACACGCTGTGCAGCCCGAAAAAGGTATTGAAGCTCGCTCCTGTCTCCTTCCCGGAGCCGTGCCTGAGCATGGCGGTCAAGGTGGCGAAGAAGGGCGAGGAGGAAAAGGTAGCGGCGGGCCTTTTCCGTCTGATGGAGGAAGACCCCACCATCACCTTCCGGTCCAACCATGAAACGCACGAGCAGATTCTTTCCGGCCTCGGCGAACAGCATCTTGATGTGATCGTTTCCAAGCTTAAAACGAAATTCGGCGTGGATGTATCCCTTAGCGTGCCGAAGGTGGCATACCGGGAATCCATCAAAAAGCGTGTGGAGGTGCAGGGCCGTCACAAGAAGCAGTCCGGCGGCCACGGGCAGTTTGGCGATGTGTTTATCCGCTTTGAGCCCTGCGACAGCGATGAGCTGGTGTTTGCGGAGGAGGTTGTGGGCGGCTCCGTGCCGAAAAACTTCTTCCCAGCTGTGGAAAAGGGTCTGCGCGATAGTGTCACAAAGGGCGTGTTGGCCGGGTATCCGATGGTTGGCTTGAAAGCGACGCTGTATGATGGATCTTACCATCCGGTAGATTCTTCAGAAATGGCGTTTAAAACGGCGGCGTCTATTGCTTATAAAAACGGTATCCCGAAGGCGGACCCGGTCATTCTTGAACCGATTGGGACGTTAAAGGCCTATATGCCGGATGAGAAAATGGGCGATATCATGGGTGATATCACGAAGCGCCGTGGCCGCGTGTTGGGCATGGGCCCGGCAGAGGATAAAATGCAGGAGATTGTGGCTGAGGTGCCAATGGCGGAGATGGGCGATTTTGCAACGACGCTGCGCTCTGTAACGCATGGCAGGGGCCATTTCTCGCTGGAATTCACCCGCTATGAGGAAGCGCCGGCGAACGTGGCAGAAAAAGTAATTGAGGATGCGAAGGCACAGGAAGAAGAATGAAAACCGCATGGAGCCTCTCTTGGTACCGCGTGGTTATGGCAGGCATTGTTTAATATAAAAATTGAGAAAGGGGAACGGCGGCCTTCGAGTTGGGGGCGCGCCGTTTCTTTTTTTCACTCTCCAGTGTTTCCACAGGTTTTGGTGGAAAACTTTGTGGAAAGTATGGAAAACTAAGCAGATCAGGTGTTTTGATGGGCTTACCTCCTTGTTATCCACGAATCGGCCTTTGGCTGGATTTATATTTGGCCAAAAAGCTGTGATAGCCGTCAGCAGCATCCCTCTGTTTTTTGGGGTATAGCAAATATTAAAAAAATCGTCTGCAATAAGGCCTTGATTCAGTGGTTTTGTCGCTTGCATTCCGATTTGCCGCAATGCTATAATGAATCAATTTATTTCATAGCTTGAGGAGGCCGGAAAATGCTTCTGTTGAACCCGGAAGAGAAGTTTGTCAAAGAGGGCCTTACCTTTGATGATGTGCTGCTCATCCCAGCCCATTCGGATGTTCTGCCCAATCAGGTGGATGTATCAACGAAACTCACCAAGGATATCTCCCTGAACACCCCTCTGATGACCGCTGCGATGGATACTGTCACAGAGGCCCGTATGGCGATTGCGATTGCGCGCGAAGGCGGCATTGGCGTCATCCACAAAAATATGGCGATCGAGCGCCAGGCACAAGAGGTAGATAAGGTGAAGCGCTCTGAGAACGGTGTAATTGTCAACCCGTTTTTTCTTTCGCCCGACCGTTTTGTTCATGAAGCGCTCGATTTGATGAGGCGGTATAAAATTTCAGGCGTGCCGATCTGCCGGGAGGGTAAGCTGGTCGGTATCCTGACGAACCGCGACCTGCGGTTTATGACGAACTTTAACGTTCGAATTGAGGATGTGATGACAAAAGAGAATCTTGTCACCTCCCATGTCGGGACAACCCTCATGCAAGCAAAGCAGATCCTTATGCAGCATAAAATTGAGAAGCTGCCTTTAATTGATGACGACGGTTATCTACGCGGTTTAATCACAATTAAGGATATTGAAAAGAGCGTGCAGTACCCCAACTCTGCGCGCGATAAGGGCGGAAGGCTCCTCTGCGCGGCGGCAATCGGCGCAACGGCGGATGTGCTGGAGCGCGCTGGCGCGTTGGTGGAGGCGCAGGTGGATGCGTTGGTGCTTGACTCCGCGCATGGTCACAGCGAGAATATTCTCAAGGCGGTCGGCAAGGTGAAGGCGGCATTCCCGCAGGTTTCCCTCATTGCGGGCAACGTGGCAACGGCGGAGGGCACCCGTGCGCTCATTGAGGCGGGTGCAGACGCGGTAAAAGTAGGCATTGGCCCCGGCTCGATCTGCACTACGCGCGTGGTCGCGGGCATCGGTGTGCCGCAGATCACGGCGGTTTATGATTCCGCCTGTGTGGCGGCAAAATACAACATTCCGATCATTGCGGATGGCGGCATCAAATATTCCGGCGAGATCGTAAAGGCGCTTGCCGCCGGAGCGAATGCGGTGATGATGGGCTCGCTGGTGGCAGGGTGCGAGGAATCCCCCGGCGAGAGCGAGATTTATCAGGGCCGCCAGTTCAAGGTATACCGTGGAATGGGCAGCATCGGTGCGATGAACCAAGGCAGCAAGGATCGTTATTTCCAGCAGGATAACCGCAAGTTGGTGCCAGAGGGCGTGGAGGGCCGTGTGCCTTATAAGGGGCTGCTGTCTGAAACGGTGTTCCAGATGCTGGGGGGTCTGCGCGCGGGCATGGGCTATTGCGGCTGCAAAACCATTGGTGAGCTGCAAAGCAAGGCACAGTTTGTGCGCATCACGAGCGCCGGCTTGATCGAAAGCCATCCGCATGATGTGTTTATTACGAAAGAAGCACCCAATTATTCCGGAAACGCTTAAGAAGCGGCGATATGATGAATTTGCTTGTAACGATAGGGAAAAAACAGCATCATTTATCCGTGAAACCCGGCACGCCATTGCCTGAGGCTTTGGCTCTGCTGGGTTTTCCAATTGCGCTTCCCTGCGGTGGAAAAGGCTCGTGCGGAAAATGCAGAGTCAAAGCGACAGGGCAATTATCACCCATTACTCCGGCGGAGCGGCGTTGCCTCTCGGCGGGGGAATTGCGCAATGGATTGCGCCTGCTATGTCAAACGGCTGTGCTGGGGGAGGCCCGCATAGAGCTGCCGGAGGAAAGTGCGGAGATCGTGGTGGAGGGCGTTTCCGCTATGCCGCAAAACAGGCCGATAGATGGGAAGGCGCTTTGTGCTGCTTTGGATATAGGGACGACAACCGTTGCGGCCCGGCTCTATGTGGCAGAGGAGTTGGAGAGCAGCCCGATCGCGTCTGCTGGGCGGCGAAATCCGCAGGCGGCATTCGGCGCAGACGTTCTCTCCCGCATGGAGAGGGCACAGGCAGGGGATGCACCCGCCCTGCGGGGATGCATCATCGATTGCTTGGATGATCTGCTCACAGAGCTTATGCAAATGGCGCAGGCACGCCCCGCCCAGATTAGGGAATTGGTCATTACGGGGAATACAGCGATGCTCTATCTCCTCACCGGGCGGGATACCGCCTGCCTTTCTAAAGCTCCTTTTTTGCCGGAGCATCTTTTTGGGGACGAAATCACTGCCGAAGCCTTGGGGCTGCATGCAGTTAAGGCCAGCCGCGTTTATCTGCCGCACTGTGCCTCTGCTTTTATTGGGGCTGATTGCCTGTGCGCCATGCTTGCTTGTGGGATGACCGAAGCGGAGGCTCCCTGTGCATTGCTCGACCTTGGCACAAATGGGGAGCTTGCTGTTTTCAATGGCACTGAGCTTTGGTGTGCATCCACCGCCGCAGGGCCGGCCTTTGAGGGTGCGGGGCTTACCATGGGGATGCCAGCAGTGCCGGGCGCAATCAACCATGTGGAGCGAAAGGGCTTTCGAATTGGCTGCCGCGGAGCGCTTGATTTTTTGCCGCCATCGTGCTACAATCAGCGTAGTTTCATCCTGACCAAAGCGATGATGCGGACAAACCGAAGCTCGTTCCCCATGACGCAGAGAGGGCTGCCCCGGATACCGGGTGCTGCAAGCAGCCTGCCGTGCATCGGGCTTCTACCACCGCAGAGCGCAGAGGAGAACCTCTGCCGGGTGCGCCCGTTACAGCACAGCGAGTGGCGTGCTCTCAAGGGCACGCAATTCGGGTGGAACCGTGGAACGCGTGAAATCTTCAGGCGCTTCATCCCGTAAATTTGAGCGGGATGGAGCGCTTTTTTGTTTTAACTTTCATCAAAAGGAGAACCACTATGAAGATCATCTACAAAGACGGCCATGTGGACGAGTGCCCGCAGGACCAGGAACTGCATGTTATCCGCCACACCGCTGCTCACATCATGGCACAGGCCATCAAGCGCCTGTACCCCGAGGCTGACTTTGCCTTTGGCCCCGCCACCGAGAACGGCTTCTACTACGATGTCGATCTGGGCGACACCAAGCTCACCGATGACGATCTGGCCAACATCGAAAAAGAGATGCGCAAGATCTGCAAGGAAAATCTGGCCATCAAGCCCTTCATCCTGCCCCGTGACGAGGCTGTGAAGCTGATGGAGGAGCGCCAGGAGCACTACAAGATCGAGCACATGGCTGACCTGGCCGACGAAACCGAGTTCAGCTTCTTCCAGCAGGGCGAGTACGTTGACATGTGCATCGGACCCCACCTGACCTACACCAAGGCGCTGAAGGCCTTCAAGATCACCCAGCAGTCCGGCGCATACTGGAAGAACGACAAGGAAAACAAAATGCTGACCCGTATCAACGGCGTGGCATTCCACAACCAGGAAGAGCTGGAAGCCTGGGAGAAGGAGCAGCAGGAGGCCCGTGAGCGCGATCACCGCAAGATCGGCAAGGAGATGGGCCTGTTCATGACCGACGACCTGGTGGGCCGCGGCCTGCCCATGTTCCTGCCCGCAGGCTACACCGTCTGGCAGGAGCTGGAGAACTATATCAAGGAGAAGGAGCGTGCACGCGGCTACCTGCACGTGATGACCCCCTGCATCGGCACCGTGAACCTGTACAAGACCTCCGGCCACTGGGATCACTACCGCGAGAACATGTTCCCCGCCATGGAGATGGAGGGCGAGAGCTACGTCCTGCGCCCGATGAACTGCCCCCACCACATGATGATCTACGCAAATCGTCCCCACTCTTACCGTGACCTGCCCATGCGCATCGGTGAGATCGCACACGATTTCCGTTACGAGTCCTCCGGCACCCTGAAGGGCATTGAGCGCGGCCGCCACTTCTGCCAGAACGATGCCCACCTGTTCTGCACCCCGGAGCAGATCAAGAGCGAGGTTGCCGATGTCTGCAACCTGATCTTCGAGACCTACAAGGACTTCAAGATCACCGATTACCGCTGCGTTCTGTCCCTGCGTGACCCCGCCGACAAGAAGAAGTACCACGACGACGATGCCATGTGGAACCACGCCGAAAACGCTCTGCGCGAGGTGCTGACCGAGCTGGGCATCCACTTCACCGAGGAGATCGGCGAGGCCGCCTTCTACGGCCCCAAGCTGGACGTGAACGTCAAGCCCGCCGTGGGTGCTG
>OGWU01002175.1_pt1 | contig 10175 bp, 11 predicted proteins | sample 1576071 | NCBI WGS metagenome assembly OGWU01 (sample SAMEA3541582, study PRJEB24748) | human gut metagenome | biome: human gut; feature: human-associated habitat; material: faeces | place: China | collected 2012
TATTTCCGGAGGATCATGGATACCCCTGCCGCCGTCGCTTACGCCGGCTCGGTGGAGATCGGCGATACGGTTATCCCGCTGGGCCGGGCAGTTGGAATCAAGCTCTTTTCGGACGGAGTGGTGGTCACCGGCCTGTCCAATGTGGAGTCCACGGACAGCGCCTCCTCCCCCGGGCGGGAAGGCGGTCTGCGGGCAGGCGATGTGATCACCCACATCAATGGCCAGGAGGTCAACACCATTGAGGGCGTCCAGGCCCTGATGGCCCAGGAGCAGGGAGAGTCTCTGACCCTCCAGGTCCAGCGGGAAGGAAAAGCGCTCCAGCTTACCGTACAGCCGGTGCAGAATCAGGAGGGCGCGTATCAATTGGGAGTCTGGCTGCGGGACTCCATGGCCGGTATCGGCACCCTTACCTTCTATGATCCCCAGTCCGGCGTATTTGCCGCCCTGGGCCACGGCATCAGCGACGTGGACACCGCTACCCTCATGCCCCTGGAGACAGGAAGCATCATGAAGGCTACGGTGTCCGACGTCAAGAAAGGTCTCAGCGGAGAGCCGGGAGAGCTGCACGGCGTCTTTGACCTCCAGCACGACCTGGGCACTCTGTACGCCAACACCCAGCAGGGCATCTTCGGCACCCTGGACGACAAGGAATTGGTCCAGAGCGGCCAGGGGGTGGAGATCGCCTCCCGGGACCAGGTGCACACCGGAAAGGCCACCATTCTCTCCAACATTGCCGGAGACCAGGTGGAGGAGTATGAGATCGAAATTCTCACCCTTTACCCGGAGGGCGACGGGGACACCCGCAACCTGATGCTCCAGGTCACCGACCCCCGTCTGCTGGAAACCACTGGCGGCATTGTCCAGGGAATGTCTGGAAGTCCCATTCTCCAGGACGGACGGTTAGTTGGCGCGGTCACCCACGTCCTCATTAACGAGCCCTCCCGCGGCTACGGCATTTTGGCAGAAAACATGGTGAAAACCGCCCAAAGCAGTGCGAAAGCCGCCTAAACAGGTATAAAAACACAGCTGTCCCGGAGAGGAACTTTTCCTGTCCGGGGCAGCATTTTCTTCTCTCTTGCTGCCGGTTTTTCCTGCAAATGTCGAATTTTGTCGGAAGATGTCGAACTTTTGTTTACCATTTTTTGGTAAAAATATCTTGCGCATACTGTCTGATTATGGTACATTTTATTTGACCGATTCAGTGTGTGTCACGGTCAAAATGCCAGCCTTGCAAAGAAGGGAGTTTACATTCATGGAAGCAACCGTATCACTGTTGGTAGCGGACGCCAACGAGGAGTACCGGCATCAATTTATCGAGATGCTCCAGGCCGAGCCGGACCTGCAGGTGGTGGGAGAAACCGGGGACGGATTAGTCCTGCTGGACCAGCTGCAGACGCTGCGCCCCGACGTGGTGGTGATGGAGATCGTCCTGGGCGGAATCGACGGCATTGAGGTGCTGGAGCGGCTGTCTCAGATGGAGCTGGACTATCGCCCCAAGATTTTGATTTTGTCCAGCTATGCCCGCGGCGGAATGGCCGATCTGGCCGCCACACTGGGGGCCGACCATTACATGTCCAAGCCCTGCCGGCCCAATGCGGTATGTCAGCGCATCCGCCAACTAGCCACATTTGCTGCGGTCCCTAGTAATTCACAGGAGCCGGCCCGCTCCTTGGAGGCCATGGTCACCTCCATCATCCACGAGGTGGGCGTACCCGCCCACATCAAGGGCTATCAGTATCTCCGGGAAGCCATTATCCTGGCGGTGGAGGACATGGACGTGATCAACGCCGTGACCAAGGTCCTCTATCCGGAGGTAGCCAAGCGCTTTGGCACCACCGCCTCCCGAGTGGAACGGGCCATCCGCCACGCCATTGAAGTGGCCTGGGACCGCGGTGATCTGGAGACGCTGCAAAAATATTTTGGCTATACCGTCTCCAACGTGAAAGGCAAGCCTACCAACTCGGAGTTTATTGCCATGATTGCCGACCGCCTTCAGCTTCAGCGCCGGGAGGGCTGATCCAATCTGTCCTCTCTCCCTGAGTATATCCCAACCCCCGTATCCTATGTAGTAGAAATGAGCAGAATATGATAGTTTTCCTTCCAGACGGACCGTTGAGCTGAATCTCTGTGGTCCGTCTTTTTTTGCCCTTATAGATTTTTTTGTCTGAATTTGCTATAATAACGAGGAAAAGCGGCCCAGTCAGCCGGGCCGCTTTTCTTCTATTTCCATAGATATAAAAGGAGCGATTGATATGACGATTGAGTACACCCCCCGGGGCGTCTGTTCCCGGTTTTTCTCCATTAAGGTGGAGGACGGCATCATCCAGTCCGTCCAGATCATCGGCGGCTGCGACGGCAACCTCCAGGGGATCTCCCGTCTGATCGAAGGCATGAAGGTAGAGGACGCCATTGCCCGCATGGAGGGCATCCGCTGCGGCGGCAAGCCCACCTCCTGCCCCGACCAGATAGCCAAGGCCCTGCGTACTGCGCTGCCTCAGGCCTGAGTGGTCTTCTCCGGCTGCCCGTGGAGCAGCGCCTGCTGCTTGAGCCAGGGGATCTTGCGCCAGTAAAACAGCACCGTCACCACCGGCGGGATCAGGTCGGAGATGGGCTCGGCGAAGAAGATGGCCATGGCGCCAAAGGCCGCAGGCAGAACAAAGATGGCCACAAAATACACCAGCTTACGGAAGGCGGACAGGGGCAGGGAGTAGCGCATCATTCCCATTCCCGTCAATCCGTCCACGATCACATACTGCACACCCAGGGGCACGATACCCAGGGTGGTGATTCGGATGGCGTTGACCGCCAGGGCGGAAACCTGTACATCGGGGGTAAAGATGCGGGTAAAGGGGGCGGCGAACAGCTGTCCCACCAGGCACAGTACCCCGGTGTACGCCACCGCCAGGATCAGGATGTACTTCTGGGCCTCCAGGATGCGCTTGGGCTGTCCCGCTCCCAGATTGTAGCCCAAAATGGAGGCAGTACCTCCCGTCATGCCGCCCAGAGGCATGGTAACCACCAGCATAAAGCTCTGGGAAATGGTGGCCGCCGCCACCAGCAGGTCGCCCTGGCTCTCGCCGCCGTAGCGCTGGAGCAGGGCATTGAGGACGATAATCATCAGGTTATCCACCGCAATGATCAGGAAGGGCGTTAAACCGGTGGCCAAAATGCGGCCCATCAGCCGGGGACGGTAGCCGCCAAAGGATATGCCCACCTGGGGCACCGGCCCAAACAGGAAGTGGAGCACAAACAGACAGCTGCACAGCTGGCTGAGCACGGTGGCCACCGCCGCCCCCTTGACCCCCATCTTCAGCACGAAAATGAACAGGGGGTCCAGCAAAATATTCATCACCGCGCCCAGGATCACCGACTGCATGCCCTTTTTGGCAAAGCCCTGGCAGATGACAAACTGGTTCATACCGGTAGACAGCAGGGCAAAGACAGTTCCCGACAGATACCAGGAGTAGTACTCCATGGCGTAGGGCAGGGTCTCCGAACTGGCACCGAACAGCATCAGGGCCGGACGGCGAGTGGCATAGGCCACCCCCATCAGGGCCAGGGACATAACAATCAGCAGCAAGAAGGCGTTGGCCACGATCTGTTTGGCCTGCTCTCGCCGGCCCTCGCCCAGGCGGATGCTCACCAGGGGCGAGCCGCCCACGCCCACCCAGAAGGCCACCGACCCCAGCATGGTCACGATGGGGCCGCAAACCCCCGCACCCGCCAGGGCCAAACTGCCCACCTCCGGGATGTTACCGATGTAGATCCGGTCCACCACGCTGTACAGCACGCTGACAAACTGGGCCAGCATGCTGGGAATGGCAATGCGCAGCACCAGCGGGCGGATAGGATCGTTTCTCAGATCATTTTCCACTCTCATGGTCTATTTTCTCTCCCATTTCTCACACATTCGGCCGGTTTTCCGGCTGAGTAGCGGATATTATAGCACACTGTCCATAGCCTGTAAAGCCGCCCGTCCATTCTTCCGGACCGGGGCGGAATTTTTTTGTTCGTTCCCCTTGACAGCTGTGTATATAGCATATATACTGTGCATGTAGTATATATACACTATAACGGAAGGAAAGCCGCAAACTCCATCCGACCCATGCGCAGGGCGGACAGGAGCGGGCGGTTTATATGGTGCGCCAAATGGATATCATTCTCAGCAACTCCAGCGGAAAACCTATCTACGAGCAAATCTCCGACCAGGTGAAAAGCCAAATCCTGTCCGGCACGCTGGCGGCGGGGGACGCCCTGCCCTCCATGCGCCTGCTGGCCAAGGAGCTGCACATCTCGGTCATCACCACCAAGCGGGCCTATGAGGAGCTGGAACGGGAGGGGTTCTTGCAGAACATCCCCGGCAAAGGCTGCTTTGTGGCCCCCCAAAACCGGGAGCTGCTGCGGGAAGCCCAGCTGCACCGGGTGGAGGAGCTCCTGTCCCAGGCGGTGGACGAGGCCCGAAAGGGCGGCTTCACCCTGGAAGAGCTCACGGAAACGCTCAACATATTGTATCAAGGTGACTGATTATGACAAACAGTATTGAAATATCCGGCCTTTGCAAGTCCTACGGCGACTTTGCCCTGGACCATATCGATCTGACTCTCCCCGGCGGGTCCATCATGGGCCTCATCGGGGAAAACGGCGCGGGCAAAACTACCACCATCAAGTGCATCCTGAATCTGATCCGCCGGGACGCGGGCACCATCACCCTCATGGGCTATGACAACATTGCCCAGGAGCGGCAGGCCAAGGCGGAGGTGGGTGTAGTGCTAGACGAGTGCTACTTCCACGACACCCTGCGCCCCGCGGACATCCATACCATTCTCTCCCGGGTCTATCAAAACTGGGATAAGGCACTCTTTGCCTCCTGCCTGAAGAAATTCCAGCTGCCCGAGGGCAAATATGTCAAGGAGTTCTCCCGGGGGATGAAGATGAAGCTGTCCCTGGCCGCCGCCCTGGCTCACCATCCCAAGCTGCTCATTCTGGATGAGGCCACCGCCGGACTGGACCCGGTAGTGCGGGACGAGATTCTGGACGAGTTTTTAAACTTTATTCAGGATGAGGAGCATTCCATTCTCATCTCCAGCCACATTACCAGCGACCTGGAGAAGGTGGCCGACTATATCACCTACCTCCACCAGGGCCGTGTGGTGCTCTCCGAGGCCAAGGACGTCATTCAGGACAACTATGGCCGCCTGGCCTGCACCGCCCAGCAGTTCTCCACCATCCAGCCTGAAGATCTGGTCCGGGTGCGGAAGGGCTCCTATGGCTGCGAGGCCCTGGTGAGCGACCGGGCCGTTTTCCGCAAAAAATACCCCCAGCTGATGGTGGAGCCCATCTCCCTGGAGGACATCATGCTCTTTATTGGAAAGGGGGAGCCAGTATGACCGGCCTGATGGTCAAGGATTTTCTGGTCATGCGGAAATCCATCAAAACCTACATTCTGTTTCTGGCGTTCTACTTTGTCATGGCCGCCCTGGGAATCTTCCCCATCTCTTTTATCACCGCCATGGTACAGATCATCATTATGATGCTGCCCCTGAGCGCCTTCTCCTACGATGAGCTGTCCAAGTGGGACCGGTACGCCTTCTCTCTGCCTCTGGGCCGCCGGGCCGTAGCGGGAGCCCGCTATCTCTTCGCTCTGTCCCTTGCCCTGTTCGCCGCCCTGTTCGGTCTGGTGTCCTGCCTGGTCCTCTCCGGCTTTTTCCACGACCCCAATCTGGTGGAAAACTGCCTGACCGTCATGGTCTCTCTGGGCCTTGGTCTTCTCTACTGCGACATTTTGCTGCCCCTGACCTACAAGCTGGGGCCGGAGCGTGCCCGCCCCTACTTCTACCTGGTCATCTTCCTGCCCATCATTCTCCTGGTGGGAGCCTCTAAACTTGGAATGCTGGACGGTCTCTCCTTCCTGGAGCAGATCCCCGAGGCCACCGCCATCGCATTCGCCCTTCTGCTCCCCCTTCTGCCTCTGCTGGGGATGGTAGTGTCCTATCTTATCTCCTGCCGCATTCTGGAGCGCAAAGAGTTTTAAGCGTCCGGGCCGGTTTTCCTTGCACCGCTCTCCCCCTTCGTGCTACAATAGGCTTAGAGATATTTGGGAGAGGAAGTGTGTTCTATGACCGCTCATCAGGCCATCAAGGAACTCAAGCAAGTCCGGCAGTACTGCACCGCCAGCGCCATCCCCGCCATCGACTACGCCATCCAGGTGCTTCAGGGCCTGGCCGAGCGTGAGAAGAAGGTGGAAGAGGGGAAAAAGCACCAGCCCAGCGGCCCCGCTCCGGAACAGATTCCTGACTAAACCACAAAAAAGGACCCATCCGTTTGGATGGGTCCTTTTTTTATACAATCGATGGTATGGGGCTCAGCTCTCCACGCCGTCGCCGTGGGCGCGCATGAAGAACAGGAAGCCCAGCACCAGCACGATGCCCACAGGCAGAGCCAGCAGACCGGGAGCACCGAAGTGGATCAGCAGTCCGGCCACAATGTAGCTGATGCAGGCGATGAAGGCACAGGCGGTGGCGTAGGGCAGCTGGGTGGACACGTGGTTGACGTGGTCACACTGAGCACCGGCAGAGGCCATGATGGTGGTGTCGGAGATGGGGGAGCAGTGGTCACCGCACACAGCGCCTGCCATGCAGGCGGACACACACACCACGCCCATGGGGTCGTCCAGGGGGAAGATGGCCAGGGTGATGGGGATCAGGATACCGAAGGTGCCCCAGCTGGTGCCGGTGGCAAAGGCCAGCAGGCAGCCAATGATGAACACGATGGCGGGCAGGAACAGGGCAAAGTCTCTGGCGTACTCATTGACCACATACTCTACGAAGGCGGTGGCGCCCAGGGAGTCGGTCATGGCCTTCAGGGACCAGGCAAAGGTGAGGATCATGATGGCGGGCACCATGGCCTTGAAGCCCTCGGGGATGCAGCCCATCATGTCACGGAAGGACATGGCCCGGCGGATGGAGTAGAAAATCAGGGTGAAAATGAGGCCGAAGGCGGAGCCCAGCATCAGGCCCACGGAGGCGTCGGAGTTGGAGAAGGCATCCACAAAGTTGGTGCCGGAGAAGAAGCCGCCGGAGTAGATCATACCGATGACGCAGCAGATGACCAGCACAATGATGGGCAGCACCAGGTCGATGACCTTGCCCTTGCTGTCGTCGGCGTCCTCCTCGATGAGGCCGGCATAGGGGTTGGAGCCGGAGAACAGGTCGCCGGTCTTGATGGCGTTACGCTCATACTTGAGCATGGGGCCAAACTCCACCTTCATGACCACCATGGAGATCATCATCACGATGGTGAGCAGGGCGTAGAAGTTATAGGGAATGGCCTTGATGAACAGGGCCAGGCCCTGACCGTCCTCCACGAAGCCGGAGACGGCGGCGGCCCAGGAGCTGATGGGGGCGATGATACAAACCGGGGCGGCGGTGGCGTCGATGAGGTAGGCCAGCTTCACGCGGGAGACGTTGTGCTTGTCGGTGATAGGACGCATAACGGAGCCCACGGTGAGGCAGTTGAAGTAGTCATCGATGAAGATGAGCACACCCAGCAGGATGGCAGCCAGCTGCGCGCCTACCCGGCTCTTGATGTTCTGGGAGGCCCAGCGGCCGAAGGCGGCGGAGCCGCCGGCCTTGTTCATCAGGTCCACCATGATGCCCAGCATCACCAGGAAGATCAGGATGGAGATGTCGATGGCATTGATCATGCCCACGCCCTCACCGGCGCCGACAAAATTCACCACCATCTGCCAGGGCTGGAAATTCGCCAGCAGCAGAGCGCCGGCCAGGCAGCCCAGGAACAGGGAAGAATACACTTCCTTACTGATCAGGGCCAGGGCAATGGCCACGACCGGGGGGAACAGGGCCCATCCGGTAGCGATGAAGCCGCTGCCATCGTTGGTGACCTTCGCGATGACCAGAGCGATCACAACGATCGCCAGCGCAATAAAATACGCTATTTTGGTACCTTTCTTTTCCATTAGAGTGATTTACCTCCTCAGATTTGGTTCTTTTATGTTACCGTTTTTGGGCCGGATTGTCAAGATTTCAGCAACGGGATTCTGAATGGGAATTTGAACAAATTATGAACTTGCAATTTGTTCGTTCCGTCAAATATTCCAGTGCTTCTCACTTTCTTTATGCCAAAAGCGCCGTTTTTTATAAGAACTATATAAAAAATGTGTTAATTTTTCAAAGTTTCTTAACGCGTTCTTAGCGGTAAAAATCCCGTTTTTGCGAGGAACGGCTCCCTTCTCCGGCCCGAAACATGAACCAAATTTCGTTTATATCCTCATTTTGGCAGTCACGCCGCGCCCAGAGGCGCGGTCCCGCCAAAAGCGCATAAGCATACAAAAAACGGGCAGGAAGCGCACAGCGCTCCCTGCCCGCAAGGGTCAGGCTTCAGAAGTTGAACACCACGCCCACCACGGCGGAGGCCAGGATGAACACGATGGGGTGCAGGCCCTTGGTGGGCTTGACCCACCGGGTCAGCACCAGGATCACCGCCGCCAGGGCCAGGGCCTTCCAGTTGACGATGGCCAGGCCCGCTGCCCCGGTGTTCAGCAAGGTGATGGCCACCACCGACAGGCCCGCCGCCGCCACCATAGCCGTGGACGCCGGGCGCAGACCGTAAAACGCCGCCTCCACATAGCGGTTGTGGCGGAAGGCCTTCAGAAAGGCCGCGATGATCAGAATCACGATGACGGACGGCGTCACCAGGCCCAGGGTGGAAATAATGGCCCCGGGAATGCCCCGGGTGACAAAGCCCACATAGGTGGCCATGTTCACGCCGATGGGGCCAGGGGTGGACTCGCTGACCGCCAGCATATCCGCCAGCTGGGGCCGGGTGAACCAGCCGGTGCGGTCCGCCATATCGTACAGAAACGGCAGAGTGGCCAGGCCGCCGCCTACGGCGAACAGGCCGGTTTTGAAAAATTCGTAAAACAGCTGCAGATAGATCATGACCGCTTCGCCCCCAGATTCTTGATCAGCAGCCCCGCCACGGCTGCCGCCAACACATAGATAATGGGCGAGAGCTTGGTGAACACCGACAGTGCCAGGATCACCAGGAAGATCACCAGGCCCCACACGTCCTTCACCGCGCCCTTCCACAGCTTCAGCACGGCGTTGAAAATCAGCACGCACACGCACACCCTGATCCCGGCAAAGGCGTGCTGCACCCAGGCCAGATGGGAAAACGCGTCGATGACCCCGGCCAGGGCCGCAATGATGATAAGAGACGGGAACACCACGCCCAGGGTGGCCACGATGCCGCCGATGATGCCCCGGCGCTTCTGGCCGATAAACGTGGCGGTGTTCACGGCGATGACGCCGGGGGTACACTGGCCGATGGCAAAGTAATCGGTCAGCTCCTCATCGGTGGCCCAGCCCTTGTTCTCCACCACCTCCCGCTGCAGGATCGGCAGCATGGCATAGCCGCCGCCGAAGGTCATGACCCCCACCTTGGCGAAGGTCAGAAACAGAGAAAGCAACTCCTTCAACAAACACACCTCCCGAGATAAGCGAACAGCCGCCATTTTCCGGGGAAGACGGCTCCCGGCGATACTATACCCCTTTCCCCTGCGGCTGTCAATCGCCGGGGCATAAAACTTCATGCACTGTGCGGCGCACCGCGAAAACAGGCAAAATCTTCTGTGCATGAAGTTTTGTGCATCATTCCCGGTTGCCCCGAAGGGGCGAGGGAATGGCACATTCTATTTTTTGCTATGCTTTTGCATAGCAAAATTGCGTTATAAACGCTCTTACTTCCGCTTACGGCTCCCGGACGGTTTTCCCATAGTCGCACAGGTCCCGCAGGGTGCAGCCGGCGCAGTCGGGCCGCCGGGCCACGCACACCGCCCGGCCATGGAGCACCATCCGGTGGCAGAAATTGCTGGACTCCTCCGGCGGGATGCAGGCCCGCAGCTGCTGCTCCACCTTCAAGGGGTCCTTGGACCCGTCCGTCAGCCCCAGCAGGCCGGTGATCCGGATGCAGTGGGTGTCGCAGACGTAGCCCGCCTGGCCGTACACGTCCCCCAGGATCAGGTTGGCGGTTTTGCGGCCCACGCCGGGCAGCCGCAGCAGGTCCTCCATATTGTCCGGCACCCGGCCGCCGAAATCCGACAGCAGCATTTTTGCCGCCGCTACGATGTCCCGGGCCTTGGCCCGCCAGAAGCCGCA
>OGWU01002177.1_pt1 | contig 10172 bp, 8 predicted proteins | sample 1576071 | NCBI WGS metagenome assembly OGWU01 (sample SAMEA3541582, study PRJEB24748) | human gut metagenome | biome: human gut; feature: human-associated habitat; material: faeces | place: China | collected 2012
GGTCGCGACATTCTTGTACGTGTTATCTACGGCGCGCGCATCTCGCTTTCCGTTGGCGTTATGGCAACCGCCATCTCCACGATCCTCGGTTTGATCATGGGCGCTCTGGCCGGCTTCTACGGAGGCATCTGGGATACGATCATCATGCGACTGGCCGATATCTTCTTGGCCTTCCCGTATGTTCTGTTCGTGGTCTCGCTCATCGCCGTCCTCGGCCGTTCGTTGACGAACGTGTTCGTGGCCATCGGCATTTTGGGCTGGCCTTCCATCGCCCGTGTGTTCCGATCCGCAATCCTTACGGTCAAAGAGAACGACTACGTGGACGCGGCTCGCTCCATGGGCGCATCTGACATTCGCATCATTGCGCGTCACATCTTCCCGAATTCCGTTGCTTCCATCGTCGTGTACGCCACGATGAACATCGGTGGCGCCATCCTTACCGAGTCTTCGCTGTCCTTCTTGGGCATGGGCGTCGTTCCGCCCACGCCTTCCTGGGGTTCGATGATTCAGGACGGTCAGGCCTACCTGCAGACTGCTCCCTGGATGATGATCATGCCTGGTCTCGCCATTCTTTCGACCGTGCTCGCCTTCACCCTGTTGGGCGACGGTCTGCGCGATGCGCTCGACGTCAAGATGAAGGATGCATAAAGTCATGAAGAAGGATACGAAAAACTACGTCGACCTTAAGACGCAGCCCATCCCTGAGGGGCAGCATCTTCTGGAAGTCGATAACCTCAAGATGTACTTCCATACCGAGGACGGTATCGTCCACGCGGTCGATGGCGTTTCCTATACGCTCGACCGTGGCGAGACCCTAGGCGTGGTAGGCGAGTCCGGTTCGGGTAAGTCCGTGACGGCCATGACCATCATGGGTCTTATCCCGATGCCTCCCGGAAAGATCCATGGCGGTTCCGTGACGTACCGTGGTAAGTCTTTGCTCGATATGAGCGAAGAGGAGATGCAGCACGTTCGCGGTAACGACATCGCCATGATCTTCCAGGATCCCATGACGTCGCTCAACCCGGTCTACAAGATTGGCAAGCAGGTGGGCGAGGGTCTTCGCCTGCACCGTGGCTACAGCAAGGAGCAGGCGCTTAAGCGTGCTACCGAGCTGCTTGACCTGGTGGGCATCCCCGAGCCCGAGAAGCGTGTGAACGAGTACCCGCATCAATTCTCGGGCGGTATGCGCCAGCGCGTTATGATCGCTATGGCACTTGCCTGCGACCCCGACATCCTGATTGCTGACGAGCCCACTACGGCTCTCGACGTGACCATTCAGGCACAGATTATCGAGCTCATGCAGGAGATGCAGGAGAAGAACGGCAACGCTATCGTCATGATTACCCATGACCTGGGTGTCGTCGCCGATATCGCCGATAAGATCATGGTTATGTATGCCGGTCGCCCTGTGGAGTTTGGTACCGCCGACCAGATTTTCTACGAGAGCCGTCACCCCTATACCTGGGGTCTTATTCGCTCCATCCCCGAGCAGGTTATCGACGAGAAGAAGCCGCTTACGCCCATTCACGGCAACCCGCCTTCGCTCGTCAACCTTCCCACCGGTTGCGCCTTTGCACCCCGTTGCCCCTATGCTACCGAGCTGTGTCACACCAAGCGCCCCGAGCGCGTGGAGCTCTCCAAGGGTCACTATGCGGCGTGCCATTACGCCTCCGATTCGGAGTTTGCGAAGAAGAATGCTCCTGCCACGTCGCGTACCAGCAAGGATGCTATCGCTACGGGCATGGACGATACGATGACGGGAGGCGAGGAGTAGACCATGGCAGATATTACACCGTTGCTCAAGGTCGAGCACCTCTCCAAGGAATTCCCCGCCAATTCCGGCGTGTTTTCCAGCCGCTTTTCCAAGCGCGTTGTTTCGGCTGTCAATGATGTTTCGTTCGAGATTATGCCTGGCGAGACCTTTGGTCTGGTAGGCGAGTCCGGCTGCGGTAAGTCCACGACGGGCCGTACCATCATGCGCCTCAACAAGCCTACTGCTGGCAAGGTGTTCTTCCAGGGCCGTGACGTTGCATCCATGAGCAAAAAAGAGCTCAAGGACATGCGTCGCGATATGCAGTTCATCTTCCAAGATCCGTACGCGAGTTTGAATCCGCGTATGACCATCGGCGAGATTGTCTCCGAGCCCATGACCATCCATGGCATTGGAACCAAGGAAGAGCGTCTTGAGCGCGTTCGCGAGTTGCTTGACGTGGTTGGCCTTAACCCCGAGCATATCAACCGCTACCCGCACGAGTTCTCCGGTGGCCAGCGCCAGCGTGTTGGCATTGCGCGTGCGTTCATTTTGCGTCCGAAGCTCATCATCTGCGACGAGCCCGTTTCTGCACTCGACGTGTCCATTCAGGCACAGGTACTCAACCTTCTCAAGGACCTGCAGAATAAGTTTGGTACCGCCTATCTGTTCATTGCTCATGACCTTTCCGTTGTGCAGCATATCTCCGATCGCGTGGGCGTTATGTACCTGGGCAAGCTTGTCGAGCTTTCCGACTGGAAGCGCCTCTATGCGCAGCCGTGCCATCCGTACACGCAGTCGCTGCTCTCCGCAGTGCCCGTTCCGGATCCGGATATCCAGAAGACTCGCAAGCGCATCATTCTTGCCGGCGATCCTCCTTCACCGCTGGATCCTCCTTCGGGTTGTCGTTTCCATACGCGCTGCCCGATTGCTCAGGAGATCTGCTCTCGCGAGCAGCCCGAGTTCAAGGAGTTGGAGCCCGGTCATTTCTGCGCCTGTCACTTTGGTCGGCCGTTCCCCATCAAGGAATCGCACATCGACCTGTAAGCGCCCCTTTTGGCCCGCATGGACGTTTCCATGCGGGCCTTTTTATTTGAGCATGCCGAGATTACAGATTGCCATCTCATGTATAGCCATGGGACAAGAACGCTCGTTTACGGAATTGAGCCAGGAGGTACTTGCTCTGAGCCGTATGCTGTGGGTGTAATAGACCGTGTCACATATGTGACCGTAGCGTTCCGGGGCCAACGCCCACTGCGCTGTAGGCGCGCAAGCTTGTTTGCCAGGCAGTTGGATTTCGCTGGAATCATGACAGGAGGAATGACATATGAAAACACTGGATTTGGTAAAGCGATGTTTGTCTCGCGCCTTTGTGCTGAGGGTGCGCTCCTGACGATTGCCATGTCTGTGCCGGTAGCACCCGCGTTTGCTACTGATGCTGCCGAATCTGGCCAGACAACGGCTCTGGAGCAAAATCAAAAGACGGCAACTGAGCTCGACGAGAACCTGGAGACAAACGTCACCCTTTCGTTCCCGGGCAAGCGCGAGGCCGAGCCGGCGGATGTTGTGTTCGTTCTTGATAAGTCGGGCGCCTCTGCGCAGAAGGACATCTATAACCAGGCCAAGTCCTTCCTCGAAGAGGTTAAGACAAAGGCTCAGGCCGACGGCTTGGACATCAAGGTTGGCGTTGTCCTTTTTAACAAGGTGGGCAATATTCAGCAGCCGTTGACTGATGTCGTTACAGGTTACGATAACATTCTGACGGCGATGAACTCGAGCTTGCACTCGGGTACCAATATGGATGCCGGCCTTCTTGCTGCCAAGAGCATCCTTGACGCTGATACTGCCGTTAAGGCCGAAAACAAGCACGTGATCCCCATCAGCGACGGTGCAACCTACCTTTACTGCAAGAATGGTGACTATACCAAGCCGTACACGCGGTCATTCGGCAGCATAGAAGGCGGCAGGAACATGATGGGTGGCATTTGGGAGTGGCAGTCCCGCGAGAACCATGCCAACAACGCCTGGAAGCAGTTCTCCGACGGCTCCAACTTTATTTTCTCGCAGGCTATGACGAGTCCCGAAAAGCTTGGTGAGTACCTTGCGTACTATCGCGACCAGTATGAGAACTCCGACAAGAACTGGGCTCAATACGATTACGAGTACACCGCATTGGCGGCCGCACTCGAAACTTCGAACCCCATTCCCGTCGATGTGACCGCTCCCTGCAACATCGATGTTGCGTTCTGGAGCACGGATGATACCTTCCAGTCGATGGTCGATGCCGGCTACGACATGAATGTCTACTACCAGAACATCGCCGACTTTGATGGCAAGATCTTCCTGCAGTATCTCACCAGGAATTCCAATAACGGCCAGCTTGATACCGACTTCAAAAGCTCAAGGCCAAGCTTATCGACAAGATTGCCGCCGGCTCGACCGTCGAGGATTTTATTGGCAACAACTTTAACTTTGTGAACGATGCCAGCAAAATCAGCCTGAATGTTGCGGGCGAGGACCTTGCGCCCGAGAAGATCGACGAGACCACCTATGGCTTTGGCAAGCGTGCGGACGGCACCTATCGTTTCACCCTCAAGTACACGGCGGGGGAGAACGAGAAGCTCGTCTTCACTCTCAACGAGGCCGCGGTGCCTGCTAAGCCGGTTGTCCTTACGTACAGCGAGGTATTGGTGAATAGGCCCACCGAGGCCGGCACCCATAGCCTCAAGGTCAACGAGAGCGCAACCCTGCACCCCGTTGACGGCAACGGCGACAAGGGCACGGCAAGCGATTTCCCGGTTCCGACGGTTACCTACACGGTTACCGCCCCTGAGCAAAAGCCCGAGGAGCCCACGAAGCCTGCAGATACGAAGAAACCGGTTAAAACGGACAAGAAGGGCAACCTTCCCAAGACAGGTGATAACGTCCTTGCCGCAACGGTGGCGTTCCTTGCCCTCGGCTCCGCCGTCTGCGCCGCTGACATACATCTCAATCGTCGACACAGCTAAGTTTTAGATCTGCACGACTAGAATCCATGCGTTTTGAGCCCGTCCTCAAATCTGAAGACGGGCTCTTTGTTTTTTGCGGTCGCTGCAGAGTGAAGCGACTGAAGATTGATGATCGATGCACACATCACTTCAACGCAGGTCTGGCCCGGGGATTACCCCCTGAGCGATTCCACAGCCGCGAAGCGGCGAGGACCAGCGAAGGGGGTAATACCCGGATCAGACCGGACGAGAGGAGACAATTTGCGACGCTTCCAACCTGTCATTCGTCATTATCCAAACTTAAATAAGCCATCTGACCTGCGTAAATAGACTTAGCAAAAAACTTTTTAAAAAAGTTCTTGCATCGACTCCTGGGTCTGGGCTATTATTTTCCTTGTCGCAAGTCGGAGTGGCGGAATTGGCAGACGCGCTAGCTTGAGGTGCTAGTGACCACTTTTCGGTCATGCGGGTTCAAGTCCCGCCTCCGACACCATCAAATCTTCTGAGCCTCCTCGCGGGGCTTTTATTTTACCTATTGGGCGCGTTGCCCATCATGCTGCGGTATCGTGTGTGCCAATGTGTGGCTGCGAAGGATGCGAGGTGCGTCCGATGGAATCACTGGGAAAAGACGATCTTGCCGAGCTGGCTCGACTGGTCGAGGTGACGAGTGACGCCGTTGCCCTTTGCGCTAAGGATGGCACCATCTTGCGCGTCAATCGCCAGATGGTCTCGCTGACGCTCGACGATCGAGAGCATATTGTGGGGACCGACATCAAGGATCTCCTCTTTAGCAATGCTTTTGAACGTGCGGGGCGACACCAGATGCCGTTTACGCTCGATACGCGCGATTGCAGCCTCATGCTCAAGCTGCCCGATGGTTCCTTTGTTCCCGTGAACGTCCGTGCACTGGAGATCGGGCACGATCTTTTGCCCCTGGGCGCCCGCCGCGCCGGTCGCATTCTTGTCGTGATAAAGAGCATGGAGGAGCAAACGGCTCACGATCGCCAGGCGCAGCGCCTTCTCTCGGAGCTTCAGGCGGCGAATAAGCGCCTTTCGGGCACGCTTTCGGTCATCTTGTCCGCCGTGGGCTCCAAAGACCTTCCAACGCTTCTTGATACCGTGCTCAACAAGCTCTCCGGCGCACTCGATGCGGGCGGTTCCACTATCTACATCGCCGAGAACGGTGGCTTCAAGCTCCGCGGTTTCTCGAAGTCGCTCGCAAATTGCTATGTGCCCGATTTTATTCCCTACGGCGCCGGTATCCCCACCTATGTGCTGCGCCAGTCACGCGCTTGCCGTTTTTACGTTTTGCCTGCTACGAGCGACGACGAGGACCTTGGGCCTGCATCCGGAACCTTTTATGACATGGATGCGCGAACAAATATGCGCCTGAATGTCGAGAACATGCCGGCGTTTAAGACGCTTATCGCCATGCCGGTCTTTTTTGGTACACAGGTGCTGGGCGTCATCGAGCTTGGTTGGATGCGCCCGTGTTTCCCGCGCGATTTCGACATGCATGTGCTCGAGGTTGTGAGCGATTACCTGTCCATTGAGCTCATGGGGCTGGTGACGAATGCTCGCTCCAAGAGGTCGGATGAGCTGACGCGCTCGCTCAATCGCCTGCGCGACATGGTGTATACGGGGTCGGGAGACCTGCGCGGCATGTGGCCTCGTCTGACGTCCGAGATGACACGCGTGCTCAAGTGCCGCCTCTGCCCGCTGTTCTTCGATCATATGCGCGGCCGCTATGTACTCGATTTTGATGGCGGGAGCAGAGTGAATCTGCCCGGCGGTATCGACGAGCTCTTTTTCTCGACCGTGGCGCCGGCGGCGTATGTTGATCCGTTGGCCGAGGTCGATGCAAAGATTCACCGAGGCGCCTGGACGTATACGGCAGACGATTTGGTCGATGTCCGCGTAGTCCGCGTGGATGCGAACTCGCGCGCTGGTCGCTGGCTCGCACTCCATGGCCTTCCCAGCCAGGGAGTTTTCTTCGATGCTGGTGCAGATTTTGGCGCCGAGGACGGCGCTGCGGCCGATGACGCCGATGGAGCCGAAGGGTTGATGCTTGTTGAAGAGCGTCCTCACCGCATGTTTTTACTCTTACGCAGCGCCTCGCAAGAGCCAGTTGACGACCTTGAGTACGATTACCTGGTGCATTTAGCACATGATTTTGAGATGTTCGTTCAGGGCGCGCGCAAGAAGGAATCTGAGCATCGCATTGCACAGACCCTTCAGGCGGGAATGAGGAGCTCTCTTGCTTCCGTACCGGGGATCACTTCGGACTGCCTGTATTCCTCGGCAACCAAGCAGGCGCTGGTGGGCGGAGATTTCTATACGCTTATCCGTCTTCCCGACGATCGCGTGGTCATGATTTTGGGCGATGTATCGGGTAAAGGTGTCGAGGCAGCTTCGATGTCTGCTTTGGTCAAAACGGCGCTTTCCGCCTATGCCTGGGAGGGTATGGGACCTCAGCGTATGGCGCGCTCGCTCAACAGTATGCTTATGGGGTTCTCGCGCCTCGAGACGTTTGCGACGATGTTCATTGCAAAGATCGATTTGCGACAAGGCTACGCGACGTATTGCTCGGCAGGGCATCCGCCTTCAATGCTCGTGCACGCTCCGCGCAATGGTGTCCAAGGGGATATTTCTACCGCCGAGATTGAGTTCATGAGCGTGCAGTCTGGTGTTGTCGGTGCATTTGAGACCATGAGCTACGAAGCCGGCTCGTTCGAATTCTCGCCGGGGGACATCCTGTTCATGTACACCGATGGCGCTATCGAGGCGCGCAATCCTGTGGGTGATTTCTTTGGCGAACAACGCTTGCGCGATACGCTTTTACGCGAGGCGTCCTCTGGTGTGGACGGGCTGTGCGGGCGCATGCTTTCGGCGCTCGATACATTTGCCGCCTCGGCGCTGGAAGATGATGTTGCGATGGTGGCGCTGCGCTTCGATACGGGGCGATCTCGCTAGCTGGCTTCTTTTAGGTGGCTCTCTTTCAGATTGATTGTTTAGGGGGTCGATAACCGGGGAACCATGACCGTATGAATGCCTGGAATGACATAACGGTGTTGGCGCCCGCGGGGGATATCGATATCTCCACCGCGCCGGGGCTGCGTAGTCGTATCGATACGCTTATCGCCCTGGGTTCTCCGCGCGTCATCATCAATTGTGAAAATGTCTCGTTTGTCGATTCCACGGGCATTGCCTGTCTGGTTTCGAGCGCACGGGCGCTTAGCCGCGGCGCAGGTATGCTCTCGATGGTCAACGTGTCGTCGAATGTCATGCGCTTCTTGCAGATTGGTCGTCTGACCGAGGCGCTTCACGCCACCCCTTCCGAGCGTCCCGCGGTGCCGGTCCTTGCACCCGATGCGAGCCCTTGGTGGAGTAAGAGCCTGCCTATTGTCGAAGGTGTCGAAAACCTGTCTTATTATCGTCACCGAATCGTCGAGATGCTCTCGACGCTTCCCATGTCCGAAGGCGACCGATTTGATTATGCCTTGGCGGTAGGGGAGGCCCTCTCCAATGCATATGATCATGCGGACGGCGCACATGGCTGCACGATGACGGTTGCTGCTTACGATGACCGCGTGGTGACGATCCTGCGCGACTGCGGCTGTGGCTATGAGATTTCCGACGACGACGCCCCGGAGGTTTCCGAGCTGCGCGGACGCGGCATCAGGCTCATGCGCTTGCTGGTGGATAACGTCGAGGTAAGCCGTAGGTGCGATTGTCCCGGCACACAGGTGCGCCTGGTCAAACTATTCCGCGTGCATGGGCTGTAGAGTTCGGGGGGATTGACCAAGGCATCCGAGCTATCCGCTTGATGTGCAAGCTGGCCTTATAGGCGACGACGGCAGCGCCGCGCTCGTGTGGACGCGCCTGACAGGTGTAGCGGAGGGCGGGCATCTGGTGGCTGAACTGCTTAACAATCCGTTTGACAAACCCGGGCGTGCTCCTGGCGATCTTATGATGCTCGGCGTGATGGAAGACGATGCGGGGGCTTGAGGCTGTTTGCGCACGATGCCGTGGCAGTTGAGCCTTGGGACTAAAGGGCATGGGTGAGTGCTTTATCTCAATGCCGATTCGCAAAGAAAAAGACCGAAGACAATGTCTCCGGTCTTGTCATTCTTGGTGGGCGTTACAAGATTTGAACTTGTGACCTCTTCCGTGTCAGGGAAGCGCTCTCCCCCTGAGCTAAACGCCCGAATTCAGGGTGCGCTGTTCAGCGCGAGGAATAATATACAAAAGGCTTTGGCTTGATGCAAGCGTTATTTTGAAAAAAGTTTTGTAATGTTGGAATAAAGTTCATCTATACCGCATCTACCTGCGCTTTTGATTTATCGAGGCGCAGGGGGAAGATCTTGTCCAATGCGCATGTTCTCGAATTTGTCTTTCATGAAGCTGTCGCCATAACGCGTATCCAGGTAGACATCGATGGGATTTGCGGGAGGAATGCCGTTTGCGCGTGCTCCGGCTCTCAGGAAACACGCGACGGTCATGCCGGCGTCAAGAGCGATGAAGGCGGCGAGCAAAGTGACAACGGCTGCCTGGCGCGCCGTTGTTGGTTCGCCGATGCGGTAGAGAAGCTCGGGCAAGATTGCGCGGCACCATACCAGGCCCACAATGCCCCACATGGCAAGAAAGCGCCAGGCAACCCATTGGGAGATGTGATCAGGGAGCCCCAAGTATGTCCATGATTGCGCATGGGCCAGATGTTCCATGGACCAGCCAGTGAATTGCTCGAGGACGCCGCCGATGGCTGCAGAGATGCAGAAGATCTTCCAAGCGGGCCAATCTCGCGCTTCCCAAAGCAGCACCGTCAGCAGCACGGCACCGCATCCATAAAGAGGGGAGAACGGGCCCCATATTAGTCCCACGCGGCTTTCGAGCACGCCAAAGACAACGAGGGTATAGATGGTCTCGAGCAGCAGTCCTAAGACGGAGGAGATCAGGAAGATGATGATGTATTGATACAAAGAGGGGGGTGCAGGCGCTGAGGTAAGAGGCGCGAAGCTCGTTTTTGACTTTACGGATCAGCTTGCGCTGACGCTTGGCGATTTTTGAACGCAGGCGGCGCTTTCCAAATCGCGCGACTTCCGACCAGACGGCGTCGGCATAGACGCTTGCATCGAGTTTTCCTTCGCGCAGGAGATTTTTGAACGAAGATCCGCATCCGCGTGCGTCGTGGTAGCGTTGAGCAAGCCAGATGATGCCACGTGCAATGAGATAGACGGCGAGTATGAGGGTGAAGATTTGAAGCAAAGACGTGTCCTGAGCATCGAGTTTGTTTTCTAACGGACATTTTACCGCTATCAAATTTCTGTATGCGCAAAACTTTTTTGAAAAACTCCTTGCGCCCGCTCGCGGCATCGCGTATATTAATAACCCGCAAGCGGACATGGCTCAGTTGGTAGAGCACAACCTTGCCAAGG
>OGWU01002181.1_pt1 | contig 10142 bp, 8 predicted proteins | sample 1576071 | NCBI WGS metagenome assembly OGWU01 (sample SAMEA3541582, study PRJEB24748) | human gut metagenome | biome: human gut; feature: human-associated habitat; material: faeces | place: China | collected 2012
AGATGCCGTGATTCGCACGGCAACACGTTCTTTTACGGTCACGGGGAGTACGGAACCCGCTTTCCAAAGCCGCACAGCCAGCCGAAAAACTGGGGACTGACCACCACCTGGGTGCGCACGGTGAAGTGCTCCTCATCCTCGGGCACCAGCATGACCTCCTGTCCCAGCCGGTCCAGCACCGCTCCCACCAGCCCCCGGTCAAAGCGCAGGCGCACCCACACCGGCTCTCCGGAAAACATGCCGAACACCTGCCGGGCGTACAGCCCCATGTCCAGGGCCGCGTAGACCTCCTGGCCGTCTCGGGACTCCTCGGTGGTTTCGATCTGGGCCATCTTATCCACCCGGAAGTGCTTGATAATTCCGGCCTGGGAGTCAAAGCCCACCAGGTAGTAGTTCTCATCGTCCCAGGTGAGGGCGTAGGGGCTGATCACATACCACGCCCCATTCCGGCGCAGCTGCCGCTGCTTTTCCATGTTGTACTCAAAATAGTGAAACCGGATCTTCCGATTGGCAGCGATACCCCGGTGAATCTCATCCACGTTGTAGTAGATGGACTCGTTCATGGTCTTAATCCGGTTTTTCACAAATACCTGGCGGTTGAGCTCCTGGGCCTGATGGACACTGGCCAGCCCCTCGATCTTCTTGATGAGGCTCATGGTCTTTTTCTGGGTGATAAATTTGGAGGACTGCACACTGTCCACCAGCAGCTTCAGCTCCGGCAGCTCAAAATCCCGGCTGCCCACATAGCAGCCGCTGTTTCGCCCCCGTCCCCCCTGCACCACGTCCAGCCCGTAGGTGCGCAGAGCCTCCAAATCATCATAGACGCTCTTGCGCTCGGCAGAGACGCCTCGCTTCTCCAGCTCCTGGATGAGCTGGGCTACCGTCACCGGGTGGTTTTCATCGGAATACCGGAGCAAATAGTCCATGATATATAAAATTTTCAGTTTTTGAAAGGGTGCCCGGGCCATATCTCTCCCTGCCTTTCTCTGTCCTGGTGTTATCTTTGGAGCACTGTGGCTATATTTAGATTAACAAAGAATATGTCCTATAATACGGATACTTTTCCATGCTTCCCATGCTCCCCGTTCTGTGGTACAATGGCCCCGACAGCTGGGAGCAAAGGAGGCATGGAGATGAACCGACCGGAACACTACGACAGCGATCTGCTCTTTTACTTCGACGGAAAGCCCCTGGAGCTCTCCCTGTATCAGCGCCTCTTCGCGGCCATGGAGCAAGCCTTTCCCGACGCCTCGGTGAAGGTGCAGAAGAGCCAGATCAGCTTTTACTGCCCCAAGCTGTTTGCCGCCGCCTCCATCCCGGTGCGCCGAAAAAAGGACTGGCCCCGGGAGTGTCTACTGGTCACCTTCGGCCTGGAGCGGCAGCTTCTCTCTCCCCGCATTGCCGTAGCCGTGGAGCCCTACCCCAACCGCTGGACCCACCATGTAGTGGTATCCCGTCCAGAGGAGATCGACGAGGAACTGCTGGACTGGCTCCGCCAGGCCTATCAGTTCTGTCAGGTCAAAGGCTCCCGGCGGTAAGTTATATCCAGTATAGGACAGACCGGCCGTCTTGACAAGAAACAGCTGGTCTGTGATCGGAACATGATGAGGACCCAACGATGCAAATGATCATTTCCCCTGCGAAAAAAATGGTGGTAGATCGGGACAGCCTGGCTCCCCGGTCCGTCCCCCAGTTTCTGTCTGAGACAAAGGTACTTTTGCAGGCCATGCAAACCATGACGCCCCAGGAGCTCCAGCGCCTGTGGGGCTGCAACGACGCCATCGCACAACTGAATGTTCAGCGGCTGGAGACCATGGAGCTGGAGGGGGACCTGACCCCCGCCATTCTCTCCTATCAGGGTATCCAGTACCAATACATGGCCCCCGGTGTGCTGGAGAGCCAGGCCCTGGATTACCTCCAGGACCACCTGCGTATTCTCTCCGGCTTTTACGGAGTGCTGCGCCCTTTTGACGGCGTCACCCCCTATCGCCTTGAGATGCAGGCCAAGCTGGCCGTGGCAGGCGCAAAGAATTTGTATGAGTTCTGGGGGGACCGCCTGGCGCAAACACTGGCGGAACAGGACGGCTGGGTGCTGAACCTGGCCTCCAAGGAATATAGCCGTGCCGTCGCCCCCCATCTGCTCCAGGGAACCGAGCTGATCACCTGCCGCTTCGGCATCTGGAAGGGCGGCAAGCTGGTGGAGCGGGGCACCCAGTGTAAAATGGCCCGGGGAGATATGGTGCGCTGGCTGGCCCAGAACCAAATCACCCGCCGGGAGGACCTGCCCGCCTTTTCCGGGCTGGGCTATCAGTTTGACCCAACCCATTCCACCCCCACCGAATTGATCTTTTATATGGAAGGAGAACAACCATAATGTTGGAAGTTGGAACAAAAGCACCGGAGTTCACCCTCCCCGACCAGGACGGCAATCCCGTCTCCCTGTCTGATTTTCTGGGCAAGAAGGTCGTGCTCTATTTCTACCCCCGGGACAACACCCCCGGCTGCACCCGCCAAGCCTGCGCCTTTGCCGGAGCCTTCGTGCAGTTTAAGGCCCTGAATACCGTAGTCATCGGCGTGAGCAAGGACTCGGTGGTCTCCCACCGGAAGTTTGCCGACAAGTACACCCTCCCCTTCCTGCTCCTCTCCGACCCGGAGCTCACCGTACTCCAAGCCTACGGCGTGTGGCAGGAGAAGAAGAACTACGGCAAGGTGAGCATGGGCGTGGTGCGCTCCACCTACCTCATCGACGAGGAGGGCGTGATCCAGGCGGTCATGCCCAAGGTGAAGCCGGATACCAACGCCGCTCAGGTCCTGGAGCTTTTGAGCAAATAAATGATATGAGAAAAAAACAGATCGGGCCATGGCCCGATCTGTTTTTTTAATGGCTGGTATCCTGATACTCCGACGGGCTAATGCCCACCACCTTCTTAAAGGTAGCAGAAAAGTAGGTGATGTCCTTGTACCCCACCTGCTGAGCCACCTCGTACACCTTGACCCGGCAGTCCCGCAGCAGCTCCATGGCCTTGTGGATGCGGTAGCGGGTGAGGTAGTTGAGCAGAGTGTAGTCGGTCTCCTTTTTGAAGGTATGGCTCAGATGGCCCTCGCTGATGCCGATGGATTGGGCGATCTCCGCCACCGTGATGTTGGGGTCGCTGTAATGCTCCCCGATGTAGCCCATGGCCTGGAGCACGTACTTACTCTTATCTCCCTTTTTCAGTCCCGGGATGGCAGGCTCCGCCCGGGAGGGCTCCAGGCGGCGGCGCAGAGCCTGCACGGCCTGTTCCAGTTCCCCGTCGTGGAACGGTTTTAAGAGAAAGTCCACCGCCCCCAGCCGCAGGGCGCTCTGGGCGTAGGCAAAGCTGTCGTAGGCGGTGAGGATAATGACAAAGGCGTTGTTTCCCGCCTCCCGCAGACGGCGCAGCATCTCGATGCCGTCCATCTTGGGCATTTTCAGATCGGTGATGATAAGGGTGGGGGCATAGCGCTGGGCGGCCTCCAGGCCCTCCTCCCCGTTGGAGGCCTCGCCCACCACCACGCAGTCCAGGGCGGCCCAGTCCACCGCAAGCACGATGCCCTTGCGGATCATCTCCTCGTCCTCCACCACCAGTACCTTCATCATAGTGTTTCTTCCTCCCTTCGCAGCGGCAGGGTGGCAGAGATCACCGCCCCCTGGCCCGACGGACCGCAGGACAAGTACAGCCCGGACTCCTCGCCGTAGTACTTGCGCAAAATGGTATCCACGTTATAAAGGCCCAGATGGCCCCGGGACAGCTCCCGGTCCCGGTGGGCGTAGGCCCCTGCCATCTCTGGAGGCAGCCCCTTGCCGTTGTCCTCTACGGTGAGCTCCAGCATGGCGTCAGAGCGCTCCCGGGCCCGCACGGTGATGAGGCCGTCCTTTTTCTCCTCCAGACCGTGGAGGATGGCGTTTTCCACGATAGGCTGCAAAATCATCTTGGGCACCATACAGTCTTCCAGTTCTTCGGGAATATCCGCGCGGAACTGAAACCCTCCGGACATGCGGATGGTCTGGATCTCAATGTACCGCTCTACGATCTGCACCTCCCGGCGCAGGGGAACAAACTCGTCGGGCGAAATACAAAAGCGCAAAATATCCGCCAGACTGGTGGACATGAGGGCCACCTGGGGCACCTGATTGATCTTGCTGATCCACTTCATGGTGTCCAGGGTGTTGCAGAGAAAATGGGGATTGAGCTGGGCCTGGAGCATGCGGATCTGGGCCTGGTTGAGCTCCCGCTGGTTTTCCACCAGCTCTTCCTGGTTGCGTTTCAACGCCTGCACCATGCCGTTAAAGCGCCGGGCCAGCTCACCCAGCTCGTCGTCCCGACCGGGAGGCACCTGAACATTCAGGTTGTTCTGCACCACCTCATCCATAGCGGTGCGCAGACGCTGGATGGGCCGGAACATCTGACGGCTTAGCTTCAGGCTCATCAGCACCGAGATACCCACGCAGAACAGAGCACTGAAGGCGCTGACCGTGTACAGCAGGCCCATGGTGGTGCGGTTCAAAGCCTGGGGGGTACGCAGCACCAAATAGAGCCCGGTGGGCTGGTGATACTCCACTTGGTAGGAAAACTCATCTCCGCTGCCGCTGAGGGGCTGTCCCTCCAGCAGCCGCTGGCGCAGAACCGGCGCCAATGAGCTGGCCAGGCTGGGTTGGGCACAGTACACCGGCCGCCAGTAGTGGCTGAGCAAAATCAGGTCATTCTGATTTCCATAGGCCCCCTCCAGCAGCTGGCGCAGGCCGCTTTGATACAGGCTGACCACCAGATAACCTACTGTCCGACCGCCCTGGTCCTCCAGGCACACCGCCCCTTGAAGCAGAGGCTGATTGGTCTGGGTCACGTCCTGACAGGCAATCAGTTCCAACGCTGTCTGCTCCCGGGCCTGCTGGAGCACCCCCCAGTTGGTGGGCAGCTGCTTCTGGTCGGGGGCGTTGTGAGTGGAGTAGCGCCACACCCCCTGGGCGTCGTACAGGTCAAAGCGGGCATAGCTGCGGCTCTCCTGGGTGGCGCTGAACAGGCGGCTGTACACCTGGGTATCCTTGGTCTCCTGCTCCTGCAGCACTTGGGCAAAGATCACGTCCCGTCGGATCTGGTTTGCCGCTTTGGAAATTCCCTCGTAAGTGGTGTCCAGGATGTGGGCCGCTCCCGTGAGATAGCCCGCCGCCTGGGCCTGGGCCGCGTCGGTCATCCGCAGACGAAAGATTTGTAGCAGCATGGCCGAGCACAGCAGCAGGGGCACCAGCGACACCGCTAAAAAGGCTACGAACAGCCGGCGGCGAAAGGAATGGGGCATGGATTTTCTCATGGCTCCTCCTCCCCACCCAGGTAGAAGGCCCAGCTCATCAGCAGGGATTCCCGCTCCCGGCTGGCCCACTCCACGTCATAGTCCACCAGCTTGACTTGAGACAAGGGGACCAGAGTCTCCCCGGTCTCCACATCCTCCCGCACCGGGCGGCGGTAGAACTGCCGGGCCAGCAGCTGCTGTACGTCCAGACTGACGGTAAAATCCAAAAACTTCTCTGCATTCTCCCGGTGGGGCGCTCCGGCCACCAGAGCAGAGCCGTCGGGAACGGAGCTAGTCCCGTCAGCGGGATAGACCATCCCTAAGTCCTCCCCTGCCGCGATCCACTGCAGGGCAGTCTCCTCCAGGGTGATTCCCACCCAGTCGCTGCCCTGGGCCACGGCGCTGAGCACGTCCCCCGAGCTGTTCAGCTGCCGGTCCTCCAGGCTGGCCGCCAGCTGAGGCAGACACTCCTCTGGAGGCTGCTCCATGGCGTCCAAAAAAGTCACCAAGCTGGTAAAACTGGAACCGGACACGCCTGGGTCAGCAAAGGCGATCTTGCCGTGAAAACGGTCGGACAGCAGGTCGGACCAGCTGGTGAGCCAAGTTGGGTCCACCAGCTTGGTGTTATAGATGAGCACCACCGGCAGGGAGGAAAACGGGGTCCACAGGTCCTTCTCCGAGCGGTACCGCTCCGGAATCTGTGCCTTTTCTGAGCAGGCGTAGGGCTCCAGGCAGTCGGAATAGGACTCCAGGCTCTCTACGCCGCCGCCGAACATCACATCGGCCTGGGGGGCCTCCCGCTCCTGCCGGATCTGGTCCAGCAGCTGGCTGCTGCCGCCGGTGACCACATCCACCCAGATTCCTGTGCGTTCCTCAAACTCCTTGACGATGGGCCACCACACCTCCTCCTTGTGGGAGGTGTAGATCACCAGGCGCTCCTCCTGCGGCGGCATGTAGGAGGCGTCCGCCGGTACCTGGCTCCCGGCACATCCTGTAAGCAGGCACAGCAGCGCAAACAGTCCAGCGCCAGTCCGTCTTCCGTTCACTTGCAGGCCCCCTCCTTTTAGAATTTCACCTAATTATAGCATGTTTTTCCAAGGTCTTTCATTAAATTTCTACAAGGTTCTCAGTCCTTCATAAAAAAACGCAGTTTTGTCCCCTGTTCATTTTGAGACGCTCCACGTACAATAAAAGTACCATAGAACGTGGCGGTACGCCAAATCTTTTTGTGATATTTAACAAAGGAGGAAGAATCATGAAACGAGCACTGTCCCTGCTTCTGGCCGCATCCCTCAGCCTGAGTCTGGTCGCCTGCGGCAAAACCAATGATCCCGGTGGCTCCGGGTCTGGCTCCGGTTCCGGCTCCAAAGCTCCCACGGAGCTCTCCGAAACCCAGAAGATCATTCAGGAGGCCCAGGGCATGACCCTGGAGGAGCTGGCCAAAAAGGCCATCGAGGAGTCCAACGGCAAGACCTTCTACGGCGTGGGTAACTCCAGCCGCGGCAAGAGCGCCCTACCTCTGTTCATTGAGTACCTGCAGACCATCGACCCCAACTACACCATGGAGTTTGACTGGCAGCAGCCCAAGAACAACAAGATCTTCGATCAGCTTACCTCCGACTCGCTGAAGGACACCGGCACCTTTGCCATGACCCTCATCCAGGACGGCAACCAGATCGAATCCAAGATGGTCCAGACCGGCATTCTGGACACCTTCATCCCCAAGGAGTGGGCCGAGGCCAACAACACCACCGCCGATGAGTATGAGGGCTTCCTGCCCCTGCAGACTCTGAACAAGATCTTCATGTACAACAACACCGGCTCCAAGACCTACGACAACTGCTGGGACTTCGTCGCCGAGGGTGAGCACGGCCTCTTCATGGACATCGACTCCGAGGTCGTCGGCAAGAACTTCCTCTACATGCTGACCAACGATACATACTCCGCCTGGCTCAAGGAGGCCTTTGATGCCCTCTCCGCCGAGGAGCAGGCCTACTTCCAGCCCACCATCGACGCCATGGCCTCTGAGGCTGAGAGCCTGAACCTGGGCGAGAACGGCAAGTATGCTCTGGCTTGGATCAAGCTGTGGGTGGGCAGCTACAACGCCCAGACCGACGACGGCCCCATCTGCACCACGCTGGTAGACAAGTCCGCCACCGACCAGTTTGGTCTGCTGGTGTACTCCAAGCTGAGAAGCGTGGAGGAATCCGCCTCCGTCTCCAAGAACAATATTACCGTGGCCGCTTATAATGACGGCTACACCGGCATCGGCGGCTATGGCTACTGCCACTACCTGTTCGTTACCGACAACAGCCCCCTGCCCTGGACCGCCTGCGCCTTCATCGCCTACATGACCTGCACCGAGGACGGCTTCTCCGCCTGGGGCAAGGACATCGGCGGCTACTCCTCCAACCCGCTCGTCGCCGCTGAGAACGAGGAGATCTTCCAGCACCAGACCGGCGGCATGGCCGAGGACGGCACCACTGTCGAGTTCGCCGCGCTCAACGACGCCGGCTACGACTGGTGGACTACCGACGGCAAGCTCGTGCTCGAGGATCCCGAATACTGCGCTTCCGTCTCCTTCACGGTCGGCAGCTGGATCGAGACCCTTGACAAGTACTCCGTGAGCTGAGCCCTGACGGCTCAAGCATCTGAGCGTCCCCGGATGATATCCGCGTCCGGGGACGCTTTCTCAAAGATTCTCCGGAAAGGAAGGAGAGCTGCATGAACCAGTCCATACCGGTACAGAGCGGCGCAGGGGCCGTATTCAACAGGCTCCGCACCTTTTTCTCAAAGCCGCACAACGTCATACTCCTGCTCCTCGGCATAATACTGACCGTCACCACCGTGGCGCCCATCATCGCCATCGTGCAGGACACCTTCAAGATCCACCCCGGCACCATCGACGCCCACCTCACCGGCAAGAGCGAGGGCTATACCATCGTCAACTACGTAGACCTCTTCACCAGCAACGTCGCAAAGAGCAACCTCTGGACGCCGCTGTGGAACACGATACTGCTCTCGGTGGGCAGCTGCCTCGTCGCGGTCATCTACGGCGGGCTCTTCGCCTTCCTCATCACGCGCTCCAACCTCGCGTGGAAGAAGTACCTCAGCTCCATCTTCATCTTCCCCTACATAATGCCGCAGTGGACGCTCGCCGTCGTGTGGCAGAACGTGTTCAACTCCAACGCCGTGACCGGCACATCCAACGGCCTGCTGGCCGCAACGCTCGGCATACAGATGCCGATGTGGTGGTGCAAGGGCCTGTTCCCGAGCATCATCGTCCTCGGCCTGCACTACTCGGCCTTCGCCTACATCCTCGTCGGCGGCATCTTCCGCAACATGGACGCCAACCTCGAGGAGGCCGCCACTATACTTGACACACCGAAGTGGAAAACCATGTTCAGGGTCACGCTGCCCATGGTGAAGCCCGCGATACTCTCCACCATACTGCTGGTGTTCTCCAGCGCGATGGGCTCCTACCCCGTGCCGCACTACCTGGGCCTCACGACCCTCTCGACCAAGTACGTCTCCCTGAACTCCAGATACACCGGCGAGGCCAGCATACTCGCCATCATCATGATGATATTCGGCATCGTCATCATGCTCATGAACCAGCTCTCGCTGCGCAGCCGCAAGAGCTACACCACCGTAACGGGCAAATCGGGCCAGAGCTCGAAGATAAACCTAGGCAAGGCCGGACGCTTCATAATAGCGCTCATCCTGGTCGTGCTGACCTTCTTCACCAGCATCTTCCCGATAGTCTCCTTCGCCTTCGAGACCTTCCTGCCTAACCCGGGCGATTACAGCTTCCTCTACACCGGCGATACCTCCAACCTCACGACGAAGTGGTGGACGACCAGCGAGAACATCACCGAAAACGGCATGTACGGCCAGAAGGGCATACTCTATAACCAAACCATCTGGTCTGCCTTCAAGGGCACCATACTCGTGTCGATATGCTGTGCCCTGCTCGCCGGTACCATAGGCACGATGATAGGCTACGCCGTGGCCAAAAAGCGACGAAGCAAGTGGGCAAACTACGTCAACTCTGTGGCCTTCCTGCCATACCTGATGCCATCCCTCGCGGTCGGCGCCGCGTTCTTCATCCTGTTCTCGAACGAGCATCTGAACCTCTTCAACACCTACACACTGCTCATCATCGCAGGCACGGTGAAGTACATACCCTTCGCCTCGAGGAGCTCGCTCAACTCCATGCTCCAGCTCTCGGGCGAGATAGAGGAGGCCGCCATAATCCAGGACGTGCCCTGGGTGAAGCGCATGACGCGCATCATCATCCCCATCCAGAAGTCCTCCATCATCAGCGGCTACATGCTGCCCTTCATGACCTGCCTCCGCGAACTCTCGCTCTTCATGCTGCTCTGCGTCCAGGGCTTCATCCTCTCCACGACGCTCGACTACTTCGACGAGATGGGCCTCTACGCCTTCTCGAGCGGCATAAATCTGATACTCATCATCACCATTCTGGTCTGCAACACCCTCGTCAACAAGGTGACCGGCGCCAGTCTGGACAAAGGGATAGGAGGTTAAACCATGCCTGAGATAGTACTCTCCCACGTCACGAAGCGCTGGGACAAATTCTACGCCGTCGATGACCTCAATCTCGTCATCGAGGACAACGCCTTTGTCACGCTGCTCGGGCCCTCCGGCTGCGGCAAGACCACCACCCTGCGTATGATAGCCGGCCTCGAGACCCCGACCAGCGGCCGTATCACAATCGGCGACCGCGTGGTGTTCGACAGCGAGAAGGGCATCAACATCCCCGCCAACAAGCGCAAGGTGGGCTTCCTCTTCCAGAACTACGCCCTGTGGCC
>OGWU01002182.1_pt1 | contig 10142 bp, 8 predicted proteins | sample 1576071 | NCBI WGS metagenome assembly OGWU01 (sample SAMEA3541582, study PRJEB24748) | human gut metagenome | biome: human gut; feature: human-associated habitat; material: faeces | place: China | collected 2012
ACGATTGTGATTTTGTGTAATTGGGTGGATGGATTGAATAGTGCGAAGAAGTCACAGAAAATAGAATAGCTTTAAATATAAGTGGAAATATTTTTGCTAATATCTCCACTTATATTTTGCGAAATTTTGTTATCTCTTTCCAGTTACTCGGAAATCCCATATATTCAAAAAGATCATTCAACTTCAAATTTGAATTCTGCTTTTCATATCGGTCAAAAATATGCAATAATTGCTTTTTAAACAGTAAAAAATCGGTCTTTGGAAGTAGATAACGAAAAGTAATGACTACACTAAACAAGTCATTTTTTCCATATACATATTTTGAACCGTTTTTAGAAATGCCTAATTTTTTATGTAACAATGTATCTGGAATGTCAATATATGTGTGATAGGAAAACAACCTTTCGTTATGAGCACATACATTTCGGTACAGTGTTAATACCTTCAAATATTTTATCATTTCATTTTTCTTGACATTTCCAAAATCCTGGCAAATTGTTCCTTGCATATTTTGAGGTAAAAATTCAAACATTTTAGATATTTGACCAAACGTAAGGGTATTCATAATCACCCATAACGGAATATTATGATATTTGTTACGCTGATAAACAAGATATTCATGATCCTTGTTTTTATTAGCCATCATATCTAGCATTTTGATTAATTTAGTAATTCCATTTTTATTTTTGGGAATATTGCCGTAATTATTGGAATTAAGATATTCTTCTTGACGTTCTCCATGTTTTTTACAGAAGTGATAAGAAATGGACGAACGCGTTTTTCTTTCTACGCGACATAAATATTTAAAGAATATTCCACGTAACTCTTCATCAAATTCATAAAGAGCAACTATATCTTCAAAACATGCTTCATTAATGTATTTGCGGGTATGAATATCAATAAAAGGATGTTTATATCCGCCAATTAATGCATAGTAACTGATATTCTGCAGGGATTCTACCGCAAAATCATCATCTGTAATAACTAGATTTTTTTCATTTTTCAGTTTTTCAACCTGTGCGGTATATGTAATAAACGGTTTGCTCATATGTACCTCGCTGCAAAATGTTCCAGATAAAGAAAAAGGAGAGGGGCCTCGGCACCCTCCCCCGATCGCAGGCTTCTCAAGTTTCTGCAATCTGATCACTAAAGATAATATAACTGATATAACTAAGAAAGTCAATCAGAAATTATCCTCGCTTTAAATTATATGCAACAAGGAGATGTTTATACGTAATAACATATTTATTGTTTACAAGTCGGTGTCTTAGTTATTATAAATTTAGGATTATTTGAGGTGGTAAATTTCGTTGCAATCACGCCCCTATGGATTAAAAGAGATGCAGAAGTCGCGACGCCTACCAAATAATCTCTTTCATCTATAAATGCTTTGTTCCTGATGGATAGGGTATTATATACATAAAATATGTATTTTAGCTTATTGCGGAACTTGCTTAAATTGTTGATAACATTTTCTTATTGCTGAAGAATTTCTTTTACTATTTCAAATAAAGGTATAAAATTAGAAAAATCCATTTCATCAAAAGGAGGAGTCTTCTCCAAAACAGATGTCGCAAATTTCATTTTGGAAAGTGCTACATTGGTTTTGTTTTCATCAGCAATAGAATATACACGCGGACTTTTCTCATGACCATCAATAATACGTATTTTTTCATTGCCACAACTATTTCTTTCATTGCAAAACATTTTTTTGTCTAAGGATAAACCATCTGTGTCAAATTCACATCCCATATACAGGCGACGTTTTATACCACCGCACTTTAATTCCATTTTAATTTGGTTATCAGAATAATAATGCTCTATACATATTTCAGGTGTAGCTTGTCTTATTTCTGGTACCGGAAGAATAAAAGAATATACATTATTTCCCCATGAACGATATTGAGCATCCTTTTGCCCAAGTGAATTTCTAATCTCTTTTACGTCTGCATCAGCAATAAAAATCATTTTTCTTGGCTGTTTTACCAAACAATATTGTTCACACATTGTTTTTAAGTGTGACGCACTCATTTCTAATTTAAAACAATTTTGTACTGTGCTATTTTTGGGTTCATATTCTAGAAAATCAAAGTTCAAATTAGGAAGCCATTCTGAGCATCTTGGATCATTAAGTAAGGAATTATATGCTGCTTTCATATGTTTCCAATCTGTAGCTCCCTCAGTAATAATTAATGGTTTATCAGTCTTTTCAGCAATAGCTGCTTGTATCTCTTGTGTATATTTTTCTGTTTCTGTAAAATATTGGTACGCATTTTCAAATTCAGAAAATTGTTCTACCGAAATTTTTTGTCCTAAAGGCAGTTCAACAATATCAAAACCATCATCACCAAATATCTCTTTCATGCCAAGTAAAAATAATGGAGCATGCGATGTGATAACAAATTGAATATTTGGAAATAAAGCAAGTAACCTTGGTAAAATTTCCCTTTGTAGCTTTGTATGTAAATGTAGTTCTATTTCATCAATAACTACAATGCCTTTTATTTCATCTAATTTGTGACTTAAATCAATATCGTCAGCATCTGCATAACGAATAATTGTAGTAAACATATTAAACAATGCAAGCTGTCCAGTGGATAAAGCATTTAATGAAGGAACCAATTCTATTCCGTCTGACTTTCTTAAAATGGAAAAACGCCGTTTGCCCAATGAACGATTTCCCATTCTAAAAATAACTTCTTCATCCAAAATAGCTGACATAACTTTTTCTGCATTATGTCTTGAAATAGATAATAAATCAAGATTATTTATACTGGGTGAAACAATTTTATATCCGTCTGTACCTTTTTCCAGATCTGCTCTTGAATCAGTAATTATATCAAATAGCCATTGCAAAGTTAAGTCAGATAAATTTGTAGCTGTTATCGGATTATTAAGTTGTCTAGCATATCTGGAACGTAATGAATATGAATCTATGTTCTCGGAAGCGTAATATTTGTCCCCCATCCATGATGGCTTAACATATCTATTAGGTCCAAAAAAACATACGATATCTTTTTCAAAAATGTCAGTTATATCTTTTTCTTCAATTGTAACATCTTTATAATTTGCTTCATTTTTCCAATCTAATTTTGAGTCTATTGTATTTCCATACAACTTAATATATTCATCAAATGATATATTTCCAGATTTAAAAAGATATTCAAATCTGTTATTTGATTGTTCCATACAAATATTGGCAATCAAATAATTTTGTCCGATTTGTATTTGATCTGGTGAAATTATTTTATAAAATTGATGTCCCTTACTAGTCGCTTCCGTTGCATTATCATATGCTTTATTTGCAAGTTCATAAAACGCATCAACAATATTTGATAACAGAATGGATTTTCCACTTCCATTTTTTCCAACAACAACTAGTGGAATCGGAACACCTTTTTCATTTTTTCGAAATTGAATATTTAGATCACTTAATGGACCTATATTTTTATAATGTAAACTTTCTATATACATTTTTTCACTTCCTCATTTGATATATTGCAATTTTCCAAATATAAACTTCAGGCATTGCTTAAAATATAAAAAATCAAATATTTTCCCGCAATCATTTGCAACCAATTGCAGAACCTTTTGAATATAAGATATTACCATGTGAATTATATTCAATGAATAAAATCTTCTCGATCACAAAGATACAGTCTTTTTAATTCACAACCTATGGTATGAGACCTTTCAATGATGTCGTATTTTTTAACGTATCCATTTTTATTTCCTTTCACTTCTATTTTTCCTATTTCTTTAGATCTGGCTAATAAACCATTATAATGTATATATTAACTCATCTAACAACAGTATACTCAATTCCGTCGTTTATAGTAAGCCTTCACACACAACTGTTCCTAGGTTAAATGGATTTAGATAGCCACTTTACTTGGAGTTTATAAGTTGTTATTACATCATAGAGTATTACTCTGGGTCATCCAATAGGGGCGAGTAGCATCCCTGTTGGCACACGATTTTCCGTCAGGAAAGTCTAGTGTGTTATACCTTTATGAAATTGTGGCTGCCGGGAAGAAATTCTATATCCTTGTGATTATCCTAAATTCCCGGCATTCTGTGCTGAAAGGTACTCCGTAAAGGAGTTGCCTGAAAGAACAGAACTGAGTCTGCATATTAGCATGACAATGCTGTTATTCAGACGATGCCACATTTAAAGAAAGGTATATCCATACTTCCGTTAGCCATCCTCTGAATTTTTCTCAGATACACTATTGTTACAGATATATTTTGCCAAATTCTGTACCATTGCAAGACCTTCATCAGTCAGATTTGTTGTCTGTCCCATATAAAACGCTACTGCATTTGCTACGTCAGTACTTGTAATATCAGAAGCCGGCTTATCAGGCAATGCGTCCCGAATCATCTGTACCGCTTCGGCTGTAGCAACCGTTTTTGTTGGTTCTTTTTTCTGTATACCAGATTTAACATCACGTAATATTGCCATAAACTGAATCTTGATTTTTTCGATATCCGCTTCATTCGCACCTAATTTTTGTGAGCTTAAAAACTGCTTATCTTTTATAATCTCTTTTCTTTTTGAGGGTTCTGCAGTCATCAGATCAGTCAGTTGATCAACAGCCAAATCAATGACCTTATTTCGCGCCATGATGCCCTCAGCAATGGTATCATCAAAATAATTCCGAATCATAATACATAATTTTGGAAAATGTTCATGTTCCAATAATCGGTTTAAAATATCTACATCTATTCTTCTGGTAATCAGTCTTGTTACCGCTTCTTCCGACAGTCCAAGTTCCGATATATCATAACTTTTGGGTGAAGTAATCTGAGTGATTCCAAGCAGATAATCAGTAGAAACATGAAAAAACCTGGCGGCATCTATTACAATGCTTATATTAGGATTTTTTGTTTCACCGCTCTCTATACGACTGATTTGTGAATGAGTCACATGAAGCTGATCAGCCAACTGTTTTTGGCTTAAATCATGGTCTTTCCGCAAATTACTCAATCGGTATGCAAGACTTGTTTCATCTTCTATTAAATCAGATTTTCCCATTGTTTCGTCACCTCCTAAACTACTTCCATTATATCTGTGCCTGTGCAAATTTGCAATTTTTTATCAAATCGTATTCGTGATTTTCATTGTACGTGAATAAATCAGGGGTGCGATTTTTTCATGCTAAACTGTCAACATGATCGATCAGACAGAACCTTGAAAACTAAATGACCGTTCCGGAACTTTATAAACCGCCACGATTTTCTGATCAGAAAAGAGCGCTCACAAAGAGACGACACAGCGCCGAGAAGGGTTGCCTGTCAGGAAAGGAACTGGATAAAACGGCACAGCTTTAAATTCAAACTTAAATCAGGAGGAAAATAGAATGAGATTATTTGAAACAATAAAAGAAACTGTAACAGTCGGACAGGCTGCCGAATATTATGGCATGAAAATTGGAAGAAACAACATGATCTGTTGCCCATTTCATAATGACCATTACCCAAGTATGAAACTAAACACAACTTATTACTACTGCTTTGGCTGTGGTGCTACCGGAGATGTGATCCAGTTTGTTGCAAATCTATTCGGACTGAGTAACTATGAAGCCGCCAAGAAAATTGCTGTAGATTTTGGTATTACACCAGATAATCCGCCAGTAATAGCAACTCTGAAAAAGCCCGAGTACATGGAAACAAAAAGCAGACAGAAAGAATTACATGAATGCCAGAAAATGGTATGCGAATATCTTCATCGTCTGGAAAAATGGAAAGCACTGTATGCACCAGAACGACCGGATTTACCTATGGACGAACGATTTGAAGAAGCATGTGAAAATCTGAGTTATATCGAATATCTGGCAGATTATCTGACCTTTGCAGATGAAGAAGAAGGCTTTGAAGTTGTAAAATCCATGAAAGAAACAGGCTATCTGGAAGATTTGAAATATCTTTTAGGGACTCGTGATGAGGAGGATGCATATGCAGAAGAAGCAGCTTAGTAACTATCCAGTTTGGTTTGACGGAACCAATATCAATGAAGCAGCCTTTTGTGAGGAATTTCTCCATACGCACAAAATACTCTTTGCCAACAATGCATTTTTTACTCCAGAAGGGCGGATCACAGATGATCTGCCCCTTCGTGGAGAAATATTTGAAAGTCTGAAACATTATGCCATCAACAATGTTCCACGCAAAGTAACAAATATTCTGGAAGTAATGAAACTGGCAGCTTATATAGAGGATTTTCCACCAGAAGCCAATAAAATCCATCTTGCAAATGGAACGCTATATATAGATGGCTCATTTATACCTGAAAAACCGGATATTGTGCGAATGCGTCTTCCGGTCAACTATAATCCAGATGCGCCCGAAGCTGTCACATGGCTGTCATTTTTAGAACAACTGCTCTACCAGGAAGATATTCCAACTTTGCAGGAGTTTATTGGGTATTGCCTGATTCCAAGCAACAAAGGACAACGCATGATGATTATAAAAGGTAATGGTGGTGAGGGAAAATCACAGATTGGTGCTGTTCTGAACAGCCTGTTAGGCTCAAATATGAAAGACGGAAGTATCGGTAAAATTTCTGAAAACCGCTTTGCTAGAGCTGACCTTGAGCATATTTTATTGTGCGTAGATGATGATATGCGAATGGAAGCCCTAAAACAGACCAGTTATGTGAAATCCATTGTTACTGCTCAGGGGAAAATGGACTTAGAGCGTAAAGGAAAGCAAAGTTATCAGGGGTGGCTTTTTTCCAGACTGCTTGCATTCAGCAATGGAGATTTACAGGCATTGTATGACCGTAGTGATGGATTTTACCGAAGGCAATTAGTACTGACAGCAAAGGAGAAACCTGCTGATCGTGTAGATGATCCTTATCTGGCAGAAAAAATGAAGAAGGAAGCCGAAAGTATTTTTCTCTGGGCGTTTAAAGGACTACAACGGTTAGTCCGTCAGAATTTTAAATTTACAGAAAGTCCCCGTATTAAGGCGAATCGTGAAAATGTGAAACGGGACAATAACAATGTACTGGAGTTTTTAGAATCAGAAGGATATATTCGCTTTCAGGCAGAGGCAAGTGCAAGTTCCAAAGAACTGTATGAGAGCTATCGGCTCTGGTGTGAAGAAAATTCCATGACTGCATTAAAAAATCGTAGTTTCTCAGATGCTATGATTGCTGTTCAAGCAAAATATAATCTGGAACATTGCAATACAATAAAAAATTCTGCTGGGAGACGAGTATGGGGATTTACGGGAGTAAAGGTTATTACAAAGCCGTCCTATACAGATGGTTTTATGGACGCTTCCCAGTGTACGTACGTACCGAAAGAATGGACAAATTAATCTGGTACGTATGTACGTAGTAATTCAATGTAAGTTACACATTATATATTTTTCAGGTTGGCTGTCAAAATAATATGACAGTTAGCCTGTTTTTGGGAAAGGAGGAAGTACAAATGCAAAAAGCACAATACGGTATTTTAAGATTTGCAAAATACAAAGGACCTGAAATCAGCAATATTGAAGCTCACAATGAACGGAAAAAAGAAAAATATGCCAGTAATCCGGATATAGACAACAGTCGAAGAAATTTGAATTATCATTTGATTGAACCAGTCGGGAAGTACCGGGCAGAGTCGAATCGACTGATTGAAGAATACGGATGCCGGACACGCAAAGACAGTGTACGTGTTGTTGAAGTTCTAATTACCGCTACACCAGAATTTTTCAAAGGTAAGAAAAAGAGTGAAATCAGAGCATATTTCCAAACAGCTTTGGAATTTATAAAGAAATATCAGGATTCAGAGACAATCCTTTCGGCTGTGGTGCATATGGACGAGAAAACTCCACATATGCATCTTTCTTTTGTCCCGATAACGCAGGACGGAAGACTTTGTGCAAAAGAAATTCTTGGAAATAAGAAAAAGCTGACCTGGTGGCAGGACGAGTTCTGGAAACACATGGTAGAAAAATATCCAGATCTGGAACGTGGAGAAGCCGCCAGCATGACCGGACGTGAACATATTCCACCACGACTTTTTAAAGAAGCAGCGCATCTTACCCGGCAGGCTAAGCAGATTACTGATTTACTGGAAAACACAAATTTCTTTAATGCCGGTAAAAATACAGATAAAGCAGTAGAACTTTTACAGAAGTTTTTCCCCGCAATGGAGAACTTTCAGACACAGGTTCGGAAATATGATAAGACGATTAGTTCCTTAAAGTCAGATAATGTATCATTAAAAAGGCAGACACAGGATTTAAGCAGACAGGTAAAAGAAGCAACGTCCAGCAGTATACGAAAGAAAATGGATGATGTCAGACTCAGAGCTGACTATGAAAATCTCCAGAATCTGATGAATCGTATTCCACCAGAAATACTGGAACTGGCAAAACGAGGACAATTAACCCATTCAGATCGCGAACGGTAAAATTATTTTAAAGTGGACAGACACGAAAACTGTCCACTTTTTATATGATAGTTATAGAAAAATTAACAGAAAGGATGTGATAGCCTTGCGTAAGCCAACGTATTATCTCTGGCGCAATGATTTTTCTTCACAGGAAGAATTTGAAGCTGAACGTAGGAAATATGCGGATATCGGCTTTCGGGTTGTCACATTTCTGGATGGAGATTCAAACACTAATATTCATGATGGTATTAAAGCACTGGTCAAAAATCACTGGGATAATGTGTGATTTAACCAGTGCTTTAATTATACAAACTTGAAGTTATAGTGCAATCTTTTTCCATTTTCTAATCTTGGTTCTAAAGGTTCCGAACGGAGCAACTGTATTAACATGTATGAATTTGTATACTTCCCATACAGCTGTTTTAGTTGCTTCGTCAGCCCATTTTCTCATATGTGGTTTAAATAATTCTTCCTCACTCAGAGAATCAATCATTACATAATGCGCTCGCAGCTGCCGCCGAATATGCAGTTCTCGGGAGCCTTGGCGTAGGGCATCAGATAGCCGCCGCTGCTGCGCTCATGGCCTATGGCGAGGACGTCCTTCGGGCAGGCGCGCACACAGAGGCCGCAGCCCTTGCACCACTTGCTGTCTATGCTTATCTTCATTTCCTTGCAGCCTCCTTCTTCTCAGCCTGCACATCGCAGAGCTCCTCGCGGGTGTTGTCCTCATAGAGGATGCCGAGGCCGATCTTGCCGTCCGGAGCCTCGGTCTCGCCGGGCTTGAGCAGGCAGACCTGGCTCTCGTACCAGTCGTACATCTCGGAGGGCGTCTTAAAGCTGAAGATGTTGCGTCCCGCAGTGGTCGGGCAGGGGGAGAGCACCTCGATGAAGGAGAAGCCCTTGTGCTTTATGCCGGCCTCGATGGCGCGCTGGAGCTGGATGGGATGAGTGGTGCAGCTGCGCGCGTAGAAGGTGGCGCCGGCACCGCGCACGAGCGCGTACATGTCGAAGGGGTGCTCCTCGTTGCCGAGGGGCGAGGTCTTGGTGGTGGCGCCGTAGGGCGTGGTGGGTGCGCGCTGGCCGCCGGTCATGCCGTAGATGTAGTTGCTCATCATGATGACGGTCATGTCCACGTTGCGCTTGGCCGCATGGATGAGGTGGTTGCCGCCAATGCCGGCGCAGTCGCCGTCGCCGGTGAAGACGACGATGGTCTTGTCCGGGTTCACGGCCTTGAGGCCCTCTGCCTGAGCCAGAGCGCGGCCGTGCAGGGAGTGCAGGCAGTCGAAGTTCAGGTAGACCGGAGCCCAGGAGGAACATCCGATGCCGCTGACGCAGGCCATGTCATTATTGGTGAGCTGAAGCTTGTCTATGGCCCTGATGAAGCTGTTGACCACGATGCCGTGTCCGCAGCCGGGGCAGAAGATGAAGGGCAGGGTCTCCTGCCTTATGTATTTTTCCGCAATGCTGTTCATATCACTCCACCTCCACGATCTTGCTGTAAATTGCGCTCGGGTGCGGGAAGGCGCCGCCTATGGAGCTGAATCCGACGACCTTGTCCATGCCCACAACGCGCTGTACCTCGCGGATATACTGACCGACGTTCATCTCCGGCACGATCACGCGCTTGGCGCCGGCGCAGGCCTCGCGTATCTCCTTCTCGGGGACGGGCCAGACGGTGTTGAGCTTGAGCACACATTGTAGTCCACAAAGACTCGGGGATAAAATCGATAAAAGATATGCGTGACA
>OGWU01002186.1_pt1 | contig 10121 bp, 8 predicted proteins | sample 1576071 | NCBI WGS metagenome assembly OGWU01 (sample SAMEA3541582, study PRJEB24748) | human gut metagenome | biome: human gut; feature: human-associated habitat; material: faeces | place: China | collected 2012
GCTGTATTTTGTTCTGCTTGCGGAAACAAAGTGGCAAGCAATCAGAATGTAAACACACAGCAACAGACTGATAATGCGACACAGCAGTCGGTGTACACACAACAGGCTAATCAACAGACAAATCAATCCTATTCATACGGACAGGGCGTTCCGTACGGAAATCAGCAAACTGTAAATTATCAGACATATCAGGTTTCATACGGAAATTCTCCGCTTGAGGAGCTTCGCAAAAAGTTACAAATAGATATGATAATTTGGATTGTTGTTGCAAGTATTCAGGCAATTCTTGCGGTGTACTTTTTTATAACAGGAATGACATTGTCCTCGTATTATCTCGGCGATTTTGCAGGGAATTATTACATAAACGGAATTGCGCTTGCAATTGTTTCTGTATTGAACTTTGTAAGTTCATACAAGACAAGCAACATGCGTACAAGGATAGCAACAGTGCCGACAGGAATTGTCGGTGAGTATGAGGCTTTGACACCGTATGTTGTCAATCTTGTATATAACGCAATTTTCGGTGGATTGATTGGTATTGTGGGTTCAATTTACGGTTTTGTTATCCGCAGTTATGTTATGAAAAACAAATTCTATTTTGTAAAAATTGAAGAAAATTACAGAAAGAACCCACACGCTAATTTTTGGCGTTGCTCAAATTGTGGAAGAGTCAATCCGTCATTTGAAGAAATTTGTATATGCGGTGTCAAGAAAGATGACGCAGGAAATACACAGTGAGTTTTGAGAGGAAGTGCAAAAAGATGAACAAAGATACCATATTGAAAATAGTAGGAGTTGGGTGCGGAATACTAATTGCAGTGCTTGGATTGTATTTTATGTTTTCTGCATAATTTTGATGAGATTGATAAATGGGAGGAATAAAAATGAAATATTGTTCAAAATGCGGTTCGCCAATAAATGATGACGCTGTGTTCTGTGCAGGTTGCGGAACAAGGGTTAGTGATAAGAACACAAATCAAAATGTTGAAAACTTACAGCCAACGGCAGAGCCTGAAAAAGTTGTTCAGCCAACAGTAGAACAGACAGTAAACAAAGAAAAACCAAATGTGACAAATACCGTTCCGCTTCAGCAACAAAGTGTGTATGCACAGGGCGTAAAGCAAAAGAAGAATGTGGGTTTATACGAAAAGTATTCTTTTTTGTTGAATGTTGCAACTTTATTAAGTTTGTTATCAACCTGTATTTTCTTTGTTTTGACTGTTAGTATTATTCAGGAATACTTATTTCAATATGGGTATTTATATAAGTGTTTTTCAATTATCAATTTGGATTCATGGGCGGGTATAGCGATGTTTTTGGCATACTCTTTTGTTTCATTATCCGTGTTTTTTGCTGTTAAGAAAAAAAGAAACATTTACTCAAAATCAAAAAGTGCCGAAGAAATCTGCCATAAATTTGATTTGCAACACACATCGATTACAGTTTTACTTGTGGTTACATCTATTTTAGCAATTGTACTGTTTACCTATTATGTAATATGCTCTTCTGGTAAAGTCTATTTTGTTAATTTCCTTCTGTTGCTGTGTTTTGCGTTTACAATAATATCGCTTATTGTTACTATGATTGTAATTAAGAATACGGGTAAAAACAGAGCACAAATTGTTGTGTATTGTAAACCTGTAAATGAAAAATTTCTTGTTAAGCATAGATATGTTATTGTGGAATGTGCTATAGTAATTGTAATATCAATTTATGCTATAATATCAATTACAGGCTTTTACAATCCGATAAATGTTGTAAAAAGGGCGAATATCCGTTGCGATATAAATGACAACAAACCTGTTGAAATTCCTTATGGTACAACAATAGGAGATTTATTAAATACATACGATAATTGTCAGTTTACTGTTAACGAAAGTGACTATAAGTACGAAGTTCGGGTAGTTGCACATAAAGGTGACCGAACGGATGAGATGACATTTATGTATAACAAGGGTCAGTTTTTCTTTTTGTCAGGTAGTTTAAGTAGATTAGATACAGAAATTTACAAAGGGGCTTTGGTTGATAATAATGTTATGGTTACAGGTTGTACTTTTCAAGACACTGATTATGAAAAATATTCTGTAACAAGAGATAGTGAAAAAAGTGCTATTGCGTTATATCTGATTTGTGTTGAAAGATTCAATTTAGCTCAATCATAGTCTCGGGTTAAATTAAGTAGGTGAGTTTATGCCATTTTGCGAGAAATGCGGAAAAGAGATTAAAGACGGTGACAGGTTTTGTACTCGGTGCGGTGCAGAGGTAAAGTCTTTGCCGATGACCTCGGTTAAAGAAAAACCGACTGATATAAAGTCGGATAAAAAGTCAAAGAAAAAATTAGTCGTCATAATTTCCGTTGCATCGGCAGTTGCGGTTGTGTTGGCTGTATGTGCGATTGTATTTGTGCCGAAAATGTTCCGCAACAATGAAAATGAGCAATATAAACCGTTGCAGACAATTGAGATTACTACGCAACAGGAAACTACACAACAACCCTCAACTGCCATTCAAAATACAACTGAACCGGAAAGCATTGATGACGGCTCAAGTGATGCTGACGATGATTATTATGACGAAGATTACATATTGCCTGACAGTAGCACACGAAAGCTTACAAATTCCGATTTGGCAGGACTTGATGCAGATGAGCTTGAACTCGCACGAAATGAAATTTATGCCCGAGCAGGACGAAGATTCAATACGGACTACATACAAGATTATTTTGACGATAAATGGTGGTATGTGGGAACGATTGAACCCGAAGATTTCTCCGAGGATATGCTCAATGATGTTGAAAAGTATAATGTTAATTTCATTCGAAATTATGAGGAAAAATATGTTGAGTAGCATATAAAAATGAAAGTTGCAACGCAGTGTGTATTGCATTGCGTTGCTTTTTGCTTTAAAATGTAGAAGAGGTGAGACTAAATGGATAATAAGAATAAAACGAGATTTTGCGAAAAATGCGGAAATCAGATTAAAAGCGGCGACAGATTTTGCGAACATTGCGGTGCAGAGATAAAGCCTTTGCCGATGACCTCGGTTAATGAAAAACCGACTGATATAAAGTCGGATAAAAAGTCAAAGAAAAAATTAGTCGTCATAATTTCTGTTGTATCGGCAATTGCGATTGTGTTGGCTGTATGTGCAATTGTTTTATTTCCGAAAATCTTCGGTAATAATAATGCCGAGCAAACTGTTAAAGCAACCACCCAACAGGTTACAACGGAAATTTCGACAACAGCAGAACCTACAACTGTTGAACCGACTACAGATATTCCAACAACGGCAAAGTCTACTACAATTGAGCCTACAACAGCCAAGCCGACCGAGCCCGAAACATCGAAAGATGATGGCGATAGTAACTCAAACGGTGGCGGAAGATGCTATTTTAACGGCTTTTCAATTGAAGTCCCCGAGGATTATACATATGAGGTTGATGGTGATAAGGTTACTTTTTATGAATCGTATAATCACGAACATTCTGAAACAGGCTCGGACGGATTTTTATTCGCTATTGACTGGACATATGACGGAACGGTCAGCATAGATTCACGCAGACTCGGAAGTAAGGACGGTAAGTATTTTATGTACATTCATCCAACAGGCTTCGGAATGTTGGAGGACGAATACGCAAATCAGCGAATGGTTGATGCCAGAGCTGAAACGGATGATGTACTTTCATCGTTCAGAGTTGAATAACCGAAAACAACGCAGTGCGTATTGCATTGCGTTGCTTTTTGTTTTAAAATATATAAAAGAGGTGAGGCGTTATGGGTAAGGATACGAAGTTTTGCAGGAATTGCGGTAAGGAACTTCCGATTGAATCGACATTTTGTCCGTATTGTATGACAAAGCTGATTGATGTTACAACAGGCGGAGAAATTAAGGTAAAAAAGAAAAAACCGATTATTATTGCCGTTGCATCGGCAATCGTTTTGCTCATTGTAATTGCGGTGATTGTAATTTTGAACAGCACGATTTTTGGCGGCAAATCGGATAATGTTACCACACATGCAACAACTGTTCCGACAACTGCGGTCACGACAACGGCTGAAAATAAAACCTCGGATTATTCAAAATATGTCGGAATATGGTGCGATAAAGACAGCGATATTTCAACCGCAACTCAAAACGGCGGCGATATTCTTGAGATAATTTCCGTCAAAGACGATGTTGTGAGATTTACTTTTACAAAGACTTCGTCTGCACCGCAAAACCGAATTGCGAGAATAAGCAATGTGACAACAAAGGTGATTGACGGAATAGGAACTTTTTCGTTTGATGATGACGGCTGGCAGAACAGCGGTACGGGTAAAATCAAGTTTTCCGACGGCGAAATCTATATTGAAAACACGGTCACAAATCAGAACAGCGAATCAATGTGGGATATAGGCGGAAAGTTTTATCTTAAAAAGTCCGAAAGTTCAATGCTTGATGTTGAGAGCAATAATTTTTTGAACGCTGATTTTGACGATGTAAAAAATGCCTTTGGCGAAGAAATTTCAGATCCGTTTTTAGCGTCGGACAAGTGGTATATTCATTACTACAGTGGCATGAATGTTATGGTCACTGCCGAAACAAATAAAATTTACAGCATTACGATTGATTACTCATCAGGCAACCTTGCCAATTCAAACATCGGTTTTGGCGAAATCAACGGCAATAGCACCTATGACGATGTCTATGCCGAACTCGGCGAGCCGATGTACAATAACATAACCCACGGCGATGTTACCTATAAGCGGAAAGACGGATATGTAACTTTCACCTTTGACGATAATATGAACCTCACAAACTTTGTGTACTGCATTGAAGATACGCATTAAAACATAATAAGTAATAAAAAATCAGCCTGAGCGTCAAGTAACAATGCTCAGGCGGGTGTGTTATGGAGATAATAAAAATTTCAAAAGTATCAGAAATAAAAATAAGCACTAACCATTATGGTTAGTGCTTATTGAATGGTTGCGGGAGCCGGATTTGAACCGACGACCTTCGGGTTATGAGCCCGACGAGCTACCGAGCTGCTCTATCCCGCGATATACAACTCTGCTGTTTTTTACAGCTTTATTATTATAGCATTATGTAAAGGTTGTGTCAATAGTTTTTTGCATATTTTTTTATTTTATGCTTTGTCCGGCTTTTTTGACTGAATTTATTTACATTTTAATCTTAGTTTTTTAAGGGGATGTACACAATTGTATGGCGGAACAGATGCAAATAAAAGATTTAAATATCTGTTGAAACAAAAGTGAGATTGTGCAAAATAATGATTTATATGTGTTTTGCACGGTGAATTTGATATATTGATTGCGGATTGCTTTTGTGGTACAATTACCGTGTGAATTTGCGGAATTTTTAAATTGCGACAAATCAGATGAGAGGGAATTATGGGAAAGAACAAAACACGCAGTAAATCTGCACTTAAACAAAACAGTGTCACAGCTGAAAACAAAAGGCTCGGCGATGACGGAAACATTAATTTTACTTTTAAAATTTTGTCGGCAATCGGCATTATTATCATAGTTTCGGGGCATTGCTACAACGGCGGTGTGTCGCTGATGTATGATTGGTTTCCGAAGTATTCGTACAATCTCGCCTTGTTCGTTTTCATTTCGGGTTATTTTTACAAGGAAAAGCACGAGGAACATATTTTCAAATATATATGGGGACGGACAAAACGCTTGTTGATTCCTGCGTATCTATGGAACATTGTTTACGGAATAATTGCATTCGCACTTACTCAGGTCGGCTATACGATTGCTCAGGGCAAATTTGATCTGTACAACCTTTTTGTTATGCCGTTTATTGACGGCGAAGGTTTTGCCTACAACCTCGGTTCGTGGTTTGTATATCCGCTGTTCTGTGTTTATGTTTTTAACATACTGTTCCGCAAACTGCTCAAAAAGGTTCACAGGGGCAACGAGTATGTCATTCTTGCCGTGTATCTTGCAATCGGAATTTTCGGTGTGCAATACTGCATTTGGAATCCTGCCCCAAAGGGTGCGTTACTGTTATTGTTCAGGTCAATGTTTTTTCTGCCGTGTTTTGAGTTTGGCAGATTTTATCACGAAAAGCTTGAAAAACACGATAATCTAAACAGCGTTGCATATTTTGCAATCGTTCTCGGAGTTCAGCTTCTCCTCCTCACATTCTGTGAAAATCTTGAATACACTCCGTCAAAGTGCGTGAAGTTTGACAACGGCTGCGTCATTCCTTATGTAACCGCAATCACGGGCATTGCGTTCTGGCTGAGGGTTGCAAAGCTGATTACTCCGATTATCAAGAACAAAAAGCTTGTCAGAATGATTTCTGACAATACCTACAGCATTATGATTCACCACATTTTTGCCTTTATGATTGTAAAATGGGCGTTCTGGGGATTGAGCGTAATTACACCGCTGTTCAAAGATTTCGATATTTTAAAACTCAAGTCAACAATCTGGTACATTTATCGTCCGAACGGCTTAAATTTTTACTGCATAATCTACCTTGCCGCAGGAATATTCATTCCGATTCTTATAGGAACGGTTACGCACAGGATATTTGAATTTATGAAAGAGCATACCTTGAAGAGTATGCAAAAAAGCAGTCGGACAAGTAAAGTAAACAAAATTGAAAAAGTCATAAAATAATGCTTTTTTTACAGGCTTTAAAATGAATAAAAAATAAGCTGTATGTGCATTGTTACAAAATAACACGGCTTATATTGTGCAATATTTGCCTTTAAAGCTGTGCGAATGAACAACTTGCACTAAAAGGTAAAATAATATTTATTCATTTCGCCGTAGCAAAAAACATTAATTTGTGTTACAATATTTCATTATAGTATTTAGCGGAGCAGATATGCCGATATACAGAATAGCTGATTTGAATGTTGAAGTTAATCCAAAATTTAAAATATGCAGGAAACGGCTTGAAAGCTATGCCGTTAAGTTGAATGAATCGGGAAAGACCGACATTGCGATATCGGTTTCTGATGACGAAATCCGTGAGCGTCTCAGGCTTTCCGACAACCTCAGCGAACAAGGTGCGGAGGATGTTCTGATACTCTCAAAATTCTGCAACGCCGTGCTTGACGGATTTGACGGATTCTTTTTTCATTCGTCCTGTCTTGAGCTTGACGGCGAGGGCTATGTTTTTTCGGCAGTCAGCGGGACGGGCAAGTCTACCCACACGGCTCTGTGGCGAAGGCATTTTGGCAACAGAGTGACGATGATTAACGATGACAAGCCGGTTATACGAAAATGTGACGGAAAATTTTATGTTTACGGAACTCCATGGATGGGGAAAGCTAACATAGGAACAAATACAAAAGCACCTGTTAAGGCTGTGTATATTCTTCAGAGAGCAGAAGAGAACACGGCAGTCAGGGTGTTGCCGTCACAGGTTATGAAACAGTTGCTTGAGGCAACGGTTATTGATGTTGAGCGGAGCAGAATGGAAAAGCTGCTTGAATTGCTTGATGAGTTCTTTAAGAAAACACCGTTGTTTTTGCTCGGTTGTAATATGGATGAAAGTGCTGTTATGACGGCTTACAATGCCGTAAACGGCGGATAAGGCTATGGAAATTTCAGAAAGCGGAGGAATATAATATGGAATTTGTTCAGGTCGTTTCGGTTGAAAATATGAGAAAAAGCGACGCAAGGACGATTGCGGAGCATACTCCTTCGGCGGAGCTTATGTACAGAGCCGCACAGGGAATTTTTAATTCGGCAAAGTTTGTGGGCAAGGTCGCCATAGTTTGCGGTAAGGGCAACAACGGCGGCGACGGTTATGCGCTCGCCTGTGTTTTATGCAAAAACGGCTTTACACCGACAATTTTCAGAGCAAGCGACGGCTTTTCAAAGGACGGCCTTTACTATTATAAAACCGCAATGTCGCTCGGTGCCGAGGAGATGCCGATGTCACAGGCGGCGGCTTTCACGGGATTTGACATTGTAGTTGACTGTTTGCTCGGAACAGGCTTTTCGGGTGAATTAAAGGGTGAAATGCTTGAGGCGGTTGAGCAGATTAATATGACAAATGCCTATGTTATAAGTGCAGACATCAACAGCGGAATTAACGGTGACACGGGTGTGTGCAGTACGGCGGTAAACTCGGATCTTACCGTTTCAATCGGTTATTTCAAGACAGGCTTGTTCCTTAATGACGCACCGTATTACATCGGTTCAGTCACAAACTGCGATATCGGAATCAGCCTTATTGAAGATGAATACAAGCTGATTGACTATTCTCTTCTGCATATGTTTGAGGGCTACGGCTCTCTTGTTATGACTGCGGAAGAATTTTTTGAAAAGTACGGCTACGAGCCTTCAAAGTGCAATGTTGCACGCTGTGTTGAGGAAATCAGCCAAAAAGAACGCAGAACGGTTGTAGTAAAAACAGACCATTCTGCGGTAATTGCGGATCTTAAATATATTTATTTTTGCGCTGACTATGTTATTAACAATTGATTGATTTTAATTGAGTTGAGGGTGAAACCATGAAGTACAAGAAGGTGTTGTTACCGCCCGAGCCGTATTACAGCGGCAGGGTTACAAGATACCCGGACAGAAAAGTTGCCTTTGAAGCAGGACTCAGGTGGCATGGTTCATATGAAATTTCCTATATAAAAAAAGGTAAGGTAAGACTTAACAAGCTTGACTGTGAAATTATTCTCAATGCGGGCGATGTCTATGTTCTTAACAGTCAGGAGGTTCATTCCTATGAGGACATCGGTGAGGATACTCAGGCTGTTATGCTCAATATCATTCCAAAGGCAATTGCACCGTATGTTGACGATCCGCATATTGTGCCGAGTTTCAAACAACCCGAGGGCGAAGCTCTTGAGTTTATCAGAAAAGCAATGGACATATTCCACGGATATGAAGAGTACGAGAGCAAGCTTATCAGCATGAAAGTAAGAGCGGTGATGTACAGCGTTGCGTACTATCTCATCCGTGATTGCATTGACAACGATATACAATATGTTCACGGTTCTCAGGCTGATGATTTTGACTGTGCCAAAAGCGCTATCAGATATATGCACGATAATTACAAACACGAAATCACGCTCAATGAAATCGCCAATTATGTAGGCATGACGCCTGCTCATTTTTCAAAATATTTTAAGGATAAAACAGAGGAAACATTTTCAAAGTATCTTCGCCGTGTTCGTCTTGAACACGCTATTGATGATTTGAGAAACAAAAAAATCACCGTCAGACAGGCGGCGATTGAAAACGGTTTTCCAAATGTAAATTCGTTTATCCTGTCCTGCAAGTCAGAATACGGCAGAACTCCTGCGGAGCTTAGAAATTACAGTGAGAAGAACTGACGGCGAGCCACCGTTCTCGGTTCGTGAAAACAGTCGCTTCAAGGCGAAAGCTTTTTAAATTGAAAATTGAAAATTGCGGTCGGCGGTGTGCCACCGCAATCTATTCGAGAAGATACTCGGATAAAGGAATTGCATCAGATGCCCGAATACGGCATTGATGCAATTTTTGCTTTATATGAAATTTATTTGTAGCGGCGAACACGGTTCGCCGCTACGGTATAACAATTATATTGAGGCATTTATAGAATCATATTTATCATAAATTATGTGCAATTACTTGCGGGCGTCCAATGAACGCCCCTACTTAATTGTCACAACACCTATTTCAACTTGATTATTGATTCTGGGGATGAATACGGTGTTGCTCAGACCTGCGCAGACAATCATTTTTGTGCCGTCAAGGTCAAATTCGCCTTTGTCATATTTCGGAAAAAGTCCCTGATTCGGAGCGATTACTCCGCCGATGAACGGCAATTGAATCTGTCCTCCGTGAGTGTGACCGCAGACGATTAAGTCTATGTCGGTTTTCTTTGCGTCCTCGGCAATGTATTCGGGCTGGTGGTGCAGAAGAATTGTGAAATTGTTCTTTGCTTTTTCTGCAAATTCTTCCCACAGCGTTCTTGACGGAACATCGTCATCGGGAGTGTAGAACTCATAATAAGGGTAGTCGCTCATTCCGCCGATAAGCATACTCTTGCCGTTTTTGGTGAATTTTATGTATTCATTATCGAGCAACACAGCGCCTGTTGAATTTGTTTCGCTTTTAAAATCCGTTCCGAATTTGGCGGCATTGTCACGC
>OGWU01002189.1_pt1 | contig 10110 bp, 6 predicted proteins | sample 1576071 | NCBI WGS metagenome assembly OGWU01 (sample SAMEA3541582, study PRJEB24748) | human gut metagenome | biome: human gut; feature: human-associated habitat; material: faeces | place: China | collected 2012
TATTATGGAAAGAAGAAATGCATGGCTTTCTTATGAGGAAGCAGATGAGAAGGAACTGGAGAAACTTGCAAAAAATTATCGTACATTTCTGGATGCCGGTAAGACAGAGCGTGAATGTGTCCTGGAGCTTACCAGAGAAGCAGAAGCAGCAGGATATGTTTCATTAGAAAATAAACTTGCATCCGGTGAGCAGATCAAAGCCGGAGATAAGATCTATGCTGTCTGCATGAAAAAGATCATGGCTATGTTCCATATCGGACAGGAACCGATAGAAAAGGGAATGAATATTCTTGGAGCACACATTGATTCTCCACGTTTGGATGTAAAACAGAATCCTTTATATGAAGATACGGATCTGGTATATCTGGATACCCATTATTACGGCGGGGTGAAGAAATATCAGTGGGTAGCACTTCCATTGGCGATTCATGGTGTGATCGTGAAGAAGGATGGTACAGTAGTAAATGTGAATGTTGGTGAAGATGAGGATGATCCGGTCGTATATATCACAGACCTTCTGATTCATCTTGCAGGTAAACAGCTCCAGAAAAAGGCCGCAGAGGTGATCGAGGGCGAGAATCTTGACATTCTGATCGGCAGCAGACCACTGAAAGAGGAAAAGGACGAGAAGAAGAAGGAAGCAGTCAAAAATAATGTCCTTCGGATTCTGGGAGAAAAATATGGTGTAGAGGAAGAGGATTTTCTTTCAGCAGAACTGGAGATCGTTCCGGCGGGCAAAGCTCGTGACTGCGGACTTGACCGCAGTATGGTCGCAGCATATGGACAGGATGACCGTGTCTGCGCATATACTTCTTTTGTGGCAATGCTTGAGATGGAAGCACCAAAACGTACCAGCTGCTGTCTTTTGACGGACAAAGAAGAAATTGGAAGTGTAGGAGCTACTGGCATGCAGTCTAATTTCTTCGAAAATACTGTGGCAGAGCTTCTAGAAGCTATGGGATGTTATTCCGGACTGGCACTCCGAAGAACTCTTAAGAATTCCTTTATGCTTTCTTCTGATGTAAGTGCAGGCTATGACCCGGCTTACGGAGAGTGCTTCGAAAAGAAAAATGCAGCATATCTTGGAAGAGGAATCGTTCTTAATAAATTTACAGGTGCAAGAGGAAAGTCCGGATCTAACGATGCCAATGCAGAGTATGTGGCAAAAGTACGTGGTATTTTTGATGACAGTAATGTTGCCTTCCAGACAGCAGAACTTGGCAAAGTAGATGTGGGAGGCGGCGGAACGATCGCTTATATCGCAGCACTTTACGGAATGAATGTGATAGACAGTGGTGTGGCGGTCCTGAGTATGCATGCACCGTGGGAAGTAACAAGCAAAGCCGATATTTATGAGGCGAAGAAAGCATACAAAGCGTTTCTTGAAAATGCATGACAGAGATTCTGGTGCCAGAAAAAAATAAGCATAATACAGAAACAATAAACAGCGACATCAAAGGAGAATGCAGAATATGAATGATACGCTGATCAAGGTGGAAGACCTTTGCAAGATTTATAATCCCGGCGAAAATGAAGTAAGAGCCTTGGATCATGTGAGCCTTGAAATAAAAAAAGGAGAACTGGTGGCAATCATCGGGCAATCAGGTTCTGGCAAGTCAACTTTTATGAATATGCTTGGGTGTCTCGATGTGCCTACCTCGGGAAAGTATTATCTGAACGGGATTGATGTGTCCGAAATGACGGACAATGAACTCTCGGAGGTAAGAAACCGTGAAATCGGATTTATCTTTCAGGGATTTAATCTTATTGCAAATCTGAATGCAATTGAAAATGTAGAATTGCCGCTGATCTATCGTGGAATTGATCGTAAGACGAGACATGAACTGGCTATCGAATCTCTGAAAATGGTTGGCCTGGAAAAACGTATGGATCATAAGCCAAGTGAGATGTCCGGTGGGCAGCAGCAGCGTGTGGCAATTGCAAGAGCAATCGCTGCACAGCCTCCGGTCATTCTTGCAGATGAGCCGACAGGAAACCTGGATTCTGCATCCAGTAAGGAGATTCTTGCAATTTTAAAGAAAATGCATAAAACAGGAAGAACAGTAATATTGATCACGCATGATAATGGTATTGCAGCACAGGCAAGACGTGTAGTGCGTATTATGGATGGTAAGATAGAATCGGATACAATCAATCCGGATTTTGACCAGGAGGAGGCATAATGAAAAAGAAAAAGTCCAAAAAGAAACTGGTGATCGGAGTTGGGGTTCTGGTCGTGGCAGTAGTAGCCGGTGTCAATATCTATGGCAGTATGAATGCAGCGGATTCGGCAATTCCGCAGGTGAAAACAGTATCAGCTGTCCGCGATAATGTTCAGCAAACGGTAGAAATCAGTGGTACAGTAGTAAGTGAAGAACAGAAAACATATTTTTCTCCTGTCAATGCCAAAGTTGATACAGCTGCGTTGAAAGAAGGTGAAACTGTAAAAGCAGGAAGCAGCCTGATCGAATTTGATCAGAAAGATCTGGAGAGAGAGGCGAAGAAAGCTGATCTGAATGTAGAGTCCGGAAAAATGGATATGAAAAATACTTTAAATAAATCGGATAAGGCGGTTCAGAAGCAACAGAATGCAGCAGGTGATGCGGCAAGCCTGAAACAGCAGGTTGCCGCTCAGGAAAATTATATTGCAAGTCTGAAAGCAAGGATCTCGCAGGCAAATGCCAATGCACAGGCAGCATCTTCCAAAGCTGCTGCAAAGAAACAGGCAGATGCAGCTGCCGCACAGGAGGCACAGCAGCAGGAAATACAGCGTGAATATGCACAGGCACAGACTACATATCAGAATGAAACCCTTCCTGCGTATCAAAATCAGCTGAATACACTGAACAATGAAATGAATCAGGCACAGTCGGATTACAATCAGGCAGAGAACAGTTATCAGATGGCTTTTCAGGCGTGGTCTGCAGACCAGAGTGATGATAATGAAAATGCACTTGAGATAGCAGAGCAGATGAGAAGTGAAGCGCAGATTACATATCAGAATGCAAAAACAGCTTATGAAGATTATAAAGCGCAGAAGCCGGCTGCTCCGGTAATGTCTGATTTCACTGGCGAGTCTGACATTGTTTCTGACGGAACGTCTGCAGATGTTTCTGCATCTGCTTCTTCCAGCACGGATGATACTGCTGTGACAGCGGATACTACTGCACTGGAGAATGAACTTGAAAAAGCAAGTAATAATCTTGCAGAACTTCAGTCAGAACTTTCCTCGAAGGAAGCGGCTGCAGAAGCAGATACGGGTGCTGTGACTGAAGAAGAAAAAGAAAAAATGGAAATTACCAATAATCTTTCTGAACTGGATCAGATGTCTGCACAGGAACTTGTAGAAGCAGCAAAGAAAGGAATCAAGGCTGATTTTAATGGTGTGGTTACAAAAGTTTCTGTGGTTGAAGGTGCAACTGCAACACAGGGAATGGAATTGTTCACCTTACAGAATACTGATAAAGTAGATGTGAATGTAAATGTTTCGAAATACGATTATGATAAAGTGAAAGAAGGTCAGTCTGCGGATATCACCGTTGCAGGAAAAACTTATGAAGGTGAAGTAACGAGTATCAGCCATGTTGCTACTCAGAATGAAAAAGGTGCTTCTTTGATTTCTGCAGATATTCGAATTAAAAATCCGGATGAAGATATTTTTCTTGGCGTGGATGCCAAAGTAACAATTCATGCGGAAGAAGCGGACAATGTAGTTGTACTTCCGTCTGAAGTAGTTAATATAGGAAAAGAGGGCTCTTTCTGTTATGTACTTGAGAATGGGGTTATTACCAAAAAGGATATCACAACAGGAATCAGTTCGGACGAATATGTAGAAGTGCTTGACGGCATTAAAGAAGGTGATGAAGTTATCCGTGACCTTGGTTCCCTGGAAGAGGGAATGCAGGCAGAAGCTGCTGATAGATCCGGAGATGTGAATGGTGAAAATACAGAGACAGATAATGCAGAAGAAGGTGTCTGATGGGCGGATTATATGAATATATAAAAATGGCTGTCCAGAATATCCGGGCAAATAAAGGACGTTCATTTCTTACCATGCTGGGAATTATTATTGGCATTGCTTCGGTCATTGCAATCGTTTCCATCGGCGAAGGAACGAAGAATCAGATGAACAGTGAGATCGATGGAATTGGCTCAGGGCTGATCGCTATCGATGTCAGTAATGATGCCATGACGGAAGATGAATGGATCACACCGGATGATGTACAGGAAATCCGTAAGCTCGATACAGTAGGTGGTGTTAGTGTTTCAAACAATTACGATGGTGAAACGGTGACCGGTAAGGGGAATTTTTCTATCATGCTGACAGGTGAAGGTCCCGATGCCAAAATGATCAATAATTCCGATATGAAATATGGAAGTTATTTTGGCGAAACAGAGATTGAAGAGGGCAAAAATGTATGTGTAATCTCAGATACAGATGCCAGGCAGCTTTTTGGTACAGATGATGTTGTTGGTATGAGCCTTGATATTACCTGTTATGATTCTTCAAAATCTTTTCGCATCATGGGTGTCACTACGCAGAAAGAAAATGGAACATTCGTAAGTTATACTTATGATGGAATGCCGGTTACGGTAAATGTTCCGTATTCTTCCATGGATGATCTTGTGGGTGGAACCGATGAATTTTATTCCATTACAGTGGTTCAGGCAGACAAAACACTAGATTCACAGATCGTTGCAGATCAGGTCGTGCATCTTTTGGAGAAACGTCATCAGTGCGCAGGGGAAGACTATTTTCATGTGCAGAGTTTCCAGGATGTCCTGCAGTCAATGAATGAAATGCTCGGTATGGTGACGGCATTTATTTCATTTGTTGCCGGAATTTCTCTTTTGGTAGGTGGAATCGGTGTTATGAATATTATGTTGGTATCTGTTACAGAAAGAACACGTGAGATTGGAATCCGTAAATCACTTGGCGCCAAGACCTCTTCTATTATGTTACAGTTCCTTGCGGAAGCGGCAATCCTTACAGTTATGGGAGGCGTGATTGGAATTATTCTTGGAATTCTTGCAGGTTATGGAATCTGTTCTATCATGAGTGGAAGTATGGGAATGACGATCACACCGGGAATCAGCCCGACAGTGATTCTGGCGGCAACACTTTTCTCCTGTGCGGTCGGTGTATTTTTTGGAATCTATCCGGCGAAGAAAGCTGCAAAACTCACCGGCTTTGTCACTTTGAAAATTTTCATAATACCAAAAGTAAAATGGCTTATCACAAATTTCAAAATATATGATTTCGTCTGGTTCTTTCCCTTCTACCTTTGTATTATAAATATCTTTTTTATGTACATTTCCATATATAAAACGTTTGTTTTCTGATCCAATATTTAAGTCTTGTAAAGCATCACTCAATGCCAATTGGGATTTCATTAGACTCATTGTATCTTTGTCATATGGTCGCCCCTTTTTTATTACTTCATAAGTACTCGTCACATATGCATACTTCTTTTTTTGATTTATTTCTTTAATTTTAAATTTTGCAAATGTCAAACTTGCCTCTGTATCATCTTTTTCAGAAATAAAAAACACACTCGTATAATGTTCATTTTCAAACTGTTTTATAATTTTATCAATATGCCCCCTGTATTCTTCTCCCTTTTCGTAATTATTCGAAGATCTCACTAAGGCCTCTTCTATTGAATCAGCATAATTATCATCTAAAAGTTTTGTTTCATCTGCATTATAATTTTTTATTGGCTTATATTTTCTTATTTTTTGAGGAATATATCGCTCCGTTTCTTTATTACTTTTAACTAAACTTCCCCCATTTGTTGTCTGCCCTAAATAACCAAGCCCCACAATACAGCCGAAAATTATCACAATCACAGCCGAAAATATTACTATAATTTTTTTTTTCATATAATCCTCCTGTTTATTGCAACTATACATAAATAATGTTTGCACCTTTCTATATTATCGCAAAACTATTAAATTAATTCTTTTTTCAATTCGTACAAGTAGCTGGTATTAAAATTCTAAAACCTTTCATTAACCCTTCTGCCAAAGCAGGTAAATGGCTACTTAGATAAGTAAGTATTCCTGGAATAAATGTATTATCTAATGCTCCAATACCGGTTCCATCATCTACCACTAACACCACCAAAGCTACTATTGCAGCTAAAGAAATTACCCCTTCTCCTACTTGTTTCCAGTCTGCAAATTCTCCCTCATATACTAGACTCCAATTAATACTACCAAAATCCTCTATCACCGTATTATCTGGTAATTTAAATGGCATTGTTCCTGATGTTCCCCCAACTCCGCCGCTATATCCTAAACCATTTTTATCTACTATCAAACTTCCCGTTGCACTTAATCCTGTATAATTGCTCTTTAGTTTAACGTTAGATTTTATCTTTCAATTCGAAGGATTCAATCCTTCTCCTGAAAGAACTAATTTAGAAGATAAATTTTTCTTAGAATTTCCTATGTTAATATTAAGAGACCATCCTAAAAACTCTCCAGACATATTTTTTTTAAGCACAAATAAATCTGCACCTTCATACTCTGTCACTTCATAAGTTGCACCACCTAAATTTTCTTTATAGATTACTTTATCAATACCGATAATATATTTTTTAATTACATTTTCATTTAAAGAATGTGCTACATCTGAAACCACATCCTTAATTGTATTCTCAACACTCTCCAAACCATTTATTATATCACTCCAACTTGGAAATGCACCATCCAAATCTACTAGTATCATTGGTGCATTAAAACAATAACTATAATGGTTCATACTAAATGGCATATCCAGAAAACCTGCAATCAAATCCTGCCCCGCAAACCTGCCACTCTCTGCCAGATATTCCCTCGCCTGGGCATAATACGTCCCTGCTATCTCATCTCTTTGGTATCCCGTATAGCCAAACGGCTGCATCTCCCCCTGGTTTTGGTACAGGTCTTCCCCAAAGGCTCCATATCCATAGCTCTCTTTGATTGTTCCGGCACTGTCCTCAATCCGAAGCGGACTTCCCAGCTCATCCTGAAGGTAATAGTTCCTTTCCCCATTCTCCTCATACGCTGCCACGTTCCCATCCCAAAAGTATCTCTGGCTTTGGCTTTCTTCTGTCCGCTCCAGAAGGTTATAGTACTGTCTGGTCAGATCCAGGGTATAAGTAATCTGACGGCTGTTTCCAATCTCCATGCCGACTCTTCTCTGCGGGTCCAGCTTCTCCAGTTTTTCTTTTGGAAGGACACCCTCCTGCTTTCCTACCCGGTGTCCCAGTCCGTTATACTGGTATCTTGCCTGTTTGCCTGCCGCATCCACCGCTTCTTCCAGACGGTTCATTGCTCCATAGACATACTGCTTCTTCCATGCCCCGTTTTCAAGAATAGCGGTTAAGTTTCCTCTCTTATCATAACCGTACTCTTTGCGGATTTCCCCCTGTCTTTCGCTTACCATCTGGTTCAAGGCATTATACTGATAAGAGGTTTGTTCCCCGCTTTCTTCTTTCCATGTACGGTTTCCAAAGGCATCATAACCATACCGTGTCTGGATCTCTCCGTCCTTTTGGATTTCTGACAGCCTGCCCAGGGCATCATACCCATAACGGTACTGTCCGCTCTCACGCTCCAGCCCTCTTCTTTCCTTGGTGATTCCGGTCTTATTTCCCAAAAGGTCATACAGATAGGTGTAGCGGTCAAGAATACCCTCTTTGTCTTGATGCACCAGTTCTGTCAGCTGGTCCTTTCTGTCATAACGGTAGGTAGTCTTTGTTCCATTCGGGAACTGCTTTTCACACAGTCTTCCCACCGGATCATATCCATAGGTGATGATGCTGTCCCCTTCCTTTAATTCTGAAAGACGGAACTGCTCATCATATCCGTAGAATACTGTCGTTCCATCCGGATAGGTAATGCTTCTTCTCTCTCCTGCTTTTCCATAGGTATAGGATACTTCCCTTCCATCCGGGTACTGCACCTTTTCTGCCCTGCCCAGTGCATCCGGGGTGATCCTTGTGCTTCCCAGCCAGTCCTGTATCTCAATCAGCTGCCGGAGCGGATTATAGGACAGTTTCACTTCCTTTCCGTCTGCATACTGGATACCGGATAAGTCTCCCTGTTTTGTATAAGCATACTTGGTCAGATACCCTTCCTTATCCAGTTTTCCAAGGAGCTGTCCTTTTTTATCATAGGTGTAGGTTTCCTTCTGTCCCAGTGCATCGACAGTTTCTGTGACCTGTCCCCGCAGGTCTCTGGTATAACGGGTGATCTGACACTGCCGGTTTCTTCCATTCTGTCTCTCTGCTTCCAAAAGTTCTGCATCCATACCGGATACTTCTGTATCATCCTTTAGGCTTCCCTCTACGCCATACTGGCGGATCTCAATGAGACGGTCACAGACATCGTATTGATATTCCGTTTCATTTCCAAGGGCATCCGTCACCTTCGCAAGCTGCCCGCTTAAGGTATAGGCATACCGGGTCGTATTCCCTTCCCCGTCGGTCATGGAAGTCACGTTTCCAAGGGCATCGTAGGTATAGGATTTCCTCTCCCCTTCACTTCCCGTGATCTCTACGATACGGTCCATGCTGTCATATCCATAACGCAGCACAAACCCGGTGGCAAGGGTATGGGTTTCCAGATTTCCGTTGGCATCATAGGTAAAGGCTTCCTCTGTCCCATCTGCGTATCGGATTTTTTCCAATAATCCGCCTTTTTGATACCGGTAACAGGTAATCCGCCCTGCCTCATCGGTAATGCTTTCCACATCTCCCAGTGGCGTATACGCATAACTGCGGCTTTCCCCCAGCTGGTTGGTTTCCTTTATCAGATTTCCGTTTCCGTCGTATTCCATGGATACCGTATTTCCAAGGGCATCCTCCGCCTCGATGAGATTTCCTTCCCCATCATACCGATAGGCATAGTGGAGTCCTTCTTCCCCGTTGACTTCCACCACTCTTCCAAGGGCATCATAAACAAACGTGGTCTTTGCCCCGTTTTCATCTTCCTCCCCAATCCGGTTTCCATTGGCATCGTAGGTATAACGTACCACTGCCCCGTCTGCGTATTTGATCCGGGATAACAGGTTCTCTTCGTTATAAAGATAGGTCGTCCTTGCCCCATCCGGTGTTGTCACTCTGGCAAGGTTCCACATGCTGTCATAGGTCAGGAGGGTTTCCCTTCCCTCTTTATCAATGACCTTGCTTGGGCGGTTTAAGACATTATATTCCCTTCGGATGCTTTCCCCGTCAAAGTCCGTTACCTTTGTTACTTTTCCGCTTTTTTATCCGAATAAGTACTGCTTCTTCTTTATCCTAATCTTCCACATTATTTATCAATCACATTACAGATATTTTTTCATCCTTTAATCTCATTAGCAAAACTTCTACATTTTCATTATATCTGTCTATTTTTATTGGTTTTTCTCCTTTTACATAAATAATTATGTACTCCTTTTCTATTATACTTTTGTGTTGCTCAACCTTTGTAATCTCTTTAAATTCAACTGTCCGCATTTTCTTTAGAAAATCTTTCTTATAAAGTTTGTCTTGTACTTCCAGTTGATCATACCAATAGACACCGCTGTAATAAAGCAACAGTAAATCTATCACTCCCAGCAACAGATACATCCAAATTTTCCCATCTCGAGTCAAAAATAATACAATTGTAAAAAAAGTATAAATGCAGAAACCTATGATAGGCAATATTTTCCGGATAATCATTGGCTCTACGATGCAGTGCTCTTTCGTAGATGGAATCAATTCTTCTTCATCTATCCCCCTTTTTTTCAAAATAATTAGTAAATCATAAACATCTCCTTCTGCATCCATTTCATACTGGAATATCTTTTTCTCCCCCTGATAAAAGCGATATTGATTTCTTCTCTTTCCTACGCATCTTGTAATATCTTCAATTCTATATTTCCTTGTAATTCCTAATGCAGAACGGTAGATAATCTCTTGTGTGTCATATTCTATCTTCCATATGTATCCATATAATGTCAGAACAATTCCTAATACTGTAAATCCTATAGATACCAACAAACAAATCAACATAAAATAACAATTTTCTATCTGTTGTACAAATTCTTTAGGTTAGAATCGATGATGGGGTAAACGAAAAAGCAGTTTTGGCATT
>OGWU01002196.1_pt1 | contig 10095 bp, 10 predicted proteins | sample 1576071 | NCBI WGS metagenome assembly OGWU01 (sample SAMEA3541582, study PRJEB24748) | human gut metagenome | biome: human gut; feature: human-associated habitat; material: faeces | place: China | collected 2012
GGTATTGCCCGCTGCCTTGGGATATAATCTTATTCCCTATGAAGTGTCCACAAGACGGCGCTCGGAGCCGAGCTGACCGTTGCGTGGGACTATTTCGCCGCGACGACCGACTGCATCGCTGCGCTGCGTGCGCAGGGGTATCTCATTTACGTCGTGGAGCAGGTCGAAGGAGCCGTCATGCTGGATGAATTCCGGCCTCGACCGGGGCAGAAATACGCCCTGGTGTTCGGCAACGAGGTGGACGGCGTGGCGCAGGAGGTCGTGGATGCGGCAGACGGGGCGATCGAGATTCCGCAGGCCGGAACCAAACATTCGGTGAACGTTTCGGTGGCCGGAGGAGTCGTTTTGTGGAACTTTTTTTGGCAAGTCCGGCCAAAACGCTAAATTTGCCCCGGGTTACCGGTGGGAAAAGGAGGAATACCCGGAGGGTTCCCGATTCGAAAATTGAAAATATATAATGCTATGTCAGTAGAGAGTACAGTGAGGGCGGTCACGACGTATCGTCTGTGGGAGATGAAGCAGCGCCGGGAGAAGATCGCCATGCTGACTTCGTACGATTATTCGATGGCCCGCATCGTGGATGCGGCGGGGGTCGATGTGATTCTGGTGGGCGACTCGGCGGCCAACGTGATGGCGGGTTACGAAACGACGGTGCCCATTACGCTCGATATGATGATTTACCATGCCCGCTCGGTCGCACGCGCCGTGCGCCGTGCGCTGGTGGTGGTCGATCTGCCGTTCGGTACGTACCAGGGAAATTCGAAAGTGGCGCTCGAGTCGGCCGTCCGCATCATGAAGGAGACCGAGGCCGATGCGGTGAAGATCGAAGGCGGCGAGGAGATCCTCGAATCGGTGAACCGTATCCTTTCGGCGGGAATCCCCGTGATGGGGCATCTGGGCCTGACGCCACAGTCGATTCATAAGTTCGGTACCTATAACGTGCGGGCCAAAGACGAGGAGGAGGCCGAGAAGCTGGTGCGGGACGCTCATCTGCTCGAAGACGCGGGATGTTTCGCCATCGTGCTCGAGAAGATTCCTGCGGCGCTGGGGACCCGGGTCGCCTCCGAACTGCGGATTCCGATCATCGGTATCGGGCCACCGGGCGGTGTGGACGGACAGGTGCTCGTGATTCACGATATGCTGGGGATCAATAAGGGTTTCTCGCCGCGTTTCCTGCGCCGTTATGCCGATTTGCACGAGGTGATGACCGGTGCGGTCACGTCTTATGTTGAGGACGTCAAATCGGGCGATTTCCCGAATGAGTCGGAGCAATATTAGAAATACGGGTTTTTATATCCTCTTTTATGTGTATCGGAAGTTCCCGGCGGAGCTTCCGATATTTTTTCGTTATGTCCTGTTCGATGCTTGAGGGGAATAGGCTTTCGTGCCGGATGGACGGCGCGAGACCGTATTGTGGCTTTCACCGCTGTATGTACGGCGATATGTCGGCGGCGGGGTGAGAGTGCCGGATCCATTACGGGGATTGCCGATCTCGAAGGTTCGGGAAAGGGACGGGAACGGATTTGTCCCGATCTTCGAAAATAGCACACGTTTCGTTTGGAATGCAATATTATTTGCTGTCTTTATAAAAGAATGAGGCCGAAATCCCGGCAGACAGGCCGATTCGGGTTTTGACCGCAGGTGAAGATCGATTGAGAATGAATGGCGGAAGGGTATCTTCTGGCGAAGATTCCCGCTGCCGACCCGAGTAAATAAATAATTAAACCTGTATCGTTTATGGAAAAACAGATCGATGCGACGGAAAATCCGTCCAGACTGGAGAACGCAAGTGCAAGGGCGTTGTCTGCCGACCGTTCCGAACAGGCATCCCGTCCCGGAACATTCAGTACTATGATGAGCGACCGCGTGATTTTTTCTTCGGCATCCGCCCGGATCGTCGCTGCGGAACAGGTAAAGGGAAACAAAATCGCAGCGATGAAGCCGGGTGCGGACACTTCGCTGGCATCGGCTGCCAATTGGAAAACGACGAACGGCAGCAACCTTTCGTTCGGAAATTTTCACGGTAAATCGTGTATGAAAACCGTAGGTGCCGGATCATCGGCAGGGGTCTGGCTCGACTATTTCGAAGATGCCCCGCTTTGTTCCCAGGGACGGCCGATGGCGACTTCGGTCGATGTCTTCGCCGAGGCTCCGGCGCAGATTCGCCTGGGAGCTGCGGATGAAACGAAAAGTATCGTCGAGCTTGCGGAATATCAAGTGGGGCGATGGATTCGGATATCGACGGTTTTGACACCGACCGGTATGCGGAATTTTCAGATATATAATAATACCGCCGGAGCCATTGTATATTTCCGGAATGCGAAGGTCGAGTTTTCCTCTTCACCGACACTCTATACGCCGCAAGCCCAGGATAATATTTGGCATGCCGATTTGGAATTTCCATGTGGCAATAACGAATTCGCAGAAGACGATCAATTCTTTTTTGTGCAGAAAAATCCGGCAACTGGAAGTACGATTCGTCAATATTGGAAACTGGTAACAGCTGCGGGAGAAGATTGGATCGAGTTTTCGAGTACTGATTCCGAAGGAACCGGCGAGCCCCAGCCGGGCGACTGGATCGCCCAGTTCGGTAATCGCAGCGATGTCAAACGCCAGTCGGCCATAGTGCAAGAGTTCGCATCGAGCGGACAGTTCCTAATTGTATGGTACGATGCTGTCAACTCATACAGTACGACTGGAAAAGATCGCATCCATATCGGCAATGGAGCGCTCGATGTCGTAAATATGAGAGCAAATAGCTTGGAAACCGATACGTTGAATGTCAAGAGTCGGATCGATGCGGGGACCATCGTCGCCACAGGCAATATCACGACGAAGGGAACCCTGACCGCTTCAAAGATCGAGGGCGATTTCCCCATGGATATACCGGATGACTTGGAGGTTAATACCGTTACGGCTTCGGGGACTGTGAAAGCTCTCAATGGAGAGTTCGATACCGTTACAGTGAAAGATAAAAACATTATATTAAATCAAGAAGGAATCACCTGTAAAGGACCCGCATTAGCAGGTAATTTGTCTGCGAATGGAATTGTATTGAAAAAGGATAATACTACATATATTGAATTATCAACTTTAGGTAATCTATACACGGTTATCCGTCTCCATAATCTTCCACAAGGCGGCCCTAAAGATTCTCGGATTCAAACCTTACCCACTAATCATATTTTTATCAATACAGATGAACCTTTTGCAGAAAATCAATTTGGTAAATTTTACCCTTTAGGTATCAAACTATAACGATATTCACTGAAAAGAGAGGAAAATTATTGATGTGCACCCCAAAGTTTGGACTGATTAATAATTCAGATAGCATGAGTTCGGTATTGTACCGGGCTCATGTTGTTTAAAGCGGTCTTTATTCGCTTGTTATTGTAGTAATTTATGTATTCCTCCAGTTCCTTGCGGAAATGATCGACAGACTCGAACTTCTGCAAATATAATAATTCTGATTTTAACAGTCCGAAAAAGTTTTCCATAACCGCATTATCCAAACAGTTTCCCTTACGAGACATGCTCTGACTAATACCTTTTTCACGCAGCCGATATTGATAGCGTTTCATCTGGTACTGCCAACCCTGATCCGAGTGAAGTATAAGTTCCGGAGCATCGGGCAGATCCTTTATGGCATCTTCAAGCATTTTCATTGTTTGGTAAAAGGTCGGATGTTCAGCTATATTATAACTTATTATTTCCCTGTTATATAAGTCCATAATAGGCGACAGATAAAGCTTCTTGCCGAACAGAGAAAATTCAGTAAGGTCTGTAACCCACTTTTGATTAGGACGTTCCGCCATAAAATTACGTTTCAGCAAGTCGGGCACCACGGCACCAACCTCTCCTTTGTATGAACGATATTTTTTTAGGCGCACCTGGCATTTAACTCCACATTCGTTCATTAACCTCAGTACCGTTTTATGGTTTATAGAATATCCGCGATTGTGCATCTCTACTGTGATACGGCGGTAACCATAACGTCCCTTATGATCGTGGTATATACTTACAATCTCGTTTTTCTCTTGTTTGTATTTATCGGGGAACTTTAACTGCTTCAGATGATAATAGAACGTACTACGCGCCATCCCCGTAACTTCCAATAGCGTGGGAAGGGTATGTTCCGGTCTTAGTTCTTCGATGGCTTTTGCCCGTTCCCGTTCTCGCGGACGATGCGTTCCTCGACTAAGACCCTCAATTTTTTTAAGTAAGCAACCTCGGCGCGAAGACGTTGGTTTTCGACTCGCAAGTCATTTTCTTCCTGTGGTTGTAGTTCCTGTTTATTAGGTTTGGTTCTCATCTTACCCCGATTATCACGGTAAAGACCGGATTCACCTTCTTCATAATAGATACGCTCCCATTTGCTCAGCGTACTCTCATTGTAAATACCGAACTTTGCCGTTGTTTCCGTTAAAGATAAGTGATTCTCGTGCATGTGCCTGATAGCTGACAACTTAAAATCGCCGCTGTAAGTATATTGCCGTATACGAAGACCTGCTTCGCCGAACTCTTTATAACGCGCAATCCAACGCGACAAAGGCGTATAGCTTATTCCAAAATGCTTGGAGGCGGACGATACGGAATGTTGCCCTCTGACAACAGACAAAACTGCTGTTAATTTCTCCTCATAACTGTACTTCATAAAACACCCCAAAAGTTATGTCCAACTTTTGGGGTGCAGTTCATATTTTCCTCTCTTTTTATAGTTTCTTGATAGTTAAACATGCAAATTCTGTATCGTCCGTATTTTCTGAAGCACCTAACTGTTGCCAGGTCGTATTTTCGAGTGTGCAGAGCAAACCGTTGATTTCCCACTGTTGGGGATTCAGAACGCGATATACATTCTCCGATCCGCTTTGTAATTCAAATTCCGGTTCTTCAGGAGATAAACATATCTTGCACGCATATTGTAAATCATGTAGAGGATTCGGATCTGCAATTGTGGCCGTGCAGTATAATTTTTCTAATCTTTGTCCCGGTAAATTCGTAAATCCGAGAAAATTGACCGGACGAGTTCTTGCATAATAGGTCGCCTTTAATATATCAGAGTTGAGTGTATTTTCATTGTCTATATTATTTTCTAATTGCATGAGTGGTGTCCCGAAGGTGTAATAAAATGCATCGCATCGAATCTCATTTGTCACAATTGGGATAGTTTGGAATCGACGTATGGATAGATTCCCAATGGAAACAATTGCTTCGACGGTAAAATTGTCCGTTACATCTGTTAAGTCAATCGTAATTTGCGATGAATTCATATTGTAATCGGGATTGATTATATATGAGGATGAATGATCTGTTTTCCCCATAATAGGAGCCGAACAGTTCCAACGGACATTACACTTTTCTTTGGCAGGAGAAAGCCACCAGATTGATTGGATTTTTGCTGTTTTTTCTTGAATGATTTCTTCAATTAAGGAATAATAGTTTGTAAGAATTACTGATGTTTCTTCCCAAACTTCCACGCCATAGACATCGTGACCATCTTTATAAGGAATTCCCAGTTCGTCACCGATCGGATCGAAATTGGTATTGTCGTCCGAGCAGGAGGTTCCGGAGGCGAGCAAAAGCGTTGCCGTAATAAAAAGCAGAATTCTTTTCATGATAGAAGAGTGTCTAACGTATCATGTATCTTTTCGGTGATTCGGCTTGCAGGACGATAGTTTGCCGATGCGCCGCCTATATTTTTATGAAGTAAAAACTTAAAATCAAGCGCACTATATTAATTAAACGATAGAATTGTAATAAAATTTCATACGGGAATCGTTTTTTGAAAAAGGTGATACTTGGATGCCGAGACCTCGCTCCCCAGAGGCAAACAATACGCTTCGGCAGCGTCGTGGTGGCTTGATGCCCGTGATTTTGAAACGGTCGCCCTGCTGTAAGGATGTTTTTCTTGCTGTGGAGCCGATTTTTTGGAAATTCGGGGCGTGTACGAAAAATAATCCAAAAATTATGATTACTTTTGCAGGCAACAAAATCTCACTCCTATGTCTTTTATCAATGAGAAGGTGCAACCCGAAGGACTTACGTTCGACGATGTGCTTTTGGTGCCCGCATACTCCGAAGTGTTGCCGCGTGAGGTCAGCGTAGTGACCCGTTTTTCCCGAAACATCCAACTCAACATCCCGATCGTATCGGCCGCCATGGATACGGTGACCGAGGCGCCTCTGGCTATCGCCCTGGCCCGCGAAGGCGGTATCGGCGTAATTCACAAGAATATGTCGATTGCCGAGCAAGCGGCTCACGTGCGGAAGGTGAAGCGTGCCGAAAACGGTATGATCTACGACCCGATCACTATTTCCAAGGACGATACCGTAGGCGATGCGCTGGCATTGATGAAGGAGAACAAGATCGGCGGTATTCCCGTCGTGGCTCCGGATCAGCATTTGATCGGCATCGTGACCAACCGCGATTTGCGGTTCCAGCGCGATATGAACCGCAAGATCGACGAGGTGATGACCAAGGAGGGGCTGGTGACCACTCACAACTCCGACTTGCAGCGTGCGGCCGACATTCTGCTGCGCAACAAAATCGAGAAGTTGCCCGTAGTCGATGCCGACGGCAAGCTCGTCGGATTGATTACCTATAAGGATATTACGAAAGTGCAGGACCATCCCAACGCCTGTAAGGATGCGAAAGGCCGTCTGCGCGTTGCGGCGGGGGTCGGCATCACACCCGACGTGATGGATCGCGTGAAGGCGCTCGTCGATGAGGATGTCGATGCCGTCGTGCTCGATACGGCCCATGGCCATTCGGTCAATGTGAAGAATACGCTGCACAAGATCAAGGCGGTTTATCCGGATCTGGAGGTGGTCGTAGGCAATATCGCCACGGCCGAAGCCGCCGAGTTCCTGATTTCCAACGGTGCCGACGGCGTGAAGGTGGGTATCGGCCCCGGTTCGATCTGTACGACCCGCGTCATTGCGGGCGTGGGCGTGCCGCAGTTGTCGGCTATTTACGGCGCTGCGTCCGTAGCCCGCAAGTACGGCATTCCGGTCATTGCCGACGGCGGTTTGCGTTATTCGGGCGATATCGTCAAGGCGCTTGCCGCAGGCGGCGACTGCGTGATGATCGGTTCGATGTTCGCCGGTACGGAGGAGGCTCCGGGCGAAACGATCATTTACAACGGCCGCAAGTTCAAGAGCTATCGCGGCATGGGGTCGTTGGACGCTATGAAAGCCGGTTCGGCCGACCGCTACTTCCAGAAGGGCGATGTGAATATCAATAAACTGGTCCCGGAAGGTATCGTGGCCCGTGTGCCCTTCAAGGGAATGCTTTCGGAAACGGTTTTCCAGTTGGTCGGCGGTATTCGCGCCGGTATGGGTTACTGCGGTGCGCGGGACATCGAGGCGCTCAAGCAGGCTCAATTCATCCGCATCACCTCGTCAGGTATGCAGGAGAGCCATCCCCACGATGTTGCCATCACGAGCGAGGCGCCGAATTACAGCAGCGAGCGCTAAACTCCTGACCCGCTATGTCGAATTTCCGAAGAAATCGGTTGCGAACGACCCGATACGATTGGGCGGCGGTGTTCGTTGTTCTGACGCTTTTGGCGATCTGGTGGTTTACGGGCTGTCGGTACGCATGGATGCGCCATCTGGTGTTGGCATCGGCGCTTTTCTATTTTTTCGTCGTCCGTATCGCCGTGAATCTGTACCGTATGAAAAAGGATAATTCGGAAAATGCGAGTGAAGAAAATAAAACCAAATTAGGATAGATGCAGGAAAAAATAGTCATTCTGGATTTCGGATCGCAGTACACGCAGTTGATCGCACGCCGCGTGCGTGAACTCAACGTCTATTGCGAGATCCACCCTTTCAACAAGATCCCTGAACTGGATGCTTCGGTGCGGGGCGTCATTCTTTCGGGAAGTCCCTTTTCCGTACGGGACGAGAAAGCCCCGAAGCCCGATCTGACGGCGATCAAAGGTCGTCTGCCGTTGCTGGGCGTCTGCTACGGCGCACAATACCTGGCTCATTTCTACGGCGGCGAAGTGCAGTCGGCTCCCAGCCGGGAGTACGGACGTGCGATGCTTACGGTCGTCGAGCCGTCCGATCCGCTGATGCAGGGAGTTCCGTCGCCTACGCAGGTGTGGATGTCGCACGGAGATACGATTACCTCGGTTCCCGACACCTACCGGGTGATCGCCAGCACGGAGGACGTGCGCTATGCCGCCTTCCGTATTGAGGGAGAGCGGAGTTGGGGTATTCAGTTCCATCCGGAGGTGTATCATTCGACGGACGGCATTACGCTGCTTCGGAATTTCGTGGTCGGCATTTGCGGCTGCAAACAGGACTGGACGCCGGAGAGTTTCGTCGAAACGACCGTCCGGGAATTGCGTGAGAAGTTGGGCGACGACCGTGTAGTGCTCGGTCTTTCCGGCGGTGTCGATTCGTCGGTGGCTGCCGTGCTGCTGCACCGGGCGATCGGCAAAAACCTTTATTGTATCTTCGTGGATTCGGGGCTTCTGCGCAAGAACGAGTTCGACAGCGTGCTCGAATCGTACAAGGGGATGGGTTTGAATGTCAAGGGTGTCAAGGCCCACGACCGGTTTTTGGGCGACCTGGCCGGAGTGACCGATCCCGAGAAGAAGCGCAAGATCATCGGCCGCGATTTCGTGGAGGTGTTCAATGCCGAGGCCAAGCAGATCGAGAACGTAAAGTGGCTGGCGCAGGGTACGATCTATCCCGACGTGGTGGAGTCCGCTTCGGCATCGGTCAAGGGACCTGCCGCGATGATCAAGTCGCACCACAACGTCGGCGGCCTGCCCGAAGAGATGCACCTGAAAATCGTCGAGCCGCTGCGCCTGCTCTTTAAGGACGAGGTGCGCCGCGTGGGTAAGTCCCTCGGCATCGATCCGCAGCTGTTGGGGCGGCATCCGTTCCCCGGTCCGGGCCTTGCGATCCGTATTCTGGGCGATATTACCCCGGAGAAGGTGGAAATTCTGCAAAATGTGGATAAAATCTATATCGATGCCCTGCGCGAGTGGGGACTTTACGACCAGGTATGGCAGGCGGGAGCGATTCTGCTGCCCGTGAAGAGCGTCGGCGTAATGGGCGATGAGCGCACGTACGAGAGCTGCGTGGCGCTGCGTGCCGTAGCTTCGACCGATGGCATGACGGCCGACTGGGTGCACCTGCCGTACGATTTTCTGGCTGCGGTGTCCAACGACATCATCAACAAGGTGCGCGGGGTCAATCGCGTAGTGTACGACATCTCTTCCAAGCCGCCCGCAACGATCGAGTGGGAATAGGAATTTAGGTCGAAAATGCAAAAGACGGAAACCCTGCGGTTTCCGTCTTTTGCATTTGTAAAATGTCGGTTCTTTGGCGGGAGTTTGGCGGCCGGCCTTTACTTGTGGGGGCGTTCGGAATGGGTTAAACGCAGCTTCGGTGCGGTTCGCTGTTATGCGAGCCGGTACAGTATCCCTTCGTAAGGCCGTAGTTCGATCGGGCCTTCTTTTTCGGCTATCGGTGGGGCAGGGTAGTTATGCAGCAATGGCATGGCTTCGGTCAAATCCGTTTTCGGGTCGAACCGGGCAGCCTTCGGGCTGAAGTTCAGGACTGTGAGGTAGTTTCGGCCTGTCCCTTCCCGCAGGTAGGCGAATACCTGCGGGTTGTCTGCATCGACCAGCCGGAACGAGCCGTAAACCAGGTCCGGATGTCCTTTGCGCAGCGTTACGGCCCGTCTGAAGAAGTTCAATACGGAATCGGGGTCGCATAGCTCCCGGGCGGCGTTTACCTCCGTGTGGTTGGGATTGACGCGAAGCCAGGGTTTCGCCGTGGAGAATCCCGCGTAGAGCGTTCCATCCCATTGGTAGGGCGTGCGGGCGTTGTCGCGTCCGATTTCCTGCTGCTCGCGCAGGAATTGTTCCGTATCGCCGCCTTCCCGCAGGAGTTTGCGGTAGTGGTTGCGCGTGTCAATGTCGTCGTACTCTTCGATGCGGGTGAATCGGATGTTGGTCATGCCCAGTTCGTCGCCGGCCAGCCAATAGGGGGTTCCCCGCATCGTGAGCAGGAACATCGTGAGCATTTTGGCCGACAGGTCGCGCCACTCGGGGGCGTCGCTGCCGAAGCGCGA
>OGWU01002197.1_pt1 | contig 10092 bp, 7 predicted proteins | sample 1576071 | NCBI WGS metagenome assembly OGWU01 (sample SAMEA3541582, study PRJEB24748) | human gut metagenome | biome: human gut; feature: human-associated habitat; material: faeces | place: China | collected 2012
AAAACACCCCCTATCAGAATATACATTTAAATTGTCAAGTTGTATAACTCCTAATAAGTTATACTCATTTATCTTTGCCTCATTGATTTTAGACACCTATCCGTATGGATGATCTAATAAAAGATAGTGTATAATGACCACCATATTTTTTTATGTTTTACTATTCCAAATTAAAGACTGGGATAAAATTTGTGAAGAAGAGGGTAAAATGACATCGCCGATAATTTGCTATATTTTGCTAGGGGTTATCTTATTCATAATCTTGATGCGTATACTTTCCATATTGCAGTTTTTGCGATTGAAGCGGAAGGTAAAGAAACGTATTTCCCCGAAACACGATAAACCTTCCTGTAAATAAAGCCTCTACCCGCTTACATTCATTAATAATTAACGGAAGAACCAATTCGCTTCTTTCTATGTTTATATAAAAAAAGCGTTTAGATCATGGGCTTCAACATTCCTTACACAGACAAAAAGCGGGTCGTAATTATCGGGGGCGGATTTGGGGGGTTAAAACTAGCTGAGAAATTGAAAAAGAGCAAGTTTCAAGTAGTCTTAATCGACAAGAACAACTATCACCAGTTTCCTCCCCTGCTTTATCAAGTAGCGTCCTCCGGCTTAGAATATAATGAAATATCCTTTCCATATCGAAAGATATTCCAGAAGAGAAAGAACTTTTACTTCCGGTTGGCAGAGGTCTATGGCGTCAATCCGAAAGGGCATACCATTCAAACCTCCATCGGCGAATTGGAATATGATTATCTTGTAATCGCCGCTGGAACTATCACCAACTTCTTTGGAAACAAAACGATCGAGGAACAGTCTCTACCCATGAAAACGGTAGAAGAGGCGTTAGCTTTACGAGACACCTTATTAATTAATTTAGAGAAAGCGACTACTTGTACGGACCCGGACGAGAAGCAAGCTTTGCTAAATATAGTTGTTGTAGGTGGAGGGGCTACAGGTGTAGAAGTATCCGGCGCCTTATCCGAGATGAAACGGTTTGTTTTGCCGAAAGACTATCCGGATCTAGGAAACTTTCATATGAATATCTATCTGATAGAAGGGTCCTCTAAATTACTAGGGGCCATGTCTCCGGAAGCCTCCTCCAACGCTAAACGCTTCCTTGAGGATATGGGCGTTAACATCATTCTTCAGAAGCGTGTCGTGGACTATAAGGATGGGGACGTTTTCTTAGATGACGGACAAACCATACCCACTAGGACCTTACTTTGGGTAAGTGGTGTGAAAGCGGTGCATTTCGATCATATCGAAGGAGAACTCTTGACCCGGGGGGAACGGATTATCGTCAATGAATGTAATCAAGTAAAAGGCTTATCCAATATATTCGCCATAGGAGATGTCTGCTGGATGGCAGAACCGGATTACCCGAACGGACATCCGCAAGTCGCTCAGGTAGCGATTCAGCAAGGTGAGTTATTAGCCGAAAATCTACAACGGATCGAGGCTCTAAAAAAACCGAGACCTTTCCATTATAAGAATTTAGGAACTTTAGCTACTGTCGGCAGGAATAAAGCGGTTGCCGATTTAAATAAGGTGAAATTACATGGATTTACGGCATGGTTGGTTTGGATGCTCGTACATTTACGTTCCATCTTAGGAATCAAGAATAAGCTAATTGTACTGATCGACTGGATCTGGAATTATTTCACGTACGACCGTTCCATGCGTTTCATCTTGTTCATCCAAAAGCACAAACAAGATGGAACACAGGGCACGGAACCTACTTTATAAACTATAAGTCAACGTAAGCCAAGCTACCCGGGCATCACGATTGCGCTTTTGCGTCATTTCTAAGTTCGGGGCATCAATAATCGTTGTTTCTTCTAAACTATCGAATATATTGTTGATACTTAAGTTCGCGCATAATTTACGATTGAGGAAATATTGAGAGAGACCGGCATTTACGCTATAACGGCCTTTGATCTTACCTTGAGGCGTAAGCTGGTCGGAAACGTAGAAGCCGTCTACCTGAAAATCCGTAGTCGGCGTAATACTTACGTTTACATTCCCCTTCACATCCCAGCAAACCAAGGATTTCTTCTCGTCATAGCCTATCGTACGCCCATCGATCTCGTCCCGATAGATATCCCCGGAGAAACCGACCGTCAAGATACGTACCGGATTCCAGCTACCGGACAAGTCGGCTCCGACTGCTTGGCTATGTCCGATATTCTCTTTCTTCCAAACCGTCTCGTCATTTACTTGGCTAGCGGTTTCCATGATACGATTCGTACGATTCCGGTAATAAATAGCCGGAGTCAAACGGAGACGGGGAGCCGAGAACTGATATCCTAGCTCTACGTTATGGATAAACTCATCCTTCAAGTCCGGATTCCCCTGTATGATATGGGTAGGATCACTGTTATTCAAGAAAGAGCACAAATAGCTGCCATTCGGACGAATCGCCCGTTGCTGATAACTCAAGCTTAAGCGATTGCTCTTATTCACCTCATAAGTAAAACGGGAACGAGGATACAAATGAAAACGGGAACTCTTGTTCTCTTTGCCTTTTATCCCCTGCCAATAAGGATCGTTGATCCAAGAAGGGCTAAACTCATCCATCTTAAAATGACTAAATTCCGCCTGTATCCCTATCTCCGCGTTAAAAGCGCCCCAATTCTTAACCACGTCCGCATAGATCAAATTCAGATAACGGTTGAAATCGTAATTATACGATTTCGCCGGACTTAACTCAAAACTACCGTCAACCTTATCAAAAGCAGCCGTCAGATAATCCTCGTTTCGCACACGACCTATATAACCAAGCTTGAAATCCCAACCATCGATCTCCTGCCCATATCCAAATCCCCAGAAATAATTATGTTTCGTATGGTCGATAGATTGGTTATCCTCCGAGACGATATTCCCGTTTTGAGGATTCTCATTCTTGAAATCATTATCCTCATCATACGAGAAATTATTATAGTTGAATACGGTATAAAAACCTTGATTCTCCGAAATCTCATGGTTCCAATACGCTTCGGCGGCATAAGCTTCCTGGCGCTGGTCGTTATACCGGTTACGGATCACATACTTCATTTGCTCCCCTTTCGGGTTGAATACCCGGTTGTTAATGCGTCCATACCGGCTATAATCCATCAAATGATACAGGCCATGCACGGTGATCCGGTCTTTCGCGGAAAGATCATAGTCTACTTTCATATCCGCCACATGTACGTCCGGACGAGCCGTGGCATTATTATTCATCTCCGTCCGGTTTTTAGCGGTCGCGGTCGATTTGCTGAAAGATCGTTCCCGGTATTCCCTCCTATAATTGTATTTCGCATTGATATGGAATTTTCCGGGATGCAAATTCAATACCGCTCCTGCGTTATATCGCTCATTCCATCCCGCCCCAAGCGTAACATATAGAGGGGAATCTCCCGTTCCATACATACGAGGCACCAGATTGAGTATGCCCGCGTCACCATCCGGCACCGCATTAATCGGAGGAAATGCCCCTAATGAGATCTGGTTAAAGAACAGGGCGGGAAGTTGGATCAGCACGTCACCGCTATATTCTTCCAGCAAACCGTAAGGAACTCCATCGACAAGCATCCCGACATTACCGGAGCCCCTGTATGTAACGGCTCCTTCCATATCGGTAATGACAGAAGGCAATTGGCGAAAAGCATCCGCCGTCGTATTGGTAACGCTACTCAAGTTATTATCTACCCGCAAGATTTTCATCCCACCCCTCTCGCTCAACCCGGCGAAACGGGTACCCTGAATCTCTATATTCCGAATCGTAAGCGTCGTATCGGCAGGAGTCTGCGAGAATACCGGCATAGCCAATAGAGCGGCCAATGGAAGAAGTAAAATTTGTCTCATATCATTATCTATGGTTTATAAACAAAAAAAGTCTGTATGTTCAACGCATACAGACTGTCCTCAAAACTCGTTTACTGATTATTATTCAGCAGGAGCAGCTTCTACGGCAACAGAGTCAGTAACCTCGACAGCTACAGAATCAGTAGCGGCAGCATCCTCTTCTACTACAGGAGCTTCCTCAACTACAGTAGCCTCTTCTGTTTCAGCAACAGATTCGGTAGATTCAGCAGATTTGTTGCCACAAGATGCGAATGATACAGCTGCGATAACAGCAGCAAATGCAACTAACTTTTTCATTTTGTTCTTAATTTAAACGGTCTATAATATCTTGTTGTTGTAAAACGATGCAAATGTATGTATTAATCATATATGTTGTACAACATAAGACGTTTTTTTTTGAATTATTTTCTACCGCTTTTACAATATGCTGAATATTAGCTGCGTTTGCTTTCTATTTATTTATCAATAATTACTGTACAGGTAACGCTTAATACTTTTCTTCGGTGTTTTCTCAAATTCTGTCGGATACAATTGTATCTCCGAGATCGTTTCGTAAGGAGCCAAGAGCTTGTTCAACTCTATCCTATTTTGTTCCATGATAACTGGAAGATCCGTATGCGAGATACCCGTACTATCCACCGTATCGTAATCCGGATACACCATCCCGATCAATTTCCCGTTTTTCTCCACGACCAAACTCTCCATCACGAATGGCAAATTGTTCAATTTGGATTCAATCTCTTCCGGATAAATATTTTGTCCGCTAGCGCCCAAGATCATCGTCTTGCTACGTCCACGTATAAAAATACGGTTGTCATGATCGATCGTACCCAAATCACCCGTCCTTAGCCAGCCATCTTCCGTGAAGACATTTTGGGTTGCCTCATCATTCTTATAATAGCCTTTCATTACGTTCTCGCCCGATACTTGAATCTCGCCTACCTTATTATAAGGGTCTTCCGAATCGATACGGACTTTCATGATCCCTTTCAATATCTGTCCGCAAGAACCGGGCACATACTCATTATTATGGTCATAACTGATCAACGGGCCACATTCCGTCATACCATAACCGATCGTGAACGGGAATTTGATCTTATACAAGAAATCCGTTACTTCTTGATTCATGGCGGCGCCCCCCACGATCACTTCACGGAAACGTCCTCCCAAGGCATCCACCAAATGTTTGCGGATCTGGGCATAGATACGTGAATCCAACAGTGGGATATTCAAAGCCAACTTCAAGGTTCGCTTATTCAACTGAGGAAGGATCATCTTCTTATAGATCTTCTCCAAAATCAGGGGAACCATCAAGATCAAGTTCGGCTTCACCTCCTCGAATGCCTTTAATAAGATCTTAGGAGACGGCACCTTACCCAATAAATAGACATGCACACCGAATGCCATGGGTACCAATAAATTGAAAGCGCAACTATAGGCATGGGCCAGAGGCAGGAAACATAACTCACGTTCACCCCGGAACAATAGATCCAGTGTCCGGGCATACGTCACGTTTCCGGCTAAATTATTCCCCGTCAACATAACCCCTTTGCTAAATCCGGTCGTACCCGATGTATAGTTGATCTCTACCACCTTGTCATTATCCAGCTCAGCGTATTTGATATCCTCTTGGGTGAAGCCATCCGGATATTTCTCGGTCATCTTCTCATCCAGCGATTTCATCAACTTCTGGATATTCTCCCCATCCCGTTGATGCAAGCAACGATAATCAGAAAGAGAGAATACACCGCGAACCTCTTCGATCTTATCTTCCTCCAAAGAATCCCAAATCCGGTCGCTAACAAACAAAAAGACAGATTCCGAGTGGTTAATAATATGATGTACATCATTCGGATTAAAGTCCTGAAGAATAGGCACGATAATCGCCCCATAAGTAACAACCGCCATATAAGCGATGCACCAACGGGAGCTGTCTTTACCGATCAACGCGATCTTGTCTCCACGACGGACTTGGCACTCATGGAATAAAAGATGAATACGTGCGATCTCCGTTGCTACATCACCGAAAGTAAAGGTTTTACTTTTCCCGTAATCCGTTAATGCCGGCAAGGCCCAGTTTTCCTTGAAACTCTCCTCGTAAATCTTAATGAAATTCTCTTTGATCATAGCACACTTTTGTGAAATTTGCGTAAAAGTAAAAACAAATCCTTACTTTTGCCATGATATAACCTATAAATTTAAAATAAGAATGAAAAGAATCACTCTCGCATGGGCATTGACCCTCTGTAGTTTTATTACATTTATCGCCTGTTCATCCCCAGATGTTGGAGAAAGAAGCGTAAGCATTATCCCCGCTCCGGCCCAAATGACAGTAGGCGAAGGTACATTCACGATCCATCCCGGCATCGAGATCGGTTATGCGGACGAATCCTTAAAGGGTATGGGCGAGTTGCTATCCAACGAGATAGAAAAGCTATCCGGCATCAAGCTGGCTTCCGCCTCAGACAAAGAATCGAATTGCATCATCTTCCTCGAGTTGACAGATCCGAAAGAGTTCGCCGACCTGCCAAAAGCTTATGGATTGAGTCCGAAAGATAGTGTCCCCGTAGATGAGTCTTACTCCCTCTCCATCCAAAAGAGAAACATCTACATCAAGGCCACTACCCTAGAAGGTATCTATCGAGGTATCACTACCTTGAAACAAATCGTGGGTGGTAATCTACAACCCGGAGGCGAGAAGATTTATCTACCGCTACTGGAAGTGAAGGACTCACCTCGTTTCGCTTGGCGTGGGCTTTCTTTCGATGTATCTCGTTGCTTCTTCGATCCCGAGGAAGTGAAACAAGTGATCGATATGGTCGCCTTATATAAGATTCGGCCACCTGGTCGGCGTGCTCACGCTCATAATCTCCCGGCGTGGCGGAGACAAACACCGCCTGGTGATACCGCTCCTCAAATTCCGGGAATTTCAGGGGCCGGTTGTCGAAGGCGCAGGGCAGGCGGAAGCCGTATTCCACCAGGCTCTCCTTCCGGGCCCGGTCGCCGTTGTACATGGCCCGGACCTGGGGCAGGGTCACATGGCTCTCGTCCACAAACAGCAGGAAGTCCTCCGGAAAATAGTCCAGCAGGGTGGTGGGCGGGGAGCCGGGCTCCCGGCCGGAGATCACCCGGGAATAGTTTTCGATGCCGGTACAGTAGCCCAGCTCCCGCATCATCTCCAGGTCATACCGGGTGCGCTGGTCAATGCGCTGGGCCTCGATGAGCTTGCCATGATCCTCAAACCACTTTTTCCGCTCCGCCAGCTCCTTTTCGATCTCCTCCGCCGCCCGCTCCATCTTGTCCTTGGTGGTGACGTAGTGGCTGGCGGGATAGATGGCCACATGCTGGAGCACCCGCTGGGCCTGACCGGTGACGGGGTTGATCTGGGAAATGCGGTCGATCTCGTCGCCGAAGAACTCCACCCGGATGGCGTAGCCGTTGGCATATACCGGATAGATCTCCACCGTGTCCCCCCGGACCCGGAACATATTCCGGTCAAAGGCGATGTCGTTGCGCTCATAGCGGATCTCCACCAGCTTGCGCAGCAGCTGGTCCCGGGGGTACTCCTTCCCCTGGCGCAGGGAGATCACCATGTTGGCATAGTCGATGGGGTCTCCCAGCCCGTAGATGCAGGACACCGATGACACCACGATGACGTCCCGCCGCTCAAACAGGGCGGCGGTGGCGCTGTGGCGCAGGCGCTCGATCTCGTCGTTGATGGCGGCGTCCTTTTCGATAAAGGTGTCCGTGTGGGGGATATAGGCCTCCGGCTGATAGTAGTCATAGTAGGACACGAAGTATTCCACGGCGTTTTCCGGGAAGAAGGCCCGGAACTCCTCGCACAGCTGGGCCGCCAGGGTCTTGTTGTGGGCCAGCACCAGGGTGGGCCGCTGGACCCGCTCGATGACCTTGGCCATGGTGTAGGTCTTGCCGCTGCCAGTGACGCCCAGCAGCACCTGGTCCCGCAGGCCGTTTTCGATGCCGCTGGCCAGGGTGTCGATGGCCTGGGGCTGGTCCCCGCTGGGGGTGTATTCCGATACCACCTTGAATTTTCCCATAAGCGCCTCCCGGATGCAGTATTCTGTCGTAGTACTCTATTGTAGCACCATTATTTTTATCTGTAAACAGATTTTTTCAAACAAATGTTCTGGATCTGGCCCAGGGCGGCAGGCACGTGTTGATAAGAGCAGCAGGGACGCGGCAGAATGGCCGCGTCCCCGCTATGCTGTTTCTCTATTCCGGCCGGTCACGCGGGCGATTGGGTGAAATTAGGTATCGCCGTACCCGGAAGTCCTTCTAAAAGTTGATAAAACGTTATAAATCCTGATATATCAATGGTTCCAAAGATTTGAAAAATTACAAAAATCTATATAACTCGATATAGATTTTTACGCGTTTGGTACAGAAATGGTACAGTAAATTTGCGTGGTTTTTGAGGAAAAATGAGCCCGCTGCAACGGGGTGAAAAAGGCCGGAGGACGTGCGTCCTCCGGCCTTCGTTTGGGCTGTGATGTCAGGTGAAGCCGGTGAGATCAAAGTATCCGATCATTTTCGTGAGGTCACGAAAATGATCGTACCGGGAACAGCTCGAACGGGAAATCAAGGGCTATATGCAGCATTCCCGATTCCAGCGATTTGAAATCTCCCATCCGATGCGCTACTCACAGGAGCACCCTTTGCACTTTACGGAAACGAAAACGACCACGCCGAACCGCACAAAGTCACTCGGAATCGTACACACTGTTCACGGTTTGCAGAAGCGTGGACGGGTGTAATTCGTTTGCGCGGGAGGAAAAAACTTTGTTGTTTGGACAAGGATTGAATCTGTCTGAGATTTTCAGGACTTTCTACAGGGCATTTATTTCCCATCTTCATCAAAATAAAGCATTTTGCCAGAAACCGGCTCTCTTGGGGGTGCAGTATATTTAGATCCATAAATCTTGCACCTGAACTTCTCCAATGATGCATCAATATCATCAAATATGCTCTGAAATACCAAGGTATTGGTATACCCAGAAGTTTTTTCCTCTCTTGAAGAAAAATACTTCTGATTTAAGGCAACCACTTTTGAAGCACATGCTGGCAGGTTTCCCTTGCCCTCTTTCAACAAATTAAAGTGATATGCTTCGGTTCTAAACTGAAGCACAATATCCACCAACTTGTTATAAATTGCATCATATGCCTTTTGCCGAATACGCTTGTTACCTACAAGAAAATCTAAGTTGCCGTAGGCATTGTCAAATGCACCTAACCCTACAGAAGATGCCAACCGGTAGCTATCCATGCACCGGATAAATACTTCTTTATATTTTTTTATTTCGTACTCATATATCGTGTCCAACTCCCGATCAACATCGGTGTTTTCATCAAAAGTGAGAACGGCTGATTCCTCATACCAAGATAATAATTTGTCTTTGGCTTCATGATGGACCTCTTTGTCTTCTGACAAGGCTGCAATTATCTTGTGCCATTCGTTTGACCGTTCTTCTGTAAATGCATCTATAATCAAATCATATGGAGCGTCTACTTCAAGATAATTAATCTTTCGCAATCTTTTCAAGACACTTGTTGCCTGAAGCCAAAACTCCTCCATGGCCTTTCGTTTTTCAACAAAATACTCTGTAAGCGACATGATAAATCCCAAGAAAGCACTTCCAAGAAAAGCCATGGAGATATCATAAAAAATGCAATTACCGTCCTTGCCAATGGCGAATGCACTCACTAAGGATATTAGTGAGATAACAAAAGTGATGATGGTCAGCCATTTCTTTGCTTTCATTTTTCATCCCCTTGCTATTACTCTATCGTTGCAGATTTTGGATAATCCTTCTGCTTATTTCTTCTCATCTATAATCCCATATCGCTTCATTAGCTCGATGCGCCCTTTTGCCAGCTTGATGGAGCCGGACGCGCTGTTGTCCGCGCCGGACTGCTCTCCGGCGTAGTGGGCGATGCGCTGCACCCACGCCACGGGCAGCAGGTACGGACGCTTTTTCAGGTACGGATAGCGCCGCTCCAGATACGCCCGCTTGGGGAACACCGTGCGCAGGACACTGCTTTTCTCGCCGGTGCGGCTGGCCTTGACGGCGTTCAGCGTCACGGTGGACGAGTGCAGGCGGGTGTAGCTGTTGGAGCCGTACACGCCGCCGCAGAGAGCGTCGTGCAGCAGCGGCTCCGCATCCACGTCGTTGTTCCACGGCGCGGGCAGATCAAAGTCGATGCCCAGATATTAGAAAA
>OGWU01002203.1_pt1 | contig 10050 bp, 9 predicted proteins | sample 1576071 | NCBI WGS metagenome assembly OGWU01 (sample SAMEA3541582, study PRJEB24748) | human gut metagenome | biome: human gut; feature: human-associated habitat; material: faeces | place: China | collected 2012
TGCGACGCGGACGTGCTGAAAAACGGCCCGCGCCACCGCAGTTTGGCCGCCAGGGAGGCCCAGGAGGCTTTGGACGAGATGGAACAGGTGCGGAAGGATGCGGAAGATGCCGTGAAGCTGGCACAGGATTCCCTGGGCAAACTGAATGCGCTGGATGCCAGGCTGGCGGAGGTGGAAGGGCATATTACGTCCGCTATCGTTCCGAATCCTGTGACGAATACGTGGTGGATTTGCGGGAGCAATACCGGCTATCAGGTGACGGGAGATCCCGGCAAGAGTCCCAGACTTTCCGCTGTCGGAACGTGGATGATCTGGAATGTGGAGACGCAGGAGTGGGACGATACGGAGATTTCCGCCGCCGGGGAGGACGGACACAGCCCGTATGTGAATGCTGCGGGCCATTGGTGCACCTGGAACGTGCTGACGGGCGAGTACAGGGACACGGGGCTTCCTGCCGCCGGAAAGGACGGCATTGACGGGGCCAGGGTGCGCCGCATCATCGTTCCCGGCAAAGACCATATTCCCCAGAGCGGCGAGACCTGCAACGGAGGGTTTTATTATTATTGCCCCTGGTATGATGAGGCGAATGATCGCCATTTTGACGTTTACGCCTGGCTTGAGTCTGATGACGGGTCCGGCAGCTGGGTGTGCGTCGGAGAGGCGAATGATATTGCGACGGCGGAGATTTACGGCCTGGTGCGGCTGGGGACGGATACGACCGTGCAGGACGGGGCGCCGGTGGGTAATGACGCCGCCGGACAGCTGAGCGTGCCCCATGCGGATTTCACGACGCCGGGGACGGTGAGACTTGCAACGGCGGATGTGCTGGCGGAAGGCGGGGCCGTAGGGTTTGACGCGGAGGGGCGCATGGTGGCCCAGCCCGCGGCTTATGGACGTTATGGGACGATGAAGCCTTCGGCCAACACCGTGCCCGGCACGTGGTGCATCGGCATCAACAGCGACGGTACGGCCGGCGTGAATTGGGCCGGGCTTCATAGCGCGGGCGTCGTCAAGCTGGGAAGCCAGTTCGGGCAGAGCAATCCGATTCCGTACCAGCAGGGGGTTGGGGCTACGGAGGATCACAAGCTGGCCAATAATTTGGTGTTCGGCGGAGCGTTGCAGCACATGAGCCCGTCGGCATGGGGCAGCAAGCACATGGATTGGCTGGACAGCCAGATGAGCAAGACGCCGGAGTGGTTCGGAGACGCCTATTATTTAGGGTTGGCAACGTCCGGCCAGTTTACGCAGAGCCAGACCGGAGGTCTGGAGCTGCAGAGCGCCGCGGCGGATTTGCTGGCCGGGGTTTTTCTGGCTTCTTCGTTAGGCAATCCGATTGACGGGACGGCGGCGGACGCCAGGGGCAACGCAGTTCCCACGGCAGCGCAGACGGCTGATTACCTGTCCCAGTTCTATTACAACAAGAGCGAAGTGTTTACGAAGGAGGAAACCCGCGGGCATGTGGCGAAAGAGCTGAAGCCCTATGCGACGCAGAGCTGGGTTGAGGGGAAAGGTTACGATACTGCGGCGAGCGTGGACAACAAGCTGACCGGGTATATTCCCAAGTCTCCACGGGTGGAGCGCATCGAGGTGTTGACCAGGGAAGAGTACAATAACCTGACCGCCCGCGACGCCAAGACCCTGTATATCATGGCGGCGAGTGTTGCATCCTGATTTTTTACGACCATGAGAGTTTCCAACGGTACGAGATTCATCAACAGCTTTGTGGAGAATGTCTGCCTGGGCGATGCGGCGGTGAGCCATGTGTGCCTGGGGGATAGCCAGCTTTACCCGGAAGATACGTCCAGCATGCGGAGGCTGACGGTGGAGCTGCCGGCGGCAGGTTCACTGGAGTGGGCCTACTGGGTGCACGCGGTGGCGGCCGTGCAGGATCTGGTGACGCCGAAGCGGTATATGCAGCTGACGGCGGGAGGGGAACGGTACATGGTGCATTCCTCGTTTAATGCGCTGCCTTCCGTGATGTTTGAGTCCAACGGCGTGTTCCTGTTTTACCCGGACGAGGGGGCATCCCTGCATTCCGTCAGTCCGGGGGATTCCGTGGAGGTGAAGGCCGTGATTCCCGTGATTGACGACGCGCCCCTTTCCATCCGGGAGCAGGATGGTTCCGGCAGCCGCAGTTATTCCCTGCCGTTTTTGCCCGGTACTGGATTGTTTGTTCAGTGGACGAAGGGACAGAAGAAGAAGAGCGCGGGAACCTATTTCACCCTGTCCGGTTCCGGCAGTGGGCTGGCCCATATTCAGGGACAGGGGCAGAAGAACGGGCACGGACGCGGCGAGACGGTGAGTTCCGTAGCGTGGCCGTGGGCCTGCCGGGTGGCGGACGGTTCCACCCATTCCTGGCTGAATGCTTTTGTTGACAGAGATACGGGGATGCTCCTGACGATGCAGGGTTACAATTCCTGCAATGCGCTGATGGGCCGCCCGCGCTATCCGGCTTTCATCAGGACATTCAAGCTTAAAGTCTTGTCTATCGCTTAACATGCAAACGAGAACATGCTTCAACGGAGGGGAACAGAGCCCGGAACTTGCGGCCCGGTGTGACCTGGACGCCTATATGCGCGGATGCCGGGTGTTGGAGAATTGGGTGGTTTCGCAAATGGGGGGCGTGAAACGCCGCCGCGGGATGCGTTATTTCGCAGACGCCTTGAGCGAGCATAGCCGTCTGGTTCCTTACGTTTATTCCTATGCGGACGCTGACGGCCTGCGCTTTCTGGTGGAGATTGCCGGCGATGTGGTCAGGGTGCTGGATATGGAGGGCGCCGAGGCGGCCCGGTTCACGGACGGCGAAGACGGGATGGATTTTTATTTGGATCCTGATACGGTGCGGTGGCGCCAGCTGAATGCTTTGTTGTATCTAACCACGCAGGATAACCGCCCCATGGTGCTGAAGAGGGACGGGGACGGCGTCTGGACGCTGGAGGCGTGGGAGTTCAAGCACCACCCCTGGCGATACGTGAATGAGAAGCGGGACCATCCGCTGGTGCTGACGTGCAAGCCCGTGTTGGGGGATGTGCGCTATACGGTGGAGTTCGACCCGGAGGAAGAGCCCAGAGAGAGCGCCATTGAGAGCGCGGATCTGTTGCGGGCCAGTTTTTGGCTGGAGCAGCAGGAGGCTTTCGCCAAGGGGGGAGACCTGCGCCGGAATGTCATTATCACAGACGGATTGCGGACAGCTTCCAAGGGGGACCGCCTGGCCGTCCATACCGACACCACCGTCAAATACTACATCTGCAAACAGACGCTTTTCGCAGATGTTTATACGGAGGGGTTGGATGAGCCCGCTTGTTATCCCGATTGTTTTGTAGAGGCGGAGAATTTGGACGGGTTTGAAGGAGTGACGCCCGTTTATTCCGTCAAGGATGTGACCGGGAACGGTTTTGTGGATAAGGGCACGAAGGTGGCTATCAAGTCCGGATACTGGGAGTATTTTACCTGCATCCGGGATTTCACGGAGGAGGATATGGTGGATCTGGGCACGGGGTTCGGGGATTATCCGGGTTATTTTGTGCGCGGTCTGGCCGTGGGGAATGCTCTCACCTGCCGGGGAAAGTGGGAGTTTTATTGTTCCGGTTTATGGTACGGCAGCTACGAGGTGCGCAAGTGCTATGATTCCGGCGATCTGGGAAGTGATTGGGAGACGGCCGGCACAAGCTTTTCCCGGATTGGGGAAGCCAGCAATACGCAGTTGACGGGGGACGAGAGCGACGAAGAATGCTTCCTGCGCCTGTTTCTGACGCGCAGCAAGTTTATGGGGGCTTCCCTGGCGTCCGGGTTTCCGGCGGATAGTTGCGGCAACCGGCTGATTGTGCCCGGCTACCGTCACGATATGGTGCTGCGGGCAGTACCTACGCTGGATGATGCCGGCGAAGTGGCCGCCGTGGAATGGTCCTGTGAAGACAAGGTTCCCGTTGAATGGGTGGGGCGTCGAACGGTTCATAATTGGAGCTGGGCGGCTTTTTCAGAACGATACGGGTTCCCGCTGCTCTGCGAGGTGTATAATCAGCGGCTGGTGTTCGCCTCCACGCTGGAGCAACCGCAGACCGTGTGGATGAGCCGCACGGATGATTTCAACAATTTTTCCACCGGGGACAGTGATGACGCGGCTTTGGCGCTGACGATGGCCACTTCATCCCAGAATCCGGTGTGTTGGATGATGGCCCAGTCCCACCGCCTGCTGCCAGGCACGAGTGAAGCGGAGTGGGTGATTTCTGCCGGATCCAGCCAAGGGAGCATCACGAACTCCAACGCCCAGATTGAGGACCACGGACATGTGGGCAGCGCGGCGATTCCGGCGCTGATGGCTACCGACAAGGTGCTTTATATTGAACGAGGATCCGGCAGGTGCTACGAGTACGGTTATTCCTTCGAGACGGACGGCTACCGTAGCAAGGATTTGACGGTGCTGGCGCCCCATATCCTGCGCGACCACGGCGGCGTGAAGCACGGCACGATGCTGCGCAAGCCCGATACGGTGGCGGTGTTTGTGCTGGCGGATGGGCAGCTCGCCTTGTGCACCTACAACACGATGCACGAGGTCAACGCGTGGCACCGTTGGATTACCAACGGACACATCCTTGCCGCCTGCGCGATGCCGGACGGGAACCGTTCCGACCGCCTGTTTCTGGTGGTTAAGCGCGAGACGTACACGGCAGCCGGGGATCTGGCGGACAGTTCCCTTTATATTGAGGTGGTGGATGACGATTCACCTTATGACGATGTGGGTAATGATTATGTGTCCACACTGCTGACCAACGCCTTGATCAATCCGCTGGAAGCACGGGTGGAGAGAACCCCGAAGTTTCCGGTGGCCGTACTCTTTGGCCAGGATTGCCTGACCGAGCCTCTTCGGGTGACGGGAGACGGCGAGCAATGGGTGCCCGTGGCCAGCAACGCCCCCGTGATGACGAAGGGCTGGCACGAAGTGATTACGGTGAACCGATGGCAGTATGAGCATGTGGTGGGTCTGCGGTTCAGCGGTCCTGCCGGGTGTGAATTTTTGGCGATGCAGGGATGATGAACGCATTGAAACAGGCATGGGATGTGTTGGAAGGCATCAAGCCCGGGTTGTACGGGGAACATATCCGCACAGCTCTGGACATGGGCGGCATTGTCCATCTGGCGCCGGATTGCGTGTACATGGGTATTCCTCGAGATCCTGTGGACGGAGATGACGCCCACACGTTCCTGGTGTTGTTTGTGTGCGGCAATGGGGCGCGTATCGGCGTCCAGGCGGATTACCTGCTGGGGCTGGGATATACGCACGTGATTTGGTGCCGGGAGGTGAAAGGCTACGGTCCCCAGGGGTTGCAGAAACACAGCATGGGGAAGTTTGCCCGGCTGGCACAACGATTGAACGGAGGGTAGCAATGGGTGAGTATTGGTATGAGAATTGCTGGGCAAGCCAGGAATGGCGGCTGAATCATTTGTATTGGATTGAGCGCAAGAATGGTCCACCATGCCGATTCCGTCTGAATTGGGCCCAGCAGGAGCTGCACCGTAACTTGTGGCACCGCAATAATATCCTGAAGGCCCGCCAGCTTGGGATTTCCACCTACACGTCCATGTTGATGCTGGACATGTGCCTGTTTCGGGAAGGTTTCCATTGCGGCATCATCGACAAGACCCTGCCGGATGCCCAGGAGAAGATGGGCAAGATTTCTTTTGCGTTCCATTCTCTGCTGGAACCTCCCGTCAACGGGGAAGAGTTTATTGAAGACGAGTGGGAGCGGGAACAGATCAATACGTTTGCCCGGCAGCTTTTTGTGAGTGCCAAAGGCAGGATTTCAGACACCAGGGCAAAGTTTGCCACAGGCAGCAATATTCGCGTGGGAACCAACCTGCGAGGCGGTACGATGCAGTTGCTGCACGTTTCCGAGTTTGGCTATGTAGCCATCAATGACCCCAAGAAGGCGCTGAAGATTCTGTCCGGCGGGATCAACACGGTGGGACGCGACGGTGTGGTGATCATGGAATCCACTCATGAAGGCGGCAAGTATGGCGAGAATTACCGTATGACCAAGGCGGCCATGGAGAATGTGGGGCGCACTCTGACGCCGCTGGATTTCAAGTTCTTCTTCTTCCCCTGGCACAAACAGTCGGAATACCGGGTGGACGAGGGCGGCCCTCTATCTCCGAACAAGCAGCACCGGGAGTATTTCGAGGGGTTGGCCAGGGAGGGCATCCATCTGGACGAGGGGCAGAAGCGCTGGTATTTGTCCCAGTGGAATACGTTCGGGCCCTCATCAAGCAGGAGTACCCCAGCACTCCGGCAGAGGCGTTTGAAACGCAGGTGCACGGGGCCGTGTACGGCTCCCAGATTTCCATGCTACGTGCGGAGGGACGCCTGAAGCAGCAGTTTGAGCCCGACGATACACGTCCGCTGTACGTGAGTTGGGACATCGGGCTTTCCGATTACATGACCCTGTGGTTGATTCAGCCGGGAGGGGACGGCAAGTTCTATGTCTTGGACCATTATTCAGCCAATGGGAAGGAGCTGGCGCATTACATTGGTGTCGTGCGCAGATGGGAGGCCCTTTGCGGGCAGAGCATCGCCGCTAATTTCCTGCCCCACGATGCGGCCAAGCGGGACTGGGATTTGACAAGTTTTGAACAGCGTCTGGCCATGCAGGGGCTGGTGTGCCGGGTGGTGCCGCGAACCAACGATATTTGGACGGGGATTCACGCTACCAGGCAGTTGCTGCCTCATTGCGTGTTCCATGAACGATGCAGTGAGCCGGTTATTGTGGATGGCGTGGAGTATATGAGCGGTGTGAATGCTCTGGAGAATTACCAGACCTTGCCGCCGGGGGCCAATGGACGGGTGATTTCTATGCCGCTGCACAATGCCTGTTCCCATTCCGCAGACGGGTTCCGGACGTTTGCCGAAGCGTATGCGCATGGTTATGTCGAGAAGACGGGAGCGCGAGCACTCCAGAGAAACGAACAGAGAAGAGGTATGCGCAAGGGGATGGCCAGGGGCGTGCCGTGGGCAAAGTAATTTTTTTTGCCGTGTGACACCGTCACGCTTTCTTTCCGTTCGCTGGCATGTGAAATCATGATACATGATCATCAACACCACCGCAGGCAAGACTTATGCCGTCACGCCTCAAACGGATTGCACCGTTTCTACCACGGAAGGCGTCTTGATTGCTTCCTGTGCGGCAGGAGAGCAGATGCTTTTTGTCGCTCCTGGCGCGGAAGTGGAAGTGAGTGACGATTCCGCCCTGGTGACGGAGTCTTTTAAGGGGGCCCCCGCCGGATTGTCTGCCGTCTGGGGCTCCATTAAAAAAGTTTCCGCTTCTCTGGCTTCCAAGCTTAATTCTTCCACATTTAACGCGCATAAAGCTGATACTACTGTCCATGTTACGGCTCAAGAGCGTGAGATGTGGAACGGCAAGCAGGACAAGTTGACGGATAGCGCCGGCAACATGACGCTGGCCGGAGGTCTGACGGCGGCGGGGGCCGTCAACGCCAACGGAGGCATCAATATTCCGCTTGCCGTGGGGGCGCCAACGGACACGGCGGCGGTTAATCGTTTTTTGGCTATGGGGCTGGCAGGAGCCGTGCAGGCGTTGATTCAGCCTCTATATCTTAAAACCAGCTCCATGCCCGTAGTGGGAAGCGGCAGCACCTCTGTTCAATATGCCGGACTTTATGCAACCAGTTCAACGTCGGCAGCTTCCGGTTCTCCTGCACACAGTACGACCACGTTTACCTTTGAAGGGCCGCAGGGTCAGCATAATTACAGTTCTTTCGCGGGATTTTCGATACCGCTGTCCGGTTCAACAGCGTCCAAATTTACCTTTGGATTAGGCCGTGGATCAAAAACGGTAAGAGGCGGCCTGACGATGGATTCATTTTCCATGATTCCGGGCAATAATCTGGCCGTCAATTACGGAGAGATTATCGACATCACAACCACAGCGGTTCGTGATTCTGTCCGGGGAGGTTACGTGCTTAGAGTGCGGGAGATTTATTACGTCTCTTCCGGTGGTTCATGGCAGGTGAAAACTACGGAAAGTTTTATTCCCGCAACTCAAAACCACCCATTTCCCGCCTGCCTCAACAGGCTCATTTTCATGCAGGAGGGGCTTTCAAGCATGTCGTCATACGAGGGGAAAGCGTCACTTTATATTGAGCTGGGGGGAGGTCAGACAAACACCTTGTTCAAAATAGCCGCCCTCAGAGGTGTTTCAGGATTCGAAGACGGCATGGGGTTCAGCACGTTGGTGGCGGATGTAGAAAATCCCAATTCCTGGACATCCTCGGTTCGCACGGGAGCAGGCAATCGCTACCTTTATGCCAATGGATTGATCAATCCAATGTACGCCGCATTGGAAGCAATGGCCGTCAATGCCATTGAAACCGAGGAAACCGCTGATTTTGAAGATATTAACATACCTCTCTAATCATGAATAACGCAGAGATACAGATTCAGTTTCCGCAGCCTGGTAACTGGCAGGAATTCACCCTGACGGCCATTTACCCGGACGAGGAAGGGTACACCCGCATAGACCGCTATCAACAGAATGATGTACCAGAGGAGCAGACCCCGGCCATGCAGGCCGTAGTTGCCGCTCTGGTGGGATTGGGTGAGGATTGGCAGGCCGTCCAGGTGTGGGCAACACAGGATTGGTATTACCCGGATCCTGCCAATGAGGATGACCCCATTGTGGGAGTGGAGGCGGTGTATCTGGCCGTGGAGGCCGTTAATCCCCACGGGGGGCGCAGGATTTTTACGGACCGCGATTACCCGGAGTTCATCATTACCGCCCCCGCCGCCGTGGACTTTTTCAAACACTTCACTACCCCCAATCAATAACAACCATAATCATATGACTACTAGTAATAAATGCAATCACGCCTTGGAAATTGCCGAGGATATGTATAACGCCTATGCCGACGGCAAGGACCGCTACAAGCACCAGCCGATGGTGAAATACGCCGACCTGCCGGACGACGATAAAGCCGGCTGGCTGAACGTAGCAGAACAGGCCCTCCCCATCATCGGCAAGCATGCTATGGAAGATGTTAAAAACTACCTCTCCGGGCAGGCCAAGACCTCCACCGGCTTGCGGAAGTGGCTCTACTTGGCCGGGGTGGGCATTGTCGGTGCTGTCCTTGGCGGCCTGGGAATGTCCCTCTCCGGCTGCGGCCATTCCGTGGACGTGACGCCGGGCCGCACGGAGGTATGCAAGGACGGCTCCTGCCTCGTCATTGAGCAGGGGCATATTTCCTATTCCCAGGCCCAGCCGGAAACGGACGTTCCGCCCGTCGTGCAATCCCTGAAAAAGTAAGATCATGTGCCAGCCGATAGATTGGGTTCTGCGTGTGGTCAATACTGTCCGCGCAGTTTTGGACGGCAAGAACGGTATCTTGACGCTACTGATTGTCGTTCTCATGAGTGGGTTTGTCGGCATGGCACTTATTTACAACGATTTCAAGAGCTTTCTGGCAGAGCAGACCAAAAACTACGCTATTCAGACGGAGGTCTTGAGGACAATAGACCTCCGTCTTTCCAACCTCGAACAACAAACTCATAAATAATATGTTTCACAAATATCATGTAAGCTTTTTATTCGATTCTGGAGAACACATCAAAGAGCTTATTTCCTGGCTCGCTAATGCTCCTGATACTATTGCTCTATCTGAAAAACACACAAACATTTTTGAAAGAAACCCCAATCAAGGACGCTCTTTTTCAGATGCTCTCCACGCTTTGAAAAGTGGTAAGGGAGCTAGACTGGAGGGGTGGGCCCCGGATGTTGTGATCCGCGCTCAGTTCCCGGACGAGCACAGCAAGATGAATGCTCCCTACCTGTATATGGAATCCCCTTTCGGGCGGGTGCCGTGGAAGGAAACGTTCATCGAATTGTTTTCTGAGGAGTGGGAGATTGTCGATTAAACTGTTTCCATTTTGGATACAGTTCTAACCACTTCTAACCGAAATAACTTATAACTATGAACACTACAGAAAGAAAGATGGCCGCGGCTATCCTCCGGTTTGAAGACAGCCGCGTTACCGGGCCGGAT
>OGWU01002204.1_pt1 | contig 10050 bp, 12 predicted proteins | sample 1576071 | NCBI WGS metagenome assembly OGWU01 (sample SAMEA3541582, study PRJEB24748) | human gut metagenome | biome: human gut; feature: human-associated habitat; material: faeces | place: China | collected 2012
AGTTTAGCGAGATCAAGCCGTAAACAAAGAAAATGTCCCTGAGCAGCGCCAATAATTAGGTGTAAATCGTTTTGTCAGTCGGTGAAAGGAGGGGTCATCTTGAGACTGAGTGCTTTGCGTGTATGTGCATGATCACATGCTCATCGCAAGACATCTTCTGTGACCTATTCCATGTTGGGCGGGTTGGCGGACCAGCAACGGACGGAGAATGGGGCTGCCATCTGATTTAATTGAAGATGTAACAGCATCAATATCGAACTTAAAAAACGGAGAAGCACTAAATCGGAAACTGTTCTTGGCACAGTAATAAAGTAATAATTAGGTTCTTAACGACCAGCTGAAGAGAGCGGCGTCAAATTAATGAGTGAGGCAAAGTATGAAAAGTAGAACCATTGATCCTGAATTCGTGTCGAACAAAGAGTACTTTGACGCGAGCTCGGCTCTAATAGAAAACTAAAAGAAGCGTCGAATGGCTGAAAATAAATCAGTCATACCATTCATGAATGGGGATTTTACAGGGTGGGACCTATATTTAGCAGGAACCTGTGAATACAGTATGCGTATAGTTGACGGCCTAATATCAATGCTCCAAGCGCGTAATTTCGTTTGCGCGGCCCAGCTCCTAAGAGCCCAGATTGGCGTATGTATGAGAACATTGGCGCTTTTGGTATGCGAGGATATTGATGCTTTTATCAAAACTTTTTTAAGTAATGGACAAATACGAAAGCTTAAAGACCGCGATGGTAAAAAGCTAACAGACGCAAGACTAAAGGAGCTATTAAACCAATTTGACCCCACCGTTGCAGACAGCTATGACGAAGCATCAGGAATGACACATTATTCGGCTGCGGTGGTTAACGCTATGGCGATTTCCAATGGTGACGAGGTTGAATTTAATTTTGGAATGATCCCAAACGAAGAAATCAACTTTTCGTTGCTTAATTGCGGAGAGTTATGCATTCGTTACCTGGACTTACATTTATCAATGTTAAAGAAAATCATAGAGTCCGATGAATGGTATGACAGCCGTACAGAGATTGATTAACCTATGAGAATGTGATAAACCAGTTCGCTCGTAAGATGAGTAGGGCGTGGTGTAGCACTAAGTTCAGTATTGGAGACACCTAGGAAATATGGTTAAGACAAGAAAGCCGTGAGCACCGAGGCTCCGTCGGCTTTAGCCTGTCGTAGCCGCCCATTGCGAATCGTTGATCAGCCGTATTACAGATTTCTTGACGCTAGACGGGCTCGCTACGGTTTGGGCGCTACACCAACTATCTCGAAACTGCCCATGGCATGCAACGCTCACAACCTGTTTTAGCTTGCTGGCAGCGCCGCCGCTCATTCCAGAACATGATCCCGTTCGTTAGCTTCGACTGTTGGACCCTGGAACAGTCTGTCCTGCTTCGACAGTTCGAGGATACACATTGAATCCTGCACATCTTGGGGTATCTGCGAAGAGTCAAGTTTCTCCTTGAGCACGGCAATAATAAACTGGCAGTTTATGCCATTTGCTATGTCGACAATTTTCTTCAGGTCTTCACCTTCGACGTTCTCGACGACGTCTTGGACCACGAATCGAGGCGCCTCTATCCTGTTGGCGATTGCGAACTCCTGATACGATAGGTCATAGACCGCCAAAAGGGACTTGCGCGTGCCGGTGCTTGATCCGTTGAGGTCGGTTATAGCCACCGGGAACTTATTCGTTGCGGTCGAATAAGTCAATATGGGCCTCTCCCCGTTAACGTCGTTTGCCATATGTGTGAAGTAGCTATTGAAGGAGTTCATCTTGTCCTGATGGCTCGAGACTGAAGACTCTCGTTCCTCCCCGCCCTCAGAGAGGCTTGCGATTTGACTTTCCAACTCCTTAATTTGTCCGTCGTAGCCATGCAGCGTGCTGAGAACCTCGCAGTTCCTGCCCATCTCCTGGCGCAGGCGCATACACTCTTCGAGAAGAGTTTCATACTCGATCATCGCCTTGCCATCAAGGAGCGAGAGGTAACGCGAGTTCTCAGTCGAGAAGTCTGCGAGTTTTGCCTGGACGCTCGTTCTTTCCGATTCGAGTTCGGCTCCGACATCCTGGAAGTAAATTATCTCGTTCTCGCAAAGTGCTCGGTTGAACTCGACCATGTCCTCGAATGTCTTATTAACTGAGGGAATGAGGGAGCAGACCTCATCGTAGAAGCTACGCGAAAGAGACAGATCAGCCTGCTTTGCCATTTCCTTCCTGGCACGCTCGATTGACTCGGCGTTGCGCTCCATCTTGAATTCGATCTCAGCCAAATCGGAGCGCAGCTTGGCATACCGGTTCCTTGCTTCCTCGATCGCCTCCCTGTTAGCCCTGAACTCATCGGCGTCAAGAATGTCGTCGAGTCTGGACTCCACGTTCTGACACTCGCGCTCCAGCGCCACGCCCACTTGGGCAAGTTGTTCCTCGTCCCTGACACCTGCAAGGCGCCCGTACTGCTTGGCAGACTCCTTAAGCTTGTTCAGCTTCCTGTTAAGCTCAGCCATCCTTGCGTCAAGCTCAGAATCTGAGATGTCGAATAGGTAATTGTAGAGAGCCCTATAATCTGCGATAGAGGCCCTGGTCAACGTTTTGAGGAATGAATAGTCGTCCCCGCTTAGGGAAACACGTACGAAGGATTTAATGAGCTGACGGAACGTGGGCTTGCTAGAGTTAACCGCAAATAGGGTCTCGCCTAACAGCGCTCTGTAATTTTTCGCATTTACCTTCTCGCCGTCGAAGAAATACCGACCATTAGGGAACAGCTCCACCTTTAGCTCGACGTTTTGGCTTGAGGGCTGCTCGAAAGAGTTGACGAGAGTCATTTCGCCCACAACACGCTTTTCCTTGATGATGTCGCGCAACTCTTCGTTGACGCTATTCGTCTCGTCGTCCTTGTATAGGCGGTCTTTACCGTTTGCGCCGAGCAGCACGTCTATGAGCTTAAGGAACGTCGTCTTCCCGACCTTATTGTGTCTGTCTGATTCGTAAGCATCAACTATGAGGTTGGCCCCTTTGTGGAATACGACTTCCCGCATGACCAGACCATTTATCGAATTCCGAAGTTTAACCGACCCTATGAACACGGAGCCTCCCTTCCTCCGTAGCCTCCACGCCTGCAACGAGGAACAAGAAATCAATGGCCATAAGAAAGAACTCATAAGGGACATCCCCACATCGTGCGGGGTCGCAAACCCATTTGTATAAGTCGATCGGCCCAGTTTCACCCATAGCGGAAACCCTCGAGTACACCAAAGCGGCGATGTAGTACACCGTCTTCACAGGGTCATTGTTCCTATCGATAAGTAGCACTACTCCTTATCCCTCTTCCCTTTCAGGTTTCACCAAGACGATGCACCGTGAGACCCCACATGCCACAAGCGCAATGCAAAAGCTCTCGACGTCCTCCATCGAATGGGTGTGGGCATCGTAATCCATATCATGCAAGAGAGCGTCTACGAGACGTTCCTTTATGGAATCCAGCTGCACATCACCATTACCGACGACGAGTTCGCCGTCATCGTCGAAATCGGCGACGTCATAGAATAAGTCGCCGAGTTTCTTGATTATCTTCTCGCTGTCGGGGAATTCCCTTATGGCATCACGAACCATGGCGTAATCGCCTGAATGGTTACGTATAACATTCATGTATTTGCTTGCATTGTTGAAGCGTAATTTTTCATTCATGCTGATGGGGGTATCGAGTGAGAGCTCTGATTCAGCACACAACGGCCCATTGTAGACAAGGGCGAGCAGGTCATGCACCACGCTGTGAGTGAGCCCCTCCCTGCCGCCAAACCCTACCATGATGTTCTGGGTGTTGTTGTCACCCACGATTTGACCTGTTCCAACCCCCACCGAAGAAAGATCGACTGAACGAGAGTTAGCGATTTGCATGCACGCTCGCCTTGTTGTTCGAGCCCATGACTTGGCTGTTACCAGTACCGGAGGCGCTCATAGTATTGCCCTGAAAAGAATCTTGCATCTTCTTGACATCTGACTTGGCGGAGAGGGATATGACGGCAGCGACAATCGACACGACCGAGGCGGCTATCCCAAGGACTAGGTTTAACGTTTCCATTCTTTGGCGATCCTTTTAGCCAGATGTGTAAAGCCCAACTTGCCTTTATGACTAGAGCTTCGACGAGGAAAAACGGCTCGCAAACTCACATATTCGGCAAAAGATAGGCCGTGCTTTTCTCCAAGCATATTAGTCTTTCTTGGCAGATTTCACAACTATAGCCAAGACTCGTAGAAACGTTGCGATGCGATACTGGCAATGCGATCAGCCTATCAAAAACGAGATCAAGTCAGTCGAATTCGTGGCCTGCTCGCGCCGAAAGTTGGTGCAATAGCCTTTCTCTATCCGTTTCCATGATCTGGAATCTATCGAAATCCTAAGCCGCCGCTAAGCTGTCGCCAAGCTGGACTATTACTAAAGAAGTTAATTAAGTCCTATTTATGACGTATAAGACCAAGCTGTTTTAAACTCCTCGTAATCGGTCATGCGGTAGTTTGAGATGGCAAGCTCGTTGCAAAATTTGTCAATACCATACTGCTTATCATCGTTGGAATCGTACTCGCAAAAGACCCATTCGGCATCGCGGTAGCGTGGAGCCAGAACGTCGCGGTAGTACGGCTTATCGACTTTGTTGAACGAGTTGCCCATGATAATTACGGTATCAATCTTGGCAAGGGTGTCCAAGAAATGGTTAAGGGCGTCGTAGTTACCCTCTATGTTCTTCCATGTATCCGCGCAGCGATCGCATGCGACAGTTACACCCTGCTGAATAGTTGCACCGTAAAAATCATCCATTCCATATTTGTCTTCAAGCATCTTCTGAAGCTCGAAGGGATTATTGTCGGGAGAGCCAAATTGAAGAAGCTCGTTTTTATCCACTGACAAACCATGGATATGGAGGATCCTGTCTGGACGAACACCGTAGACATACTCCAGCGTTGGAGTGTAATTAAAGGTAATGAACGAAGCTGTGTCTGGTAAATCAAGTACAGGCTTTACTTTAGACACATCGATAGACTCTACCCATTCCCGAAAGTGATCCCTGGTGAGCTTCTTCAGGTATTCAAGACGCATGTGCAACTCGATCCAGAAATCGTCCCATCCTGGATTGTCTTCGGTTACATCGGGATACGTGTGATCGAGCGTTTCATAACAAAGGTCGCCCCATTCAATACCGAGTGATTCTTCAAGAGAGCACCATCGAGGATTGTCTTCCCTGGCGGAACCGCGCGTGTAGTCAAGGCTATTCTCAAAATCGGAGCATTCCAACGCATAGACAAACGAATCAAAGTCTTTAACCACTTGCTTATCATGGACTTTCAACCATTTGTGATAATCCGAATAACTAGTTGCTAAGCCATGATGAAGATCGAATCCGTTACCTATTATCAAGAGCGATATCGCAGTATCAAAGCCTGCGCCAATGCAACACCTTCGCTCTATATTGCTCATTTTTACAGGACCTCCCTAAATACAGGTGCTTTATTGATTTTAAGCCAGAGCGAAATTTACCAATTGCCTGCCTTCGGTCTTTGAATATGCTAAGGCGCCGAGCTCTCACAGAACCCGGCGCCTTAGCATATTCAAACTTGTCACCTATTGGCTACACCATTGAAGAGTGAGTGCTAAGGCCTACTTCGCCCTAGCCTTATTATTGATCATCCGTTTGCGATTCTCCTCATGCCAGCGTATACCTCGGTTTCCGAAGGAAGATCCGACGAAGTCACGAATGAGGCCGCTCATGTGATTCTGATTTTGCTCGCGATTGTACAGATCTTTCTCGAGTTCCACGAGGTTTTTGTAACCAGGCTGCTTCCTGGATTCCTTCGGGATTGTTGAGCAAGTTTGCTGAAGCTCAACTCGCGCCCTATGAAGTGAATTGGCTACCACAACGGACATACGGTAAGCCGCTATACACTGATCGAAGCTCCTGCCTTTCAAGCAGGAAACATCTTTGATTGCAACGGACTCCTGCAATGCGCTAGCTTTGGCCTTCAGCTCCATTGCCGAAGCGGGGTTGCTATAAGCGCAATTCGCACCATAGTCGATGAACTTTTGGCTGTTGTAATATACAGTATCAAAATACCGTCTATCGGATTGATTGAGCTCAGACCTGAGATTCCGATCCGACACGCTGTAGTTCGGAACCACGTTAATCACAGGATTAACAGTCGTACTACAGCTATTCCCAGTCGAGTTGGAACGTGAGCTCAACTCGTTACTCCCCGCTTGCTTGTCATCAGAGGAGTCCATAACATGGCGAAGGCAGAGCAGAACCCCGACAGCAGCGACACACCACGGCCAGTTCTCTCTGACGAAGCCTACGAATTCCATAAACCATGAAGTATCCATCTTAAACCACCCTATAACGTTAGCCGTCATACCCGCCTTGTGGTCCCCCATCAAGATGTATATCATCCGAGTATGCTATATTAAATTGTTGTTAACCCGCCTGCTTTCCGATTGGGCAGCTTAAGGACCTCGTGCTTTCATAGCTCCTCCTCTCGAACCTCTCATCTATTCGTTTGACGTTATCCTAGAAGAGAAGAAAGGTTGTCGGCGGTGCTTAACGGCGGATGGCGCCCAGACGGACGCAGGCGGAGAATTACCCCCGGTCCAGTCTAAGCATGGAGACCCTAGCGCTCTCTGGAATGTCGGTTATTAGAATTAACGCATTTCCAGAGCAATCGGTAGGGGTAGGGACGGTAGCAGGCAAATTGTAATAACGAATTGTTTGAATCCCTGTGGAGACAGCAAGCGGAAGCAGCACGCTAAGCTTACCCATAAAATTATCTAAGGCAGTCTGTAGAAGATCGACAAGAAGCTCATTACCGGAATCCTCGTCTAGGGTGTCGACAACCTCGCTAATTTGCTCCTTAGAAAATGCAAAGCAATTGGCTAGAACTGCGCAAAGCCCAGTAACAGCCTGGGCCTTAGTAGAACTAGATGCTTCGGAGAAAACAGCGCCGAACAATACAATTAATCGATCTGCGGTAAGTTTGTTGATAGGCGGCTTATGAGAACACCTGTCGTTCAGATATCCGCGCGGGATATCATGTTCTTTAGCAATCTCCAAAACCTCGCCCGACAAGGTTTTCATTCCAAAGGATTTAACCAACAAGTCACTAAGGAAATCGGTCGCAAGATAATAATTCATGACAGCTGATACGGGGTTTAGTCGTCAGACTTCTCTTGCTCTTCGTGTGCTTCCTTGTTTTTCAGCAACGCTAAATAACGTTCGAAGTCAGAAAGAGAACCACGATATTTTTCGAATCGGCGCGAATCATAGAAATAGGTAACGAACTGATTGTTGTCGTCCAAAAAACCCACCCGTAAATCAAGGGGCTCATGAAAGTACTGGCTACCAGCATTCTGAGATTCATCGAATATCGGGTACTGCAATTTTTCAATTATAATGGCAGCCTGTCTATAATTTGGAAGCGTCCGATTTCGCATACCAGCCTTCCAAGAAACAACATCCCCTGCCGATAGCGATTCGTTAGAAATATACGCCTCATAGGATTTTTTTAGCTCTTGTATAGCGGAGTCATCGTCTTTGGACACATTCAAAGAGTCGATAAACTTCTTCATATCGTCAGATTCCAAATTATGTGTCAGCAGGTTCCTTAATGCTGTGTCCTGCATCGCATTTTCATTCATATTTACCCCACTAAAATACTCTTGTTGCTGATTTGCTTATTAGCTAAATCGCTATCGTCTTTATATGTGTTTACATTGCTTACCGTAGTACCGGATTTTTCGCATGCCTCGCAAAGTTCGATTCTGCATTTAGCAATGGAGCAGATTTTGGCGTATTCAGCGATGGTGATCTGTACGTCATTTGTTAGATCGAGCTGTTTTGCTGCGCGTAAAAAAACAGAGGTGCTTGCATAAAGTGTTTCGATAATCCGCTTCGATAGTTCGTTTCCAGGCATGTTTAAGCACTTGGAAAGCGTACTGATTAGAGCGGTTTTGAACTCGTTGTCTAATAATGGCAAATACCACTTGACGGATTCACTAGAGTTGGTAAGACCCTTGTTCAGCAACGAAACAGAATCACGGATAATACCAACCGTTTTAACGACATCTGAATCGGAAGAGATATCACAATCCTCGCTGGAAAGATAGCAGTCTTTTGAATGTGGAAGAGCCTTTCCATTTGACCAGAGTTTAGGCGCCGGATGCATAACCTTATAGGCCGCAAACACTGACAACAGCGCACACAGGCTCGACAGTAATGAAATTAAGAACTCTAGGGCGCTCACTCTTCATCGCCATTCTCGCTACGGCCGAGACTCAATGCATCTCGTATTATCATTTCCAAATCATCAGCAGTAATTATGTACCCATCATCGCTTGTTTCATTTTCCCTATATTCATCAGGCCCAGAGCCCGCGTTACTGCTAGTGAAAGACATGGCTGCTAAATAAGCTGAAACGGCTAATGCAACCGATGAATTAATATAAGGAGACAAGCTTGTCTGTACATCAAAGAAGTGCGACTCAAACAGCATCTGATTGACCGCCAGACCACAAGACAACAAAAGCGAAAGCATGAGGAGGATAATTCCAACGCCCCATTTAATACCTGAATGAATTTTTGAACAATTGCCATGAATCAACTCAACACAGAGAAGTGACGCAGAAGAAAAACTAAAGGCCGCTTTACTCAGATCGCTCATAAAATACTCGTAGAAAGACTGTAATCCGGAAATTGCAAGTAATATACCGCAGGCAATAGTGGGAAGTAGAATTCCGACAAGATTCCAGATGAAGGCAATGCTAAATTCAAAAATAAACTGATGGCTTTGCCGAAAGGCATTCACTTTATTAATAATACTGCTAATCAACTTGTTCAATCAGAATTGTCACCAGAATTTAGTTATTCATCTAGGCAGATTTATTCCAAATAAGGTAAAACTTACCGAATTTAAATAATCTATAGAGCGATCTCCGGACGAGCGTCGATTCATCATTTACCTTTCTTATAGCCACAACGCCACCCTGTCAGTTCAAAAAAATTGCGACTAGCGTCACGAACAACGCGCCGGCTGCCGAGTAGATCTACGTGGAACGACATATACAAACCTCGCACGCAACGGCGGGCTCTCGCACCGCTTGCAGCTGCCCGTCGCATGCCGCTAGCGAATACCCTCGCGAGCAACCTTGAGCACCTTGCGTTTGATCGCTCCCAGTTTGCCGCGGACGCGCTGCTTAAGAGACGACTTGAAGTCGTACTTAGCCATCAGTCCCTCGATACCCATCCTTGAAGCAAGATCTGCCATAAACTCATCGCACTTCGCATACGGGGCAACCGATTTGACCAGGCTAGGATTGCCAGCAAGAACCTGCTCGATGGTCGCATCGCCACAGTCAATGGAGTTCGCAATTCCTTGAAAAGCTGCGATACCCTTATCGGTATTACAGATAACCGCAGAGACACCCTTAGAGTAGTCGACCTCAGGATGGATATCCTGGAAACCCCAGAAGTCGCCGAGGGTAATATCGGAGCCGCAACTTCTCTTGGCAGGGCACATGAAACAAGAGGGCCTCAGCGACGCATTGGCCAGAAACGCTTTCATGTACCAGTCCTGATTGAAAATGGTGGATTCACAATTAGGAGATGGGTCTTTCTCCGCTATGTACTCGTACATAGCGGAGAAAGACAACCATCCGGTTGTCTTTCTCCGCATATTAACGTCACACACGTTCGATCCGCGGAGCGAATTCTTGTAGTCAATCCACTCCGACCAGAGGCGCGGCGCCGGGACACCGTGGCAGATGACGTCGACGGTCAGGAGCAGGCTGCTCTCCCCCATCTTTCCCAGATAGCGCTTGAGGCCCGCGATCTGACATGCCGTGCCGGCGAAGAGGACACGGCGACCCGAGCGGATTGCATCGCGAATCCCAACGTAGACCCCCCTACCGATGCGGCTCTGGACGTACTTGGATCGCATGACGCAATCGAGAGAGGCAGCATCCTCGACCAGCACATGCTCGACGCGGCGACAACCGTCGGCCCA
>OGWU01002206.1_pt1 | contig 10041 bp, 11 predicted proteins | sample 1576071 | NCBI WGS metagenome assembly OGWU01 (sample SAMEA3541582, study PRJEB24748) | human gut metagenome | biome: human gut; feature: human-associated habitat; material: faeces | place: China | collected 2012
TATAAATTATAATGATTATACTATTTAAAATTATATGATTAGATGAAAGTGCATCCCTCATTATCAACAGAGGTTTCAATTATTTTTCCTTCAAAATTATCTTGCCATGCTCCTTTAACATCATCAATGGAATTTTCTTCACAAACTGCAACAAATGATGAACCTGTTCCTGAAAGGCCTGAAGCTAATGCACCTGCATGTAAAGCCTCAATAGCTATTTGGGAGTTGAAGTTCAATGCTGCAGAGTATATTAAACCATTTAAATTCAAAGCTTTAAAATAATCTCCATTTCTTGCTATTTTTAATGCTGATTCTACTAATGGTGCCAATAGCTTCATACGGTTAACATCAGAGCTACCAGACTCCGAAATTTCATCAGGCATGTAAACAAGTATTGGAAAATCCTCCATTTTTTCTTTAACAATTATTTCACGATAGGGATTGTTTGTAATAACCACGCCACCAAAATAAGAAGCTGTTGCATCATCAAAAGCTCCGGTAATAGTTACTTTTGCTTTTAGAGATGTTTCAATAGCTAGATTGATGATGTCATAGTCGTTAAGTGGTTGCAAGTCAAATTCTTCAGAGATAATTTTAGATGTAATGGCTGTTATACCATTTGAGAGTGCACTGCTACTTGAAAGGCCTGAAGCCATTGGAAGGGTTGATGTTGTCTTAAAATCGATTCCAAATTCTTCTTCTGATATTCCATATGTCTCGAATACGTTTCTTGCACAGTCTTCCATAAACTTTGTATCTGCACCTACATCGTTTTCAGCAGTTATAGAGCAGTTTTGTGTTTTTGCCTTGCATATAATGTCAAGACCTATTCCAAATGCTGAGCCGCAACCAGTAGCTATTGCATTTATTATAGTTGCAGAACCTGGAGATCTTATTGTCTTATTCATTGTAAAACCTCGTCATAAGGTATTTTAACTTCACTGAAATCCATTGCCCGTTCTCTTGCATGGGACTTGAATGAATCATATAATTCTTTATCAGACAATAGCCTATCAATAGCATCGGCAAGTGTTTTAGAATCATTAGGATCAATTAATAAACCAACTTCTTCTGTAATAATTTCCTTTATTCCTCCAACATTGCTGCCGATTACTGGAACGGCACATGCCAGAGCTTCTATCAGCACCAGTCCAAAGCTTTCAGAAAATGAGGGTAAAACAAGTATGTCTGCATCTGGAATTATTTTTTCAACATCTTCTCTTGGTCCTGTAAAGGTTATGCCGCTGATATTTTCATCTTTAACCTTTTTTTGAAGGCTGTCAAATAGTGGGCCTCCACCAACGATAACCAATTCAAAATCTGTTTTGGATTCTTTTTTAGCATCAATAATCGTTTTAACGTTTTTTCTTTTAATCAGATTGCCGACAAACATTACAACCGGCTTGTCAAATTCTAAAATAGGGTTATCATTATTTTCATTAAACTTTTCAGTGTCAACAGAATTCCAGTGAATAGATGTTTTTTCTTGAATGCCTGGAACGCCAGTAGCTATTATTTCATCTTTAAGTGCATTGCTAACAGCAAAAACTTTATCTGCATCTTTTAAAACTTTTTTAATTGGTTTTCTCATGAATTTCTGTTTTTTATATAATTCAAACATGTCAGATCCGTGAGCAGTTACATAAGTTTTGATATTATGCTTTTTGCCGACTTCTACAGCAGCCGCACCTGCAGGAAAGAGATAATGTCCATGAATAATCTCAATGTCTTCTTCTTTTAAAAGTTTCTCCAATGCTTTTTTAGCGTTTCTTTTAAAAGTAAGACCTCTTATTCCAGGCAAATTTATTCCTTTTGTTCCAATAACATGAATTCCATCAATATCTTTGATTTCACTGTGAGGATATGTTATTACATAAACTTCATGGCCTTCCTCAACAAGTTTTTTAGATAAAGAATGAATGTGAACACCTACTCCACCTACATGAGGAGGAAACTGACCTACCATAGCTATTTTCATAATTTATTAATTTGTTTAAGGTTGTATAAAATTATTATTTAAAAAATTGCCATCCATATCAACAAGAATGGTATTAATATCCAAATCGAATTTAGCCTTACATCGTTCATTAATTGCTGTAGCTATGCTGTTACATGTTTTTTTAGTTAAATTTTCTTTATTTAAAATATTCAACATCTCTTCAGTTGTTTTTGAATTATAAAGCTCTTTTAAAGTATTTTGACTGGCCCCATTAAGAGCTGCATGTGTAATCATTATCTCACGTCTGCCGTCAGCTACTGCATGTTTTGTATCAAAAATTCCGCCAGCTACTTTAACAAGTTTTCCTATATGGCCGAAAAATGTAAATTCGTCAATTCCCCTTTTTTTAGCTTCTTCAAACATGAATCCTATGAAGTTTCCTGTCTGAATTATTTCATCATGGTCTGTGTTGAATCTTTTAATGGCCAATTTTTCGCCGATATTGCCTGGAACGAATATCAGATTTTCAATGCCTGATGCTATAGCCACGTCCAGCTGCTTTACTATAGAGTCCTTATATGCCTTAGAAGACATTGATCTTGCAATGCCTGTAGTCCCAAGTATTGAAATGCCATCTACAATTCCCAGTTTCGGATTCATTGTTTTATTGGCTATTTTTCTGCCTTCAGGAACTGAAATAGTTACAACAGCTGTTTTACCATCAGGTATTAAATCTTTCAGGTTTTCAGCAATCATCTTGCGTGGTCCTGGATTAATGGCATAGTCACCAACATCAATCTGAAGACCGGGTTTTGTAACAATACCAACGCCTTCGCCGCCGTTTATAATAACTTTAGAACCATTAAAATCAATCAATTCCACTTCTGCTGTAATTTCAACTCCGACCGTTACGTCAGGATCATTATATGGTCTTTTATGACTACTTGAAATGGCCTTGTTAGGTTCAAGTAATTCTGTATTGTCGATTAAAATATCAAGTACTTTTTTAGGGGTTTCAACAGTAACCGAGTTTAGCGGCTCTTTAAAAATAGTTTTTATACTAGCTATTGCACATGCAGTAGCTATTGTGCCTGTTGTAGGTCCTGTAAAACTTGAATTATTCAAGGACATAAAAAAAGAAAAAAGAAAAGATTAATTAGAAAATATCAGTATCGTTGCCGTTTGCAATTTCATTGATTTTACTAACTAATTGATCTTCAGTTGGTGCACCAACAAATTCTACTTTTCCGTTAATTGCAATAGTTGGGACTGCCATGATTTGGTAGTCTCTTGCTCTTTCCATATTAGCTGAATCATTGACGTTTACAACTTCCACATCAATGTCTAAATCCATATCTTTTTGTGCGTCTTCAGCTACTTTAATTGCACCTGGACAGTGCGGACAACTATTTGATGAAAATACTTCTACTCTAATTGCCATTGTATCATCTCCATTAATTTTTAAGAAAAGTATATACATTCTAATATATAACTGTTTCCATAATCTATTACTAATAAATTGCTCTTTAAAAATTTAAATAATATAATAATATTAACTATATTTAACTGAGAGAGGATAAAATGGAGACTTTACAATCAGATATTAAAACCATAATTAATGATAGCTACCCTTATATTGAAGAATTTAACCCTGCACAAAAAGCTGTTATTGAATCTGGTTATTTAGATGACGATGAGAATTACATTATTTCAATACCTACAGCAAGTGGTAAAACAGTTTTGGGAGTATTGGCTGCACTTAAAACTGTACTTAATGGAGGAAAAGCTGTTTATGCCGCACCATTACTTTCAATACAAAATGAAAAGGTAAAGGAATTTAAAAATTTTGAAAAACACGGAATTAAAGTTGGAAGACATCCTTCAAGCTCGGACTTGTCTGTAATGGTTTTCGAATCATTTGATGCGCTTACACGATTTTCATGGGATACCTTAAGAGATGTGGACACTTTAATTGTAGACGAGTTCCATATGATTGGAGAATATTCAAGAGGACCAACTTTAGAATCAGCAATTACAAGAGCCAAAATCATAAATCCGAATATAAGAATAATAGCTTTATCTGCAACCCTTCAAAATATTGATGAAATCGAAGAATGGCTTGAAAGTAAAACAGTAACACATGATTATAGACCAGTACCTTTAAACAAGGAAGTCCTTGACTGTGAAATGTTTGAATTGAAAAACAAGAATGATGTGATTGTAAAGATTATAGAAAAGTCTATTGAAGATAACTCACAGGCACTGTCTTTTGTTTCAACAAGAAGATTTACAGAAAGCCTCTCAACATATGTAGCTAAGAAAATCAATAAAAAGCTAACAAAAGAGCAGAAAGAGAAGTTCAAAGAGGTAGCTGACAAGCTTTTAGAAGTTCCGAAGAAAAAAGGATCATTGCCAACAACCACCTGTCTTAAGCTTGCTGAAAGTGCTGAAAAAGGTGTGGTTTTCCACCATGCAGGACTTTTTAATGAACAAAAAGAGATTATTGAAGACGAATTTAGAGCTGGAAACATTTTAATGATAGCAGCCACTCCAAGTTTAATGTATGGAGTTAATTTACCTTCAAAATCTGTTGTTATTCGTGATTATACCCGCTGGACAAGTAACGGACCGGCAAATATTCCTGTTTTTGACTATGAGCAGATGTCCGGAAGAGCTGGAAGACCGCAATATGACAGCGAAGGAAATTCATATCTTATAGCCAAGACAATGGATGAGGCATATGACTTAAAAGAGAGATATGTTGAAGGGGAAGTTGAACCTACTACCTCTAAACTTGTTGACAATAAAGATGCAATATTTAAACAGATTATAGCACAAATCGCAAGCGGATTATCTAAAAATATAGATGAACTTTCAGATTTCTTTGAAAAGACCTTATACGGTTATCAGATGAAAAATAATCCATCTATGGCTGCATTTGCATCAGACAGTATAAAATGGGAAATTGAAGCTGCATTAGAATTTTTACTGCAAAACGGAATTGTAAGAGCTACACCAGAAGGCCTTAAAACAACAGACTTTGGTAACCTAATCTCCAAATCCAATTATAGTGTTGAAACTGCAGTTAAAATTAAAGAGTATGTCTCAGATATCAATGAATTAAATCCATATGAGATGATTTACGCTTTATGTGAAACACCGGATATGCCATTAATATCATTTAAAGGAAGAAAAAGTAAAGATCCAGTTCGTGACAAGCTAGCGGAATCTGGTCTTTTCGCTGTAGATATTGGCAATGCTGAAGCAACTGCAGTATCTTTAATTGAATGGATAAACGAAAGAAATGAGTATGAGATTGAAAACGCTTATAATGTATACTCTGCATCTACTAGAAGATCTGCATATGAAGCGTCCTTGCTTGTTAAATTTGCAAAACAGACTATGGAAATTCTTGGAAACTACTCTATCTTAAAAGATCTTGATTATCTCTCAGCAAGATTATACTATGGGGTAAAAGAAGATTTAATCAAGCTAGTAGTTGGAGTTAAAAGACTTGGAAGAAAAAGAGCAAGAGAAATCGTTAATGTCTTTGGAAATGATTTAACTAACGTAAGTGAAGCAGATCTTAGAAAAATCGATGGAATTGGAGAAAAACTCTCTGAAAAAATTAAAACATTTGTTCAAAGCAATTATTAAAAAAAAATAGTAAAAACTATATGGAGAATGATTATTCTCCAATAGCCATACCGAATCCGTCAACAATTAATGCAATACCAATAATTATTGCAACATATATTGGACTTGCTAAAGCATAAAATCCTAAAATTACCATAATAATACCTAAAATAAGATTTAATGCTGCAACACCTTTATTAAATCCGGATTGGAGTAATCTCATAATAGCTGAGATTATCATCATAAATCCAAAAATGTAGAGGTAAATTGCTACAAACAAGTCAAAGACTAAAATATTGGAGAAGATTATAAAACCACAAATCAATGATAAAATACCCAATATTATATATGCTGCTACCGTACCTTTTGAATAGTTCCATACATTAGCACAAGCAAGGAAGTAGTAGATACCTAAAATAATAAATGCTACTCCAAAGATTATAGATAATGCAAATTGACTAGCAAAAGGGAAAATAATTATTAAGAAACCAAGAATAATTGCAATAATTCCGATTATAGTTTTATTTTCCATATTTTTCACCTATTCTATTATCAAAACAATTATAAAAATTGCTAATTAATCAATAGTAAAAACTAGTATTTAAAGTTAATCAAAATGGAAAAAATGTATTTTCTTAAAATAAAAAAAATAAGGTGGGTTTAACCTCCACCTTCAGCAACATTAGAATTAAGTTCTACATCCTCTAAATCTAATGCTTGATCTTTGATAGTATCAATGTCAACTTCCTTATCTTCACCATATTGGCCTTTTTCTTTAAAGTCTTTTTCATCTAAGACTTCAAGTAAATTAGAAACATACCATAATCCTGTTTTATCTAATCTTACCCATCCAATATCATCTTGAGCTTTTAGTTCTATAACTTCGCCAATAGTTCCTGTGTTAACATAACGAACGTGAAATCCTATATTAATAGGTTGATCACGAGCATCTAATACTACCATTATTTATCACCAATTATTCGCTTTTTTCAATTTTTACTACTTTTGCTTCATCTTTTGGAAGTTCTTTTTTAAGAATAATATAATCTCCAATAGCTGCAATTTCATCAAATGGAACATTTACTGAGTCTCTGCTGAATATTCCTTTTTTTAATGAAACTAGAACTCCATTAATATGACCACCATCTGGAGAAAATTCAACATCTTCAACTTTACCTACTGCTTTGGCATTCTTGTCAAGAACTACCATTCCTTTAAGATCACTTGTATACATATATATCACCTATTAAATTTTCATATAGTTATAAAATATAAATAAACATTAATTATAACCATATATAAAATTAACTATTACTTATTGGAGGGATGATATGGAAGAGGCGTGTCGGATTATTATTGATGATATTATTAGTGGAAAAATATCTACTCGACGTGAATTAGAAGTTGAGAAAAGACAACTCTGTAGAGATTTAAAACTATCTAAATTTATGAGCAATTCTAATATTCTTGAATTTGCAACAGCTGAGGAAAAAGAGATTGTTTCAGATATTCTTAAAAAGAAACCAACTAGAACATTGTCTGGAGTTGCAATTGTAGCTGTAATGTGTCATCCTCACGATTGTCCTCATGGAAGGTGTTTTTATTGTCCTAAAAGTGATGTTGCGCCTCCTAGCTATACTGGTGAGGAACCTGCAGCACTTAGAGGAAGAATGTTTGAATTTCATCCTTATGTGCAAACTTTTAACCGTTTGAAACAGCTTAAAAAAGTTGGTCACCCTATTGATAAAGTGGAGTTAATCATAATGGGTGGAACATTCCCTTCAAGAGATCTTTGCTACCAGGAATGGTTTGTAAGCCAATGTTTAAAAGCTATGGTTGATTTTGGTCTTATTCTAACTAATGAACCTGAAGAGGATAGCTATGATCTTGACAGTATAAAAATAAAACAGTATGAAGATGGAATTCTTAAAACCTATTCTCCGAATGATTATGTTCTAATCAGTGATGTTCAAAAAGCTAATGAATCTTCAAAGGTTAGATGTGTCGGAATGACCTTTGAAACAAGACCTGATTTCTGTAAAGAAGAGCATGTTAATAGAATGCTTGATTTTGGAGTTACCCGTGTTGAATTAGGTGTCCAAACACTTTATGACGATTTATATACTAAAATAAAAAGAGGCCATACAATCCATGATACAATTGAGGCTAATCGTATTCTCAGAGATTCTGCCGTTAAAGTAGCTATGCATATGATGCCCGGTTTATTTTTAACCCCTGAACAGGATTTGAAAATGTTTAAAAAGCTTTTTATTGATGAAAATTTCATGCCAGATATGCTTAAGATATATCCTTGCCTTGTAACTAAAGGCAGCGAATTATATGAGCTGTGGATTAATGGAGAATATGAACCTTATAACGATGAGGAAGCTGTTGATTTAATTGTTGAAATTAAGAAAATTCTTCCTAAATGGGTCAGGACTATGAGAATCCAAAGAGATATTCCATCTACCCTCATTGATGCAGGAGTTAAGAAATCCAATCTTGGAGAATTGGTTTATAACAGATTAGAAGAAGAGAATATTAATTGCCAATGTATTAGGTGTCGTGAGATTGGCCATAAAAAAACATCCAAACCTTACACTTTGAATCAATTTGAGATATTTGAAGAGTCTTACAAATGCTGTGGCGGTCTTGAAACTTTTATCTCAGTTGAAGATGAGAATCAAGAAAGTATAGCTGGATTTTTAAGGCTTAGAATGCCTTCCAAAGAAGCCCACAGAGCTGAAGTTACAGAAAATACTTCACTAATTAGAGAATTACATGTCTATGGAAATATGATTCAAATAGGAGAGGAAAATAAGAATATAGGACAACATTCAGGATTTGGTGAAAGGTTACTTAAAAGAGCAGAAGAAATTTCAAAAGATAAGGGAAAAGATGAAGTTCTTATTATAAGCGGTATAGGTTCTAGAAATTATTATCGTAAATTTGGATATGAAAGAAAAGGACCTTATATGGCAAAGAGGATATAAGTCAAAAAGATTTATATATAAGTTCGTATATATACAAACTAAAATTAATGAGGGAGATAAGATGTATAGAATAAAAAGTTCAAAAGATTTAGCAAACCATATTGAGTACAATAACCTTAATAATCTTGCAACTGAAGAAGAAATGGAAGAGTTTATCAATAAAGCAAAAGAATTCGACTTCTATGGAATTACAATAAACCCAAGCTTTGTAAAACTTGCAAAAGAAAACCTTAAAGACAGCGAGATTTCAGTAGGAACTGTAATCAGCTTTCCATTAGGATTTGACACAACAGAAACAAAGATTAAAGAGGCAGAAACAGTTGTAAGTGAAGGTGCAGATGAAATAGGTATGGTGGTAAACCTCTCTCAAATAAAAGAAGGCAAATACGATGAAGTCCAAGAAGAAGTTTCTAAAGTAAAAGAAGCTGTTGGAGATAAAATATTTAAAGTGATTATAGAATCAAAAGCGTTAACTGATGATGAGATAATAAAAGCTGCACAAGCTATTGAAAATGGAGGGGCAGATTACATAGAAACTTCAACAGGATTTGTAAGTCCCAATACCATTTATGAGGATGTAAACATCATCAATATTATACAAAAATATGCTCCAAAAATAAAAATCAAAGTAACTGGAGGAATAAGCATTTATAAAATAGCTAACCAGTTATTAACAGCTGGAGCAGACCTTGTTGGATCTAATGAAGGATATGAAATTGTAAAAAATTATCAAAATTTAAGAGAAAACACCAAGGTTACTCCAAAACCAATTAAGTTCGATTAAGAAACTTAATTTTCTTTTTTTTAAATTAAAATATGATTATAGCAATAGCTAATATAAAAATAAATTTATAAGAAATAGTTAAAGATGCCATGGGCCGGACTTGAACCAGCGACATCTAGATCTTCAGTCTAGCGTTCTCCCAACTGAACTACCATGGCATATGGACCGAACGAGATTCGAACTCGTGATCTCCTCCATGTCAAGGAGGAATCATACCCCTAGACCACCGGTCCTATACAACATTTAATACTTTATACAACTCAATATATAAAAGTTTTGGTGTATAGAAAGATAATCTAACACTTTAAAAAAAAATATAAAATTGACCATTAGAACATGGCCAATAGAATATAAATTAAAACTAAAAAGCTTAATCGATAGCTAATTTGATATCAGAAGCTTTTACAGTTTTTCTACCAGCGTGTTTAGCGTAAGCAACAGCTTGTTTAGCTATTTCATTACCCTTTTCGTCTAATGCTTCAGCTAATGCAATTTTTGCATCATCACTAATTCTTTGTGCGCCAGCATTTTTTAATATACGACCGACTGGTGCGATTGGTAATTCACTCATAATTACACCTCCAATTAATAATATGATACGATAATATATAAATGTTTTGATAAAAATGCTTTATTTTATGTTAAAAGATATAGTTAGCACTTATAAGTTATTATTTTATAAAATAGAT
>OGWU01002216.1_pt1 | contig 9989 bp, 8 predicted proteins | sample 1576071 | NCBI WGS metagenome assembly OGWU01 (sample SAMEA3541582, study PRJEB24748) | human gut metagenome | biome: human gut; feature: human-associated habitat; material: faeces | place: China | collected 2012
GGTTTAAACACGCCGTCAAGTTAAAACGACGTGTTTAAACCGTGTTAAAACGTTCTCAGACACAGTGCGACAGCACACCGCATAATTATGCGGGTAAAATCGGCACATTGTCAAGATATAAAAACCGCTTGTATAAGCAGGCGTGACGGTGTATAATAACAGCAGTGAACAGCTTAAGGAGCGTGGATATGAGAAAAAGGATATTATGGATACAAACGGGCGGAACATTTTCGTGCGCAGGCACAAAATGCGGACTTGCGCCGCAGTCCAGCGAAGAGCAGGCAGGAAAAATACTGGCGCTTATGCCGCAGGTTTGCGAAAAATATGATATTGTGCCGATGACGCTGATGAACATAGACAGCAGTGATATGACAATATCCGACCAGAAGCGCATTGCAGATACGGTCAATGATAGCATCGGGAAATATGACGGAATAGTTATAACGCACGGAACGGACACTATGGCATATACCGCCGCCGCTTTATCGGTCATGACGGAAAATCCGCCCGTGCCGGTCGTGCTTACCGGTTCGCAGCGTCCGTTCTTTGACAGCGGCAGTGACGCACCGGCGAACTTTGAGGATGCTCTGGCTGTGGCAGGAAGCGGTACGGTGTGCCGTGTCTGCGTTGTTTTCGGCGGAAAAATTATGGACGGAAGAGATTGCACCAAAATTGATACCGTATCGGATAACGCTTTCACCTGTGTTAAGGGGGATATTGGCACTGTAAAAAGCGGCAGGGTGAAAATCACCTGCAATGAGCCTTGCGTCGGTAAATACAGGTATGACTGCTCTTTATGCAAGGCGGACGGTAAAGTCGCCGTTCTTGATATGCATCCGTCATTCAACCCGGATATGATAAAAATGCTGTATGAGGGCGGTATCAGGGGTTTTGTCATACGTTGCTACGGAGCAGGAGGAATACCCGAAAGAGTGAGGGCGGCGCTCGGCAGAGTAATAGCCGTGGGAGCAAAAGCGATTGCGGTTACTCAGTGCCTTTACGGAGGGGTTGACCTTGATATTTACGCTGTGGGCACAGACGCAAGAAAGGCGGGTATATCGGACGGAGGGTATATGACGACAGAGTATGCTGTGGCGTGGATGATGAGGGAGGTGGGGAGAGAATGATGTTATTACAACCTCATATTGCTGTGCTTTCGCCATTCAACAAAAGAGATTTATATTAAAATGTTTTTAGACACTGTGTAGCAGTAATGACAACATATTGTTTTTGTAGACTTTTTGTGCTATAATGGTAAACAGCACAGGGCTATTTTTATGACTTACAACTATAACAAGCTGTGGAAACTGTTGATAGATAAAGGTGTTAGAAAAACGCAAATGCGCTTGCAGGCAGGTATTAGCACAAACATACTTACTAAAACAGGAAAGGGCGAACCTGTTGCAAAGGAAAGCCTTGTAAAGATTGCAACCGCCTTGAATTGCGGACTTAACGATATAGTGGAAATAACGCAAGAATGTGAGGTGACAAAATGACAGCAAAGATCATCGTGAAATGTATCATTTACAACAGGGCGCTAAATAGATTTCTCTTAGTTCAGAGATGCGAAAATGACCACACGGGTGCAAACACCTGGGAGAACGCAGGCGGCAACATTGAGGACGGCGAAACGCCCGAAGATGCTGTGTTCAGAGAGGTCAAAGAGGAAACAGGCATCACGGATATTGAGATAAAAAAGATCGCTTATGTCAGCATTTTAGAGGGAGAATTGCTCAATCTGCTGATAGTTTATCTCTGCGAAACTGCGACCAAGAATGTTACGGTCAGCTTTGAACATCAGGCTTATGTATGGGCAGATGAGGCACAATGCAGGGAGCTTCTCCCGAAGGCAATCATCCGTGATTTTGAAAAGAATCATGTGTTTGATGTTTTACAGAAGGCATAAGGCAATCCCTCGGAAACGCTGCAAACGTTTTTGATATACATAGCAGCATCGTTATCCATGCAGAACACCTCATATCAATCTTAGTTACTTGTATTATATCACATTCTTTTAACAATTGCTATAAGAAATATATTTTGTGTAATCGTCACCCAACTGAACCTTCCGCAAGGAACGGCGGCATCGCTTGCATTTGAAAGAAAAAACGTTTGAAAAAAATGTATATTTCGGCTGTTCTGACGGGATTTTTTGAAATCTTGCATTTTTCGCTTGCAAAATCGAAGAAAATGTAGTACAATTAACATATATGAAACATTCACGAAATATTGGCGGAATGCCGGAAGGATACTAAAATGCAGGAAGATCTACTTGTTCAGATTGAGAATAAAATGAGCACATTCTCGAAAAGTCAGAAGCTCATAGCAAACTATATTATAAACAGCTATGAAAAGGCGGCTTATATGACCGCTCTGAAGCTCGGAAACGCAGTAAACGTCAGCGAATCCACGGTTGTGCGCTTTGCCATAGAAATGGGCTTTGAGGGCTATCCGGAACTTCAGAAGAGCTTACAGTCGCTGATAAAGAACCGTCTTACAGCGGTACAGCGTATCAATATCACAAATGACCGTATCGGTGACGACGGAGTGCTTAAGAACACGCTCACGCAGGATATGGACCGTATCCGCAGAACGCTTGAGGAAATCGACCCGAAGGCTTTTGACAGGGCTATAGAGAAGATATGCTCGGCAAGAAGAATATATATACTCGGCGCTATGAGCAGCAGTATTCTCGCAAGATTTCTTGATTATAACTTCCAGCTTATATTCGACAATGTGCATTTTGTACAGGCTATCAATACAAGCGGTATCTATCAGCAGATTATACATATGAACAGCGAGGACGCATTTATAGCAATATCTTTCCCCAGATATTCGCAGAGTACGATAAAGGCTACGGCATACGCAAAGAAATGTAACGCAAACGTTGTGGCGATAACCGACAGTGTAACGTCACCGCTAGCCGCTTATGCGAACGAACTGCTTATAGCAAGGAGCGATATGGCGAGTTTTGCGGATTCGCTCGTTGCTCCGCTCAGCCTGCTCAATGCGATAATCGTTGCGGTGAGCGCAAGAAACAAGGACAACATCGAGCAGACCTTCGGCAAGCTGGAAAAGCTGTGGGAAGAAAATCAGGTATATAAAAAGGACGTATAATGAACTACGACTTAGCAATAATCGGCGGAGGTGCGGCAGGTATGGCTGCCGCCGTTTTTGCCTCTGAGAACGGTGTACGCACCGTTGTGATTGAGCATAACAGACAGCTCGGAAAAAAGCTCGCCATAACGGGCAAGGGCAGGTGCAACGTCACAAACAACAGTGACAACGACAATATAATGAAGAACATACCCACAGGAAGCCGCTTTCTATACAGCGCTCTTGCGGGTTTTTCGGCGTATGATACAATGAATTTCTTCGAGGGGCTTGGAGTGCCTCTTAAAACGGAGAGGGGAAACCGTGTTTTCCCTGTTTCAGACAGTGCAAAGGATATAGTTGAGGCACTGAAAAAACGCATGGGTACGCTTGGCGTTAAGGTTATCACAGCGCACGCAAAAGGCGTTATAACTGAGGACGGCAGGGTAAAAGGAGTAAGGCTCGGTGAGAGCGAGGTTTATGCAAACAGCGTCATAATAGCGACCGGCGGAGCGTCCTACAGCGGTACAGGCTCGGACGGCAGCGGATATGAGATAGCACGGGCGCTCGGTCATACGATAGTAGAACCAAAGCCTATGCTTGTGCCGATATGCGTAAAGGAAAGCTGCTGCTGTGATATGTCGGGGCTTAGCCTTAAAAATGTAACGCTGTCGCTTATTGATACGGCAAAGAACAAGCCTGTGTACAGGGAGCAGGGGGAAATGCTGTTCACGCACTTCGGGGTCAGCGGTCCGCTGGTGCTTTCCGCATCGGCTTATGTCAAGAAAAGCACTTACAGGCTTGAGATAGATCTGAAGCCTGCGCTTGACGATAAAAAGCTGGACGCAAGACTGCTCCGTGACTTCAGCGAACAGCACACAAAGCAGATTTCTACTGTTATGAGAGGGCTGTTGCCGCAGGCTATGGTAGAGCCTGTGCTTGACAAGGCAGGAGTTGCGGTCGATACAAGGATAAGCGAGATTACAAAGGTGCAAAGAGCGGCAATTGTAAATGCGCTGAAGCATTTTGACCTTACGGTGACGGGGCTAAGACCGATAGAAGAAGCGATAATCACCGACGGAGGAGTTTCGCTCAAGGAAATAGACCCGAAAACGATGGGCTCGAAGCTGATTGACGGGTTATATTTTGCAGGGGAGATAATCGACTGTGCGGCTTATACTGGCGGATATAATTTACAGATAGCGTTCTCAACGGCGCATAGTGCGGCTGCGGCTGTGAGCCGCCTCAGATTCCGCCTGCGGCTGTGAGCCGCTCCAAGTTCCGCCGTTCTGACGGATTGAGCTTGGCTCAGCCTCCGTTACCGGCGGTGCGGCAATGTGCCGCTTCAGATTACGTCTATTAAAATAATTGTGCTGACGGAGTGCAATCCCTCCGTTTTGACGGCAGATAAGTTTGGCAAATTAAAAAAGGCAGGGGTATCGCAAGCGAAACGCAACAAAGCAACAGTTTGTGCCTTGCCGGCAATCCACCTCCCCTTTTTCGAGGGGAGGCAAGTTGTGATAGTGCGGGGTGAGTGATAGTACGAGGGCGGTGGAAGCTGTGATGTTATTAGAGTGATAAATACGCAGTTGCGTAATGTTGCCGCCGGTAACGGAGGTTGCTCATATCGCTGACAATCGGAACGGCGAATTTGAGGCGGCACATTGCCGCTCGCCGTGCTTGACAACGGTGGGAAAAGGTGATATACTAAACTTATATCAAACCGTTGACCGAGAGTAGTAATATCGGCAGAGATACGACAGAGAGCCGCATTAGCTGAAAAGCGGTGTATTTATCCGATACGAATGGACTTGCGAGGGCAGACCGAAAGCGATTGAGCGAGTAGTTTCTGACGGAAGGCTCTGACCGTTACACAGAGAGCGCATTTTTATGTGCGTAACAATAAGGTGGCTTGCAGATACGGCTTCTGTTCCTTATTCGGAACGGGAGCTTTTTTATTAAGCCGTATAAAAAATGAGGTAAATATTATGAGCAAGATTATTTTAACGGGTGACAGACCCACAGGCAGACTTCACATAGGACACTATGTAGGCTCGCTCAGACGCAGAGTGCAGTTACAGAATACGGGCGATTTTGACGAAATATACATCATGATCGCAGACGCACAGGCACTGACCGATAACTTCGACAATCCCGAAAAGGTACGCAGTAACATAGGAGAGGTAGCGCTTGACTATATGGCGGCAGGACTTGACCCCGAAAAGTCAACGATATTCATTCAGTCGATGATACCTGAGCTTACCGAGCTTACATTCTACTATATGAACCTTGTTACAGTATCAAGATTACAGCGTAACCCTACCGTAAAAGCGGAAATTACGATGAGAAACTTTGAAGCAAGCATACCCGCAGGCTTCTTATGCTATCCGATAAGCCAGACCGCCGATATTACAGCCTTCAAGGCTACAACAGTACCGGTAGGCGAGGATCAGCTGCCTATGCTTGAACAGGCAAAGGAGATAGTCCACAAGTTCAACTCCATCTATGAGCCTGTGCTTGTTGAGCCGGAAATATTACTTCCCGAAAACGAGGCTTGTATGCGTCTGCCCGGCACTGACGGCAAGGCGAAAATGAGCAAGTCGCTGGGCAACTGCATTTACCTTGCGGATAGCCCCGCAGACATCAAGACAAAGATAATGAGTATGTTTACCGATCCGCTTCATATACAGGTGTCAGACCCCGGTCATATCGAGGGCAACACGGTGTTCACCTACCTTGACGCATTCTGCACAGACGAGCATTTTGAACGTTATCTGCCCGATTACAAGAATCTTGACGAGCTGAAAGAGCATTATAAGCGTGGCGGTCTTGGCGATATGAAGATAAAGAAGTTCCTTAACAATGTAATGCAGGAGGAGCTTGAGCCGATAAGACTGCGCCGTGAGGAGCTTGCGAAGAATATGGACTACGTTTACGATGTGCTGAAGAAGGGTACCGAAAAGGCACGTCAGTGTGCGGCTCGGACTATGAGCGAGGTTAAGAAGGCTATGAAGATCGATTATTTCGGTTAAGGCGTGAATAAATGGATATAATAGCAGCCGTATTTGTTTTATGAGCAAATACGGCTGTTTATTAATCTGTTATCTTACCGTCTGAAATGCGGATAATGCGGTCGCATTTTTCGGCAAGCTGATTATCGTGTGTTACTATGACTATTGTACGTTTGTCATTGCGGTTGAGGTCGATGAGAAGCGAAAGAACATCGTTTCCGGTCGAAACATCAAGGTTGCCTGTAGGCTCATCGCAAAGAAGAACCGAGGGGTCATTGACAAGCGCCCTTGCGATAGCTACACGCTGTTGCTGACCGCCCGAAAGTTCTGACGGGTATCTGCCGAGCAGGTTTTCGACACCCAGCTTTTTTACGGTATCCGATATATCGGTTTTGCCCCTTTTGGCAAGCTTTGACGGAAGAAGTATGTTTTCTTTTGCGGTAAGCTCAGGTATCAGATCGTAAAACTGGAACACAAAGCCGATCTTGTTCAATCTGAAATCCGCCAGTGCCGTATCTGCGAGTTTTGTTATGTCGGTATCGTCATAGCAAACGCTTCCGCCTGTTGCCTTGTCCAGTCCTCCGAGTATGTTCAGCAGAGTGGTTTTTCCGCTTCCGCTCTTGCCTGTTATTGCTACAAGCTCTCCGTCATCTATGTGTATATCGAGGTTATTTACAGCGGTCACGGCGTTTTCGCCTTTGCCGTATATACGGGTAAGTCCGGTTGTTGTAATCATTGCCTTTTCCTTTCCTCGTTCAGTTGAACAGAAATTTCAGATGTGAATTTTTTTGTTGAAAGCACAGTGAGTATAACGGTTATTATCGAGATGGCGATAAAAATTATAACAAGCGGTTTTATAAGGGGAACCATCCAGAATTCATCATTCAGAAAACAGTTGTTTATAATATCCGAAGCCGCCGATTCGTCAAAATCGGCTATACCGCTTTCAAGCTGTTCTTTCATAATATCGACCTTGTCGTACATCCTGCTTGTAAAGAGCTGTACTCCGTAAGCGGCAAGACCTGCAAAGGCGGTCGCTATGACCGGTATTCTGAGGTTTGAGATAAACAGCTTTCGCCGTATCCGTGAAAGCGGTGTTCCTAAGGCACGAAGCACGGATATTTCATAAGACTTCATTCTTATTTTAAGTCCGATACAGCTGAAATAAGCCGCAAAGCCGAGAAGCGACATTATAAGAACGGTGGCGAGAGTACCCGACATTCTGTTGAATTTGTCTATGGCTTCCTGCCGTTTCATCTCGCCTAAATTGGTACGGGCCATACCTGCCGCCGGCGGAACAAGACCGCCGTCAATATCGGTCGATGAATAGACGTTGTTGTATACCGCTCCTGAGAAGCCCGAAGAAGCCGCACCTGCGGCAGTGGTCAGCAGGAAACATCCGCTGTTTTCTTTTTCCTGAAAGCCGAAATCTAAAAGGCAACGAAGCGTTTTATCCGTCAAATTGTTCAGCGTTAGCGTAGCGCCGACAGTGAAGGTATGGTCTGCTACCTTGCCTATGCCGTAATTACTGTCGTTTGCGGTAACGCCCATAATTCGAATGCTGTCACCGACCTTATAGGTGTTACGGCCGCTTTCCTGCACCATAATGACCTTTTCTCCGCTGTTAAGTGCGGAAATGTCGGGCATACCGCCGGAAATATATGAGGAAAGCGCGTTCAGCGTCTTTTCATCGGCAAGTCTTATCGGAATATTATAGCAGAATTTGCCGCCGATACCGTCTGAGCCGAAAAAGCTCTTATATTCTTTGTCGGAAAGCTCTGAAACGGAGGCTATCGTGTCATCGTCTGTCTGAAGCATAGTTTCGGAGCTGTTTTTATAGGCGGAGGTTTCACTGTCGCACACGGCGAAGGTATTTTCGATATATCCGAAAGACAGGGCATCGGTGAATTTCTTTGTGTCGTTGTCAGACAGACCGTAGGTGTAGCCGTAATTTGCTATTTTAAGGTTGTGTGCTTCATCCTGTCCGAGAGAGGTCGCCGTTATCGGAGGGCAGGATAAATAATCGGCTATGCCGTCCTCCTCCATATCCAGCGAATCAAGCGAACCGATAGTATAGGTCGGCGGAAAGTCAAACAAAAGCCAGTTCATTACTACCTTTCCGTCACGGGTGTATCGCATATAACCGAGAACGGTACCGAATACTATCAGCAAAAGTGCGACGGTCTGTATAAGCGTTATGCCCTTACTGCCGAGCGAACGTGAAAGCATACCTTCTGCCGAATTTGAACAGTGGAGTAATCTTTTTTTCTTTTGCTTTTTTGACGAAAGAGTGATCGGTATAAACACAAGGTATCCGAGCGTGATCGTTATCGCAGAGAATATAACGGCGATTATAAGTGGGTCGGCGGTCGCACCAAGAACGATAGGATCGGTCGTAAAGGCACTGTATCCGCTCATACCCATAATTCCTGTACGCACGGAGTAGGAAACGGAATAGAACAGTATGCCGAGGGCTATTCCGAACACGGTCTGAGCGACAAAAAGCATAACCGCTTCGGTTGCGTACATAATAGCGCTTTTGCTTTTTGAAAAGCCTATATTGTGCAAAAGACGGCCTGTGTTTTCTCTTTCCCTGAAAACTATATTAAGCACGCAGATAAAAGACAATACGGCAATCAACGCACAAATGGACGACATAATAATAAGCCAGAGCGTATTTCTGTTGATAAGATGCTGTTCATCGGTGATATTTTCTTCATGGTTGTTTGCGTAGAAATGTAAATATGCGTCATCGCCGTTTTGCGATGAATATTTTTCTTCAATCAAGGTAACAAACTCACGGTCGGAAATCCCGAAAATGCTGAGCTCGCCGCTTTCCTTATTTTTGACTGTAATGCCGCCGCCTCCGTACAGGTCGATAGTGTAGCCTGTTGTCACAGTGTCTGACGGTTTTCCGACATATATAAGAGGAAGGGGATCGGGAGGTATCTCATCGTCATCGGTATATTCGGCTTTTTCGCACAGCGGTCTTTCAGAGTACGCCTTGTCGATAATGCCCGTAAGAATATACTGCCTGTCGTTTATTGTTATGCTGTCGCCGGTTTTTCCGAGATAGCCGACACTTTCGAGAAGCGACTGCTCGACAGCGGCTTCATTTTCCGAAACAGGCATCGAACCGTTTTTCATAGGAATGTGAAGTAAATCGCAAGCCTTATCCGTATAGCCGTAGTTATATTCCTTGCCGTAGAAATCGGCTTTTCCCGGTACGGTCACGGTTTCGTGCGTGAAGGTCAGGTCGGAAGGGATCAGCTCGTTTTTTATATCATCGGGAATGCCACTCAGAATAAGATCGTATTTTCCGAAGGTGTCATATCCCGTTTCAACCTCACGGTTTATCTCTTCACGAATGAAAAGAAAAACCGATGTGATTATTGCGGTGAGCAGTAATCCGGAAAACAGCAGTGACAGAACGGTACGCAAATGTTTTCTCCAGTATTTGCAGAGAATATAAAAATAACAGGACATCTTTTTACCTCGACGTAAGAATATAATTGAAAGAAATTTGTGCTTTTGCGTTGATAATCGGACAGCGAAATAAAATGTGATAATAACACACAAATAATACGCATTGAATATTATTTAAATTATACCATAGCAAAAAAAGATGTCAATCGCAAATTTATATCATTTATCACTCGATATGATATTTTGTAAATTATTCATAAAAATCGTTTTGCAGAATTGGCAAAAATAACAAACCCTGTTTTGCCGCATCAGAATTTATCCGCAAAGTAAGCGATAACCGACATTTCCTTACCTGTTCCTTTGTCAATGCCCTTGACCGTTATGCCCGACAGGTTCATAAGCTCGCCTACACGCACCTCCGACAGGTCACAGCGCATTACATCCCTGCCAAGACACACA